>Ga0326728_10010881_pt1 | contig 21056 bp, 14 predicted proteins | sample MB3enrmetagenome_FD_207602 | JGI IMG/M metagenome (GOLD analysis project Ga0326728, IMG submission 207602) | Lab enriched peat soil microbial communities from McLean, Ithaca, NY, United States - MB31MN | ecosystem: Environmental > Terrestrial > Soil > Wetlands > Peat | place: USA: New York... | reverse complement strand
CGTGGGATAGGAACCGGACCTTTCGGCTTATCGGCCTTGCCGCCGCCTAGCCCACGTCTCTTCATAGTCCACTAAAATGATTCGGCGATCCGACGGCAGGGGGAAGTTTGTACACGAAGTGCCAATGAAATGGCGTTTTTAGCGATTTTGTTCGCCCTTGCGATCAGATCAGGAGAAATCAATGCTGGAGATCGCCCAGGGTTTCACCCTCCCCGCGACTTTGCCGTAGCCTTGGCGCAAATTCACAGGCTTTTTACGCCGACCTGTGATACGATCGCAGCTGGGATTTCAGGCAACATAACAGAAAACATCTTATCTGGACAGTCGGGAATTGCTCGATAGGAGATGGCTTTTTAAAACAGGCGACTATTCTCCCTATTGGCCCTGATTGCGCTCTAACCATATTTAGATCGTTCGCGAACATAAAATGAAGGAGGAGACATCAAAAATGGCCAAGATAAAGTACGGGAAGTACATCATTAAGGAACCCTTAGAAAAGGGAAGGGCGCCGATGCTCCACATATGTGCTGAAAAAGGTTGTCTCGGAGCCCAGTTTGCCAATTTCCCGGTTGAAGTTCAGCTACTCACCATCACCGAACCGCTCTCATTCCCCCATCCGCCCCACGCCCACGATGCCGACGAAATCTTTTTCATCTTCGGCAGTAATCCTAAGAATTACTACGATTTCGACGCCGAAATCGAGGTGCATTTTGGTAAGGAGAGAGAAAAACACATTGTTAACTCCACCTCGATTATCTACGTCCCTAAAGGGTTAATACACAGTCCGATTGCCATTACAAAGGTGAATAAACCCTTTCAGTGGATGCACGTTGTCTTTGCTCCAAAATATGACATGTCCGTAGGTGATGTTACGCAGCATCCTTCTCACCCTCGTGCGAAATATTCGCGTGCGCAGATAAAGAAGCTAAAGGGGCACTAGCTCTCGTATTCATGTCTCAGCTTATCTACCGTCTTCTGGAACGGCTCCCTTTTCTCGTCCTCGCTCACGCGGTGTAGCGGTAGCCCCCTCCATGTCCTTGAGGTTCGCGACGAGCATAGGCATCGAGTCGTAGGAACGAGGCCTGGGAGCATTTTCCAAAGGAAATCGAGTTCGCCATGGGACATCGATCCTGACGGCAAGCGGTTCCTGATGACGAATGAAGGCGGGCCTGCCTCAGGAGGTCCGTCGCGCATCAAGGTTGTCGTCAACTGGCTAGAAGAGCTGAAACAGTGGGCACCAGCGAAATGGCGACATCGTAATGATTCCAAAATCGTTGCTATTAGGATAGCTACCGAAGTCAGGCCTAGTCACAAGCGATCCTGCCCGTGTATGGGATTTTTGTAAAGCTTCTGGAGCTTGTTCGAAACTATGCAGCGTTCGGCAAACGCCTGCTCCCGGATTCTCGCGTAGGATCCAAAGCTGACAGCCACACCTTTTTTGTAGTAAAACGTAGAAAATTTCAGTGAATCAGCTCCTTAAGAGCCAATTCAAATTGTATGCGCAGGAGGCTTACATGGCAGAACAGGATATTCTCGAGAACGTCTTGGACCCCGTGGGCCAGCCATCCGGAATTTTCGGACGCATATCGGATCCCACTTCAAAAAATACCGGCGTAGTATTGGATCCCTATCGACAGCCAACCCAGAAGCTGACTTCGATGGAGGGACAATTGATGGCCTCCCGTCTGGATACCCTGGATGGAAAAGTCGTCTACCTGGTTGAAACTGGCTTCCAAGGGGCCAAGGATTTCATGGATCAAGTGGCGGAATGGTTTTCGCGAGAAATGCCTGCTGTCAAAATCGAGTCCCGCAGCACGCAAGGGAGCATCTTTACGGACGATCCCGCTTTATGGGCAGAAATCGAGGAAAAGGGCGATGCTGCCATTGTCGGTGTCGGAGGCTGAGATGGCTGCTCGGCAAGTATTGCCGAATTTGGTAGAACACTGGAACATACTCATCGGGTACCAACCTGTACGGTAGTGACGGCCAAGTTTGCGAACTACGTGGCTCGGGATACCGAGAGTCACGGGATGCCTCTTCGCTATGCCTACCCTCCATATCCAGTTGGATGGGTGTCGAGGGAAGTACTGCGAGGTTATGTCGACGGCAATGATCCAATAACCGGCAAGCCTCTAATACAGGAAATGGTTGATGCTCTCATACACCCCCTGACCGACGAGGAGAAGAATCCCCAAATAGCAAAAAGGCCGAAGAGGCCGAGGCTGCTAAAAAAAGATACCGTGGAGAACTACAAAAGGATGTTCATCGAGAACGGATGGACTGACGGCATGCCGATAGAACTTCCGACCGAGGAAAGGGTCGCGGAAATGCTGACGGGCACCGACCACCCGCCTGATGAAGTTTTGGGGATGATGTCAGTCACAACCCACGAAGAGAGATACGAGTACACCGTCGAAAAAGTGGCGGTGAATGCCGTAATGGCAGGGGCAAGACCCGAGCACTTTCCTGTGATCCTTGCGCTTGCCGCCGGCCAAGAGCCATCGATGCCCAGCTCGACTACTTCCTTCGGCAGGATGGTAATCGTGAACGGGCCCATCAGGAAGCAGATCGCGATTAACTGCGGGGCTGGGGCATTTAGTCCCTTTAACTTTGCTAATTCTGTTATCGGGAGGGCTTATACCCTGATGAGTTTCAATTTCGGCAACGCCCGAATAAACGAAAACTTTACCGCCACCTTCGGAAATGTTACCAACTACAACAACATGTTCGCCGGCGAGAACGAAGAAGAGTCACCGTGGGAACCATTGCATGTGGAGAAGGGCTTCAAGCCTGAGGAAAGCACAGTTAGCCTTTTTCGCGGCTGGAACATCAATCACCTGGGAATGGGCACCGGGGGGCAAATGGGCACTTCGAATCGAATGATCGATGCAATGAATGGTCTTCAATCCATAATTCCCGGCGGGACATTTGTATTGGATCCGTTGGCGGCAAAACACCTTAAGGAACTGGAAGGCTTTAAAACGAAGGGAGATTTTCGTCAGTGGCTTTTGGCTCGAATCAAAAAACCTCAGGAAGCATTCCGGCTGAGGGTGCCGGCGACGATCAGCCTCGTGGTTGTAGGAGGTGAATGGAATCCCATGTTCACGACAACCGATTTTGTCCACACACAGACCGTGTCGATTGACCAATGGATTCCCAAAAGGGGAATTCGTTTTGACGAAAATCCCATCAGGATGCCCTCACCAGTGACCTGCAAAGACGGCAGTTGCTGGCTTTGATGAGGGACAGGACTGCGATGGAGGGGCAAAACTTAAGATTTCCTAAAATGAGGCTTCCAAGGTTTGCCCGTAGGGTCAAAACCCTCAGCCCATGCGCAACCGTCTGCGTTAGACGCTCTCGGGCTTGATCGCAAAAGACATCTCTCCAACGGTTGACAGCCAAGGTCCTGTGACTCATGCTGCCTATTTTCACACAGCATTCGGAGAGATATGAAGTCCCTTCTGCAGCCTTGGCAGTTGTTGCTCCTTATCGATGCTCCCATGGCCCATTGACATTAGTTTTAGAAAGAAAAGGCTTTTTCTTCGATCCAGATTTTCTTACTGTGCACACATCGTCATGCCCAATGAATTTAAGGAACCCTTTCGTTTAGATGGATATACCCAGACGTTCAAACCTGACGATGGACTTTGATCCTCTAACGCACACTCAGATGTTGTTGTCCCTTAAAGGACTCTCTAAAACTTGCGCTGGTCCGGGTCGCCATGCTCGGACAGCCCCAGAGGTCTGATCCTGGCAGGCTGGATTAACCGGCAGTAGCAACGAGTCCTCGAGTACTTGCGAAAATCAGGTGCTCAAAGAAAAGCTCGGCAAGAAACGCATTCTTCTCAATGACGACCAGCGGTGCCGCCTGGCCATCAAAGAAAAGGTATTGGGTCGCAAGGCGCTGCAGGAAATCGCCACCATCGTGACGCCGGACACGATCCTGCGATAGCATCGGGAACTGGCGGCCCCAAAATGGGACTACAGCGCGCGCCGACAGAAAGCAGGGTGTCCGCCGGTCTCCCAGGAGATCGTTGACCTCCTGCTGCGCATGGCCCGTGAAAACCCACCTGGGGCTATGACCGAATCCAGAGTGCACCCTCCATTCTTGGCCACACGATCTCTGACTCAACCATTGCCAACATCCTTAGAAAGCACGGCATTACTCCGGCGCCAGAACGAAAACATCAGTCGACTGCGCATGCATTCCTGAAAGCACATTGGGATGTTCTGGCCGCAATCCATTTCACAGCCATCGAGGTCTGGACGAAGCGAGGGCTTGTCACCTTCTATCTATTGTTTGTGCTGGAACTAGCCACTCGCCGTGTGCAACTGGCCGGCTGCACAGGCCATCCCACGGAAGCCTGGATGATTCAGGTGGGTCGGGCAGACCCGCTTGACGGGTTTCTTGCGCCATAAGCGCTATCTGCTCATGGATCGAGCTAGCAAGCACTGCGTGGCGTTTCGCGAACTGGTTGAGCAGTCTGACCCCCGTTGTGTTCGCCTGCCGTCCCGATCGCCGAATTTGCCGGCGCATCTCAAACGTTTCATTCGATCCATCTAAGGTGCGCCGACCAGCAGTGTCCACCACCCGGCTGTCGCTGAGGCTCGAAGTCTGTTCTCAAAGGTTTCGTTCGTTTATCCGCCTCCTTTTGTTTCATCTGTTAAGTCAACAGCGGACACGCCGCGGCACCTGCTACCACCGACTATTGAATCAATGACCCGCAGGGGGACGCTCATTCAATCGGGTGTCGCCGAGTGGCGGGATGCAAAATAGTTAGTGCGTCAAAGGAATTAAAAAGATCGTGGATTTCGTGGAGTCCGTGGTTTGCTTTTTCCTATCTTGTGCTTGAAAGGAACCACAAATTCGGATGACGCGGAATGAGTTGCGTTCCTCTTTTTTATGCCGGACAGGGCACCCGTAACCTTATTGGAGAATGAAATTTTTCAAATGCCTCGATAAGATCGTTTTCAGCAGAAGTAAATCTACATACGAAAGCGTGCTCGACCTGTACAGATGCACACAGGGGGCTCACTCGCGGGCCGACATCATTTCTCGCTGGAAACTGTCAGCCGAAACTCTCACAGTGAGCAAATTATATCTTATCAGACACGTCGGAGAACCGGTGGGAGGAGATCCCATTCCTAAAAAAGGGCTTTTATTCCGTCTGGCGGCCCAACCACCCGGATGCCATATTGTAGGAAATTAAGTCACGGAAAGCCGCTGTATTTCCTTGCTGATATTCCGGAGGAAGAAGAATAATATTGGCCTTCAAAATGAGGCGTGTATGAAGCAACCCGTCATCTATTATTTTTGCCCGGATTTCAGGGGCACTGTCGGCGGTGTGAAAACGATGTATCGGCATGTGGATATTTTGAACAGGAATAATATCGACGCGGCTGTTCTGCATTCCACGACGGGTTTTCGATGCGGATGGTTTGAGAATGAAACGAAAATCGCCTATGTAAAGCATGCGCAATTTGCGAAAGAAGACGTCATTGTTTTTCCGGAGTCGCTCCTCGCGTATTTCACCGATTTCACCAGTCCGTCAAAACCGAAGCTTCAGGTGAATAGGATATTTTCAAAAAGCCGGCACAAATACTACGTGAATGAGCTTTCCAAAGCACCTGTCCGAAAAGTCATTTTTAACCAGAATGCGTACCTAACTTTTGAAGGCATGGATTATTTGAAGGAATACGTCATACCGTATCTGCGCAGTGATGTCGTGGGCACCATCTGTGTTTCAGAAGACAACTATAATTACCTGAAGTTTGTATTCCCTGAGATCTGTCTTTATAGGGTTCCGCTGTCGGTAAACAAGGCGGATTTTTCTTACCAGCCGCAGAAGAAACGTCAGATCGCTTTTATAGCCGACAGAAACAAAGAAGATTTGAATCAGGTTCTGACCATCTTAAAAATAAAAAGAGTAACCGACGGATTTCAAAGGGTCCCCATTAAAGGAAAGACCGAAAAACAAGTTTCTCAAATACTCAAAGAATCGCTCCTTTTCCTAAGCTTCGGCAGAGCGGAAGGTTTTTCCCTGCCTCCGATGGAGGCAATGCTTTGCGGGTGCGTTGTCGTTGGCTATCATGGCAGGGCAGGGCTCGAATATTTTAATCCTTCATTCTGCTACCCGGTGGACGTTGGCGATATTATCGGTTTTGCACGAAGCGTCGAGGAGGTAATCGCGGCCTATAAAGAGACTCCCTCTCTCATTGCCGAAAAAGGGAAAAAGGCATCGGAGTATATAACACTCAATTATAATGCTCAAATTGAAGAAGCCGACTTGACAAGGATATGGTTGGAGATTCTAGGATCGAATCCCGCTTAAAGAGCGATTGGCCTCAGCCAGATTTTTTACAGCTATCTCCAATCCATAACCTATGTGTCCGGTCGGGAGATATCTGGTGATTCTCCAGGGAAGTGTTATTGACAATTATCGGCAATCCCCGGAACATCTGAAAAATATTGGACTTCCCGCGTCTCTTCTGTCATCAAACATGTATGAAAATCAGAAGAGGCTCGTTTCGCTGCTGTCCCAATCCAGCCTTCGTTTCAAGATTGGCAAAACTATGGTGCGCAATTACTTATGAACTTGAGTTTCGTTCCATCCGTGAGATAGGACAGAGGATCGATTGACGGAGCCCGAGGCTTTTGCCTTGTTGCCCGTCTCAATTCTAATTTGCGCCTGCGGCATGAGGATCCGCAGTGGGGTTGGACGTCTCGACTTTGTCGTGCGCCTTCGTGTAATCCTTAAAGTATTGGTAGACGTAAGTCTTCAAGGACCCATGGTCCGGGAATGCATAGTATCCATACTGTTTCATTTCCCGGAACGCCTGATCTGCGCTCCAGGAATCATGACTGATGCGGTAAATAGCCGTCATCTCGCCCGTTCGGTGGCGTCCTCCAGCACAGTGAACATAGACAGGCCAGTTGAGCGGATCGTTGACGAGCTTCAGGAAATACGCCGTCTGCTCCGCGGTTGCCGGACGACTGCTGGACAATGGAATATTGAAGTATTGCATTCCAACACTTTGTACCCAGGCAGGCTCTTGAAAGTTCCCGTCCTTCTGAAGATCGATTACGGTTTTTATTCCCTGTTTTTTTAGCACGATGAAATCATTGGCAAGGGGTTGACCGCCGCGATAATAGTTCTCGTTGGTTTTTCCGAAATTGCTGATCTGGATCCCAGCATGACCTTGCGAATGGGAAAATTGTGGAGCTGTAATCAAAACTGAAATGATGAAGAGACGAGACCGCAACGAGGCCCTTTTGAAAGGCATAGGGGGGACTCCTTTTACATACGTTTGAAATTATACGCAAACTTTCAGATTTGGATTCATTTTTCTCGAGTTGATCCTCATGATCCTGCCATGCCTTGGACCCGCCGACCGAAGAAAGTGCTTTCATTATCGGAGACATCGGCGTTGATCGGTATCGCCCGTTGATTCTAATTGAGATGTGTGCCGCTCTGCGGTCCCAAAAATATCTCCAGTCTCGTGTTCGTCGGGAATTTGGCTTCAGGGCCCTTGCGCAGCAAGTGAAGATAAGAGCTTCGTGCGGCCCCGTAAAAAGACAATCCTGTTGAAACGCCCGTGGGTCCAACCGTTCCCGCAATGCGTCCGATCAGGCCCATGCCGCGGCTTGCAATTGCCCGTTTCACCCGGCTTTTCCCGGAAGTTGCTCCGATGCCGACAAAAGCTGAGCTATAGATTGGAGCGAGCAAACGGCTGCTCATGTGAGCCTTGGTGCCCCCTTCCGCATCGATGGTCACATTGGAACCACGCTGCGCTTCAAGCGCACCGATCTGCACCGTAATACGCTGTTCCTCACCGGCCGGCAGTCGAAGCGAATGGAACGCAAAACGCAGGTCGCCACCCTTTGAAAACCATCTTGCCGAGTGCACCCGGACGACGCTGCCGAGCAATTCAGTCCCTTCCGGATATAGCAATTCGCGACTCGGCCCGTAGATCGGCTCTGTAAGGACTGCCTCGACGGGCGTCCCTTCCTTGGTTTCCGAGGAATCCAAAGCAGTGATCAGGCGGGCATGAGCCAGAGTGCCCGAAGGCATGGGCTCGCCCAGATGACTTGTATCGACAGGTTCCTCCGCGGAGACTGAAATTTCAAAGGGTTCCTGCAGCACCACATCGAACAGGCTTCCTCGATCCAGTACCTGCGGATGATACGGCAGAAATGAATAAAGCAAATTTTTGAAACGGTCCATCCTGCTCGGTCCCGACTCAGTGCGGCCCAGGCGTTCTCGGAAGCCGCTTTTCATTTCGTCAAATAGGGAAGGATCTTTCAATTGCGCATCGCGCACAGTCACAATCTGAGTGTTGCGTTTTACAACCTCGGTATTGATCTGGATTTCGGATTCTTGCAGAACGAGCCGGTCAAACTGTAAGACCGGGTCATGGAGCGGAGTAAAATCGCCGCTCGTTATGGCTATGATTCGTTCACCACGCGGTACAGGATTTAGGGCTGTAATTCTCCCCAAAACCTTTGTATGGACCGGAATGACCATCCTTTCATAAAAGTAAACGGGTTCGACAACCGTCGCCTCCACCGGATGCCCGATGTGTGCAATCGATATTCGAGCGGAAAGCGCCACGCGCAGCACCGTTCCCTTAGGCACACTCACCTGTTCGGTGGTTGCCTGTGCATAAGAATGTCTTATTGCAGGACTGAAAGTGGAAAATAAGACTGCAATAAACAGGGAAATACATGGGACAAGGGTGGACTTCTTCACATCTCCTCCAAACTAGAGGCTCCGGTGGCTTATCCGGTCGAGCCTCCTGTTGAATGAATTGATTTTTGGTCTTCAGCAGGGTTCTATAGGTACAGCGCGAGCATGATGATGCTGCATTCCAATATCGGCATTGTTTTTACAAAATCTCTAGGCATTTGTCAAGAAAAATTGCGACCTCGACAATCCGGACCTCCAATTGTAATATCGGGGCTCACTGGCGTGCGTGGACTTTAGGCTAGGACCCGGGGAGCTCGCCAATCCTTCGGATCGCCCATTCGCAACTCCGAAAGGCTCAATCGCCATCGGTTCCGCAATGGTTTCCAGCAGAGATTTCGGCCAGATAAATCTTAATTGCTTATTGACTTGGCTCCTAATAAATCCATCGCCTGCCGTAATGAGGCAAAGCAATGGGAAAGGACTATGAGCCGAGAAAGCCTGTTGGAATTCCAGAAGGAGTTTCCCGACGCCGAGGAGTGCTATGCTCATCTGTTTCGACAGCCATGGGCCAAAAATCGGAAGTACCCCGCCTGTGGACATGTTCAGTCGTGGTTTCTAGCCAAGAGGCGCCTGTTTGTTTGACTATAAAGCATGCCGAAGGCAAACCAGCGTAACGCCCGGAACAGCTACGGCCGGGGTGATTAGGAGGTAAGTCAATAAGCATTAAATCTTATATTCATTACTCCTCTCCGCCATTCTACACAGATAGCTCTCGGAGTATTCGTAGGGGGCAAAGTTGGGGAAGATTCGGAGGGTGAGCTCCGGACCCAGCCTGTGAAGACGTGACGCGTCGTTTTCTCGCCCTCAACTCGCGCAAGGCAGCGATGGTCGGAGAGCCCTTTGTTTTTTACTTGAACCGCACAGCGACTTGCTCGCCCAGAAAAACAGATCGCCGGTGCTTAGGGGCTCCGGACCGTTTCCCATTCGCGGCGGCTCACCGCGCTCAAGAGATCCGCCCGGCGCCGGCCGAAAGCTGCCGTCGTGCATGTCGTCAAAAACTATTAGACAGCCAATTCAAATGCTGTCGTCAAAAAGCCATCACGCTATTCGGCGTGAATTCGAAAAAATCCTGTGAAGTTAAACCGCCAGAATACGCAGAATACTTATCGGAGAACCAGAAGAATGTTAGTGACGTTTTGAAGCTGGGCCATCTAGTCAATTTTGTTCCGGCCTTTGTCAGCGCCCTCAAGGCCAAGCCTTGACCGCGTTTCCGGGCCAACTTGGCCATGGCAGTGGACGCGGTGGTATCGCAGCCGTTGGAATCAAGCATGAGTGAGATCTTACCGAAAACGTGCGGCGGGATTCTGCCAGCAGCTGCTCACCCACATCCACATCCGAGCCGCCGATACACCCCGCCAGGTCTTCGAGATCCGGGGTTGCACGGGTGAAAAAGGCGCTCAGGATCAAGCCGCGCACGTCTGGCGGAGTAACCCCGCCATAGATTTGCACTATATCGGCGCCGGTGTCATAGGCGACGACAAAATCGAATGTGCTGGCGAATTTATCAGTGTCTAAACGAGGGTTTTTTAATGCCCGCATCCTTTGATTGCAAGCCCGTTTTTTGAGGCCGTTCGCAACCCCAATGAGAAACTTCAGAGGGTCCGCTCCCCTGTTTCAATTGCCGATACTCACCCGGGATGGGCAGAATGGCAGCGGGCCCATTTTACAAAAACTGCCAGGGCTCTGGTATATCTCATCGAAAGGCTTTGCCCTCATGCCGCGTGGGTATAAATGCCTATGATTGAACGGGTAATTCTCCGAATGCCCCGATTGATGTCATTGATGGTATAAAAATCTTCCCCCTGTAGGATTAGGGTAACACTAATGATCGAGTTGGTCGGGACACAGGACGACATCCCTGAAGAAACCGAGTACGAATCAAGATAATGGAAATAGCGGAGGAATTTCAGCTCACCGGCGCGCCTGCCGCCAAGCCTCGACGAACCAGACTATTCCTGAACGGCAGATTCGCAAGATCGAAGCCAATAATGATACGCGTGGTTCCCATAGGGGCGGACCGCGGGAAGGGGTGTTCAATGGCAGCCAGGAGCCGTCACGGCGTTCGGTCGTGACTTTTGTGCTCTTATTTAAGGTTGCCGGTGCGGAGTTGCTGATGATGGGCGACTGGGGGTAACCCACTACGGACATGCCATATCCATCGACGTTTCGCTTGGGGCAGAAGCTGCACGACTGGACGGTTGGCACCGGGCCAGAGGATCCTGTCGCGCGAAGCCGGCGCCGGGGCGTGTTCCTGGCCGCATGCTCATGCCTCCTCGGCATCATCGTGCTGAGCTATACCGTTGCGGCGCAGGACGGGGACAATCAGGCGCCCCTCAGCCGCGCCGCCGCGATCACGACGCAGCGGGACGAGAAGGCGCGCCATCTCAAGCTCGAGACCCAGCTTAAGGGCGAACGCATCGTGGACAAAATCCTCGAAAACAGAGTGGTCAAAGCCATCTCTGCCGCACAACCGGGATGGGACATCGTGCTGGGCCATCTGATCACCGGGTCCGGAATCGCCGCGGGACCCGAATATTTGCGGCGCGATCTGGCCGAGGATAGAATGATCTCCAGCACTTGGGCCAGCGTCTCTATACGCAAGTTCTGGCTGGTCAAAACCGAACTGGAAATGCCCAAGCTTGCGGGCAACTGGCTGTTTGCGGATTTTTCCGCCACCCATCGGGACTATCCGGATATCGATTACTTCGGGCCCGGGCCACACTCGCCGGACCTCGAGACCAACTGGGCGCTGCAGGACAGCTGGCTCACCGGCGTGATGGGAGTCCGGCCGCTTCGGCATACCGAACTCGGCGTCATCGGCCGCTACCTGGCGGAGAGCGTCGGTCCGGGGCACACTGCCGGCGAGCCTATCACGCAACAGGCCTTTACACCCGAAGCAACGCCGGGCCTGCTGGAGGGCAGTGACTTCGTCCAGGCCGGATCTTTCGTGCAGTTCGATTATCGCGACAATCCGGGAGAGGCGCACAGTGGCGGGATGTATTGGCTGGACTTCTCCGATTACTCGGACCTCAAGTCCGGGCGCTACTCATTTGACCGCGTGGATGCGGAGGTACAGCAGTTTTTTCCGATTTTGAACGGCACGCACGTAATCGCGCTGCACGGCCGGACGACTTTCACCGAAGCGCACTCGGGCGATGCCGTGCCCTTCTATCTCCAACCGACGCTGGGCGGCCCCGACACCCTGCGCGGCTTCGACGCTTTCCGGTTTTACGACAACAATGCGGTCATCCTCAACGGCGAGTACCGCTGGCAGCTTTACGACGGCATGAATGCGGCGCTGTTCATGGATACCGGCAAAGTCTTTCCGAGATGGCAACAGATCAGCCTCCACGATCTGGAAAAATCGTATGGATTCGGGCTGCGGTTCTTGAACGGCGGCGGCCGCGCTATCGTGCGCCTCGACGTTGGCTTTAGCCGCGAGGGCTTTCAGATATGGTTCAAGTTTGGCGACGTATTCGGCAGCGGCTTGCGGAATTTCGGCAACTTCTATTGATCGGAGCGATGCTCGCGGCGGAGCTGGCCGCATCGCCCGCACCGAAGTTTTATAACGACGACCCGCTTTGGAGCGAGCCGAAGCCGTTGCCGGTCTCCACGGCCGCTAAGCGCGAAATCGTCGAGCAGTACGAGTTCCTCCAGAACACATTCAAAGAACCGTACAGGCGGGAGCACAGGGAAGGAGCGATTCCGCGGGCGCAGAACGCCAACACCCTGGATGAAGTGCCGGACTGCTCGTGGTACACCAACCGCTTCGGCACGCCCGGTTCGGTCCCGCATCAGCGGATGTTGCTCGCCGACCTCGTACGCGGCCCGGGCAATGCGAACCAGCCCTCGATGGACGGCGTCTGGACCGTGCTTTCCAATAAGTACACCGGCGTGACTTCGGGCTTCATAATCCTCGATTCCACCGGCAAGAAGTTCATTCTGAAGCTCGACCCGGTTTCGAACCCGGATATGACCACAGCCGTGGATGTAATCGGCTCGAGGTTCTTTTATGCGCTGGGATACAACGTCCCGGAAAACCACATCGTTAACTTCACTCGCGACCAGCTCCGGCTGACAGCCAAATCGCGCCACAAAGGCGATGGCCACGAGCGCCGGATGACCCAGAGCGACGTGAATGATATCCTTGCCGAGACCCGCCGCGATCGCGAGGGCCGCTACCGTGCCATGGCCAGTTTCTATGTCCCCGGTGAAATTATCGGGCCCTTTCGCTACAACGGAACCCGTTCGGACGATCCCAACGATGTCGTCCCTCACGAGAACAGGCGTGAGCTGCGCGGCCTGTATGTATTTGCCGCATGGCTGAATCACACCGACGCGAAATCCAGCAATACGCTCGATTCCCTGGTCGAAGACAACGGCCTTCGTTACATCAAGCATTACCTGGTGGATTTCGGAGCCATCCTGGGCAGTGGGACGCTACGGCCAAAGAACCCCGCGGACGGCCACGTGAATATGTTCAACATAAAGCCGGCGACGGTCCAGTTCGCCACCTTGGGGCTGAACGTGCCTCCGTGGGATCGGGCGACCTACCGAGACATCCGGGAAGCCGGCCGGTTTGAAGCGGCCTCCTTCGATCCCGGGAACTGGAAACCCAACTATCCCAACGTGGCGTTCGATCTGCGCCGGCCGGACGATGACTTCTGGGGGGCCACGAGAGTCATGGCATTCACCGACGCGGATATTCGGGCCGTCGTGGACACAGGCGAGTACAGCGATCCGCGGGCCCGCGACTGGATCGCGAATGCGCTAATCGCCCGCCGGGATAAGATCGGACGCGCCTTCTTCAGCGAGCTGTTGCCGCTAAATAATTTTCGGGTCAGCGGCGGACGGATTGCATTCGACGACCTGGCCGTGCAATACGGTTTTGCGCCGGCGCGCAGCTATCAAATTCAATGGTCGCGGTTCGATAACGGCGCCGGGCGCAAGGAACGTCTGCCGGGCGCCGCGGGACCGGCCATCCCTGCGCGATTTCAGGATTTGCCCGCCGGCTCATACTTCTCCGCCGACATCATGAGTGATGACCCGCACAAGACCGTCACGGTTTACCTGCGCAAGATCAACGGAGGCTTCGAGGTGATGGGTATCGACCGCAATTGGTGAGTGCATGGGCATGGGCGGCGCAGAACCGGTCCTGCCTGGTCGGCCCTGCCGCCTGTCTCTGGCAAATTGAGGCTTCTGCGATGGCAACGATCAGGACGCTGTGGCGCCATTTCTGTGATGTACGGCCGGGGGAATACGGCCGTACCATAGCGATGTTTTTCTACCTGCTGTGCGTCCTGTTCGCGTATTACATACTGAAGCCGGTTTCACGCGCGATGTTCCTCAACAAGTTCGACATCGACAAGCTACCGTCCCTCTACATCCTGGTGGCTATTGGCGGCGGGCTGCTCGCCTATTTCTACAGCCGCGTGGCGGTACGGGCTTCGCTCCAGTTGGCGGTCAACTGGACGATGGCTCTTTCGGTGGGCTCCCTGGTGATCATGTGGTGGCTAATCCGGATGCGTCTGGCCTGGATGATTTACGTGCTCAACATCTGGGTGGGTCTCTTCAGTATCGTGCTGGTTTCCCAGGGATGGCTGGTGGCGGGCAATCTTTTCACGGCGCGCGAGGCCAAGCGGGTCTATGGACTCCTCGGGATGGGCATGGTCGTGGGGGCCGCTTTCGGGGGTGAATTTACCAGCCGCACGGCGGTGCTGGTGGGGACCAACAACCTCTTGTTGGCCAGCGCCGCGATGGTGATTCTGGCCTATATCGCCTTCCGCCTGGCCGCCGCGCAAAGCCGCGTTCCCCTCTCAGGGACGTGCGCGAGAGAAGCGGAGGAAGATTTCTCTATCGGCAGTTTGCTGCGGGACATCGTCCGCACGCCTCATCTGCAGGTGATCATCGGCATCATGACCGTGACCTACTTGGTGGATGTGATGGTGGAATTCCAGTTTCAATACATGGCGAAAGAGGCCTATCACGGGGATCATCTGACCGCATTCTTCGGAAACTTCTACGGGCTGTGGCTGAACCTGCTGGAATTCGTTTTCCAGTTCTTCCTGACCACGGCCGTGGTCCGCCGCTTCGGCGTGGGCGGGACGCTGCAGATTCTGCCCATTTCGATCATGCTCTCGGGGACGGTTTCGCTGTGTGCGCCGGGCGTCGTCTCCACTGCCGGCGTGCGGCTGACCGAGGCGGCCACGCGCTACACGATGAACAAAACGGGCATGGAGCTTCTGTACATGCCGCTGCCGCTGGAGTTGCGCAACCGGGTGAAAGCCTTCGTGGATATTTTTGTTGACCGCATGTCGCGCGGCCTAGGAGGCATGCTGCTGCTGTTCATGGTCTCCGTCCTGGGTATTCAGAGGCACAGCGGTTCGCGGGGTGCGGTTCGGCGCATATCCTTGATAGTGATGCTGCTCGTCATCCCGTGGATTGTTCTGTCGCTGCGCGCGCGCAAGGAGTACGTAGCCACGATTCGCAAGCGCATTGCCTCGCGGCAGCTCGACATGGGAAACACTCCCATACGCGTCGAGGATGCAGAAACCGTCACGCTGTTGGAGGAGGCGGCCGCAGGCGCCAATTTGCGGCAGGCGACCTACGCGTTGTCGCTGCTGGCGCAGGTTCCCGATTACGACGTGGGGCCGCTCTTGAGGCTGTTTGCGGGCAGCCCCATCCCCGAGGTGCGCCGTGCAGCATACGAAGTCGCGCGGTTGAAAGGGAATAGAGAGTTTATCGGGAAGGCCACGGCGGATATTTCCGGTTCCGGCCCTGATTTATCTCGCGCGGCGGCAGCCTACCTGATAGCCGTTTCGCCGGAGCCGCTATGCCTCGCGCGCGAGCTGCTGGAGAGCGACAATTATCCGGCGGCCGAAGCCGCCCTGGAATCGCTCACTCCGCCCCGCGCTGAAGCAGGCAATATTGTCCCCAATGAATGGATCGGCCGTGCCGCACGGGATTCCGATCCCCGACGGCGCGCGCTGGCTGCTCTGGCCATCGGCGTCGCAGGTGGCGATGGATCGTCCGAAACGCTGCGCCGCCTGCTGCAAGACTCTGACGAGCGGGTAATCGTGGCGGCCTGCCGCGCGGCCGGCAGGCTCGGCGACCGCACCTGCCTGATCGAAATGGTCCGGCATCTGTCCAACGCGCACGTGCGCGGGGCGGCGATAGAGTCGATCGCCGCTCTGGGCCCCCAGGTCTGCGGGGCCATGCGAGATCTGCTGGCGGATGGGACACTTCCGGTCAAGCTGCGCCAGCAAGTGCCGCGAGTCCTTAAACTCATCCCCGATCAACGCAGCGTGAATGTGCTGTTGGACGCGCTCGACTCCGAGGATCTCCCCGTCCGTCCGGCCGTCCTGAAGGGTTTGAACTGCCTGCGTGAATCCGCCCCCGGCTTGAGGTTCAACGACAGTTTCGTCACCCGGCAGATCTACCAGGAGGCCCGCTACTATTTCGAGTTGAATGCGGCCTTGGCGCCGCTTGTCGAAATCAAAGAGCGGTCGCGCTCGGCCGCGGGCCTGTTGGCGCGCACTATCGGAGAGCAGTTGCGGCTCACGCTGGAGCGCATCTTTCGCCTGCTCGCGTTGCGCTATTCCCCCACGGACATCTACTCGGCCTATCTGGCCATATCGCGACGGGCCGAGGAGGCAGCGGCCGCTGTGGAGTTTCTAGATAGCGTTCTGGATCGCGATTTGAAGAAGATATTGCTGCCGCTTCTGGACACATCGGACAACGTGCCCACGCGCGGCCACGACCTGTTCGGGGTCGAGATCCGCGACACGGCATCCGCCGTGCGCGAGCTGATCCGTGCGCGCGACCCTTGGCTGGCCGCCAGCGCCATGGCCGCGGCCGCTGAACTGGGGCTTCGGGATCTGGCGCCTGAAATTGCCGAGACCGGCAGGCACTCGCCGCCGGAGGTCACGGAAGTGGCGCGCTTCGCCGAACTGATCCTGGCTTGAACCATATGTTCGAACTCAATATTGTCGAGAAGGTGATGGCGCTCGAAGCCGTCGAGTTGTTACGGAATCTCAGCCCTCAACAACTGGCGCGCATTGCGTCGATCGCCCGCGAGGTAAAATATCCTCCGGATAAGTTAATCATCGATCCAGAGCAGCCCGCGCATGCGTTGTATGTGATCGTGGACGGCGCCGTGGAGATAAGCCGCAAGGACGAGATCCTGCTCACCGCCCACCAGAACGAAGTTCTGGGCGCTTGGGCGTTGTTCGACGAAGACCTCTTGCCGGTAACCGCCCGCACCATCGAAGATACCAAGCTGCTGCGCATCGCCCGAGAAGACTTTTACGACCTGCTCTCGGATAACGCCGAAATCACCGCCGCCATATTCTCCACGCTGGTGAAACGGTTTAAAAAACTGGTGGAAATGTGACCGGAGCAGGGCCGGAATCCGAGTCGGAAATCGCCAAGGCACCGCGCATCGAAGCCCGCCAAACGGCCGGCATTTTGCATGAGATCAAAGCAGTGCAAGCGGATTTCGAAGGCCCGAGGCCGAGTGCTATACTATAATTGTGGGTGCTCCAAAGATAAACGAAGTGGCATGGATCCCCGCCCATCAGGGCGAATCTTTGGGCGCATGGGCATTGTTCAGGGGGGGGGGTTGTCGGCCCGCACCCTCGAAGCTACCAAGCCGCTAGGCATCGTCCGAGAAGACTCTCACGAACTGCTCTCAGATGACGCCGAAATCACCGCCGCCCCATTCTCCGCGCCGGTGAAGCGGTTCAAAAAGCTGGTGGAAGCATGACCGGAGTAGGGCTGGAATCGGAGTTGGAAATCGCCAAAGCGCAGCTCATCGAAGTCCATCAAATGGCATTGATCGGCCGTTTGATGGCCCATATTCTGCATGAGATCAATACTCCCATCGGCTCCATTTTTTCAAATAACGAGGTGCTTCTGCAGTCGATCAAGAAGCTCAAGGAGTTGCTTTCCGATGCGCAACCGGCCGCTCTGGCGCAGGCGAAATCCGTCCTGGAAACGTGCCATGCGCTTGCTTCCGTGGACCAGATCGCTTGCGACCAGATCTCTTCGGTGATCCGCGGACTGAAGACTTTCGCGCGCGTGGACGTTTTCGGCCTACGCCACGTAGATTTGAACGACAATCTGCGGAACACGCTCAAGCTGACCAGGGCCGAATTCCGCCACCGCATCGAAGTGGAAACGGATTTCGGGGAGCTGCCCGAGGTCGAGTGCTATCCTCACATGCTTAACCAGGTCTTTCTGAACCTGCTGATCAACGCGGGTCAAGCCATCGAGGGTGAAGGCAAGATCACCATTCGCACGCGGGAGGATGGCGGCTACTGGCACGTATCGATCTCCGACACGGGATATGGCATGACACCGGAGCAACAGAAAAAAATATTCGTAAGCGGCTTCACGACTAAGCTAGCTGGCGAAGGAATGGGCATGGGTCTGGCGATTTGCCGGCAGATCGTCGAAGAGCGGCACGGCGGCATGATCGACTTCGAAAGCGCACCGGGCGCGGGCACGACCTTTCACGTCCGTATCCCCATCCGGCAATCACGAGGGTTCTATGAATAACAACTCACATCCGACATTAGCTCTGGTGGACGACGAGGAGATGGTGATCACCAGCATCAAGGCGTGCCTGGAGCTGGAAACCGATTACACGGTGTGGGGCTTCGCGGATCCCGAGGAGGCTGCCCGATTTCTGAAGGAGGCGCCGGTCGATGTGGTGGTGTCGGACTACCTGATGCCGCGCATGAACGGCATCCAATTGCTGGCCCGCACCAAGCAAGCCCAGCCCGAAGCCAGCCGGGTCCTGCTGACCGGCCATGGGGACCTCCAAAGCGCCATGGCGGCGATCAATGAAGTAGGCCTATTTCAGTACCTGGAAAAGCCCTGGGACAACGCCCAACTTCTCTTGGTGATCCGCGCGGGCGTGGAACGCGCGCGATTGCTGCGGGAATTGAGCGAAAAGATTTCGGCACTCGATTCGGCGCACTCCGCCTTGAAGGAAATGCAGCGGCGGCTGTTGCAGGCATTCTTGTAAGAAACATGGGACGGCTTTATCTTCACATGCTTATCCTGGTTGGGGCCCTCCCTTTGATTCCGATCCTCGCAAAATGCGCAGCGGACTCGCCAGTGCCTGGAGTCCCCAACTTTCATCAAGTAAACGGAAACATCTACCGGGGCGGCCAGCCCACGGCTCAAGGCTGGGTCAGCCTGAATCGACTGGGCGTAAAAACCGTCCTCGACCTGCGCCGCGCCGGAGAGCACTCCATCAAGGCCGAACAGCAGGCGGTGGAGGCGGCGGGCATGCACTACGTCAATGTGCCGATGTTTGGCATCGTGGCGCCCACGGAAAAGAAAATTTCGGGGGCGCTAGCCCTCTTGCAGTCGAGCGACGCCGGGCCCGTGTTCGTGCACTGCCGGCAGGGAATGGACCGGACCGGAGCCGTCATCGCGTGCTACCGGATCGCGCACGACGGCTGGCGGAATGAGGTCGCGCTCAAAGAGGCTAAGTCGTACGGCATGCACTGGGTAGAGGTTGGCCTGAAGTTCTACATTTTGAGATTCTCACCTTCGGCGCTGCGCGCGAAATTGCCGCCTTTGATTGATAGAAGTTATCCCCGTTAGCTTTTCAGTGTTTTCAGAGAGAATCTGATAGATAGACGTCGAAAGCGTGCACGAAAGAAAGGATCCGGTGTCCGTCCAATTCCGCGTGCGTGTCGTTTGGATTCGACGCGTTGATCCAGCTATCGTGAACCAGCTGAAAGTGGCCGGTCCGAGGTGGTGACCAACATCGCCGGCTCGGGAACCGGGCAGGGCGACCACGCCCTTGAGGCACCAGGACGTGCTGCTGCTGTGGCTACTGAAAAACCCATATGGGAAAGTTCTCCCTTCAGATCTCAGTCGCAGGAAGCGAATAGGTAACGATCCACGCATTGCACGAATCAGCAGGAGGAAAATTATCCCGCACGGCTGCCAGGATCTCGCTCAGGGCAGCCATCTGACGTCCGCCTCAACCTGCGCATCTATCGCTAATCTCCCAGCACGGAATCAAGCGGCTTGCCGCTCATACCGGTGGTGAAGTCCGCCCACTACCGACAGCGCCATCACCCTGCCGAGCTCCGGTTTCAGAGTAGCTCTTGGCTCGGGTGAATCCTTGCCCAACATAGATGCGTCCGGCTTTTGTGGTAGTAACCCAAATAAGATCGAAGAATCCCGCGGAGCGATTCTTCGTTCGCCAAAATGACATGATCGAGGCATTCCCGTCTGATGGATCTAACCAACCGTTCCACATAGGGGGACTGCCACGGCGATCGAGGAGCAATAAGGACTTCATGGATCCCCATGTCTATCAATTGCCGGTCGGGATACAGCTCGGGCGCGCCTACTTTAGGTGGAGGGTTTCCACCTTCGCCCTTTCGGTTGCGAGGTGGGTTCACAATTCCACCCTGGTCACGCTTCCCCAAGCCCCCCCTATAATCCCTGGCAGCCGGTTTTCCCAGGTTCGGTTCGGAACCTTGGCCTTTCTTCCGTGGGCCTTCCCAGTTTGGCGAGGTTTAAGCGCTGACTGACATACACCCCTGCATCTATGGTTTGCCCACAGCCGCGTCCCATCGCAGCGCCAGCCTATCGTCGGCTACTGTGTCCGACCGCCGCCGGTGTGTACGATGGAGCCGCCATGTGTCCAGAGTCCCTTCTGCCCAACGCCGGCGTTATCGTCGTTGGAGGAGCGTGTGCCGCCCCCTGGGAGGACCCTACTCCTCCGTCATCGCTCTTACGAACTCATGCGCCAGTCCCGTATGCCTCTCCTCTACTTCGGCCTTAGCCTCGTTGAAGGAGTCTTTGCAGGTTGTGCCACCAGCACCCCTGCTGCCGCGGGACCTTCCCGACGTTATCTCTGCGTATCTTTCCCATTTGCGTGGTCCCCTGCTTAGGCGGTCCCAAGAAGTGCATATGCCTGTTTCTTCCTCCTTGTCATCGGCCTTCCCCAAGTTAAGAGTGGGTCGGCTTCCCGCTACTATCCGAGAACACGACTTTTCACGGGGTTGTTTTCGGAGCTGCAGACATTCCATTATGTTCAGGCCTCTATGTTTGCTCACCTCCCAGACATCTGAGACATCTGCCTGTTTTCATGGGGAGAGATACAATTCTCCCCTCTTCCCCGAAACTAGGCGGCTCGCAACTGTGACTCATTCATTCGTGAGCAGATGTTCGAACACGCGGTCTTTGGTTCAGCGAGAGTCTTATAGAAGTCCTCTGAGGACAATATCAGAGTATTCGTTGTAGAACCAAGACATCTCGTCCCAGTTGAGCGTCTTT
>Ga0326728_10010876_pt1 | contig 21064 bp, 23 predicted proteins | sample MB3enrmetagenome_FD_207602 | JGI IMG/M metagenome (GOLD analysis project Ga0326728, IMG submission 207602) | Lab enriched peat soil microbial communities from McLean, Ithaca, NY, United States - MB31MN | ecosystem: Environmental > Terrestrial > Soil > Wetlands > Peat | place: USA: New York... | reverse complement strand
GGCGCGTAGCATTTTAGGCTTACCGGTTAAACTCCTGCTAAACAGGCATCCGGCGGATGCCTGTTTCGGTTCTTTTATTTTCGCAGAGTTTTATCGCAAAACCGTGAAGGTCATCCCTGTCTTCACGGTGACATGCTTTTTGCGAATTCTGCCTAGACGCGCTCCACGCACATGGCGATGCCCATGCCGCCGCCGATGCACAGCGTAGCCAAGCCGCGCTTGGCGGTGCGCCGCTTCATTCCGTAAAGCAGTGTGGTCAAAACGCGGGCGCCGGAGGCTCCGATCGGATGACCGATGGCGATCGCGCCGCCATTCACATTCACCTTCTCGATGTCCCAGCCTATAGCCTTGTTGACAGCGCAAGCCTGAGCGGCAAACGCCTCGTTGGCCTCGATCAGATCGAGGTCATCGATGGTCCAGCCGGCCTTCTCCAGCGCGCGCTTCGAAGCGGGGATCGGCCCTGTGCCCATGATCGATGGATCGACGCCGGCGGTTGCATAGGACACAATCCTGGCCAGGGGTTGTATACCGCGCTTCTCGGCTTCGGAAAGCTTCATGACGACAACGGCAGCCGCGCCGTCATTGATGCCGCTCGCATTGCCTGCTGTGACCGTGCCTTCTTTGGGCTCGAAGGCGGGGCGCAGCTTTTGGATGTCCGCAAGCACAACATTGTCGCGGATATATTCGTCATCGGAGACCACGACATCGCCCTTGCGGCCCTTGATGGTGATAGGGACGATCTCGTCCTTGAACCGGCCCTCTTTTCTCGCCGCCGAAGCCTTATTCTGCGAAGAGACCGCAAACTCGTCCTGCTGCGCACGGGTGATCTGCCACTGGCGCGCGACGTTCTCGGCCGTGACGCCCATGTGGTAGCCGTTGAAAGCATCCCAAAGTCCGTCTTTGAGCATGCTGTCGATCATCTCGAGGCTGCCCATTTTCGTGCCGGTGCGAAGATGAGCGACATGCGGTGCAAGGCTCATACTCTCCTGGCCGCCGGCAACCACGATCTCGCTATCTCCGTTGCGGATGGCTTGCGCAGCCATGGCGACCGAGCGAAGGCCGGAGCCGCAGAGGAAATTTATGGAGAGGGCCGTCACTTCGACCGGCAGCGAGGCCTGAATGGACGCTTGCCGTGCCGGATTCTGACCCTGCCCCCCCGTCAGAACTTGCCCCATGATCACTTCTGAAATGTCACCCGGCTCGGTTCCGGCGCGTTTCATGGCCTCAGTTATGGCGGCGGTTCCGAGCCCATGGGCCGGGACGCTCGACAGGGCTCCGTTGAACGAACCGACCGGCGTGCGCGCGGCACTTGCTATTACGATGGCGTCTTGCCCGTCCATGCGATGTCTCCCTTTTGCAGGCCGATGACAGGAGTTTACTACTGCAACCGCTGACCGAAACAGCTTAATGACTGCGTAAGTTTTGATTAAGCGCTTTCCGCTCGCAGTGCAACATGCCTTTAGATAGGCTGAGTCGCCAATTTTTTGCAGGTGCGAAAAAAAACCACGCAAAAGGCGAAACTTGATTTATGATGCCGGGCAATACCAACAACTGGATGCTGTGATGAGTAAGGCTGCAGAGAAGTTGTCGCAAGTGCCTGGGGGAGTTGCCGATTGTGCACAGCCGCTCAAGCTGGCCGCTTCGGTTAAGGGCAGCGGCGATGCCGGCAAATCCAAACCCGTTATTATCAAAAAGTATGCGAACCGGCGCTTGTATAACACCGAGACGAGCAGCTACGTAACTCTTGAAGACCTAGGCGAGATGGTGCGCTCCGAGCGCGATTTCCTTGTCTACGACGCGAAGACCGGCGAGGATTTGACCCACTCGGTTTTGACGCAAATTATCGTGGAGGAAGAGGGAAAATCCGGCTCGAACCTTCTTCCCATCGGTTTTTTGCGCCAGCTCATCCGGTTCTACGGCCATTCCATCGAGCAGATCGTGCCCAAATATCTCGAATTCAGCCTTGAATCGCTGACTCGCGAACAGGAAAAGTATAGAAAGCAATTCACCGACGCCTTCGGCGCCACCGCATTTGAGGCCATGCAGGAGCAAGCGCGGCAGAACATGGTCCTGTTCCAGCGCGCCTTTGCCATGTTTGCGCCTTTCGGAAAACCCGAGGACATCCATGCGAGAGAAGAGGCGGCATCCCAGCCAACGCCAGAGCCGGTGAGCGCGGCAACTTCCGCCGAGATCGCCGAGTTGAAGGCGCAGCTTACCTCGGTGCAGGATCAGCTCGAGCGCTTGTCGAAATCGGCGTCCTCAAAGGGCGAGGGCGCTTAGCCGGGCGCCGCTTCCACGAGCCAGATCGCGGCGGGCAAGTGCACGGACTGTGCGCTTGCATAGGGCTCGAATGCCTTTTCGATGGATTGGGCGGCAGCGATACGCAAGTTTTCCGGTTGATCCCGCAAGGCTGCGCTAGCCGGTCCTATGGTCATAGCCTGCCGAACCGCGGCCGCAAGGCCGCCGCCCGCCGCGACGTCGACCGGAAAATCTGCGGGCGATATAGAAGGAGCGGCGAAGCCGGCGCCTGTCAAAATGCGCGTCACGCGTTCAGGACCGGCAAAGGAGAATGGACCTGGATCGTCCGGCCCGGGCCGGGGCGCGCGGCCAACGCCTGCGCTGTAAACAGCTTCAAGCGGCACCCGCATCCAGAGGTTTTCCCTAAGCGCACGCCAGCAGGCGAACAGCAGCCGGCCGCCGGGCTTTATGGCTTTGCGGATATTGGCGAAGGCTTGGGTTGGATCGCCGAAAAACATCACGCCGAAGCGCGAGACCGCCAAGTCCGCGAAAGGCGCGAACGGATAGGCCGAGGCATCGGCCAGCAGGAGCTCCACCTGAGGATAGGCAGAAAGACGCGCTTTCGCGCGAGCGAGCATCACTTGCGAAACATCGGCACCGAGGACGCGCCCGGCAGGTCCAACCTTTCGCGCAAACTCAAGCGTGGTTGCACCGCAGCCGCAGCCAATATCGAGAACGGCCATTCCGGGCTCTGTCCGGGCGCGCTCCAGCAAGGCTGCCAAGGCGGGTTCAAGCATCCGGTCCGTATGCTCTTGCGCGGCCGCCCAGCGCTCGCCGCCTGCACTGTTCCAGTAGGCGATTTGATCCCTTTGCAGGTCCGCGGGCTCGCTCATCGCTTCCTCAACGCTCGAATGGAGCCTGGCGGCTCGAATTGCCGCCTGCTGCCTTGCCCGCCTGCTCGGTCGCTATCAGCAGCGATTGGCATTCTTGGGGAAGATCGGAGACAAGCATAGGCTTTGCCGGTGCCGGCGGTTTTACGGGCTTTTCCGGCACAGCTCTGAGGCGCTTGAACCAATCGTCGAGCTCTTTTCCGCAGCCGTCGCCGGCGGGGAGCGGGGCTTGAGCGACGCAAGCGGGGCTGCCCGGCGGGCAATTCAAGCGAATGTGGAAATGATCGTCATGCCTGTACCACGGCCTGATTTTCTGCAGCCATGCCCTGTCCGCACCGGCGGCCTCGCAAAGCGCCTTCTTTACGGCTGGATGGACGAAAATGCGCGCCACCTCTGGATAAGACGCCGCGCGGCGCAGCAGTTTGATCTGCACTTCGGTCCAAGCCGCTTGGGCGGCGGTCAGGGTCGCCGGGTCCACCATATTGACCGCGGCGGTATGCTCGCGCTCGGCGCCGGATAACACGTGATCCGGCATTGGCGTATACCAAAGATCGGCGTCGAGGCCGGTCTGATGGCTGGCATGGCCGCCAAGCAGCGGGCCTCCGATAGGTTGTGCCATGTCTCCGACGAGGATGCCAGGCGAGCCGTCGAGCCGCTGGGCGTCGGAGGCAAGCTTGCGGATATAGGCAAGGAGCACGGGATGGCCCCAAAAGCGGTTTCGCGACAGCCGCATGACCTGCCAGCCAGGGCCGTTTATGGCAAGGTTTCCTGCCCCTGCAACACAGCCGCGATCGTACTGGCCGATCGCCTGCGGCACCACCTGAGCGGCAGGAGCCTTCACAGCGCCGAACGCCTTTTTTGCCTCGCGCCCATCAGGGGGCGCCTGCGCAGCCGCTGCTTGAGCGCGAGCGGCTGCGCAGGATGCGCCAACGGCCATGACCGCGATGGCGATAATGTACAGCCAATCTTTCAAACTAGCGGCCGAACGGGTTCCAGCCCGCGCCAAATTCTGTGCTTTTCGGAGCGGGCGCTGCTGGGGCGGGCTCGGCTTGTGCCGGTGCGGGAGCTGGCGTCTCCGGGGCGGCGGCCGGAGCGGCAGGCGACTGTGCCGCGGCCGTCTTTTGCGCCGGCGGTTTCGGCTTCTTCGCGGCGGCGGGTTTCTTCGGCGCGGCCTGTTTGCCTTGCGCCGGAACTGGCTGGCTAAGGTCTATGCGGATGGGCTTCGCTTCTCCAGGCCTTCCAGGCGCGGACGCCGGCTCTGCCGTCATTTGCGAGAGCTGACCGCCGGTTGCAGCAGAGGCCTGAGCACCATCGCCAGGAGGCGCGACGTTAACGGCTATACCCGCCAGCAGCCATTGCTCGCCGTAATGCTGAAATGCGAGATCGAATTGAACCTGCTCGGGCGATGTTGGAAAGAAGCCGGTGAGGCGCAGGACTTGCCCGTCCTGCAACGCTGGAGCCGAAGCAAGCTTGGGATTGAAGACCATCACGGGCGAAAGATCGATCTTACGCGCGCGCAAAGTGGCAAATATCTCGCCCAGCCGTGCCGGGCTGTTCGTCATTTGGAAGCCCGGGGTTCCCATCTCGCGAAGAACGCTGTAGTTACCGGTAGTATTCGCTTGGTTGAGCGCGATGACCGTATTGCGGATCATAAGTATGAGACGCACATCGTCCGGAACAGCAGGCGCTGCCTCGGCAGATTGCTGAGCTGGCATAGGAGGCGTAAACTGAGCGCTTGCGGGTCCCAACATCGCGGCGATGGATGCAATCGGACAAAAACAGATCAGAGCGATTCTTTTGATCACGGCTATTCCCGATCATGGTTCGTTCGCGAAGTCTTAATCCCCGTAAAAGGCGACTTCAAGACGAAACCCTGCCCCCCGACCGGCTTATCCCTAGGGGATTGCACGCAAAGATTGCGAAAGTGCCGTTCGGACGCTACTCGCGGCCCGAAAAGGCAGGCGCGGGTACCGGCTTGAGGCGAATCGCTTCTGCGTGCCGGAACCTAGCTTTGCTGGCTGAACGATTGGCGATCGGCCAAATCCTCTCCGCAGCTATCCATGTTTGCAACGACAGCCAGCACCGCGATATCCGGCACGATGACTTCGCGGGTGCCGCGCAGCTCGATCACCCCTTTATATTTGAGCCGGCTGATCTTCCGGCTCACCGTTTCGAGGGTTAGACCCAAATAATCTGCAAGCTCCGAGCGGGTCAGCGGCAGCTCGAACTGCGCGTAGTTGTCCGGCAGCGGAGCGCAACCGGTGTATCTTGCGCGCCTCGCGATCATGAGCAGAAGACTCGCGACCCGCTCGTAGGACGATTTGCGGCCAAGCATGAGCGTCCAGTCGCGGCAAATATCGAGCTCGCGGGCAGTGAATTCGAAGAGCCACCGCTCCATAGCCGGAAATTCCGCCAAAAGCCGGCTGAAGGAGGTGCGCGGAAAGGTGCATAACTCAACCTCCGTAGCGGCAGCCGCCGAGAACCGGTGGTTGTTGGAAAAGGTATGGCCCAAAAATTCCGGGGCGTACATCAGGCCAATAATGTGCTGCTCGCCGCTGGCCGTCGTTTTGATGAGCTTTACGACACCCGACAAAATCGCGGCGAAAGAGATCGCCTCATCGCCATCGCGGAAAATGTATTGATTGGCGGTCACCATGCGCCGGCGGGCGATAGCGGTCAGCCGATCAATCTGCTCCGCAGGCAATGCGCTGCAAATTCCGCGATGGCGGACCGGGCATAGCTCGCACCTTCCCGCACCTAGGTTTGGGCGTTCGATCGGTTGACTGGGCGATGTTCGCAAAGGCGCCTCGAATTTAAGCTTTTTGCGCGGTTATCGCAGCCTAAACGTTACAAATCGGAATGTCCAATGCGAGTGCCGCCGATAAGCCGGCAGAGCGGCGTGCGTTTTGCCACAGGCGCGCATTTTGCGGCCGGCGGCCCGCCTGCTAGCGAGCCGCTCTTCGCTCATGTCAGCGGTTTTTGAATTGGGGTGCGCGCTTTTCGGCAAAAGCGGCCATGCCCTCTTTCTGGTCCTCGGTGGCAAAAAGGGCCTGAAATGAACGGCGCTCGAAGCGAATTCCTTCGGCGAGCGCGGTCTCGAAGGCACGGTTCACCGCTTCTTTCGCGCTCATCACGGCAGGCAGCGAGAAACTTGCGATCTTTTCTGCCGCTTTCATAGCCTCATTGAGAAGCTCCGCGGCGGGGACTACGCGCGAGACGAGCCCGCAGCGCTCGGCCTCCGCTGCGTCCATGTGCCGCCCCGTCAAGCAAAGGTCCATGGCCTTGGACTTCCCCACAAAATGCGTCAGCCGCTGCGTGCCGCCGGAACCCGGAATGACGCCGAGCATGATTTCGGGCTGGCCGAAGCGCGCCGTTTCGCTCGCGATAATGAAATCGCACATCATGGCGATCTCGCATCCGCCGCCGAGCGCGTATCCCGAAACCGCTGCGATCACGGGCTTGCGGCAGCGGCTCAGGCGCTCCCAGGGCGCGATGAAATCGTTGAGGATCACATCGCCGAAATTTTTGTCCTTCATCTCTTTGATGTCGGCGCCGGCCGCGAAAGCTTTCTCCGACCCCGTAAGCACCATCGCTCCAATTTCCGCATCGGCCTCGCAGGCATCGAGGACCTGGTTAAGCTCGGAGATCAACTGCGAATTCAACGCGTTCAGCGCCTGCGGACGGTTGAACGTGATGAGGCCCACTTTACCGCGTTTCTCGAAAAGCACCGTTTCGAATGCCATGATGTTCCTCTCAGATTTTCGACTGGCAGCGCGGACAGAAAAAGGTCGAGCGCCCTTGCTGAACTTTGCGTTCGATCGACGAACCGCAACTATTATGGCAAGGCTGCCCGGCCAGCCCGTAGACGTCAAACTTTTCTTGAAAACTCCCGCCGGCGCCATCGGCATGCCGGTAGTCGCGGATCGAGGAGCCGCCAGCAAGAAGCGCATCGGCGAGCACGGCTTTTATGCTCGCTGAGAGGCGTTTCGCTGCAGCGGTGCCGCGTTTACCCGCCGCGAGCGCGCCTGCCTTAGCTTCCGGCGGCAGGCCGGCCCGGAACAGCGCCTCGCACACATAGATGTTTCCCAGACCCGCAATCACCCGCTGATCGAGGAGAAATGCTTTCAGCTGCTGCGCCTTGCCTTCGGCGCGCTGCTGCAGATAAGCGGCCGAAAGCGCCTCGGACAAAGGCTCCACGCCCAAATCTTTGAAATGCGGATGCTCAAGCATAAAGCCGGGCGCAAGAAGCGTCATATAGCCGAACCGGCGGACATCGTTATAGCGGATGATGGCCCCGCTGCTCATGACGAAAATAACGTGATCGTGGCGGGGATCGGCGTCGTAATCGTAATAAAAGGCGCCCGGCGTCTCACCGCCGCCCGCAGCGCTGCGCTGGATCGTGAACCGGCCGGTCATGCCAAGATGCATCGCCAGAGCGAGCCCGCTTCCGGTTTCCGCGACGATGTACTTCGCGCGGCGCGAAAGGCGGATTACACGCTCGTTTTGCAGGCGCGCAGCAAAATCCGGCTCGAAGGCGAAGCGCAAATCCGCGCGATTGAGCGTGATCGCGGCAAAAGATGCGCCCTCCATGGCCGGGGCCAGTCCGCGCCGCATGATCTCGACTTCAGGAAGCTCGGGCATGCGGCTAAATTTGCGCGAATGACGGCCTTTGGCAAGCGCGGTTCGCGCGAGACTATAAAAGCCCGGCGATGAAGAAGACGAACGCCGCGGCCGGAAGGGCAAACCCAACCGATGAGGTGAGCGCCCAGCCGCCCTCGGCGTAAGTCCAGGCTCCAAGCGCCGAGCCGCCGGCCGCGCCCATGAAAAAGATTGCGATGTAAAGCCCGTTCAAGCGGCCGCGATACGCCGCCCCCAGCGAGAAGATGGCGCGCTGTCCAAGGACGAGGTTTGCCGATACGCCGAAATCGAGGAGGATCGCCGAAGCCACGAGCGCGCCGAGAGCTGTGGGCCAGGCTCTCCGAGCCGCGAGACGAGGAACGCAGCGGCGGCCAGAGATATCGCGACGCCCGTCGGCAGCCTCAGCCATCCCCTGTCGGCGATGCGGCCCGCGATCGGCGCCGAGACGGCGCCCGCAACGCCGGCCAAGGCAAAAAGGGCGATCCCTTCTTGCGATAGGTGGAAAACTCCTGCGAGAAGCAAAGGGCTCGCCGTCCAGAACAGGCTGAAGGCGGCGAACAGGAATGCCTGGTACAGCGCGCGCCTTCGAAGGACCGGCGTTGTTAGCAAAAGACGCCCCATCGAAGCGAGGAGCCCGCCATAGCGGAGCTGCAACGCGGGCCTATGCTCCGGCAGCGTCATGCCGAGCACGCCGGCAAGCGCGGTCATGGCAACGGCCGAGAACAGGAAAACAGCGTGCCACGAGGAAATTGCGGTCACAAAGCTCGCGAAAGGGCGCGAAAGCATGATCCCCAGCATCAGCCCGCTCATGACGTTGCCGGCGGCCCGGCCAGCCATCGCATCGGGGGCGAGGTGCACCGCGTAAGGCACGATGATCTGCGCGGCCGCGGAGCAGAGCCCGACCAGCAGGGCCGCGGCAAGAAAGGGCAATGGCTCGGACGAAAAGGCGAGCGCCAGTGCGGCGAGTACGTCGAGCCCAATGACGATGAGAATAAGCCGGCGGTTCTCGGTCAGATCGCCGAGAGGTACGATGAGCAGGAGCCCGAGGCCGTATCCGATTTGGATCATGGTCACGATGAGCCCGGCTGCGTGAGCCGGTAAGCCCAGCTCGGAGGCGATCGGCCCCACCAGCGGTTGCGCATAGTAAAGATTGGCGACGATCAGTCCGCAGGACGCCGCGAGCAGGAGCGTGATCCAGCTTGGGAGCGCCGCATGGGGTTCCGGTTGACGATGGAAGGCGGCTGGACCAGGGTTCATGAATTGAGAACTTATAGAGGGTCAACGCGTTTCCTCAAGCTGCAAGAGCCCGCAGACGGACAGCTCGCCGATTGCCTCCGGCAATGTGGCCGGCTATCTCGATTGGGCCGTCCGCGGCTTGAGCGTTGCGGACAGGCGCTCGCGGCGCAAGCGGAAATGGGGAGATCATGAGTGACATTCCCCCGGAAGGCACCGAAGATCGGCTACGCTGGCTCGAAGCTCGGGCCGGGGAGGCTTATGCCCGCATGTACGATGCAGACTCCGGCACCCCTGCCGCCGCGCATTACAGCGACGCGAAGGAGTTCCTTTATGACGCCATCGGCTTGGCGCAGCGCCTCGGCAAACCGGAGGAGGCGGAGAGGCTCTCCGATCGGCTGGCTCACATAAAAGCGGTCTTCCGCAGCCAATTCCCGGCTTGATCCCGCTGCCGCATGCTTCTGTGAAGTTTTCGTGCTATAATTCTTTCTATGGAACCAAATCGATCAAATTCCGTTTACGTAAGCGAAACGGTTTTAGAGCAGCCCTAATGGCTGTTTAACATAGGGCCGGTAAAATGTCATTCGAACCATATCTACGTGCCGCTGGGGACGGAACCTTCGAACTCTTGGTTCCATCGGCAGGCGGCGCCGTACACATTCTTCCATACTGCTTCCACACGGAGGAAGACGCCGCCGATTGGCTCGCTAGCCGGAAGGGCCGCGAGCAGATCAAGAAGATCCGCAGCCGGTACGAGAGGAGCAAGCGTGGCGCCTCTCGCTACACACTGCATACGGGAGCGGTGGTGTCTTAGGGTTTGTCCTGCTCTTGTGGAGTCGCTGGAAACTCTGGAGTCCCCCCTCACTCTATCTCTCTCCTCCTTGAGGCGAGAGGACGCTCGAAACTCCCTCTCCCCGTCTGCATTCGCAGGCGAATGCAGACACTCTCAGTGGCAAGCTCGCCAAGGCGAGCTTGCTGGGAGAGGGTTGGGGTGAGGGGGTCTTGAAGCAACTTCCGCTTATATGGCGCAGACCTTAGAACGCATGCGCGCGCGGTAGCGGGCGGTTATTTACGCGCCCGCTCTTCCGTGCTATGGGCAGTGCATGTGCACCTTTACAACCAGCAAGGGTCAATCTTTTCTAAGCCGACGATGCGACCGCCATCGGTAACGGCTTCGCACGTGTATTGATACCCGCTCCGCGAGCCGCCTTCGTTTCTATCCATCGAGGTAATAAGGTTCGCGCGATGACCGCCGCTGAAATCAGGCTGCAAACGCCAGACGACTTGCCTGCATTGAAGAAATTGAACGAGGACAGCTTCGGGCCGGGGCGGTTTGCGCGTACCGCATTCCGGGTGCGCGAAGGGGCGGCGGAGGAACCTCGGCTGAACCTGTGCGCGGTGCAGGATGGCAGCATCATCGGCGCGGTGCAGCTTACGCCTGTCGCCATTGGCGGTGTCAGCGGTGCGCTGCTGCTGGGGCCCCTCATTATAGAAAAAGCGCATAATAATCAGGGCTATGGGCTTCGGCTTATGCTTGAGGGCATGGCTCGCGCACGCGAGCTCGGCTACAAGCTCGTCATCCTTGTCGGCGATTTGCCTTATTACGCGCGAGCGGGGTTTGCCGTAACGCCGCCCGGCCGCATCGTCATGCCGGGGCCCGTCGATCCGGCGCGGCTGCTTTACGCGGAGCTCGTGCCCGGAGCGCTCGAGGCCTATCGCGGCCCGGTGCGCGGGTTGCCTGCCGGCGGCATCAGCGCGTAAAGGCGACGGCGTGCATGATCCGGCCGGGCATGAGCGTGAAAGCGCCCGCGATGATCAGCGCACCGATGAATAGGCCGGCCATTGCGCGCCTGTGCCCTGCCACGCGGTGCGTGCGCGCGCGCCAGACGGCAAGCGGCAGCATGACAAGCGTGTAAATCGCCAGGAGATGGATGGGGCTCCATAGGCCCCAGACCTTTAGCGTGTGAATGAAGAAAGCGCTCGCGGCAACCACGGTCATGAGCAAGACCCAGAGCCAGCCGAGCGCGCGGTGCAGTAGCGTGCCTTTCGGTGCAGCGAACTGAACGAGCCCAAGTGCGAAGGCGGACATCGCTGCGAACGCATGGATTTGTATCTGCGGAGCGGCGGAAAGCAGCGGAGCGAGCGTCATGGGCGTGCCGGTTCTCCCGTTGTCACGGACAATGTTAGTGTCATTTACATTGTCCGCTGTCAACGGGCCCCAGCCGCAAAGCGCCGTCAGCCGGCAAGCTTTGCGATATAGCGCGGAAGCGCGAAGGCCGCCTTGTGAACCTCCGGCGTGTAATAGCGCGTATCGATGCCCGAAGCCTTGAACCGGTCTTCGAGAACGCTGAGCGGGGTGGTGCGTAAGCCCCCGTTGTTCGCGGCCCAGGCCAGTGCGAACGGGCCTCCGAAATAGGTGGGCTGGTCGACAAGAAAGGTCGCCTTGTCGGCGAAGATCGCCGCAAACAGCGCCATGGTCCCCGCCAAGTGATCCGGGTGGAGGAAGGGCAGACCGTTTTGGGTGATGAGCACGCCCGGCTCGCTCAGGCAACGCGCACAGCCTTCGAAAAATGCGGCGGTGAACAGCACGGCGGCCGGCCCCACGGGTTCGGTGGAGTCGACGATAATCGCGTCGAAGCGCTCCGGTGTTTCCGCCACATAGCGCACGCCATCGGCGATGACCACCTCGACGCGGGCGTCGTCGAAAGCGCCCTGGCTAATTTGGGGCAGATGCTCCTTCGAAAGATCGACCACCGTGCGGTCGAGTTCGCACAGCACCAAGCGCTCGACGCTTTTATGCTTCAGCACCTCGCGCATCACGCCGCCATCGCCGCCGCCGATCACGAGCACGCGCTTTGCACGCTCCGCGCCGAGCGAGAACAGCGGCACATGGGCCATCATCTCGTGATAGATGAACTCGTCCTTGGTTGTGAGCTGCACGACCCCGTCGAGCATCATCACGCGCCCGAAGGTTGCGTTGTCGAAAATGATTAGGTGCTGATGCTCCGTGCGGTTCTCGTACAGAACGCGGTCCGCGATCATCGAGCAGCGGAAATGCGGATGAAGCGTCTCGTCGACCCAGCGTGTCATGCATTTTCTCCAGGCGCGTAGCCGCGTTTAAAGACCAGATTCTTGGATGTCAGGATCTGTACGGTCTCGCCGTTTTGGTTCCTCGTCGCCGTTCGCAGCGTCGCTACCCCCTGGGTAGGTTTCGAACGCGAGGGGGTGATCTCGATAACCTCGCACTCGACGGAAAGCTCGTCGCCAGGCCGGGTTGCTGCCGGCCAGGAGATCTCGCCGCCAAAGCCGATAACGCCGCCCGCCAGCGGTACTCCGTTGACGATCATGCGCATGGTGAGGGCCATGGTGTGCCATCCGCTCGCAGCCAAGCCTTTGAAGACCGTGCTCTTCGCGGCTTCGGGGCTGGTATGGAAGGGCTGCGGATCGTATTCTTTCGCAAAGGCGATAATCTCCGCCTCGCCGATTTTTTCCGGCCCGGCCTTGAAGGTCATGCCCGGAGATAAATCCTCAAGATAAAGCAAATCCTTACGCATCGGCTCTCTCCCTGTCCGGCCGCGGTCCTGTGTTGGAAAGGCTGTAAAGTTCCAACTCCCCGAACTATTAGGTGCGGTACAGGTTGCGGAGCAAGGGATCGAAACCTTGTTCACGCATTTGTGCCGGTCCCGGACATGAGGCAGGTTAGGGCGCCCTGACCGGAACGCCCCGGGTTTTCGGGCTTGCTAGGCAGCAAACCTAAGCTGTACGGCAGCTTCCTGGCCGCGCAGATGTTCCTTGACGATGATTTCTTCCGGTTCGAACGCTTGCCGGATCACATCGATCGCTAGATGGGGTTTGGCATGTCCGCACATGAAGATATCGATGGCGGCGTAGCCGTACTCGGGCCAACTATGAATCGAAATATGCGATTCCGACAGCACCGCCACCCCAGAGACACCGCCATTCGGCGTAAAATGATGCAAATGAATATGCAGGAGCGTAGCCCCCGATGCTTCGATGCACTCTCTGAAGGTTTGTTCGATGTAGTCGATGTCGTCAAGCCGCGTGCCGTTCAACACGTCGACCAGTAAATGCGTTCCGGCGAATTTCACGCCGTTGCGCTCGCAGAAGTAGTCTTTGTTTTCCCCGCTGTCCGAATGCGTAACAACAAGGGCGTGCTTTTCTTCCGTTTGGGCGGTGCTTGAACCTCGATCCAAGTCCATCCCCAATTGGAAGAGGCCGTCATGGAATGCCATATGGCGTCCTCCCCAACCAGTAGATGTCCAGATGTGAACAGGGGGGGTATTTGCCCCCCTTTGCCCCCCATTACAAGAGAAAAATTGCGTTTGACCGCAAAATATTCGAGGAGCCTGGATTTGCAGGGGGAATTCCCGCCGGGCTTCGGCTGCGCGCCGGCGTAACTGACGGAATTCGTTGAGAGTTTCGGAAGAAGTCCGAAGCCGGCCTATACTAGCGCGGCACAGCCTTTTTCAAGCATCTCCGGCAGGTTTCGTCAGCGGAAGACGACGGTGCGGCTGCCGTTGAGCAGGATGCGGTGCTCGACATGCCATTTCACGGCTCTGGCGAGTACGACGCACTCTACGTCCCGGCCCATCGTGACGAGGTCCTCAGGCGACATCGAATGGTCCACGCGCGCGACTTCCTGCTCGATAATCGGACCCTCGTCGAGATCGCGCGTCACATAATGCGCCGTGGCTCCGATCAGCTTCACGCCGCGCGCATGCGCCTGGTGATAGGGCTTGGCGCCTTTGAAGCTCGGCAGAAACGAATGATGGATATTGATCGCGCGGCCCGCCAGCCTTTCGCAGAGCGCTGCGGACAGCACCTGCATGTAGCGCGCGAGCACAACGAGCTCGATCTTCTCCTCCTCCACGATCTCGATCAGCCGCCGCTCCTGCTTTTCCCGCGTCTCCTGCGTCACGGGCAGATAGTGGAAGGGAATGTCATGGCTCGCCGCGAGCTGGTAGAAGGTGCGGTGGTTGGAAACGATGGCCGGGATTTCGATAGGAAGGGCGCCGATGCCGTGCCGGTACAACAGATCGTTCAGGCAATGGCCGAATTTCGAGACCAGAATCAGGACACGGGTCTTTTCCGAATGCGGATAGACTTCCGCCGTCATGGCGAAGCGTTCGATGGCGGGGGCGAGCAGCTGCCGCGCGCCGTCGCGGCTGAGGCCGTCCGGCGCCGAGAACGAAACGCGCATGAAAAAGCGGCCGCTTTTTACGTCGCCAAATTGAGCGCTGTCGGTGATGTTGCAGCCGTTCTCGGCAAGAAGGCTGGCAATGGCGGCCACGATTCCGGGCCGGTCCGCGCAGGACAGGGTCAGGACGAAGGATGGGTTCGGCAAGGACATCGAGTTCTCAGCTGTTTACGTTTGCCGTAGAAGACCATGGTTTCGCCGCGCGCTTCAACTGCGATTTCTTAAAGCACAACCTTAGGGCAAGCGCCTCGCCAAAGCTTTAAGCGGCGGCGGCCGTTGAGCTAACGCACGGATAGCAACCACTCCTGTCATGGCCGGGCTCGATCCGGCCATCTAGCAACATACTGACTGCATTGGGTTTTTCATGGATGGCCCGATCAATCCGGGCCGTGACAACTGAGCTTGCTGCGAACGCGCCAAATTTTTCGCACGCTCCAAGGCGAGCTTGCTGGGAGAGGGTTGGGGTGAGGGGGACTTCCCGCTTCGCAAATCAATCGCGCTTCACAATACCCGAAAGGATCGCGCCGATGAGGATCACGCCCGCGACGCCGAGGATGTTCTCGGCCCACGCGCCGGCGCGCAGCGTGCCGGCGGGCAGCGCAACTTCGCCCGCATAAGGCACTTCCACCTTGATCGCGCGCCACATCGGCGTCCAGGCCGAGCGCTGGCCGAGATCGATGGCCGGCAGCAGCATGTCGGCGGAATAGGTGAAGGGGTTGAAGGCGATGATCTCGCCGACCTTGCCGCCTTTGACCTCGCCGCAGGCCGTCCAGTTTGCATCGCAGGCGGAGTTATAGTCCGCATTGGTCCAAACCTGCGCGTCCTTCGGCGCGAAGCCGCCATGCGCCGCGCCGGTTTGATAGAGAAAGCCGCATGCGAGCCACAGCGCGAGCAACGCCCCGAACAACCGGGTGGGCCGGTAGCCATAGCCGCAAGATAGCCCCCAGAGCACACCGATGATCCAGGCGAAAGGCTGCATTCGAAACTTCTTTCGCTTCTGCAGCAGGGAATGCTTGAACATCGCAATTTGGCGTGCATCGGCCTCGTGGCCCATCTCGCGCAACACCTTGACAAGTTGCTCGAACGGCTGCGGCCGGAATTCCTTGCCCAAATGCGAGGGCCGCTGCCGCTTCAGCCAATCCGTCCGCGTCTGCCAATCCGTTTTTGTCACACCGGCAAAACGGTCATAGGTGAACCCATCGAGGTGAATGTAACAGGGCAATTTATCGCCGGCCGCCGTAACCTCGGCCACCGGCCACGACTTGCGGTCGTTGACGAGCTGAGAGGCGTGGGCGCCTTGGAGATTAATCGATCCTTCGACTGTCACCTGCTGATGGTTGGGCGGGGTGGCGGGACCTAGCCATAGTGTGCCTTTGATCGTCGCGCCTTGTAAATTGAGCTCAGCCTCTGCGAAGGGCGGTTCGCTCTTATCGGCGGAAGGTGCCGCTCTCGCATTTTTGAAGCTGCCGCCATCGCATGCGAAATCGCCGCCGATCTCCGTGCCCAGGAAGCGCACCTCGCCCTTGGCCTCGAAGCCGTCGCACAGGAACACGCCGCCGGTCACCTTCGCGTAATCGCAGAAAAGCGCCCTGCCGCCCGCATTCTTGAGCTTGGCGCCGTTGCAGTTGAGCCCGCCGTTGATCTCCGCGCCCAAAAAGCGCACCTCGCCCTCGGCCTCGAAGCCTTCGCGCAGAAGCACGGCGCCGTTGATCTCTGAGCGTTCGAAGTTTGTTTGGCCTTTGACCCGGCTCGCGCTCAAAAGTACGTCGCCGGATATCGAGGCCGAAGCAAAAATCAAATAGCCGAGTTGGCATTCCTGAAGGGTGATGTCGTCGAAGTTGGCGTTGCGGCCGTTGATCAGCAGGCCGATATGGCAGCGCCAAAACGAGAAGGAGTGGACGTCCTTCGCGCTCTCCAGGTCGATGCTGCCTTCGATGAAAGCGCCCCAGAGGATGACGCCCTTTTCGTGCACCGGCATGTCCTCGTCCCCGCCGAGCAGGAGGAAGCGGAGGAACTCTCCGCGCACCGTGTTTTCGGGCGTTGCCTTTTCGGGGCGAACCGAGGCGATGCGGCATTCTGTTCCGCGTGCGGCGCAATCGAGCAGGCGCTCCTCCGCCGGGTGCAGCCCGTTGGGCGTGGTGGCACCCTCGATGCGGAGATCCGCAAGCGAGCGGCCGAAAGCCCGCTTCGGCCTTGGCAGAGCGAGTTCGCTTCCATTCTGGGTCCCGCCATCTGCCATTGCGCTCTCCCTTGGGCTAAGCTTTTTAGCTATAGCGAAAGGGGCGGCAGGCGTCGAGAGTTAGGTGCTTATGTTGGCGGTCTTCTGTGGATGGCCGGGTCAAGCCCGGCCATGACAATGGCCGGTGCGGCGGCATATTTTTGAAGCACCAGACCATGGTTAATGCCGGAATGGTAAATTAGGGTGGTTTTGAATATCGACCCGCCGCAAAAATCGCGATTTTTGCGCGTTTTCACCCGCAAATCGCGACTCCAAAAAGTCCGTTAAATATATTTCCGGCCTGCGGTTAACCATAGGCTGCGCCATGCGGCTTGCGGACTCGCACTGCGCGCCGCCGAAAACATGTGCGCTATCAATGCGTTATCGTCTTTAATGCTCTACTAAGGCGCTTTCTCGCAGCATGACGCCTCAAGGAAACATCGCCGAGGCTGGGCCGGCTCCTATGGTTTTGTACGGCAATCGTAAACAGCGTAGCAGCGCAAAGCTGCGCCAGAGGAGTTTGGTGTCATGCCGGAAATCCGCTGGCGGATTATCCGGCATCTTCGCCGGGGCTGTTGCAAGATCGCGGATAACGCGCAGGCGCGTTTCCGCGATGACAGTGAGTGCACAGGCGGTTTCCGCGAAATCAACGCTCAATAGGATGCGCGCGGAGCCAGGCCAGCACCTCGGCCGCGTGGCCGTCCGGCGGGAAGATGGGATAGAACGCGTGCACGATGCGGCCGTCGCGGATGACGAGCGTGAGGCGCTTGATGAGCGTGCCGCCCCAAGCCTCGAAGGTGGGCAGGCGCAGCGCGTGGCTGAATTCGAGGCGCTCGTCGCTCAGGATCGGGAAGGGCAAATGCAGCCGGCCGTGCAGCTCCTGCTGGTAGGGCGTGCTTTGCGTGGAGAGGCCGAAGACGAAGCTGGCGCCCGCCGCCGTCAGCTCGGCGAAGAGATCGCGGAAGCCGCAAGTTTCGGGCGTGCAGCCGCGCGCGCCGGGGATCGCGTCCCAGCCATCGGGGAGCGGCTGGCCGGGCACGCCGGTTTTGGGATAGAAGAAGAGCACGGTTTGGCCCTTGAGGGCCGCCAAATCCACCGCGCCGCCATCGGTGGAGGGCAGCGTCACGGCGGGCAGCGTCAGGCCGGCGAGGCGATCCGCCGCGCCGTCGTCTTGCGGAACGGGGAGATCCGCGGGAATCGATGTGTAGGTTTGTGCCATGGCGTGGCCTCCCGTTTTGGCTATCGCCGCAATCTTGTCATCGCCCCCGCCGCCGCGCAACGCCGCTTGCGGCCAAGATCGCTGACTCTTCCGGTGCTTAGGCGGCGCGAAGCAGTTCGATGTGGAAAAAACACACGTCAAGCAAATTTCTCTATCTGGCCTTATTTTGGTCCAAACGCTGAGGCATACATATCACATCACAAGACGGCGGCTCGCTCGGATCGCCCCCAATCCAGAACGGATCGCCTCTTGTGAGGATAGAGTTAAAAGTGCCCCCTAGCGTTGAGTGAAGTAGTTTCGAGTTGAGTGTAGTAGCGTTCTAAGTAGTGCTGTTGCGTTTGTCGATTATCAGTAAGCGCGTGGCCAGTATTGCGTAGCGCGAGTGTTCCCCCTAAGCACCGCAGTTCCGTGTCCTTGGTTTACGTGTTCGGTATAGCGTCATCGGTTACTAAGGAACGCTGAACCCCGGTAATAGTAGTTGCCCCAGAGAGACGAAGCCGCCTGCATGGCCCCCACCCCCCCCGCGAGCCAAAGGCTTCGTCTCTCGCTTTCTCTGCCCAGCCATTACTCCGCTATAACGAGCAGTGCAGTCGCGTCGTCGCGCAGCTTTAGGCGCGGCGCTTTCTCGCACGCCGGATCCTTGTCCTCCAGCGACCGCAGCTCTTTGATCAAAGCCGCCAAGCCCTTCTCGAAGGCGGCTTCGAGGAGAGTCTCCTCCGAATACGCGCCGAAGACTTCGTAGAGCCGGGTAAAGCCATCGGTGGCCAAAAGCAGCCGGGCGCCCGATTCGAGGGGGATCGCCTCGCGGTGAATTAGATCGAGCGGCGCCATGTCGATGCTCAGCACGGCATAGCCGCCGGGCCTATTCATCATCCGCCGGCCTTCGTCTCCGCGGGGTTTATATTTCGCGCGTGCGGCGAGCCAGCCAAGGTTTTCCTCTTTCATGGCCGCGCGGATGCGTTCGATCGCAGCTCTATCGCCGAGCCTGGAGCGGTCGACGCCGCAGAGCGCGGAACGCCGTGCTGGCTGGGCGGCAAAAAGCTGGCAGTCGCCGAGCGCCGCCACCTCGAGAATGCCGGCGTGAAGCCGGGCAATGAGGGCTGCCGCCGAAGGCTGATGCTCGCGCAAGCTTATGCCGCGGATGGCCTCGCGGTGGAAATCCGCGCGGACCGATTGCGTGATGTCCCCGATAAGGTCCGGCAGCGGAACGCCAGCTTCGAGGCCGCGGGTGGAAAGGCAGCTATGGAACTTTTCCGCAAGCCAGGCGGCATCGCTTTGTCCTGGAAGATATTTCTGGGCCGAGCAGTCGGTGGCGCCGTCGATCACCCAGACGCAAGCCCCGGCATGGCCCGCGCGGTCGTCGTTCACAGCGCCGGCGGATGCCGAAATCGATTCGACAACGCTAAGCTTGTGAGCTGGTTTTTTTAGAACGCTGGTCATCGGCATGGGCCGACTTTGCTGGCATTGTGCGACAGTTTCGCGACAGCCCTAACGCGGCGCGGATTTGGAAGTTCCGCTGAGCCGCCATCAGCCAAGATATGGCAGCAGCAGGCTCAGATCGGAAACGAACCGCGCATATTCCGCCTCCGCGTCCGCAGGCTCCTCGATGCGCAGAATATAGGACGGATGGATGGTAATGAGCCCCTTCAGTGCGCCGAGATCGAAGAGGTGCCCGCGATTTTTGTTGACGGGCATCGCCTTTCCGAAAAGCGACTGCGCTGCCGTTGCGCCGAGCGCCACCGCGATTTTCGGCTGCACGAAATCGAGTTCGCGCTCAAGCCACGGCCGGCAGGCTTTGATCTCTGCGGTCACGGGCTTTTGGTGCAGCCGGATGCGGCCGCGCGGCACGTATTTGAAATGTTTGACAGCGTTGGTGACATAGACCGCTTTGCGCGAAATTCCGGCCTCCTCCAGCGCTTCGTTCAATTTTAGGCCGGCGGGGCCAACGAAGGGCAGGCCCGCAAGATCCTCCTTATCGCCTGGCTGCTCTCCGATTAGCATCACCGGCGCTGGAACCGGGCCTTCGCCGAATACGGTTTGGCTCGCCGGTTCCCACAGATTGCACGCCCGGCACTTAAGCGCGGCTGCTCGCGCCTCCTCGAAGGCAGCGGCTGCGGCTTCGCGGCTGGCAGGGAAAGCGAAAGTCATCTGGTCAGAGTTTGCTGGCATTTCGGCTCCTTTGGGGGCGCGTTCTTATACAACCATAGGCGGGAACAAATGAATTGACCGCGATCAATTTTTGGTCCAAAACAAGAACAAAACGAGATCAAAATGTGTCATAGTATGAATCCTAAACTCGAAACCCTGCGGCTGCAAATCCGCGCCCTCGAAGGCCACCGTCTGGAGACACCGGCACGCGTATTGCCATTTGCCTGCCGGCAGCTGAACGCTCCTCTGCCGCAAGGCGGCTTGCAGCTTGGCGCACTCCACGAATTTTGCGCTGGCGGGCTGGAGGGCGAACTGGCTCCCGCCGTGACAGCCTTCGCGGCAATGGCCGCGGCTGAGATTTTGCGCCGCCAAGATGGATTTCTCCTCTGGGCGGCAAGCCTTGCCGATTGCTATCCCCCGGCTTTGGCCCGCCTCGGTCTTAACCCCTCGCGCATCGTCTGGATCGATTGTGCGAAGGATGACGAGGTCTTAGGCGTGATGGAGGAGGCCTTGCATTCGCGGGCGCTGGCCGCGGTTTTGGGCGAGGCTGGCGCGCTGAGCTTGAAGACGGGGCGAAGGCTCGATGCCGCTGCCCGGCAATCCGGCACGGCGGCGCTTCTGTTGCGGCGGCACCGTTCCAAGCCTTCGCAAGCAGCCGCAAGCCCAAGCGGCGCAGCGGCCACGCGCTGGCGCGTGAGCGCCGTGCCGGGCGAGGCATCAAGACCCCCTCATCCTGTCCTTCTCCCCAAGGGGAGAAGGGACGCCCGCACCACACTTGGAGAGAGGGCCGCAGCTCCTTCCCCCTCTCCCCTCGGGGAGAGGGTTGGGGTGAGGGGGGACTTCGAACCAGGGCTGGTGAGGGGGGATTTCGAACCGGGGCTCGGCCCGCCCCGCTTCCGGCTCGATCTTGAATATTGCCGCAACGGCAGAGCGGCATCGTGGATTGTGGAGGTGTCCGATGGCGCAGATGGCGATCCAAGCAAAGCGGCCCATGTTCGTGTGGTTGCCGAACTTCGCGATGACGCATGCCCGCCTGAAACAGCCCCCGCTCGCAAGGCCGCAGGCGCCGCTCGCTCTTTTTGAAAAGCATGGCAATATCCGCCGCATAGCAGCTCTCGACGGGCCCGCTATCCAGGCCGGGCTTTATCTGCATCAGCCTTTAGCCGATGCGCTTGCCGTTTACCCGAAGCTTATCGTTGCCGATGCCGAACCCGAAGCTTGTGAGCAGGCGCTGACGGCGCTCGCCGCCTGGGCCCAGCGTT
>Ga0326728_10010874_pt1 | contig 21069 bp, 20 predicted proteins | sample MB3enrmetagenome_FD_207602 | JGI IMG/M metagenome (GOLD analysis project Ga0326728, IMG submission 207602) | Lab enriched peat soil microbial communities from McLean, Ithaca, NY, United States - MB31MN | ecosystem: Environmental > Terrestrial > Soil > Wetlands > Peat | place: USA: New York... | reverse complement strand
AAGTCACGAAGACGACAGTTGATTTGATAAATTCTCTACGCGATAAATCGAGAGTCGTGCTGTCATGCGGCGGGGGAATGCCGCCCGGTGTCAGCACAGGGAACATGAAAGCTTTTATCCAGGCGGTAAGGCGAGGTTCTTAGACGCTTTTGAACAATCTTGGGAAGGCATTCGAGGGTGCTATGCGGCATTCGCAAGATCACTTTTTTCCCGCACATCCGGGCGAATTTTCTCTGAATAGAACCAATTCCAGAGGAGAGTGGTTTAGATATTCATGTACCCTGCGACTATGGAACGTGAATTAAAGATAAAGAGACTCTTATGAAGAGGCGAGACTTCATTAAATACAGCGCGCTCACCGCTGGCGCACTGACACTTTCATCGTATGCGAGAATATTTGCAGACGATGGAAAGAAGAAGTATGCAAATGATATCGTGACGTTTGGCAAAACCGGGATCAAAGTCTCACGATTGGCAGTGGGAACCGGAACTCATGGATTCAATCATCAATCGGAACAATCGAGGATGTCCGGTGGAAGTGGTCTTCCGGATTTGCTGCGTGCCGCATTCGATCACGGCATAAATTTTTGGGACTCGGCGGATCAATATGGCACACACCCGGATCTAAGAGAGGCTTTGAAGAGAATTCCGCGAGAGAAAGTGGTCATTCTGACCAAGGCGGAATCGACCACGGCTGACCAGATGAAATCCGATTTGGACCGCTTCCGAAAAGAAATCGGCACCGATTATATTGACATCATACTTTTACACATGATGACAGATTCAGACTGGCCGATTCGAAAGCAAGGTGCGATGGAAGTCTTGGAGAAAGCAAGACAAGATGGTACAATCCGTGCCCACGGGGTTTCATGCCACACGCTTGGAGCGCTGCAGGCAGCTTCAAACTCGGATTGGGTGCAGGTAGATTTTGCGAGAATCAATCCGGCAGGTATCATCATGGATGCAGAGATGCCGACGGTTTCGAAGATTCTGAGAAAGATGCACGACGATGGAAAAGGCATAGTCGGGATGAAAATATTTGGCGCAGGACGGCTTGTCGATAGAAAGGACGAATGCCTGCGGTACATCTTGAGCCTCGATTTTGTGGACGCATTCACGATCGGGCAGCGAGGTCAAGATGAGATGCTTGATCTCGTAGAGCGCATACCGGCGGCTAGTGCTTCGAGCTAAAGTCTGCGATTATTGTAATCCCAGCGACCGCCTGATCCCTAATTCGAGTCCCCGCAATTCGGCAAGACCCTTCATCCTGCCGAACAAGGAATATCCCGGATAAATACCTTCTCTCTTCATATCAGGAAGCATGAGATGACCATGGTCTGGTCGCAATGGCAATCGCGAACCTTTTATTCCATTTTCGATTCGCCGCTGCTGTTCGAGGACAAGCGGTTTCATCACGCCGTACATATCCACGTCACCCTCGAGATGGTTGTCCTCAACGAATCCGCCTTTACCATCCCTTTTCACGTTCCGAAGATGGATAAAGTTAATGCGTGATGCAAATGTTTCGGCCATATCGACGACATCGTTTTCGGGAAAAGCCGCCAGCGAGCCAGGACAGTAAGTGATCCCATTGGACTGTGAGTTCTCAACGCTCAGTATCTGCTCGAAATCTTTCTTGGTGCTGACGATTCTAGGCAGGCCGAAGAGTGAGAACGGGGGATCGTCGGGATGAATGCCCAGAAGCACTCCCGATTCTTCGGCAACCGGCATTATTTCTCTCATGAAGGAACGAAGATTTTGTCTGAGATCGCTCGCACCGATGTTGTCGTATTTGTCCAGCTCCGATTTGAATCCATCCAAGGTATAAGCTTCCAATGAACCCGGGAATCCAAGAAGAATTGTCTCGAGGAGTTTCTCTCGCTGATCCGTCGTCATGGCGAGGTAATATTGCTCCGCTTCTTTGATTTCATCATCGGAGTAATCTCTTTCAGCATCTTTTCTTTTCAACATGAATATATCGAAGGCAGCAAGAATCCTTCTTTCAAACCTCGTGGTTATCGATCCATCTTTGAAAACGACCCGCAAGTCGGTCCTGAGCCAATCAAGCACAGGCATGAAGTTGTAACAAACGATATCGATTCCGCATTTGGCCAAATTCCTTATCGATTCTTTGTAGCTATCCGTGTACTTGCGGTAATTACCGCTTTGTTTTTTGATGTCGTCATGCACCGGAATGCTTTCGGCGACGGACCACCTGAGGTCCGCTTTCTCAATTATCTGTTTCCGTTCGGCAATTTTTCCGAGAGCCCATGTTTCTCCGATCGGAATCTGATGGAGCGCAGTGACGATGCCTGTTGCGCCGGTTTGCTTTATTTCATCGAGAGAGATGGGATCATTAGGACCGAACCATCTCCATGCTTGTTCAAATGCCATTTGTTGATTTTCCCCAATGTATGTTGAGCTTGGCTTACTCTTGTCAGTCGGTTAAAACTCTTGTCGATTTTCTGATAACGAACTCTGCTTCCAAAACGATCTTTTCGATGGGTAATAGCTTCGGGGCCTCGATGTTCCGAATCAATATCTCCGCGGCCCTTCTGCCGATCTCTTCTTGGGGTGCTCTTATCGTCGTCAGAGGCACAGGATAAGTTTTCGCGTAATAGATGTCGTCGTTGCCGACAATGGATATGTCTTCCGGTACGGAAATGTTCAACTCTCTTAGTGCCATCATGACAGCAAGGGCCTGAAGATCGTTAAAGCACACGATCGCAGTCGGGTATTCGTCTCTTGTTCTTTTCTTAAAATACTCCATCGCTTTAGGAAAAGCCTCATCATAGTGAGAGCCAATCGAGACGACCATATCTCTACTAAACACGCTCGTGCTTTCGCTGAATGCATCACGGAAGCCTTCGATGCGTTCCTGTGTATGCGACGACTGAGGCGGACCAGCGAAGTGCACAATCTTCTTATGACCGCCTTCTATCAAATATTTTACCGCTTTCTTAATTGCCTTCAGATTGTTGATTGTCACCACATTTGCCTGTATTCCTTTAACTTCTTCTAACAGGACAAAAGGGTAGTTTATCATTCTTAATTTGAAGAGATGCTCGATTTCTGCAGAACCTTCCACGACAGGAGCTATTATTGTGCCTTTGATATCCTTCGCAGAAAAAAGATGAGATAGTTTCTTCTCATGTTCGTGATTATCGTCCGAGCTCGTGATGATCACAGAGTATCCCTTGCCGCTTGCGTAGTCCTTGGCACCGACGGCTATAGAAGTGTAGAAAGGATAGCTGAGGTCCTTTATGATTATCGCGATGGCTTTGTCTTGAGTCTCGTTCCTTAAATTTCTCGCTACTCCTCTCGGACGAAAGTTCAGTTCCTTCATCACCTCTAATATCTGATCGCGAGTCTCCGGTCTCACAGAGTTCTTGGCATTTATGACAGCCGAGACAGTCCCTTTTGAGACGCCAGCCTTTTTAGCGACATCGTCTATCGTCAGTCTTTTCACTAAGTTCCCTGCCTTTTCGGAGTTCCTTCGATTGAAACGGTTTTATGAAGTCTCTAATTATTTAAATTATCGCATAAAGGCTTGAAAATCAACCACCCGGTAGTATCCTAATGTAAGTCAGCCGTCAATGCGAAACACGTAGACCGCGGAAACCTCCAGATTTTGCCAACGCTCATACGGCTGTCGTGACTATCTTTGCGTTTTCCACCACGAACCTCGCCGCTGAACAATCGTCTTGGATTTTGATAGAACCCCAGTTGAGGACACGATCCAATGGTGGCACAACGATTAGCTGGAAGTGGACGGAATCCAGTTCGCTCAGAAAACGATTCATCTCCAGTGAGATTGATATTCCTTGAGTTGTTTTTTATTTTCCTTAACGATTTTTATCGAAGACAGGAAACAATAGACCGAAGTGGAACTTTATTTCTCAAAGGCGATGAAATGACCGAAATATTAGAGCAGTTAACAACCTGTGTCGAACTTGGAAAAATCAACAAGGCCTCTCCGTATCCGCCCGCGTTGAAGGGACAAGACGGGGCTGACGAGCTTTGCAAGATGGCACTGGACCAGGGCATCGCACCGGATGACGTTTTGAACAAGGCGTTGATACCTGGAATGTCGAGAATCGGGGAAAAATTTTCGCAGGGTAAGGCATTCGTTCCTGAGATGCTAATCGCTGCAAAGGCAATGACGGCAGCCATGAAACACTTAAAGCCATTCTTCGCGTCCGGTGAAATAAAAAGGAAAGGAGTCTTTGTCGTCGGGACCGTTATGGGCGATCTGCACGACATCGGAAAAAATATAGTGTCGATGACAGTTGAAGGAGCTGGATGGGAGGTGGTCGACCTTGGTGTCGATGTCAAAGTCGAAAGGTTTCTGGAGACGATCGGCAGATATCCGGATTGTGTTGTTGGGATGTCCGCACTTCTCACCACGACCATGGCGAATATGGAATCGATGGTGAAGGAGATACGGAACAAATATCCCGAAAAGATAATTCTGGTGGGGGGTGCACCGCTTTCGATGGACTTCTGCAGAAAGATCGGAGCGAGCTTCTATTCCCCGGATCCTCACGGAGCCGTGGAGTTTCTCAATAAGCTTTCAGCGTAGGTGATCGCCTTGAACATATCCGAATTAGTAAAATCTGTTTTTGATTCTCCGAAGAGACTTGCAATTCCGATCATGACCCACCCAGGAATAGAATCTATCGGCAAGACGATCATCGAAGCCGTCAGTGACGGTGAGGTACAATTCCAGGCGATCAAAGCAATCCAGGAAGAATACTCACCCGATGCTGCAACGATGATCATGGATCTGACGGTTGAAGCTGAGGCTTTCGGTTGCAGGATAAATCTTTCTGACAAGGAAATTCCTTCGGTCGGAGGCAGGCTGGTGAGCGATCAGGAATCGGTGGAGAAATTGGAAATCCCTTCGCTCGAATGTGCGCGTGTTCCACAGTATCTCAAGGCTGCGCGTCTCGCGGTTGAGCACATCGGTGACAAGCCGGTGCTTGCGGGATGTATCGGACCGTTCTCGCTTGCCGGAAGATTATTCGGCTTGACTGAAATAATGACTGCGACCTTCATCGAACCGGATGTAATCAGGCTGCTCCTTGAGAAGTGTTCCATGTTTCTGAGTTCATATGTAAAAGAGATGAAGAGGATCGGCGCAAATGGAATATTGATGGCAGAACCGGCAGCGGGTTTGTTGTCGGGGGAGATGTGTGACAATCTTTCTTCGACTTACATAAAGAGAATTGTCACCGATGTACAGGACCGCGATTTCCTTTTTGTGCTTCATAATTGCGGCAACATGGGTCACGTGACGCAATCGATGGTATCCACCGGTGCCGGTGGATTGCATTTCGGAAACAGGATAAATTTAGTGGAGGTGCTGAAAGAAGTTCCTGATAACATACTGGTGCTTGGCAATCTCGATCCGGTGAGCGTGTTCAGATCAGGCACGCCGGGATATGTTATCGAAGTGACAAGTGAGCTCCTGAGACAGACTTCCGATCACAGAAATTTTATTATCTCATCCGGCTGTGACACGCCGCCGGGTTCGCCGGCCGAGAACATGGAAGCTTTCTTTCGGGCGGTCAGGTTGTTCAATGCGAGATATTAGTTTTGTCAAGGAGTTTTGTGGACGCTGAGATTTTTTCTTTTCCCGGCAACGAGATTGAAATTTCGCGAGATGCCTTCGCCTGCGCGTTGGGTTACAGTCAGGATTCGATGCCCGCGCCGTTAGTCGAATCCATCGAGGATGTCCTCGAAAACGGTCACGCGTTATGCAAAATCGAAGGTGGATACAAGATAATAAGCTCGGTTCATTTTGATCGCAAGAGCTACAGCCTCATGGTCGATTGTCAAAGCTTCAACGTGAAGAAGGTGGTCTTCCAGCAGTTGAGGAAAGTGGAGAGCATCGCTCTCTTTGCGTGCACCGCAGGGAACGAGATCGTCAACAGGTCCAGGGAATTGATGAAAGAAGGAGAACTACTTAAAGGCTATGTCTACGATGTCTTCGGCTCGCTTGTGGTCGAGGAGGCGATGGACCGCGTTCAAAACACTCTTAGGAGCAAGATGCAGGAAGAAGGGTTGAGGATCACAAATCGCTATAGCCCTGGTTATTGCGGCTGGGATGTGTCGGAACAGAAGAAGCTTTTCAGCTTGTTGCCAAAAAATTTTTGCGGAATAAAACTCACGGATTCGTGTCTGATGCACCCGATTAAATCCGTCAGTGGAATCATCGGCATTGGTAAGTCTGCAAAGTTCAACCAGTACACCTGCAATCTGTGCGACGAGGAAGATTGTCTCTACAGGAATCTGAGGCATAAGACCGTTTCGTCGAGTTAGAAAGGGGAATTGATATGAAGAAAATCAAAGAAAGAATCTTGTCCGGCGAACTCTTGGTATCGGATGGTGCTTGGGGTACCATGCTGCATTCCAAAGGTTTGAAGATGGGAGAATGTCCAGAAAGATGGAACCTCGAACGCCGGGCCGACGTGATTGATGTCGCGAAGAGTTATGTCGCCGCAGGGTCGGATATGATCGAGACCAACAGCTTCGGCGGAAGCAAATTCAAGCTGGAGTATTACGGATTGGGTGAAAGAGTCGTCGAGGTGAACAAAACTGCGGCGGGAATTTCGCGGGAAGCGGCTGGAGATAAAATCTATGTTCTTGGTTCGATGGGGCCGACCGGGAAAATGCTTTTGACTGGCGACGTGACGAAGGAGAACTTATACGATTGTTTCAAAGAGCAAGCGATGGCGTTGGAAGCTGGCGGAGCCGATGCAATTGTTGCGGAAACCATGTTCGATTTAGAGGAAGCAAAATGCGCGATTAAAGCTGCAAAAGAAAATACGAAATGCGAAATTATATGTACCATGACGTTTGATGCCAGCGAAGCAGGCTTCCACACGATGATGGGAACAACTCCCGAAGCAGCGGCAAAGTCATTAATTGAGGCCGGCGCCGATATCATCGGGACGAACTGCGGCAACGGAGTTGAGAATATGATTGGTATCGTGGAACAGATGCGTGCAATCGACAGAAAAATTCCAATTTTGGTTCAGGCGAATGCAGGCTTGCCGATCGTGGTGGAAGGCAGAACAATATTCCCTGAGACACCGGATGAAGTGGCGAAGTGGATTAACCCACTGATCGAAGCCGGAGCAAATATAATCGGAGGATGCTGCGGCACCACTCCTGACCACATCCGCAGGATTGTCAGGGTCGTCAGAGGAAGAAGGAAATGATACCAATACTTTGAAAGGACTTGCGAAATGAGATCTATCCAATTCTTTCCATCGGAAGAGATGATATTGAAAGAAAGACTGGTGAAATCCGGCGAGTTGTGTGCCGACCCGCCGCTGATCGGCAATCCGGTTTTCAAAAACCCGATTCAGGAATCCCGCATCGGCGGCTTTTCTGCCGGCAAAAGGATGTGTGCGAGCGCGGACATGGACATCATAAAGGCTTATTTAGATGCGAAGAAGGACCTGCCGAGCTTCCCGGCAGCCGGGCCGCGCGGGCTTCTTTTCTTCGATCCGGGCGCAGTCAGGATCGGGATAGTAACCGCGGGTGGAATCGCACCAGGACTTAACACGGTCATTCATTCGATTGTAAATATGCACTCCACGATCTACGGGATGCGAGGAAAAGCATTCGGCTTCCTCGGAGGCTTTCGCGGGATCGAGCGCCAGCACACCATGGAATTGGAGTCCGCGAGGACGATCGAGTGGCTGCAAAAAGGAGGGACAGGAATATATACCGGGCGCGACAGGGCTGACGTAAATGCCATTGTGACAAGTCTTGTCCAATTGGGGATCGATATCCTTTACGTTATCGGCGGAGACGGTTCGTTGAGCGTGGCGCATGCAATTGCGAAAGAGATCGAGGCGAGGAAACTTAAGATCGTGGTTGCGGGGATCCCGAAGACAATGGACAACGATGTGTTGTGGATTTCACATTCGTTCGGGTTCGATACGGCAGTCGAAGAGGCTGCGCGAATTGTGAATGCGATCCATGATGAGGCGAAGTCGACGCAGAGAATCTGCCTGCTTCCGCTTTTCGGAAGGGAAGCCGGCTTCGTCGCGGCACATGCTTCGCTCGCATGCGGTCATGTCGATGCAATCCTTGTCCCTGAGGTCGAGTTCAATCTCGATCCGCTCCTCGAGTACGTTGACAGGCTCGTGAAGCGTAAAGGACATGCGCTGATTGTGATGGCTGAGGGCGCCAGCCCGTTGGGCTATACCGAGCACGATGTGGAGGAAGAGCTGAGGAGCCGCGGGCTCGATCCTGCAGACAGGACCAACCCGAGAGTCAGCGACGCGCTGCGGTCGTGGCGATTGAACGTGATCCAGGACAGGTTCAAGGTGTACTTCGGAAAGATCTGGGGAGACGAGCACCAGGTTTTTGTCGAAGAGCCACGATATCTGATTCGTGCGATTCCAGCAAATTCCGTTGACCAGATTTATTGCCAGCGGCTTGCCGACCTTGCAGTGCACAACGCACTTGCCGGCTACACCGACTTCATGATAAGCCAGTGGCTCGATGGGTACGTGTTGGTTTCGCTGAAGCTTGTCGCCGAAGAGAAAGGTCCGGACGGGAAGCGGCTCACGAAGAAAATCGATCCGGGAAGTGTCTTCTGGGCAACCGTCATAAACAGCACCGACCAACCGTCGTTTGTGTGAGGGGCTTTCGCTGACTGGCGCACTGCCATTTTTGCTTTCTACCCCTTGACAATAACTTTTCCGTGGTATACATTTGTATACCATGAAGATGCAAGCCACAAAATCAGACGGAATAAGTAAGCGTCAGCAGAAAGTGCTCGAATTCATAGAGAATTTCGGCCGGGACAACGGCTATTCTCCGAGTCTTCGCGAAATCGCAGGTGGGGTTGGCGTAACCGTCGGTGCCATCCAAAAGATACTTCGCTTTTTGGAAAGGAAGCGGTTCATCACGAAAGAGCCGATGCAATCGCGTGCAATTCGCATCCTTCGGAAAATCAACGACGATCGGATTCCGATTTATGCTGCGGCGAGGGGCGGCACACCGAGAGTCGTCGATGAAGAACCTCAGGAATATCTCGACATAAAATCGACGATGGGATTAAAGCGAGGCGATAAAGGGGTGCACGTAGTTGGAGATAGCATGATAGGCGCGGGCATTGCGGATGGCTCTGTTGTGTTTTTTAGAAAAATCCAGGAAGTGCGGGAAGGCGACATAGTTGTCGCGCGCCTTGAAGATGGAGTAACCGTCAAGAAGTACAGCCTGCAAGGGAAAAAGGTTGTGCTGAAACCGGAGAACCCTCTTCATGAGCCGATAATGGTCGATACGGAAGTTGATAGCTTCGATATACTCGGGAAAGTGGTTTGCGCGATGAAAAATTATTCGCGCAGGGACAAAACAAAGAAGAACAAATGAGCGATTCGAGCTTAGTTCATAATTTTGTTCCGGTGCAGGCGAAAGAGCTCTCGCGGACCATCGGCATATATAAGCCCGGAAAGACGGTGCTGCTTCTCGGAGACTCTTACGCGAAGAGAAAAATGCATTTTCGTGGTAGTGGTACACCGTCAGTTTATAAGATTTCTCTCGTAGTTATGAAGGAAATGCTGCACCGCATGCCGAATATCGGGATCGTTGATGGCGCGAATCGGTTCGATGCTTATCATCTTGCCCGGCTTGCGCAGGCAGACGGAGACGATCCGAGCGAAATACTTAGCAGAGTTTTCCTGTCGAGAGTCTTCACTGCATTTCAAATGGACGGCGTGATAACAAGAGGAGTCGATGCGTTTTTGTCTGAAAGTTTTTCTGGACACGCCGGGAGAGTCATGGTGGTGTTTGGTTTGTTGGATTTATTCTATGACGACGAAATTTCTGTCAGCGAATCGGAAAAAAGTTTCGTGAGAATAAGCGAAGCATTTGAGAGATTGAAAGAAAAGGGGATCTCGATTCTTCTCGTTTCGGAAAATTTAGTCCCGGCTCGAGAAAACAAAAGAAGTTTTCAGTTGAGGTTGAAAGCTATGGCGGACGACATTTATCAAGTGGATTATGGCTATCTCGATGGTCGCGGTGTAGCGGTGAAAAGAGAAAAGTTAGATATATCTGGTTACCTAGTAGAGCATGTGAACGAGAAGAAAAATTATGGAAATAATGTTGGGCTTTACTCCGAAGGGGTAATATACATTAGCGAGGGCGTTGCCCTCGCTAATCAGAGCAACAAATCTTTACCCTGAAAGGGTTAGATAAGGGAGGAAAAATGGCCCAGTCACTTGCGAAAGTATTGGTGCATATCGTCTTTTCGACAAAACACCGGGATCCTTTTCTTGCTGACAAAGACATCAAAAATGAAATGCATGCATATCTTGGCGGGACATGCAATGGATTAGATTGCCCTGTCTTGATAGTAGGTGGAGTTGCTGACCATGTTCACATCCTCTGCAAGCTCACTCGTAACTATTCTATCGCAAAGGTCATCGGTGACATGAAAAGGGAATCGTCAAAGTGGATCAAGACGAAAGGCCGGACATTGACGAAATTCTCATGGCAGAATGGTTACGGAATTTTCGCGGTTAGCCAATCACAAATAGAGGGCGTGAGAAAATATATCGAAGGACAGAAAGGACATCACCATAAGAAAACATTTCAAGATGAATACCGCTCGTTCCTGAAGCATTATGAGGTTGAATATGATGAGCAATATGTGTGGGATTAGGATTATCTCATCCTTTCAGGGTGTGAAATATTTTTTGTTAATGTCGGTCGGGACGGTGTCCCGACCTCAGAGACATGACCCTTTCAGGGTCAAGCCCTTCTGCATAGTATCTTAGTTTTTAAGAATGTCTCCAGAGAAAAAGATCGTGATTGGAATCAAGTCGATTTTTGTATGAGGTGATTTATGGGACGTACTGTCGAAACATTTACGGTGGTGATACAGGAGCAGCGAACGCTCTGGAAAAAATTCCGCGAAGCGCTACGAAAAGAGGATCAGCAAGTGCTGGATGAGTTGTTTCGCGCTCCGAAAATACATCTCGCCGCGTGTGCTTATGACGTGAAGCCGATCCCGTTTGAGAATGTTGTGATGTCCATGCTTGTAGAGGAACACAAAAAGGCGGTCGCACTTCAAGAGATTGTCGATAAACTGAATGAGCGGTTGACGAAATTAGAGACAGAGAATGCGAAAGCGGGGATGGCTGTTTGATCTTTATCCTTCTGGAAAGGGGATAACGCTCTGGATCATCGACGAGGACGGCGCGAAGACAAAGGGGTACGCGCAATTTACTCCGCATTTTTTCATGCATGTGAAAGAAAGCGAGAGACCCCATGTTGAAAACGTTGCGCGAAAACTTCATTGTACCGTCTCGAAAGAATGGATCTACAGAACCGAAATTTATTCGGGCAAACAAATACCGGTGTTAGAAGTCTCGGCGCCGGACACTCTTCACTTCAAAGATGCCGTAAGACGATTCGAGTCGGAGTTCCCCTATTATGTATTTTTCAATTCCGATCTTACGCCCGTCCAGATGTTTCTTTATGAACGTAATTTGTTTCCACTGGCATTCGGTGAATACATCTTTGAGAACAATATGCTGGTATCGGTTGAGCTGCAAGACAGATTTGATGCGATGGATTACACGGTACCGCCGCTAAATGTTATGACGCTCAAGCCGGCTCGCACCGATGCCGCTCCGAAATATCAGCATAATCCTACTCTTGAGGTAAGCTACGATAATAGAGGATACTTGATCGAGGCGGAAACGATAGAAGAAGTGTTGACCGAGTTGAATGCTCACATCTTACGATTCGATCCGGACGTCATTCTTTCGCAATACGGCGATGATACGTTTTTTCCTCTGCTCAGCGAATGGTCGCGCAGAACGAGAATTCCGCTCCATCTTAACCGCGACTCGTCGGCGGGAGACATGAAAACCGCCGAGGTAAGTTATTGGACTTACGGGAAAATAGTCCATCGTTCTGCTGGATTTCAACTTGCGGGAAGATGGCACATCGATATGGAAAACTCATTTATTCTCGGAGAGTCCGAGCTATCCGGGCTGTTAGATCTTGCACGAATCACGCGGATACCTGTGCAGAAACAGGCACGGACGAGCATCGGTACCGGTCTGTCGTCGATGCAGCTTAATTGGGCGTACCAGCATGATATTTTAATTCCCGCGAAAAAGCAAGAGTGGGAAAAATTTAAATCGGCATTGATGCTGCTTCTTGCAGACCGCGGCGGATTGATTTATTTGCCTATCATGGGTTACCATGAACAGGTTGCCGAGCTTGATTTTACATCCATGTATCCTACTATAATGTATATTCATAACGTGTCGCCGGAGACGGTTAACTGCGGCTGCTGCAGTAACGACGCTGTGCCGGAGCTTCATTATACGATTTGCGAAAAGCGGCGGGGAATCATTCCTGAAACCATTAGCGCGGTTTTGAAGAAGAGGGCCGAGTACAAGAAAAGAGAGAAAAATGCCGTGAGCCAGGAGGTGAAAAAAGAATTTCATGAACGGCAAACGGCCTTGAAGTGGATGTTGGTCACGACATTCGGCTACTTGGGTTATAAAAATGCGAGGTTCGGAAAGATAGAAGCGCACGAATCCGTGAACGCGTTTGCGAGGGAAGGCTTGCTTCGTGCGAAGAAAATTGCCGAAGACAGAGGCTTTTCGGTGATCCATGGAATTGTCGATTGTCTGTGGTTGAAGAAATCAGGCGCAACCGTGGATGACTACGAGAAACTCTGCGATGAAATTTCTGAGCAAACAGGAATCCACATATCACTCGAAGGAATCTACAAATGGATATTGTTTCCGGAATCAAGGATGGATTCTGCGATACCCACCGCAAACCGGTACGTGGGAGCTTACACCAACGGTGAGGTGAAGGTAAGGGGACTTGAAGTTCGGAGGAGAGATACCCCGAAGTTTATCCGGAGGATGCAAAGCGAAGTAATCGAGCTGATGTCGAAGGCATCGGGCATTCAGGAATTGAAAAGTTTTATTCCGGCGATTATGGAAATAGTTCGATCCCATCTCGAAATACTTCGTGCAGGAAGAGTCCCACCTTATGAATTAATAATAAGACATACGATCTCGAAGGATGCAAATGAATATGCGAACAGCAGCGTACAAGCTGTCGTAGCGCAGGAAATGTCGGAGGCAGGAGTTGCACTGAAGCCCGGTGAAACCGCCGAATACATTATCATCGATCACACTGGCAAAAGATCAACGAAGGCAAAGCCGTTCATATTTCACCAGCCCGAAGACGGCTATGACGTTGAGAAGTACACCGAGCTCGCACTTAAGTCTATCGAAGTATTGTTGGAGCCATTAGGTTATACATACGAAATTATTGAAGAGATGTCAGGGGAGATAAAGAAGAAATGTAAGATGGGAAATTCTTCCGTCTTACAAGGGATCTCCTAATCTATTTGGTCCCACAGCCGCAGGACCTTCTGACAATCAGTTCCGTATCGACGATTACTCTCTTGCCTGGCTTTGATCTTCCTTCGATCTCGGAAACAAGAGTCGCCGCTGCCGTTTTCCCGATCTCGTATGCGGGTTGTCTCATCGTGGTCAGCGGAGTTGCAACAAGTTCCGCGCGCACGTCATCTGACATCCCTACAATTGCAATGTCTTCAGGTATTCTGAGTCTATGTTCCAATATGGCGTTCATTGCCCCGAATGCCGCCGGGTCGTTCACGGCAACTACAGCTTCCGGTTTATTCTTGGACGGGAGTTGAAGAAGAGTTTTCATTGCAGCGTATCCGCCATTTTCATGAAAACCGGACTGCACGACGAACTCAGATTTGAATTCCAGGCCATGCAATTTTAGCGCCTTTCGGAATCCAGCCAGCCGTTCTTTCCCGATCGATACCGTCGCGGGGCCGCTGAGATGGGCGATAGACTTGCAGCCATGATTTATCAGATGTTCCGTTATCATGGCACAGCAGGTTTCGTCATCTATGCTTACGCAACTTGCGCCTATATTGCAGACGATGCGGTCGAAAAATACTATTGGCACACCGCGTCGTATTGTTTCCTTGTAGATGGAATGATCCGTGACGGTCTGAGCTGTAGAGATGAGCATTCCGTCAACCCGCTTCGACTGTAGCGTATTTATGGCATCGAGTTCTCGGTTGTAGTCTTCGGCGGAATGCGTCAGAATGAGGTGGTAACCGGCCGCATATACCGCATCTTCAATTCCACGAATTACCTCCGGAAAGAATGAGTGCGTTATTTCCGGCACGACCACGCCGATCGTCTCCGTCTTCCTGATCGCAAGGCTTCGCGCTATGTAATTTGGGGTGTAGCCATATTTATTCGCGACCGCAAGCACCCTCTCTCTGGTTTTCTTATTGACGTTTGGACGATTGTTCAGTGCCCTTGAAACCGTCATTGCGGAGATTCTTAACCGTCTGGCAATGGTCTCAACGGTCAAATGTTTCGGAGTGCTTCTTTTTTGGGATGGCATGTTCGATATCGATCATCTTGATCCGAGGGATCGAAGACAAACGGTGATTATGTTAGTTTTCAAAACACAGTTTGACCGATCTTTTGATAATAGATCTCTCTTAAGATTGTGAGCGAGCCGGTGTTACGAGAAATTTACTCATTGCCGATATCGGTAACAACAGACGGCAAGAAATTGCTTGATATTTGAACCGGGAGCGGTTAAATTTTTGTTAGCGCTAACATCACGCAGCGGATCGGACCGTTTCCTTTTGTCCATGATGATGATTTTAGCTTGAAAAGCTGCAGAAAGAGCGATGACCTTAGATGATAAAGCAAAATTATATAGGGAATTCTGATGGAGACTTTGAGCGCCCAAAAGGGTGATTTGCTTCGGGTCTTGAGAGAAAAATCTCTTGCGTGCTTCGAAAGGGGAGACGACGTCTTAATTGTTCGATCGCCGGGCAGAATAAATCTTATCGGTGAACACACGGACTACAACGATGGTTTTGTTCTCCCAAGCGCGATAGATCGGTCGGTAAACTTCATTGTTTCCAAAAGGAATGATTTGAAATGCAGGTTCTACGCGGCTGGCATCCAGGATGGTTACGAATTCGATGTAAGAAAGCCGGCAAAATCTCCCAAGCGTTGGGCCAATTATTTGATCGGTATTATTGATCAACTACAGCACGGCGGACACTCCTTAGGCGGATTCGATTGCCTGTTCGGTGGAAATATTCCGATCGGGGCCGGCCTTTCGTCTTCTGCAGCGATCGAGGCCGGGCTTGCTTTTGCACTTAATGAAGTATTCAAGCTCGGAATGCATCGCATTGAGCTTGCCATGATGGCACAGAAATCTGAGCGTGAGTTTGTCGGTGTTATGTGTGGAATCATGGACCAATTCGCAAACCTGCTTTCGAAGGCAGATCATGTCTTCAAGCTCGATTGCCGCTCAAACGATTATGAGTACATCCCGTTTGAGATGAATAATCTAAGCCTTGTTCTCTGCGATACGGGGTTGAAGCACGAGCTTGCAAATTCTGAATACAACGTGCGCCGTCGGCAATGTGGAATCGGCGTCGAAAAAATCGCGGCGCTCGGTTATTCAGTTTCTACGCTGCGGGATGTCAGTTTGGACATGTTGAAGGAATGTGAGGGGATACTTGGGCCCCTCATTTACAATCGATGCAGCTATGTTCTTGAAGAAAATGATCGTGTAGAACAAGCGTGCAAGGCTCTCAGCCAGAAAGAATTTGGAAAAATAGGCGAGTTGCTTTTTGCGTCCCATGAAGGTCTCCGAAACAAATACAATGTGAGCTGCGAAGAGCTGGATTTTCTTGTTGAGACAGCTGCGCGCACAGATGGTGTACTGGGTGCCAGGATGATGGGTGCAGGGTTCGGCGGGTGTACGATCAACCTTGTCCGACGAGACTTCGTGCAGGACTTCAAAGCTCGGCTAAGAATCAGCTATCAAAAGAAAACTGGGAAGGAACCGGCATTCTATGATTGTAGACTTGCTTCCGGAACCGAAGTGGTCACAAAGTAAGCGACAGGCGTCTATCTTCCGGTGTTTTTCGCCAATGAAAACCTGACTATTATTGTTCATAGAAATGGATAAAGATATCCAGTCAAAAACTCATCGGAGGAAAAACATCCTCACAGGAGAGTGGATACTTGTATCTCCCGGCCGTCTGAAGCGGCCATGGCTTGGAAAAGTCGAACGGGTTCCTATTGCCACCCTTCCGAAATACGACCCCGGATGTTATCTGTGTCCGGGCAATGAGAGAGCCAACGGGGGGAAGAATCCCAATTACCGAAGCACTTTCGTTTTTGATAATGACTTCAGTGCTCTCACCCATGATGCAGCTGAGTCAAAGTTGGATGTCGATGGACTGATAAAAGCGGAAAGTGAAAGCGGGATTTGCCGTGTCGTTTGTTTTTCTTCTCGCCATGATCTGACTCTTGCCGAAATGAGTGAGAACCAGATTGTACGTGTAGTGAAAATGTGGAAGAAAGAATATGTAAGCCTCGGGAAACTTGATGATGTTGATTATGTCCAGATATTTGAAAACAAAGGCGAGTTGATGGGATGCAGCAACCCGCATCCGCATTGTCAAATTTGGGCTGAAGGTGCGATACCGGTTGAACCGACAAAAGAGTCCAGGAATCTCGAGGAGTATCGAAACGAAACGGGGAGGTGCAAGATTTGTGACTATCTCTTGTTGGAGCTGAAGCGGAAGGAGAGGGTCGTCTTTGAAACCGACTGCTTCGTGGTGATCGTTCCTTTCTGGGCGGTATGGCCATTTGAAGTTTTAATTGTACCAAAGAATCATTTGACAAGCTTGGCGGAATTCGGTGGTAATGACATTGACGGTTTTGCAAAAGCCTTGAAAAAAATCACCGTCAAATATGATAATCTCTTCGAGATATCATTTCCTTATTCGTCGGGGATACACCAGTCGCCAACAGACGGCAGGAATCATCCAGAGTGGCATCTTCATATGCACTTCTATCCGCCGCTCTTGAGATCGGCATCAGTGAGAAAATTCATGGTCGGATACGAGATGCTTGCCAATCCACAGCGTGATATTACCGCAGAGGCTGCTGCAGCGAGACTCCGCAAGATGCCGGATATACATTACAAAAGCCGGAAGGGTCATTAGATCTCTTCTCTTTTAAGTCGCCTCCATCATTCTCGTATTGTACCAGCATGATCGTACTTGGTTCAACGTTGTGCGGTCGGCCCTTGATACAATGAATCGGAGTCTTCTTTCTGCGGGGATTACGTTGAGACCACTGATTGGCGGTCATCTGATTTTCAAATACTTTAATCAATGCCCCTTTAGCAACGTGCTCACAATCTGAAGGAACGATTTCAACGGCAAATTGTTGTTGGTTGAAAGTAGATCATGACATAAACAAGATTTCTTGGAGGAGGGATGAAATTAGGAATTTTAGGAACGGGTATAGTCGGTAGTACCATCGGAACGAAACTGGTTCAGCTTGGCCATGAGGTGAAGATGGGTTCTCGGACATCTGATAATGCTAAGGCATCAGAATGGGTGAAAGCAAACGGAATGAAGGCGTCGCACGGAACGTTTTCAGACGCTGCCGCTTTTGGCAGGGTATTGTTCAACTGCACTTCCGGCATGAGTTCCATTGAAGCGTTGAAGCTCGCCGGAGAGAGGAACATGACCGGGAAAATTTTGGTCGATGTCGCAAATCCACTTGACTTCTCGGAGGGAATGCCGCCGTCTTTGAGCGTCTGTAATACAGACTCACTCGGTGAACAAATCCAGCGGGCATTTCCAGCTGTGAAGGTTGTGAAGTCGCTCAATACCGTCAATTGCAATCTCATGGTGAATCCTTCGCTCGTTTCTGGAGACCACGATATTTTCGTAGCAGGCAACGACCGGGCTGCAAAAGACAAGGTGACCCAAATTTTGAAAGAATGGTTCGGCTGGAAATCCGTCATAGATCTCGGCGACATAACTGGAGCGCGGGCTCTGGAGATGCTTCTACCGATCTGGCTGCGGCTTATGGGCGCTTTTCGATCTCCGAATTTCAACTTTAAGATTGTGAAATAGAAAATGGCAAGCCCTGTCAGGTTTCTTTTTTCCCTGACAAGGTCCCGAACCCACTGTTCTGCCGTTACGTTTTTTCCGCGATTATCCCTTTTACAAAACAATGTCGCCGCTGCACCAAAGGCGCATGAGCCTTAGGCTCAGAATTGCACTAATTTTTCATTTTGTGAAAATTTCAATTAACTAGTTTTATGATTCGTGAAATTCACGGCAATATATTTTTTGTTTTGTTAAATATATCATCACCGCTTTTTCACATTGCAACTCTCCATCATACCGCATAAATTTCTCAGAAATTGATTCCCAACCCAAAAGGTGTCTCTATGCCGTATCCAAGACCAACTCGACGAAGCTGGGCTGAGCCATTCAAGATAAAAGTTGTTGAGCCGCTCAAGACAACGACTCGTCGACATCGCGCAAAAGCCATTGGAGAAGCTGGCTACAATACTTTTCTCCTTCGGTCTGAAGATGTCTATATAGATCTCTTGACCGATAGCGGCACAAACGCGATGAGCGACTACCAATGGGCAGGCATGATGCTCGGTGACGAGGCTTACGCTGGCAGCAAGAATTTTTATTATTTGGAAGCGAACATGCGGAAATATTATGGCTACAAGTATCTCGTGCCGACTCACCAGGGACGCGGTGCCGAACACATAATCTCGCAAATCCTTATAAAACCCGGCGATTACATTCCGGGAAACATGTATTTCACCACGACGCGTGAGCACCAGGAGCTGGCTGGTGGAACTTTCGTCGATGTGATAATCGATGAAGCTCATGATTCCGAATCGAATCATCCTTTCAAGGGGAATGTCGATCTGCAGAAGCTTGAAGACTTGATAAAGAAAGTGGGCGCAAAAAAAATTCCGTATGCAAGCATTGCGGCGACGGTGAATATGGCTGGCGGTCAGCCGATCTCGATGGAGAACATGAAAGCGGTTCGTAAGCTGACGACAAAACATGGGATCAAAATCATGTTGGATGCGACCCGTGCTGTTGAGAATGCTTACTTTATTAAAATGCGCGAGAAGGGCTATGAAAAAAAGCCGATTGAAGCGATCCTGAAGGATCTCTGCTCATTCTCCGACGGCTGCACGATGAGCGGGAAAAAAGATCTGCTGGTAAACATCGGCGGGTTTTTGGCTGTAAACGATAAAAATGTTTTTGATGAAGCGCGAAATATGGTCGTGGTGTTTGAAGGTCTTCATACTTATGGTGGCCTGGCTGGTCGCGACCTCGAAGCCATGGCACGCGGAATGGAGGAGATGGTTGAAGAAGCCTACATTCGTTCGCGGATAGGACAGGTAGAATATCTTGGCCAGAAACTCATTGATTGGGAAGTGCCGATAGTGAAACCGATCGGCGGTCATGCGGTTTTTTTGGATGCGAAGAAAATCTATGAGCACATTCCGCAGGATCAATTTCCAGCACAGATGCTGGCGGCGGAAATCTACGTCGACTCTGGCGTGCGCACGATGGAAAGGGGAATCGTTTCTGCTGGCCGTGATTCAAAGACTGGAGAGAACCGTCATCCGAAGCTCGAGCTTGTTCGCGTCACGATTCCGAGGCGTGTTTATACTCAGGCTCACATGGACGTTACCGCCGAATCGATCCTCGAAGTCTATGAAAATCGGAAGAAGGCAAGAGGAATGAAGATGGTTTACGAGCCGAAGCACCTGAGATTCTTCCAGGCGAAGTTTGCCAGGCTTGGGTGAAGATTACCTTCAACCCTGCTCAACCCTTGAAGAAGGTAATCTTCTACTCAGCGATTTTGTGGTAACTCCCCAAAAAATCCTTCAGCATTTCCGCAATCGTTCGTGGATCCCTTCCTTCGATGTCGCTTCTGTGGATCATGCCTACGAATCTTCCGTCCTTCATGAGTGCAAATGATGGGGACGAAGGCGGCTGGTCCGTGAAATAGCTTCGTGCTCGTTCTGTTGCCGCTTTATCCTGCCCTGCAAAGACCGTTGCCAGATTACCAGGGATCGTCGTCTCTTTGAGTGCTATCTCAACCGCAGGCCGTGCGATTCCACCCGCGCATCCGCATGTCGAGTTTACAAATATTAAAAGTATTCCTTTGGTATTCTTTATCGCATCATCGACGTCATTCGGTGTCCGTAGTTCTTTGAAGCCAAGTGATCTCACTTTTCTCCGAATGTCTTCCACAAATAGATCAACTGTTGTGACCATACGTTGCTCCTGTCATTTGCATGGATAAACAACGGATTCGCGAAAATAGTTTTCGGCGGAGATGACCTTGTCAAGGTTTCTTATACCTGACAAGGTTAAGCAAACGGCGAAAGAATCAGAGATGTGTTATCGCTTCTAAGATCTTGTAGACTTTCTCTTTCGATTCCGCTTCGCAATAGTAGCGAATAAGCGGCTCTGTCCCCGATGCACGAACTAACATCCAGCCGCCGTCGGCGAAGAAGTATTTGTATCCGTCGATTGTCAGAACATGGTCGATCTTGTGCCCGGCCACTTCTTTCAGACCCTTCTTCAGCTTTCCGAGAACTTTCCGCTTGTATCGCTCAGTGGTGCGGACATCGATTCTTCTGTAAATGTGCGGTCCAACCTGATCAAATAATTCTTTCACAAGCTCTCCAAGGGTCTTTCCGCGCTTTACCATCATTTCGCAAATCGTCAATCCGAGAAACAATCCGTCTCGTTCCGGTATGTGTCCCTTGAGTCCGATGCCGCCGCTTTCTTCGCCGCCGATAAGAACGTCCCGGCTGATCATCACCGCGGCAACGTGCTTGAATCCTACCGGCAATTCCGTCAAAGTAAGACCGTATTTCTTTGCGAGAATATCCGGCATGTCGCCGACCGAAACCGTCTTTACTACTTCGCCACGAAGTCCTTTCGTTTCATAGTAGTATTTCAGAAGCAGGGCATAGACTTCCTGTGGACCGACAAAATTTCCACTCTCGTCGACTGCGCCTATCCTGTCCGCATCTCCATCGGTGGCAAGCCCGACATTATAATTTCCCTGCGGCACGAACTTCAACAGTTGAGTCAGGTGCATCGCAATCGGCTCAGGATGCTCGCCT
>Ga0326728_10010871_pt1 | contig 21073 bp, 18 predicted proteins | sample MB3enrmetagenome_FD_207602 | JGI IMG/M metagenome (GOLD analysis project Ga0326728, IMG submission 207602) | Lab enriched peat soil microbial communities from McLean, Ithaca, NY, United States - MB31MN | ecosystem: Environmental > Terrestrial > Soil > Wetlands > Peat | place: USA: New York... | reverse complement strand
GCATGTCTACGCACGTGGCGCTGGTGGCGCGGGCATTCGGAGCCAGGCGCATGGTCTACTCAGGGCAGCACGACTCTGGTTTGGAGTCGAGCGTCGCGAGGCTCGTCGCGAACTGGGGCGGGGATTTCAGCGTATCTTATGACAAGAATTTCAGGAAAGTGATAAAGGAGCACAAGGCGAACGGGTTCAGCGTCTGCCATCTGACCATGTACGGCATGCCGCTGATGCAGAAGCTGGATGCCATCAGGAAGGCCGACCGCATCCTTGTCGTGGTGGGAAGCGAGGCGGTGCCGGGCGAGGTGTACCAGCTGGCGGATTTCAACATCTCCGTGACCGGGCAGCCGCACTCGGAGGTCGCCGCGCTCGCCATCACGCTGGACAGGATAACCGATGGGAAGGAGCTCATGCCGCAGGATTTCGGCGGCAAAGTGAGGATAACCCCTAACGAGAGGGGGAAGACCGTCATAAACACGAATCAGAAGGATTGAAAACAGTTTAATCTTGCAGTCATGCATCTCGGTGATTCGGGATTGCTCTGCGGAAGTTTTTTGTGCATCGTCCGGCTACTATTTGTCCGCGGGAACAAGAAATCGCGATCCTGTCTTGGGAGATGGGACCGTGCTTCAGTATCCCCGCGTTGGACCTGTAGCCGGCATGCTACGGGAGCGGCTCACTTCTTTGGCGCGAACGCCAGCGTCGCGAGCGCCACGGGCGGCATCAGGTTGAACGCCCGCGCTATGAGCACCCCGTTCACAGAGGCGGCGTAGTTGATCGAGTTCATGATGAACTCTCCCGAAGCCCCGGTGATCCTGCCGTTCTTCGCCCACTCCTCGGCCGCGGCCTTGCCCTCGCTACCGGAGTACACCGCCCTGCCCCCGGTGCGGATGTGGCTGCCGTCCGGATCGTATGTGACCGTGTGCTCGAACTCGACCTTGAGCTGGCCCTTCTGGTCGGATACCGAAGTGAGCGCGATGTTCGTGTTTATGGTCTTCGACGCCGTGATCGTGTTCTTCCTCGCATCGCAGAAAACCAGTTCCATGCTCTCAAGCTTCATATGACAACCCCGCTGAGACCACTCGTGCTATCTTTTTAATGATATTGCCCTGCCGGGCCGCCGAATGTCGTGCCCGGGGCGGCCTGCATGAAGGTCGGCGGCCCCTGGGCGCCGATCGTGTAGTAGAACATGACCCCGAACTGCGGCGTGAATGTGCGCGGGACGGTCGTATATATCGGCGCGGCGTACTCCGGCAGGTTCGCCGAGGTCCCATAGCCCGACACCCCGACCTCCATCGGCATGCCGCCCTTCATGAACGTGTATCCTACGGATGCCGAGCCTCCTATGCTCGTGCGGGTCGCGCCCCCGCCGAGCGCTATCCTCAGGCTGTCCTTCTTGTACTCCATGCCGGTGAACACGCCCAGCTCTTCGCGCTTGGCGGCTATGGCGTATAGTTTGAGTCCGTCCACGTATTCCACGAAGGTGCCGATGTCCCAGTATGTCGGGCCGCCGAAATACTCGTAGCGGCTGGCTCCGAGAAGCACGCGCATTTTGCCGGTGAACTCGTCTTGCAGGTTCGTCTTCCTTTCGGAGAACCAATTCCTCCAAAGCCCGTCCTCGAGGTCGCCGGTCTGTGCCGGGGACGGCTTGAAGTCCCTGCCGTCGCGGATGTCCTTGATCTCAGTCGGCTTGAACGCCGCCGGGTCCAAGTCCCTGCACATGGCCTCGCGCGCCTCCTCGGGGATCTGCGAGAACACGCCTACGCGGATCAGTGCCTTGTATTTCTCCAGGTTCTCTGTCAGTCTGCGGTATGATCTCGAGTCCTCGGCCAGTCCGGAGTATACGGATGCAGCGCCCTGCACGAAGAAGCCGCCCTCGCTCTTCGAGGCGTCGATGCCCCATTTCTCTATCTGATTGGAAGTGGTGTCGGTCTCTATCCTGGACACTATCATGCCCGCGTCTGCGGCTATGCGCTGGAGGAACACCGAGTCGAAGACGTCGAAGCCCGTGCCGGCTCCGACAAGCCCGACCTGCGTGGTGGAGCTCTGCAGGTTGACCCCTCCGGCGACCATCACCGGCATGGAGGCGAATGCCCGGAAGAATCCGGTCCGTTCTCCCACCTTCCAGGTCCAGAGGCTCCTTGCGTAAACGGTGTCCGGCACCTGGCTGGAGAACTTGTTGTTCTCCTCCTGCGCCACCACGAGCCCCTCTATGGAGAAGTCCTTGTTAACCTGTACGCCCAGGTAGTACTTGTCCAGCACCTGCTGGAGGTACGCCGGCGTGTATTGGTTCTGGAAAGCGGCTATCTGGCTCGCGGCCTGGGTGGGGTCGTTTCCGACCTTCGCTGCCATGCTGTCGTATGCGGCCAGCATCTCGTCCATGCCGCTCATCCTGCTGAAGTCGAACCTGGCTGCCGAGTGCAGGCCCTTTAGCAGGCCGACCGCCCTGTAGAACGTGGTGTCGTAGGAAAGGCTGTGGCCGGGCTGCGATTGGAGCTGGCTGACCACGTAGAGGAGGCTGCCGGCCTCCCAGTTCGTGGATATCTGCTTGCTCCCGTAGAGCGTGGTCGCGATCCTGTGTATGCTGTTCACATAGTCCACGGCCTCCTGCGATTGCTGGAGCAGCGCGAGCGCTTCGAGGTTCGTCGCGCTCGCTTCGTAGGAGATGCCGCCGCCGAGCCTCGAGCCCGGCTGCTGGGTCTTTAGGAAGAATCCCGCGCCGCCTTCGGTACCAACCGGCGTTGAGGCGTAATCGCCGCCCATGGACAGCTCCCATGCTCTGTCCTTCTTCACGCGCCTGAACATGTAGTCGACACCCTGCATCGTGTAATTGCCTGGATTGCTGGCGTCGGCGCCGGGCTTGATCTGGAGCAGCTGACCGGGGAATGCGAGGGCCTGTATGTCGGTCTTCTCGCCCGTTGTTTCCGTTGTGTGCGCTCCGGCGAGCGTCCACTGCACGAGAAGCGGCTGGGGCGTTCCGGCCGGTTCCAGGAACGGTATGGACTGGGCCTCGAAAAGCAGCGGCGTCTTGCCCAGGTCGAACACGAGCGCGCCTCCGCCCCGCTTCACCGTCGGCTCATAGTCGAAAGCCACGGTTGAAGGCGTGGCGAACGCCTTGTTCACGAACCCTGCCATGAAGTTCAGCATGGGCACCAGGTCGTCCTGCCCCCCTTTGAGGTCGTATATCGTGCCGTCCTTCTCCACCAGCACGGTCCTCGCGGTCGTGTACCATTGACCGTTCGCAGTGGCGTCGCTGTTGACGACCACGAGCGTCTGGCTCGGGTTCTTGGGGTCCCATTGCGTGGTGATCGCGCGCTGGAGTATCTTCCATGAGTTGTCCGTGTCCTTCTCCACGCCGGTCATGGATGTGTCGAGGGAGACCTCTTTCCCCTTGACCGTGCCGATGGGGACCGCCAGCCAAGACATCCCCCCGTAGGTCCCGGTGAGGTCCTTCGTGCCGCCGATGGCGGCTCCGCCTGTCGGAGTGAGCAGCGTGCCCAGCCCTCCGCCTCCTATGACCCAGTCGTCCGAGGATTTGGTGCCTGTCAGCCCGAGGGCCATCCCCCCGCTGATCGCATCCCTGAGGCTGGCGTACTGCGGCCTGTCGGTCTGGACGAACGCGCGCCGGATCTCGATGAGGAGCTTCGTCGGGCTCATCCTCGGGATGAGCACGCCAGGAAGCTGGTAGGATATCGAGAGCACTACCTGCTGCGGCCAGAGGTAGCTGAACAGGGCCCCCTGCACCACTGTCACAGAAGTGTTCACCTGGAGCGGCCTCATCGTGGGCAGCGTCAGGCCGCCGCCGTAGTTGGGCTGGGACGTATATACCCCGCCGGATGTGTAGAGGCCGCCCGGAACCGGCGTGTATATGAAATTGCCGAACGGGGACGGAGTGAACAGGCCGCCGACCTGCGACTGGGTCTCGAACAGCCTTGGCGCCCAGTTGGGCGTCCTCTGGTGTATCAGGTTCGGGGGGGTCTGGTCTATGAACAGCTGCCTGTCCAGGAGGTTGAACCTGTCGAACTGCGCAATCGTCCCCTTGCTTATCTCCGCGACCTCCCCAAGAGCCCGGTCAAGCCTTTCCATGGTCTTTCTTATGTTGGTCGGCAGTTGGTTGACTGGCGAGCTGCGGGATGTGAGGACGCTGGTCTCGGCATCGATGCTGAGCGTGATCTCGCTGAGCGCGTTGTGGAACGAACTCTGGTCCTGTTCGCATATCTCGGCTACGTGCCGTATCGCATTGAAATACTCGACAGCCAGCGCAGGATGCACGGCATTGAGCGCGGCCACCGCGTTCGCGACGAGCGTCCTTGTGCCGGTCGGGTCGAGCGTGGCTGCCTGGGTCTCCGGATGCAGGGTCAATTGGCTGCCTATAGGGGTTCCGGAACTATCCACGATCTGCCCGCTGCTGTTCACCTTCTGCCCCGCGCCCAATGTAACCGGATTCCCTGAGGAATCCAGATAACGCCCTGTCGCCACCTGGGAGCGCACGGTGCCGGTATCAAGCCCGTTTTGCTTGAGCGTCTTGACGTAATCATTGAACGCCACCGCTGCCGCGGTGCTGAGCGTGGCTGCCCCCGTGTATATGGCCGCCTGGCCAGGCGTCGGAAGTGCGGTGCCGGTGGCCGGCGAGAGCAAAGCATAATAATCGGCCTGCCACATCTGCCTGCCCGCGTTCGCGTCCTTCGCGAAGTCTGGCGAACCTGCGGCTGACCTGATGACGCTCGTGAAATTCCTGTCTCCGGGGCTCGTGTCCTTCAGCATGCCGAGGGCATGCCGGTCCATCTCGAAGACGTATTTCGTGAGGAGGAGGAACAGCTTGTCGTTTGATTTCGTTGAATCGAGAATGTCCGCGAGCCTCAGGTTGTTCTGGTCTATGGTGTAGTAGGCGTGCTGGAGCGCAGTGAAGCCGCCCCTCATGGCGGACAGCCCCTCTTCCGGCGTCTTCTTGTCGACATCGAGGCCATGCAGCCACGCCTGCATTGCCGAGAGCTCCTTGTCCACCGAAGAGAGCTCGGATTTGCCCTCCGCGCGCTTGAGCAGGAGCACCTCGCGCTTCTTCTGCAGGTAGACCATGCGTATCTCCATCTGCTCCAGCGTGTAATCCCCGGGTTTCTGCTCGAACGCGTCCGTCATCTGGGCAAGGGTCGTATCGCGGATGGATTTCGGGTAGGCCTTGAGCCTGCCTTCCAGCGCGTATATCTTCTGCTGGACTCCGACATGGGCCGACTTCCAGTCATCGAACCTCTTCTTGACCTCCTGGTTCGGGATCTGGGTCCCCTTGGCCGTGGCGATGGACACCACACTCGCACCGAGACCGGCCCTCTCTTTCTGGTCCATGCCAGAGAGCCAATAAAGGAAGCTCTCCCGATCGTCGCTCCCTATGCGCTGGTACGCCTGCATGAGCCCTCCTGCGAGGTCGCCGGCGTCCCTCAAGCTCTTGAGGTTGAATGGTACCATCACGGTCGCGACCAGTCCCCTGTATTTCTCGTCCCGGCTCGCGGCTGAGAGCTGGTCCTGCATGCCGAACTGGCCCAGGAACACGTCTATCGTGCTGTCTGTGACGTTCTGGGGTAGCGGCGGCACGCGGACCGGCACCACCTCGGATGGCGGGGCCATTGCGATCTTGTCCGGATGGGCGGCGTAGTACGTCTCCCTGGCCGCCCTCACGAATTTGTCGCCGTACTTCTTGTCAAGGGCTTCCGGGACGCGCTCGTCCTTCGCGCATTTGGAGTATATCTCGTAGGCGGCGTCCGCGAGCTGGTTAGGCAGGAACCCGTCGGGATGGCTTGAGCGGAACGCGGCATCCAGCGCGGCGGACCTGCCTTCCCGCAGCTGGGCAGCGTATCCGTACGGCTGCGTGCTGAAGAACGCATCGCGGAACATGGAGCCTTTCTGCTTCTCAGGTTCGGTGGCGTCCTTGGACGTAGAAAATCCGTAGTATTTCCTGAATATCTCATTGAAGCGTATGTACTTCGCGGCATCGCCAGTCTCGAGGAAGCTTTTGAGCGAAGTCGCGCACTCCTTCGCATCCGCCTCGACTTGCTGGCGGTCCCGAGATACCTGGACTGGTCCTGCCATGGTGATTCCCTCCCCTAGGATGTTATTAAAGTTGCCCCTCCCCCACGCCGGACTGGCTGTAGACAGGGTGCTGGCGAGTATGACCATGGCTGGGCGTCTGAGTTTCATCAGGTGCTATTGTGTTCAGAAAAGTTAAAGAATAGACGCCGCTTTGCCACATCATTTCACCAGCCAGCTGTTTTTCGGCTCCTCGGCCTTCTTGGGCTCCGGGGGCCTCGCCCACGCGCCGGCGTCCTTGTTCGGGTTGGCCTGGCGCCATCGTAAGACGGCCCATCCGAGCAGCGCATCGATTGGCTGCGGCTTGTCCTTTGGAAGCGTGGTGCCAGCGTCTGCCGGGACCTTCCTGCCCAGCTCGAGATTTAGTGCGCGGAAGTCCCAGTTGAGGTTCTCTATCTTCCATGAGCCTATGTTCGCCCTCTGGTTGAGGTATCCGATGATGCCTTCCAATGCGAGGTCCGCCCTCGGGTCGACCTTGTCTGTGCGCAGACTATCGGCTTGCGCCCGTATCGTGTCGTAACGCGAGGACATCGCCAGATAGGCAGTGAAACCGGTATCGTGCGCTTTCATGTCGTTGAACAGCCCCTGCGCGGCTATGGTCCTCGCATCCCCCAGCTTGGCCCCGCCTTTCTTGTCCGCGTCCTGGACCAGCTTGAGCAGCTCCGGCGCCTTGGCAGAGGTCGAGAGGTCGAGCATGCCCTTTGCCTGGGTGAGCACGGAGTCGTCCGCCTTGGCTTCCGGCGCCTTGATGGACGGCACCTCCTTCTTCGGCGTCTCCCTGTCCCTCGGCAGCGTGGGGGTGAGGTCGAGCTGGTTCTTCGGGTTGTCCTTGCTCCAGCGCCAGAGGTAGTCCGCCGCTGCCACGACCGTGTCCGCGTCGAGCGGAGCGCCCATCTCGTCCTTCTTGTAGGTCTTGAGCGGCGCGATCTCCTTCTGGTAGAGGTCGTTGCCCGGGCCGATATAATTCTGGAGGAAGGACCTCGCGAGGCTCATGCGCTTCTCATCCGAGCTGGCGTCCACCATGAGCTCGATCACGCTGTCGAGCCCCTTCGCCTTCATCACGGCAGCCAGGCCATCGATTATGATTTTCGAGACCGCCTCGCGGTTCCTGCCGGCCGCGAGCAGGTTGTTTAGCCCGTCCTTGGTCCTGGCAAGGGACATTATGGCGATCGGGTCGTGGCGCCTGAGCGCCTTCGTCACAATCAGCATGTTGACCTTCATGGTCTTCGGCTCTTTGGCAGGCTTCGCCTCGGCCGCCGGTTTCGCTTCCGCTGCCGGTTTCGCGGCGCGCGCGGCCTTGGCCTTTGCCGGCTTCGCCTGGACCGGTTTCTCGGCGTGCGTCCGCTTGGGCGTCGCGCCCTTGATCGTCGCGTGCTCGGCTTTATTTTTTCCTTGCGGTTGCTTCTTTTGGCTTTCAAGCTCGTCGAGGAACTGACCCAGCCGCTTTTTCTTATCCGATTCATCTGCCATGCCACTCCCTCCTTATTTGGGCACCTCGGCTGCCATGCGTTTGACGAGCTTCTGGAAATCTTCCGTGGACTTCGGCACCTTCACGACCAGGCCTCCTCCCTTCCTGGCCTTCGACACCTTGATGCCGTAGTTGGACAGGCGTGCGTTCTCCTGATCGGTCCCGCCCACGATCATATCCGCTATCGCCCCGATGACCTTGGCGACATACTCCGGCTTCTCGGTCCTGAGCACGGCAGCCACTTTCATGCGCAGAGCGTTTTCCACTCCGATTGTGTTTAATTCCGTGTTTGCGGCGTCCGTGACGAACTTCTGGAAGTCCTTGTATTCCTTGGCATCGGGCTTAGGGACGTTGATGAGAAGGCCGGTAGTGCCTTTCTCCACCGTGATCCCGGAATCGCTGAGTGCCTTGACGTCTTTTGCCGCCTTGTCTACGATAGATTGGTAGACCGCTTCCCTCACCCGTTTGTCCTGCGGGCTGAACTGAGCCTCGTTTTTATTGGGGTTGAGGAGCACGCCGAGCTTCACCCTTAGCGAAGCCGCGCTCTCCGTGTTCACCACGGGCGTGGGCTTCGCAGCATTGGTTTCGCTTCTGGGCATTATGTCGCGCGGCGTCCGGCTCACGAAAGGATCATTCGTCCTGACGTACCAGCGCTCAGGCAGCTTGGACTTCGTCCCGGTGATCCAATCGCTGGTCGCATTGTATCCTTTGGACCATATGCCCTGCTCGTTCTCTTCCGCGACATAGGATGCCAGGAGCTGGTTGGTCAATGTGTCGCATATCTGGGATATGCTCGGCTTGTCTTTGGCTGGTTGGATGGGCGCTCCGATGAAAAGCGTGCCGTTCGCCTCGAAGCGCTTCACCAGCATCGGGCCGTCCCTTATGTCCTTCTTATTGCCTTTGAGCCAGTCCAGCATGCCCTTGCCCGTCTCGTCGGAATTTTCATAGACGAACTCTATCAGGTGCTTGTTGAACTGTGATTTCTTGTTGACGCTGTCAAAGCGGGCGAATATCCCGTCGGCGACAGTGTGCTGTCTCCTGGCGTCGTCCAGTGTGAGTGTGCCGTCAGCCACGAGTTTCACTACAAAGGACACATTTCCGTATATCTCCTCGTCGGGCTTCAGCTTGAAGGCGTTCAGCCGTTTCGCGACCTCAGAGTCGGGTGCGTCGTACAGCTTGAGCATGGCCTTGAAACCCTGGATTTTTGCCGGGTCATGCGACGCGACCGCCCACTGGTCGTAGACGTCCATGAGCGAGCCGGGCGGTATCGGCGTGCTAAGCAGGTATGGGCTTGTTATGCCCGCCTTGGCGAGCGAGTCCCGCACAGAAGGCAGATTCGGATAGACCGCGGCTTTGCGCGCCTCCAATTGCTCCTGTATCCTCTCAAGTGCCAGCTGGCCCTTGGCCTTGCCAGTGTCTGGATCGATGGTTTTATCATTGATCATCTTGTATATACCAGACGTGACCTCCGCGGCACAGGTGCGCGGCAGCGAGCCGTCGCGTATCCCGGACCAGAGCAGCGTGAAGAGTTCGGTGTTCTTGCCGCTGAGCACGCTGGTTTTCATGGAATTTATCAGCGGGCGCATTTTAGGGTCATTTCCAAAGAGGTCCCTTCCGAAGCCCTCTATGAAGAGCTCCCCTGGGGTCAGGAAATAGCCCTTGGTCCTCCAGCTCCCGGTTATCATGGCACCGAGCGACGTCTCGATCACATCATCGCTTTTCCCCTGCTTCTTCATGGCCTTTATCTGCGTGTCGACGTCCGAGGCCAGTTCGTTTATCCAAGCCGGGTTCACGTAGTACCCTTTCATCTTCAGCAAGGCATCGAGCTCCTTGTCGTTCGTTGGCACCATGAAGGCTGCAAGCTTGTTAGCCGAGCGGAAACCGAACTGGTTCTTGAAGAATTCGTCCGCGATTGGAGATTCCTTTATCTTCTTAGTGCTCTCGGCGGTGATGCTCACGTTCCATGATTTCGCGAGCAGTTCCCTGCCCTCCTCGATTTTGCGTGCCGTCCTGCCCCACCAGATGTATTTTATGCCTTCGTAGCCCAGAATTCCTAAGCCGACTGCTAAACCCGCGTAGGCTACGCCTCTCGCAATCCTTCTCGGCTTCACCCCGCTGACCCTGGCTTCCCCGAATTCCTCGAATGCTATGCGCCCGGGTCTGTAGACTGGGGTGGCCGCGAACTCGACAACCGCTAATCCTGCCTTGGCAGCAGCCTCGACGTCCTCTTTGATCTCTGGGACTACGCCCCTTGCGAATTTGGCCCTTTGCATGCTGGCGGCGCGTATCGCATTGGCGATCTCCGTGGTGCTCTGGTCCAGCACGCGCCTCGCCTCGAGGACTCCGGCAAGATCGGTCTGATGCCCTATGAAATTCAGGGTATCTATGAGATCCTGTGCACTGCCAGGAGCCGCAAAAGTGGTGCCCACTTCCTTTAGCTTCTCGGTCATCTCCTTCAAAGTGCTCATCTTGGAGAGCTCATCGAGAAGCGCGTATTCTCCATTGGAATCAGAACCGAGGATTTTACGCAGGTCTTTCCTGAGTTCTTCATTCTTGAATACCCCGAGTATGGTCTCATCCGCGCTGGCCACCTTGCCGGCGTCGAGGTTATCGTCGATCTCCTTGAGTACGCGCAGGGTTGCTGGATCGGTTGTTGATATAGAATTTAGAAGCTGTCTCGTGATACGCGCGAGGTCATTGTACGCCTCTACGATATCGTTACCAGACATTATGTTTTTTGAATGGAGCTCGAGCATGAGCGCTGCGCGCTCCGGCGCTATGATTTCGACGCCGTTTGCCAATGCACTGCCGCCGAATGCCCTGTTGATGGCAGCGATGGGATCCGCCTCGCCTTTTGCGATTATCCTCGCCATCCGGATTATCTGGTCGTTCTCAAGCCTCAGCATCTCGGGCTTGGTCCGCACGAGTTGGACGTAGGCTGCCGGCGTGACTTTCGCCTTCTCAGCCGACCTGCTGATCACATCGATCATAAACGGTTTTAGGCCCTTGGCGATGACCGGGTCTGTGGATGCAGAGACGATGGCAGACACGCCTCTCCGCAGATAGAGCCGCTCCAATATGTTATACAGCGAGCTGGTGGTTTCCGCGTCCAGCCTGCCGGTGTTCAGGTGGGTGTATACCTTCTTCATTATCTCCAACGTGTCCTCAGGACTCAACGCATTTATCCCCTTCCGGTATTTCTCGCAGAGGGTCTTTATCTCCTCGAGGTCGGCGTACACGGATGGGGCGGCGAGGTTCTTCGCGTCCTTCGCAGCCTTCTTGTCATGGGCCTTCCTGGTTTTATCAACATTTTTCTGTTTTGCCTTGTCAGGATCGTAACCAAACACGTATCTCTTGGCCTTGGTCGCAGCTGAGAGTTGTTTCTGCTCCGCAGGCGGTTGCTCGGGTGTTTTCACTTTCGAGGGCTGCTCATTCTCAGGCGCTTTTTGTGCTTCTGGCATAACATCACTTCCTCATATCATTTTTTTTCGAGCTCATCGATGAGCCTTGAATATTTCTTGCGTTTATCCTCTTTCTCCTGTATCGGAGATTCCCTGAGTTTATCCGTGAATTCGGCGTATCTCTTGCGCCTCTCGTCTTCCGTGACTATCACCGGCTTACTGAATCTATCCATGGATTCGAAATAATTCCTGAGCATGCCCTCTTCGGTGAGTATCTCCGGCTGCTCCGGCGCTCTCGCGGACATGTCGGTTATCATGCCCTGGACCGCTTCCACGGCGAGGGGGAACGTCGCGCGGAACACGCCGTACTCCAGGAGCCTGTGCATCGGCGCGTAGCGGAACGCGGACGCGTATTCGGGCAGCATCCTCTCAAGGCCTTCCTTCTTCAGCCTGGCCACGACATTGGGCCAGCCCTCCCTTTCCACGAGCTTTAGCAGCGCGCGCTGGGGCGCCTTGCTGAACGAGGTGAGCGTATAGAACATCGCATCAGACGCCAGGCGCCGGGAAGCGAGCGGCATGCCCGAGGACGCCAGCAGTTCCGCGAGCCCCTTCGCCGCCTTGTGGTCCACGGTCATCCTGAGCTCGTTGAACAGCTCAGCCGCCACCTTTTTCCTGAACCTCATCGTTCCGGGCACGCTCAGCCCGTTCTCGAGAAAATCGATTGTGCCTGCCTTCAGCCTCCAGGCCGCGCTGCCGAGCTTCGTTGCACCCGTCTGCTCGCGCAGGTAGGCGCGCATCACGTCTCCGGTTATCTCATTGTCCCCTGCACTGAGCGCCAGGTCCCCGAACACCCTTGTCCAGCCTAGGCCCTCGCCCTCCGCTGGCCTTGCCACCCTGAAGAGGTCGTTCAGCTCTCCGGGTTTCAGCTCGCGGACCGCGGTCTCGAACACGTCCCGTTCCAGCGGGGACATGGTGAGCCTGCCTTCGCCTTTAGCGAATGAGTCCGCGAGTTCCCTGCCGCTGACGCGCGCGACGCTCCTTGACGCGAGCTGGCCCACGAGCACCACGTCGAGCCCTGCCATCGTGAGATTGAACGCTATGCTGCCGGCGCCTTTCCAGCTCGCGCCCTTGTCCCACATCACCTTGACATCGGTTATCGTGGCGTCCAGGGAAGGCAGCACCGGCACGAAAGTGTCGTAGAACTCCCTGAAGGAGAGCTCCACCCTCACGCCCTTGGGCGTCAGAGTGCCCCTGCTCCTGATCTCGCGCTCCAGGGTGAGCACGGACTCCGGGACAGCCCTTCCGCGCTCGCCCACGTACATCCTCTCACCGTAAAGCAGGTCGGTCCCGCTTCTTGGCAGCTCCACGGTGGGCGGCTCCCATTCCCGCGCCCCGATGGTGGGGTAGGGCTTGGGCTCGAGGTCCTTCATGAGCTGCTTCTGCTGCTTCTCCCAGGATGCGTGCATGTCGGTTGCGACTTCTACGACCGCTTCCCAGCGCAGGTCGTTGCCGATGAAGACGCGGTTATAAACGTCGGTGCCTGCGAAGTTGTCGAGACCCGCGGCCAGGAGCTTCTTGAACAGCTCCGAGCACTGCTGGTGCAGCTTCTCGACCTGGCTTAGTATGGGCTTGTCGTCGCCCATGCGTGCGTTCATGAGCATGGCCAGGAATTCCTCGTCGTAGGGCGGCCTTCCGAGGAACATCGATTCTATCCTCACCGTCCGGTCGTTGGCGGCCCTGGCGGTCTCGAGCCTCTGCTTCAGGTAATCATACTGCCGGTCCAGCGCCCTGAGCTGGCCGCGCAGATCCTCCACTTCCTTCTTACGGGGCACGGCTTCGAGTGCTGCGTTCCGTGCTGCTGTCTCCCCCTGTTTCTTTTGCGGGGCGAAAGTGGTACCACCCATGGTATAATATGGATGGGAAAAGATTATAAATAAGAGGAAATTTTACAACGAAAACGTTTTGCGGGGAACGCTTTTAAATGTATCAGTTTGTGTAAAGAAAAGTATTTGAAGCTAGGAGATTATCCTTTCCGCCATCTTCTTCGCGTCGAAGCGCTCTATGTCCTCGTACTTCTGGCCGGTGCCGATGTAGATTATGGGTATGCCGGTCGCCTTCGAGACGGAAAGCACGGTGCCGCCCTTGGGGTCGCAGTCGAGCTTGGTGAGTATCACTCCGTCGACGCCTATCTCGCGGTTGAACGAGGACACCTGGCCGATTATGGAGGAGCCGGCTATGGACTCGCCTATGTATATCTTGAGGTCCGGCTTGATGACGCGGTCCATCTTCTTGAGCTCGTTGATGAGGTTCACGTTGGTGTCCTGCCTGCCGGCGGTGTCGATGAGCACGGCATCGATCCCATGTGCCTTGGCGTAGTTCACGGCGTCGTAGGCCACCGATGTCGGGTCCGAGCCGTATTCCCTCTTTATCAGCCGCACGTCGAGCTTCGTGGCGTGGACCTCCATCTGCTCGATGGCCGCGGCGCGGAACGTGTCCGCGGCCGCGAACACCACCTTGCGCTTGTCCTGCATGAGCATGTTCGCCACCTTGGCGATCGTGGTTGTTTTCCCGGCCCCGTTGATTCCAAGGAAGACTATCTTCACGGGCTTCTCCTTCTCCCTGATGTATTCGAGCATGTCCAGCGGCTCGCCCACGGACATCGTGTCCACCAGGGTGCCGGCTATGGCCTGCTTCACGAATCGGTTGAGATTGGCCTTCTCCACCTTCGCGCCGACCAGCTTCTGCGCCAATTCCTGCCTTATGGACTCTGCGACGCCCAGCTCCACGTCGCTTTCCAGCAGCTCCAGCTCGAAGTTCTCCAGCAGGGATTTGACATCGCCTTCGGATATCTCGACCTCGCGGCTCACCAACGTCCTTATGGCCTTGAGCGGACTGAAAGAGACCCCGGATTTCTTCGCACGCTCCTTCTCCTCGCGGAACTGCGGCAGCGAGACCGCCGGTTCGGGCTTCTGAGCTTCGGGCTTCGTTTCAATCTTCGGTTTCGCTGGCGCCGCGGTTTCCGGCTGCGGTCTTTGCCTTTCTGCGGGTCTCGGCTCGGCCTCTATAATCTCCGGTTTTTCTTTCCCTACCACGGGCTCTGGTTTCGCTTCGGTCCTGGTTTCCGGTTTTTTCTTTTCAAGTATCGGTTTTGGTTTCGTTTCGATCGCATGGACGGGCTTCCGCTTTTCGGTTATGGGTTTCGTTTCCGGCTCGGGCTTCTCATGGGTTTTCGGCTTCTCGATGATCGGTTCCGGCTTCGCCTCGGCCCTTGCTCGCGGTTTCTCTTTTTCTATAGCGGGCTCTGATATCACTACGGTTTCTGGCTTTTCGATGATTGGCTCGGGTTTTGTTTCCAAGGCCTCTCTTTCGGAAGCTGGCTCGGTCTCCATCTCCGGCTCCTTCACGGATTCGGCCTTCGCCTCCTCCTTGCCAGTGAAGCCGTCGATGAAGCCGCTTATCTTCTTCTTGAGGAAATCGAACATAAGAAATCAGGCTATATGTAATCCTCTTTCACTCCGGCTTCGACCTGCTTGCTGATGCTGAGCTGCTGCTCGACCTCCTGCAGGTTGAGAGAGACCTCGCGGAGCTTCTTGTTTATCTTCTCGAACTCCTCGTTGAGCTTCGTAACCGCCTGGCGCGTGGCGTCCACCCTGCGCTGGAGCTCGGCCGCGGCCTCGCCCGTCTCCATGTCGATTGCGAACTCGGCGCCGATCGGCACTATCACGCGGGTGTCCTTTATGTCCGACCGCACGTAGACCCCGCCGCCTATGGGGGCGAGTATCTGGGCGGCCCTGAGGCCGTTGACCGACTGAACCGCGGTGGTGAGGTCCATGGTGGTCAGGGAGACGCGCTCCATCTCCCTGCGGAGCATGGTGAGCTGTTCCCTGTAGACCGCGACCTCGTAGTTCATCCTTACCCTGTTCTCCTCGAGCGAAGCCATTCATCCACCTGATTTCTCGACGCTCTCTATCTCCATGCGGGAGCGCTTCACGCCGTTATTGGAACCGAAAAGCGCATAAGCCTTCTCACGCGCAGCGTTCTCGGTCTCCGCGTCCACGACCTTGGAGAACTTCCTCTCGCCCCTGCCGAGCTTTATCTTCCCCGAAACGTTCCATTTCATCAAATCACCCCGATCAAATATAACCCAATGCGGACTCCACGCGCCCCAGCTCGTGGGCGCTCGTCGCCTCCCCGGCGCTGTAGCCGTGGCGGTTCGCGACCACTCCGAAGGACACGAAGCCCGTGCCCATGTTCACCGTTCCGCGCTCCCCCTTGACCTTGAGCGCGGACTCCAGAGCCTTCATGTCGTCGTCGCTGGCTACGTAGTGCGCCAGGAACCCCTTGTTGCCAGCGAGGCAGGACGAGCCCACGGTCGCATAGTCGCCTATGCGCATGGGCAAGAGCTCGATCCCCAATGCGTCCTCCATCTTCCCGCGCTCCGTCGCGTGTATGTGGGGGTTTATCACACCGCCCTTGTCGTTGACCGCCAGGTTGTTGCCATGCGCGTTCTGCCTCTCCGGGGAATGGTAGACGTTCAGGCCCGCGGACCTGAACACCGCGGCCTCCTCCGGCGACGATATGTTCGGCATTATTACGCCGTTATTGTTCATCGCGAGATAGACGCCGACCAGGTTCGAGTCCCCGACAGACACCCTGCGCACCTCGGCCTTGAGGTTGTCGTGGAGGCTCGCGAAGAGCTTGTCCGGGCAGTCCAGCGGGGTCAGCACCACGCTGTCGCTGGCTTTGACGAACATGCCGATCCACGGATTCCCGTAATACGTGCACCGCTCGCGCATTTCGATCTCACTTCTGCGTATTCGCTTCGGATGGCGGAGCCGGGGCGGCTGGCGGCTTCGGAGCCGTGGCCGGAGGGGCTGCCGCTTTCGGAGCAGCAGCCGGCTTGGCCGCCGGCTTCGCAGACTTCGCCTTCTCCTCGGCTTCCTTCTTGGCCTTCTCTTCAGCCTCCTTCTTCGCCTTCTTCTCCTCCTCGGTGGCCTCGTCTGTCAGGTAGACGTGGGTGACGCCCTCCTTCCTTATGGCGCGCACCTTGATCCTGCGCGGCGGCTTCTGGATGCTGCGCGCCCAGAGCCTGCTGTTGAGCGCGTTGCTGATAAGCACGCTGTCCAGGTCCGTCTTCATGTGCCTTGATATGAACTGCCTCAGCACCTTCACCGCGCGCGGGACCCTGTTCGTGCGCTTGTATTCGAAAGCCGCTGCCAGCGGCACCATGTATATCCTCTCGAGCTTTTCCTCTGCCATGCGATCAGTCCTCTTCCTTTATCCTGAGCTTGTCGGTGCGCCAGGAGCGCCTGTTGCGGTTCTGGGTGACCTTCCTCTTGGTCCGTACCATCACGAACGCAGGGAGCCTCCTGCTCTTCCTCCATGCCTTCGCGAGCCTTATCTTCTTCGCGAGCGATTTCTTTCCCATAGGATATTCACCTGTTTCCTCATTTCTTATGGAACGTTATCGACGTCTCCTTCTCCGTACGCGCCTTGAGCGCCCGCAGCACGGTGAGGAGCTCGTCCTCGGTTATCGGGCGGCCGATGCGCTTGCGCGCCATTAGCACCTGCTGCGCGGCCATCACGTAGAGCTCCTTGTTGGCCATGGCGACGTTGGACATCCGGTCATACGCACCGGGATCCAGCGCGCTGCGGAGCGCCTCCTTGAGCTGCTCCTCTGCGGCGCTTGCCTCGGAGGATTTGCGCCTCTCGGCCATCCTCCGCTTCTTGGCCTCCTCTGGCTCTTCCTCGTCCATCTTCATCCCCAGGTCATTCCTGGGTGCGGGCGACTTCCTTGGCTGCCTTGTCCAGGAGCGCCTGGCCCTTGGCTGTCAGCTTCCTGCCGCCGGTCTTCGGCCTGGCGAGCAGTCCCGCCTTCTCAAGCTGCTGCATCGCCTTGCGTATGGTGTTGCCGCCGCTCTGCCTGTGATGCTCGGGCCGCACGCCCCGGCTCTTCCTGCCGCCGTAGTGGCGCCTGAGCTTGTTCGTGCCCACAGAGCCCCTCACGTAGATATGGCGCATTATGGAAGCGCACCTCACGTACCAGAAATCCTCCTGCTCCGGAGGCCGGTCCTTCTGGCTGCCGGTCTTGACGAGCCCGACGAATGCGGGCTTCTCGATTTTCATGGCCTTGAGCTTGTTGGCCACGTTCTCCATGAGCCGGTTCGTGTCGACATCTAACGCTGTAACCATTGGTTCACCTCATAAGCCAGATTACGTTGCACCGTAATTAGCCGTAAACAAGCAACGAAAAGTAATGCTGATAATAGTATTTAAATGTATCATTCGACGCGGATGTGGCGCCTTTTGGACCCTACCACCAGCGGATATGCCGCTATGACGAGCCCGAGGAACGCTAGCGAGAGGTGGATGTCCGCCAGCGCAGTGCACAGGAACACGAGCCCTATCCCCAGGCAGCGGCCGGTGTTGAGCAGCCACTCCCTGCCTATGAACACGCCCTCCAGGGACTCGTGCTTGTTGTCCATTATGATGGCGGTCGTGAATGGGTAGAACAGCGTGGAGAAGAAGTTGCGGAGCGAGGAGGCCGCGGACCATAGGAACGCGGTGCCTGCGAATGACGCCAAAGCAGTTGTGACGCCCAGCCCGCTTCCGAACAAAGAGATGTACCTCTTCCTCTTGCCCGACCTGTCCGAGAGCCTGCTGATCACGAAGGATGCGAGCACGGAGAAGAGCGTGGTGACCGCGAGGTACATGCCCAGGTCCTTGGGGTTCGTGAAATACAGCAGCGGTATCACCGCGATGGCGGCTGTTATACCGCCGCCGTATATGCCCTCCAGGAACATCAGCGTCTTGAAGCCCTTGAGCCCGTCCAGGCAGCCCTCGAGCCTGAAGGAGAAGAACCTTTTCCCGAGCGTGAGGAAGGCGAACGGGATTACCAGCGCGTAGACAAGCGCCGCGAGGACGAAGACCAGGCCGAATCCGTAGGCTGAGGCCAGCACCGCCCCGATGAGGGGAAGGAAAACGCCGAACAGGGGGTTTATGGCGAAGTACACCGAGCCGTGGGTCGCGGCCCTGTCCTTGCTGAATTCGAAGTACATGACGTTGAAGGGCACCCAGAACAGGAAGCTGCACATGCCCTGGAGGAACTGCGCCGCGTATAGGACCAATGCGTTCGGTGCGGCCAGGGCCATCAGCAGGTAGGATACCACCACGATGACGACTCCTGACACGAGCACCGTCCGCATGTCCAGGTCCTTGCGGTCGCTCAGCAGGTGGATGACGAACACGGGCGCCGCAGACCAGAAGAAGAAGGATAGCACGAGTTCGGCGAGGCTGACGCCCGCGCCCTTGTAGAAGAGGTACATGAAGCTTCCGCCGAGCACCCCTGCCGCGGTCCAGAGCATGTATGCTGCGAGCAGCTGCAGCAGCGTGCCTCTCTTGCCCTGAACGTCGTGCATGTTGGATGATGAAGAAGTCCAAATTATATAATCATTTGTATCTCAGCACAACGAAAAGGTGGTCCTTGTCGAAGGGCTCGAGCTCGTATCTCTCCAGCACTTCGAACTTCGTCTCCAGCACCGCGAGGACTCCGGCGAAGACCTCCTTCGGGCTTTTCGTGACGTCTATGCTCTGGCTCTTCACGGCGATCATGGCGATCCCGCCTTTCTTGAGGAACATGTCCGCGTTCTTGATGAGTATGTCCGCCTGGTCGGGCTGCGCCACGTCCTGGTAGAGGGAGTCCACCTCGCCGACCTCCTTGTACTGGGCGGGCTGGCGCGCGTCCGCGTTTATGGGGATGATGTTCTTGCGGATGTCGCAGAGGGGAAGCAGCGACTTCATGCACTGCGGCGCGATCTCCACCGCGAACAGTTCGCCCTTCTCCCCGATGATGTCCGAGAGGTGCGATATCGTCGTCCCGGTGGAGGCGCCCAGGTACAGTATCTTGCTGCCTTCCACGAACGGGAAGTTCTTCAGGCCTTTGCGTATGGCGGCCGCAAGCTTGGAGCGGAACGGGTCCCAGACGCGCAGCTCGCCCTCGTTCGATTTCAGCAGCCGCTCGTCGTACACCCGCTTTCCGGGAATCGCGTTGCGCGTTGCAATCGTGCGCGCGTCGATCCTGAACACTCCGTCAAATATTTTTTCCATTGGCATCCGCCTAAACCAGCTCTTCCGCCCCGATCAGCCGCTCGCAGTAGTGGCAGCGGAACCTGTCCCCTTCTTTCGTGAACTCCCTGACGCACTCCTCCTTGTTGGTTATGCAGTTCGGGTTCGGGCAGGTGCCCGCGCCCCTGAGTTTCTCCGGGACCGAGACCACGTATTTCTTTGAAACCTTCGAGTTCTCGATTATGTTTATGGAAGCGCCGGGCGAGAGCAGCGCTATCATGCTCGCCGCTTCTTCCGACACCGTTTTCCCCTCTATCTTAACGATGTCCTTCTTGCCCAATCTTTTGCTTGGCACGTTCATCACAAGCGCTGCGCGTTCCGAGTAGCCGGCCGCCGCGCCGAGCATGGTGAACACCTTCAGTCCGTTGCCGGCCTTTATGTGGTCCACAACGGTCCCCTTTTCTATGACATCGACTTTCAGCATGGCATCGACCTCACTTGGAGAGCGCCCAGTCCAGGACCGCCTGCCTCACGGGCACGCCGTAGTGCGCCTGCTCGAAGTATTTGGCCTGCGGCATCGCGTCTATGGAGCTCTCGATCTCGTTCACTTTGGGAAGTGGATGCAGTATCACGAGGCTGCCCTTGGCACCCTTCAGGTCGTCCTTCCTTATCATGAACTTCTCCTTCATGCGCTTGGCCTCCATTGGGTCCGCGAACCGCTCCTCCTGTATCCTGCACACGTAGAGCACGTCCGCGTCCTTGAGGTCGAGGCTGTCCTTCACCGCGATGGTGCATCCGAATTTGGCCTTTATCTCGTCCGCATCGGATTTGGGCAGTTCGAGCCCCTTGGGCGAGACCGCGGTGATCTTCGCTCCGAACATCGCGAGGCCGTAGGCCAGTGAACGCATGGCCCGGGCGTGCTTCAGGTCGCCAACCAGGTGGACGTTCATCCCTTCGATTTTCCCTTTGGTTTTCCTTATGGAGAAGAGATCTATGAGCGTCTGCGTCGGGTGCTGGTTCGCCCCGTCGCCCCCGTTGATCACCGGCTTGGCGCAGACGTCCGCCGCGAGCCGCACCGATCCCTCAACCGGGTGCCGCACCACCATCACGTCGCAGTATCCCTCGAGTATGCGGATTGTGTCCGTGAATGACTCGCCCTTCTTCAGCGAGCTGGTCTCGGGCAGGAAATCCACCACGCCCATCCCGTTCCTCTGGGCCGCGCTCTGGAACGAGAGCTTGGTGCGCGTGGAGGGCTCGAAGAACAGCGTCGCCAGGATATTTCCGCTGTGGTCCGGCTTCTTCTTGCCGCTGAGTATCTTCTCAGCGCTGTCGAGCAGTGATTCCACTTCCTTTCGCTCCAGATCGCGGATCGAGATCAGGTCCATAAAAGCGCCTCCATGTGAGAATCAGGAATATATATCGGTCTCAAGGTTTATATTAGTATACACGAAAATATGAGTTTCATGCTTGTAGTGATAGACGGATTGGACGGTTCTGGGAAGGGCGTGCAGATCGAACTCCTCAAAAAAGGATTGCCCGACGCCGCTGTCTTCAAATACCCGACGCACACGTTCCAGATGCTCAATGATTATCTGGAGAAGAAGGTTGATCTTGCCCCGAAGTCCCTTTTCCTGCTCTTCCTCTCGGACATTGCGAACGAGCAGCGCAAGATCAAAGCCGCGCTGGAGGACGGGAAGACCGTCATCCTGGACCGCTATGTGTTCTCCACCATCGCCTACGAGGTCAACGAGTTCCTCTATCCGCAGGCGAAGAAGATCGTGGAGGGAATCGGCTTCCTAAGGCCCGACATGGTAGTGCTGCTCGACATCACTCCGGAGGTCTCGCAGGAGCGCAAGGCGAAGCAGAAGGCCCTCGACCGCTACGAGGAGGACAGGGAATACCTGCGCAAGGTGAGGGAGAACTTCCTCAGGCTGTACGAAGAGAAATTCCTCTGCGAAGACTGGAAGAAAATAGACGGCTCGAAATCCATCGAGGAAGTGCATAGGGAGATAGCGAAGGCGCTGGGAAAACAGTTATAAAAACCGATTGCGCCATCAGTTGTGCAGCT
>Ga0326728_10010870_pt1 | contig 21073 bp, 19 predicted proteins | sample MB3enrmetagenome_FD_207602 | JGI IMG/M metagenome (GOLD analysis project Ga0326728, IMG submission 207602) | Lab enriched peat soil microbial communities from McLean, Ithaca, NY, United States - MB31MN | ecosystem: Environmental > Terrestrial > Soil > Wetlands > Peat | place: USA: New York... | reverse complement strand
AGACCGTGTGCTATTTCTGTGATGACTACCAAATGCGCTGGATTCCAAGGACACGCAGCGTTTTAAACATGCCAGAAGAGATGTTGACCGGACCGGACCTCACCGAGTAGCTAGAGGCTGTGGGCGATTGCTTCCATGAGTGGGAGTCAGGGAAGGTTGCGTGAGCAATTGGATGTGTGAATTGATACCGTGACGAACTTTGGGATTGCTATCCTGAGATTGCCACAATTATCGTTCCTAGCCTATGTTCCACATTCTGCAGGCGGAGCATCTGGGTTGCTTTCGTGAAAAACCCAATACTCGTAGGAATCGTGTTTCGGCCCCTTGCCTTTCTGCTCTATGCCAATCACGACCCCGCCGACGCTTCCACTCATCCGCACCTTGTAACTGGCGGTGCACGACTCGCAATCCGCATCCGCTTCGTTATCTACCCTTGAACTTGCGGATCGCACGGACCATTCACAAGTACATGCAACGTCTGAGCATTGGCCACATGGAAATCGAATGCGAATGAAATCATTGCGGTCTAGTCCTCGAATGGGTTCACCACAGTGACCTGGCAACCATTGTTGAGTGAGACTTTCGCTATTGTGCACAAGGTGCCGCTTACTAACGGGCTGTGCCAATACCTGGCCGTACAAGTCTTTGGATAGGGGCGCTTTCCGGTCTCCCGGGGAGGATTCTGCTCTTGGCAACTTCTTCTTATCTTCGGGTCTTTCTATCATGCAATTACTTCCTTGGGTAACCCTTGGTAAGCGCTCCGTCTAATAATACCCTAAGCTCCTTAGGAAACGGTAAGGTACTCACCCACCTAGGCCCATCGAGGCACTACCCTTGTTTCTTGGACCTGACCCAGGAAGAGCACGCTCTGAACATTCAAGCCTTTGAGCACATCGATGGCATCCCTCGCTTCTCTCGACCTGCCGAAGTGCTCTCCACCAACGGATGCAGGAGGAGAGACGTCGACAAAAACTACACCACGTGTCTGGGTCGAAGGAGAACGATTCAAACACCTAGCGATTATCGCTGAAATGCCCAAGGCCCGCCTAACAAGTGTTCGCTTGTTGCAAATGACAATATGCCTTGTGAAGCAGCGATTGGTTTTGTTGTGCGAGGGATAAACACCGATATCCCCTCCACCCGCAAGGCATTGCGCAAGCAGGTCAGCTATGTCCATGAACGAAGGTTGGTCGGTTTTCTTGATCTGCTCGCTGTCGGCCGGGCCCTCCTTCTCTTCGGTCTGAGCTACCAAGTCTGGGTGTCGAACCAGAACTTCGTTCAGGCATTCCAGTACACGCACCATGAAGTCACCCCAGACCTCCATGTCTTCTGGTGGAAGATCTGTTGAGATGGCCGTATCGAAAGGCCCTCTCGTGTCGTTGAGTTGGGGCATGCTACTCCACTATGTCTGGGTCAATATAATCCTTCGTTCTCAAACGAAGGTGGAAAAGTCTAGCTTGGACTCCTCAAACCTTAATGGCGTCAACCCGGGTTCACGTTACAGTTGGACTGGAATGGCCTTTCCAAGAAAGTACCTGTGTTGTCGAAGGAAAGATGTGTAGGCCAGGACACGGAGACCTTGGTCCGCCCCCCTTTGAAGCGCCTCAGAGAATGTTGGGTCGATTATTGCATTTGGGGTGAAACTTGTCACGTCGGGCCTGGTGGCCAGAAACAGGACAATACACACCTGGCCGTTCATAGTGGCTTGACGAAGAGCCTGAAGTTGTTGTGTTCCCCTCAACGATGGTGCATCAGGGAAAAGCGCGACGCCATCGCGGGCAAGCGTGCATGACTTGACCTCTATGTATGTAACTCGTGTTCGGCTTGGCAATGCAAAATCGATCCTCCTATCTGAAATGGGGGCTTCTGCCACTACCTTCTGATAGGATGGTAGGTTTCTAATCGCCCTCGATTCAAGCGCGTGACGGATGAGTTTGTTAGGCAAAGTGGTGTCAATCACAACAGGAGTGTTTCCGTCCCATGCGGCGACCACCCCGTATCTCAGTGAAGCATGTCTTGAAGCGGGAACTTGAGTCAAGGTGAGTCTTGCTCCCGGCGTAAGAAGTTCTGATAGACGCCCGGTATGTGAGAGGAAGGCCTCGATAGACCCTTTTCTGGTTCTTGCAGTAACAATGAAGCGTTTGGACCGTCGCTCGAATGTGGCTTCCAGGAAATCACCCGGAATGGGTACCCAAACAGTCATACTCCGGACTAAGCGACCCTGGAAGGACCGCTTGCGTAACGAACAGTCGCCGCAGGCGATTGCCACGGGTATCGTTTCACAGTTTCCCCGCTACAAACTGCCGTTGCACTTCCGGTGTGATGACTAGGTAGTATCGCAGGGTCGTCAGGATGTTCGAGTGCCCCAGCCTCGCCGAGATTATCGGGATGGGCACGTTGCTCTCAAGCAGGTGGATCGCCAATCCGTGACGGAACATGTGCGGGTGCACGGAGATCCCGGTCATCGCTCCGTACTTCTTCAGTATCTTCCACGCTGCCACCTTGGAGATGTCGATGAGGGGTTGTCGGTAGTCCGGTGTGTAGGTCCGGAGAAAGTTGCTCACCTCGAGGAGCAGCGAGTCGTCGAGCGGGATGGTGTTGACGTTCCTTCTCTTCTTCACCGTCAGGTTGAGGACCTTCTGGCGGAAGTCGAAGTCCCCTGGCTTCGCGGAGAGTATGTCCCCGATCCGCCCGCCGGTCTCCCACATGAGGCGGATCAGCAGCCTGTCCCGGTCGTGGAACCACTTCGCCTTCTCCGCCCGCTTGCTTGCAGCGGCGTAGCGCTTGTCGATCGCATCCAGGAGGCCCAGGTAGTCCCGTCGGGTGATGTGGGGAGGCAACTGGTCGTATTCCTTGAGCTTGAGGGCAGCCTGACCATAGGGGACCATTGCCTGCATTGGAAGGGTTGTTATCAACGCACAGCCATTAACCTTTCTGTAGGTTCAGGCCACTTTGCGTGGTGTCCGGGAGAGGGTTTTCTACAGGAAAGTTACTCTTTGTGCCTCTTGTGTTAACCATGATTTTGGGGCCTTTCCGGCCACTTTGCCATATAGTCCTGACGCTTGTATGAGCCGAGGAGTATCTGACTGACTTGACCACACTGAAAGAGCGCATGGAGCGACTCACCAAAGGTCGGGGAGAGGCCAGGGTCAGGGAACTCCAATATAGTGTCGAAAGGCTCAGGAAATCGGAGCGCACTGATCTTGTCAGAAACTGGGGAAGTGCCCTTCACAGCAAGACTCGGCTCACCATCCTCTCTCTCCTCAATCTCTATGGAGAACTGACCACCACAGAACTCCAAGCGATCTTGAGACTCTCCCAACCCAATGTGTCCAGGCACCTGACGATCCTCGAGTTTGTCGGAACTGTCAAGCATAGAAACCAAGGTCGATGGACCTACTACTCGGTGACCGGGTCCATGACACAGGTGCTACCGTGAAAGGAATCACCCGACTGAAGAGGAGAATGGACACTCTCACCAAGGGGCATCGACAGATGCGGATGAAGCAGCTGAGGGCGAGCCGTGCCGAGATCCGTCGTCACCACCGGGTAGAGAAGCTTTGGAAATGGGGCTTGGCCCTCTCCGACAGGACCAGGGTGCTTATGCTTTCCCTGATCAAGGAGTATGGGTGGCTCACGGCCACGGAGTTGGAGGCAGCCCTGGGGATCTCCCAGCAGGCGGTCAGCCAGCATGTCAGGGTTCTACGGAGAGCGAGGTTGATAAATTCCCGGAAGAAGGGCAGGTGGAGATACTACACCATTGACCACCAAGTCGCCAGGATCCTGCCCGAGTAGATGCCGCGGACCATGGCGGGAACCAAAGAGTCTATGGTTTGCCTGAATCCGTAGCTCGGACCTCTAGGTCAACCAATCGGTCATTCTTCTTCATGTAGGTATCGGCAACGAAATACCACGTTGCTGTCTTAGGTATCGTCCTCCTAAACCTGTAGCTGTTCCTGTCTTCTTCACCGTAAAGGTCGTTACTTTGGTGCTCATTGCGGAAGGTCGAGTAGTTTGCTTGATCCATGACATAGAAGTTGAAGTCCTGGTCCCAGTGCTCCTGCGCGTAGACGTCAATCACTGTGCCCTCAGTTAAACGAGCGTGCACTTCTGAGTGGCCACCGGATTCCACGCTAAGGGCTTCGTTGAACACCGTCACCGGTGCGGGGCTTGACGAAGCATGTGGTTTGTTCAGGCTAGGGTGCTTCAACCATGCTAATGCCACAACCACAAGGGCGATGGCGGCTCCCAAGCCGAGCAGAAGTGCGACCCACCATGGAATCGTGACGGTGAGAGTGCCAATAGTGGGGTGAGGAAACAACCAAGCGAGGACTGCAACGATGATCCCTGCGATTGCTAGGAGAGTTTGGGTTCTTTCGTTCACGACCTACCTATTCCCTCGTTGGTGGCCAGGGTTGGAGTTCAACTTGCATGCTCCCTAGCGGTGAACATGGCAGGGGTGATAAACATGGTGCCCTATTCTGGCGGGAGTGGTGTTGGCGGGTAGTAATCCATGAAGGATCAGTACTTCGGTGATGTGAACGACTTCCAGAAGTACGCGCTACTCCGCTTGCTGACCAAGATGGGAGAAATCACGTCAGCAGTTTGCTGGATGCTCACTCAGGATGATGGCAGTCCTGACGGTGACCGCAGGAAGTATCTCGACACGCCAAAGTGTAGCATGTGGCAACCTTGCGATAGGGACCTCTTTGATTTTCTCAAACTCAATCACAAGACCCGTAACGTTGCCTCCATAGAGACGTCACAGATCCTCCCAGGGTGCAGGTTCCCACCCCGACAAGAACTCGAGGATGAACTCCAATTGCGGGGAAGGTATTTTCATGAGTTCACTGCCTTTGCGAAGGGCGCGGACCTCGTGTTCTTTGATCCTGACAACGGGCTTGAGATCAATTCCGTGCCAAAGGGACACAGCGGGTCATCCAAGTACGTCTGCATCGATGAGCTGAGGGCCGTCTACGACCAAGGTTCTTCGGTCCTGCTATACCAACACTTCTGTAGGAAGCGAAGGGTTCCCTTCATCGAAGATCGTGTTTATGCCATTGGAGGCGCGACACAAGCCCCTTGCGCCTGGTCGTTCAGAACCTCCCATGCTGTGTTCCTCCTGTTCCCTAGACCTGAGTTGGTCGACTACTTCGCTAATCGCGTGAAGCTGATTAGTGAGAAGTGGGGATCTCAACGATGGCCAGGAACCCACAAACCTACATTCCATACGTTGTGCTTGCCTACGTAGTACTGGAAGCAAAGAATCGTCCGTACACTGTGTACGCGCCGTACACTGTACACACATGTACCTTCGAGACCCATGATGGGACGAATCCTAGAAGCGATCGAGCCAGAGCCAGAAGGCCGTCGTCTTCTGTACACGCGGCGTACACCGTACACTGAACGTTTCCAGTGGACCAAGCACCTTTATAAGCCGTGGCTGACATTTGTCTGACACAGCGATATCTATAGGACAAGATGACCGCACCGGTGATTTTTACATACAATCTGAAGGGAGGGGTGGCGAAGACGACCACCGTAGTCAACCTGGCGGCGGTTCTGGGCCGTATGGGCAAACGGACGTTGGTAATCGACCTTGACCCGCAGTCCGCTGCCACTTGGATGCTGGCGGTTGGCCCCCAGCAGATGGGAGACTCCACCTACGCGGCGATCATGGGTGTGAAATCGATGTCGGATGTGGTCAAGAGATCCCGCTTTGAGAATGTGGATGTGGCTCCAGCCTCCGAGGACCTCTATGGCCTAGATGCGGACATTGAAGCGGTTCCCCACGGCCGGGAGCAGCTTCTCGCTACTGCAATAGCCCCTGTCCGGAGCATGTACGACCTGATTCTAATCGACAGCCACAACAAGTATGGCCTGACAGAGGTAAACGCCCTCCGGGCAGCTGACCGCCTGCTGGTTCCCGTCTCCTGCGGGTTCCTGCCGTTCTGGGGCCTTGGCCAGCTCCACCACCTCGTGAACCGGGCCGAAACCCGCTACAATCACCCAATTGGGGTGCTAGGATACGTGCTGACCATGTACCACCGGAAGGTGCTCAATCTGGCCTCCGAGAGCAAGGAGATCGAGCGCCAGCTCAGGGAAAAGTACGGGAGCCAGGTGTTCAACACGGTCATTGAGTACGACGAGAACATCGACAAGGCTGCCTCGCACCAGGAGCCGGTTGCGTACTACCAGCAGCACACCAAGGGAACCAGGGAGTTCGATCTTCTGGCGGAAGAGGTCCTTGGCCGCCTTCAGAATGATGGTCACGAATCGCGTCCGCCAGCAGGAGTGACTGAAAATGCCTGAACCAAGAGGAAGAAAGATGTCAGCAAAGGAAACCAGGATGCATGGATTGGAGAACGTGGACAAGATGGATGATGCCGACACGCCCGCACCGCCGGTGATGGAGCAACGGCAACCCCCTGCCGAGGTTCTGTCCCCTCCACCGCCTGAAACGGTCCAGCCCATCCCAATCAAGGCGGAAGCTGAGATTACCTCACCTACCACCCAGATGCCGCCCCCAGAGAATCATGTTCAGTCGTTTGCCCCGTCACCCCCCTTGGAAGCGAAGACAGAGCTCGCCCGAACAACGGCCCCCAGCCTAACCGAGACGAGGGCTCACTTGTTACTGCCAGCGGACTTCAGGGAGCACAAGTACCGAGTACCCAGAACCTTCCGCTTTGACGTAGACCTGTTGGAGTACATCGAGAGGCACGAGAAGTATCGTGCAGCGCTGGAGGATCCCAGGACGTTCACAGAGAAGATCAATGACTGGGTGCGGACCATAATGGACACGGAGAACCCCGTCCTGCTACAGGCAGAAGCGGATGTCATGGGCTTGAGGAATGCACGGAACTCGAGGATTCCATCCGAGGTAACACCGCAACGGGTTGCTGAGACCCAAGAGACGCCGGAAACCACTGAGAGGGTCCAAGAGCCAACACCACCCAAGAACACCACTCCTCCAGCTCCACAGGCGCCTCCCAAGAAGGAGAAGAGCGTATGGAAGGTAGCCGCAGGCTCAAAGCTGCCGGGGTCACCCAGTTCCTGATCGGAACCTAAGTCCCGTCTGAGTCTTTGTCTCCCCCGGGGAGCGCTCTTGTTTCGGCACCTCCGTCGAGTGCGCCGAGCACTGCGAGGTCAGGAAGCGACCCAATGTGACCTTGGATGGTCCCCCACATCGACACTAAGCCTCGGAGGCCCTTCTCCAGCTGAGCCTCACGCTTCTTCCACATTCTCTGGAATGTTAGCTTCTCCTTCTCCAGGTCGTTCTTGGCGTGCAATATGGCTTCGGCGATGGCTTGCGCTGTTTGGGTGAATTCAGTGCTAGTCAGGTACTCGTAGACAAGTGCTTGCTTGTCGGATCGCCCTACGCCCGCCCTCTTGGTCCGATCAATCTCGATGAACTTCTCACGGAGCATGGCGGCCACCGGGAGCGCGCATTCATAGTTCGCCACGACTACTCCCTCCACCGTTCCGAATGTCTGGACCCCGTCTGGCAAGGCCTGGCTTGAGAGGACCGCTGCCTCTGCGCTTACGGCCCTCTGGTCCTCCTTGAGCTTGGTGATCCACTTATCCGACCAGTTCTTTGTTCGTTTGGCCTCCCAGAGGATTGTTCCGCAAATGCGACCGGACGCATTCCGCACTCGATGAAGGATGTCCCCGCCAGGCTGGCCTTTGGGGACCGGTTCGATCTTGTCGTTGGGAAAACTCTCCGCCAGTACGGTCTCCAAGTTGAGTTCGAGAATCTCCCCCTGCATCTGTTGTGAGCCTTGTTGGGCCCTCGTCTTTGCTTCCTCGAGCTCCTGCAGCAGGTCGTCGACACGTTTCTTCAGTTCCTGCTCCCTCAACTTGTGTTGGTCATTGGCCTTCTTCTCCGCGTCGGCATTGATTTTGGCGCGCTCGTCGTCCAGCTTGCGCTGCATCTCCAATTCGAACTCAGCCTTGCGCTCCTCGAGCTTCCGCTTCTCTGTCCGAAGGTCCATCTCCCTCTTGTTGGCCTTTTCCACCTTGTCCTTGAGTTCGGTCACTTGATTGTTGAGGTCACCCATTTCGAGTTTGAGTTCCTCTCTGGCCTTCTTGCGCGCTGCTTCGGCTATTCTCTTCTCGTTCTCCTTCTCCTTGCCCCGGTGTTCGGCCTCGAGCCTGCTTCTCTCCCGTTCCAAGAACGGTTGAAGGAGGGCTTGGTCCAACCGGATCTTTGCGCCGCATTCTGGGCAGACAATCTGTTGCTCGGGCATGGTGTCCTCAATAGCCTTCCCCGTATTTGGATGTACTTGCGAGGTATTCACATCGCCGATATTCAGTCACCTAGCATCTTCCACCTCTCTCAAGGCACTTGTCGCGGTTCCAGCCGACTTACCTGAGGGCTTCCTCCACCCCGACATTTAGTATCGGTCGACTGAAGTTGTGCCGGCCCCCTCCTAAAGCTCTTCTCAATGCCTAGCAGCTCTGGGCGATGTGACCTTCTTTAGAACGATCTTGACACCCTATGTCTCGATCCCTTTCAACATGAGCAATTGCTGGAGTTCCTCGGAAGAGAGAGGGGCGCCGAACACTTTCTCGACTGACTTGTTCAATCCATGAAGTGATCGCCCCTCACCTGCAGGGTCTTTCAAGAATAGGAGGTGCCGTTGGGATACCCAGTTAGATATTTTCTCCCAGAGGTCAGGCTCGGCCAACTCGTGGAAGAGATTTACGAGTGTCACTGAAAGTGGCTCATAAGACAACGCCAAGTCGGCCCCAATGGTGAGAGAGAACCTTAGTGTCATTCCGGCGAGCTCGCTGCGGAGTTCCTTGCCCATGTCCACTGAGAGAGAATCGAGCTGTGTCATGAGATTCGCTACCCTGTCTGGATCCTCCCGAGGCCCGTTGACTGCTTGGTCCAGATCAGCCAAGAATCGACGTGTTGCTCTCACTTTCACCGTAGAGGAAAGGTCCCTCACGACCTCAAAGATTCGTCCTGGACTCTCTGCTTGATCAAGGACATAATTCAGAATCAATGGTGTACGTGTTGAGAACTTCTTAGCGCGCATGCGCTTGTTGAGCCCGTTAATCCGCTCTTGGGTTGCGGTGTCCAGTTCTCCCAGAGCGACTTCAACTACATCCACGGCATCTTTCTCAGCTCTAGGAATCGTCTGATTAATGAATCTGGTGCGTAATCCATCGGGTCGGTAAGGTAGACCGAGCTTGGCTGCGATTTCCAAATACATGTCAGCTCTGCATGCCACCATGGCGGGGATAGAACCTGTGTGAATACCGGTATCGTAGGAGTCGACCACACTTCCATCTGCAGGGTCGTAAACGGGGACGCGTACTGCTTCGTCCCATTGAAGGAAGGAGTATAGTGACCCGAAGGAATCGAGTATCTCTGACTGAAAGAGATGACTCCCGGTTTCTGGTTCTTCCTCGAGATCCCCAGGGTCGAACGCTACGTTTGACGGGTTTGCGCCCACCTTGTTGGTCGGTAGTGTCTTCCTTGGAGGCGCAAGTCCTTCGGCGAGGCTGGTCACTGCGGAATCTACGCTATCTTTGGGAATGAAGGGATGCCCGTATTTGTCCAACTTGACAAGACCAAGACCCATCTTCCCGATATCTGATGACCTGAGGATTAGCATTCTCTCCTCTTTCGTTACCGTCAATTCCTCGAGGGGTATTGACAAGGGGAGGCGAGACTTGGCCGTGCCGTATCTGCGGAGAGGGTCTACATGGGGCCGTATGGTCGTGACCTGATCATTGAACACCGCTGCATCAATTAGGTTGGAAAGTGCGAAGAGCGAGAGGGCGCTGGGTTTCTTGGAGTGAATTAGCTCTGTCGCAAGGACAACTGAGGTAGCATCAATGAGCACCCCTCCAGGAGTGGCGGGCTTGGCGCTTAGCTTGCTGCGTGGGTCAAGATGCAGCATTGTTCACAGCCAAATTTCGTGGGCCTTGGCGAAGGATTCGATGAATATCTCGGTCACGGGTTGTTGAAGAGGGGCTCCTTGAGAAGAATCTGGATCGTGGACTCCACCGGGACCATGAGGGTGACTATGGTCGTGCGGCCACGGGCACGGCCCAGGGACTTGACGTCCGTCTTGATCAATCCCTCGTCAATAATGTCGCCCATGAGTCGGGCCACCGAGGTGGGGGACATTGGCTCCATCCCGGCCTCGGTGCAGACCTTCCCGTAGGCCTGGTGAAGAGAACCCATGGTGATCATTGCGTTTCCCACGCGTGACTGGGAGAGTCGAGCAATGGCCAGAAGAAGCAACTTCTCGTGAACGGTGAGTTTGTCGATTCCTTCCGAAATGATGTCGTGCTCGAGGGCGCTTCTCGCCTGGAGGACATGCTGCATCGACACCTGGTCGGAGCGCGTCTCCGTTGCAATGACTGATGCCTTGTAGATCAGGGCGAGGGCGTATCTGGCATCACCGTGCGTTTGCGCCGCACGTGCCGCACAGTATGGAATGAGACCCTCCTCGAGCCCGTCGCTCGTGAATACAACATTCGTTCGGTCGTGGAGAATGTCCTGCAACTGCTGAGCGGAGTAGGGCGCAAAATGCAGCTTCTCCACCTTGAGACGGCTTTGAACTCTTTCCTCCAAGTGTTCGCCGTAGTGAAGGTCGTTGGTAATGGCAACGAGAGAGACCGTTGATTGGCTGCCAACCATCTCCGAGTTTAGATTTGATAGGTAGTAGAGGGAATCGAAGTCCCCCTTGGTCTTGGTGATGCCGTCTGCCTCGTCCAAGATGATCACAATGTTTGCACCTGCATTCCTGCAAGCGGCGAGGAAGCGGCTGCAGAGCTCGCGCCAGGACGTGTTGGTGGGAATGGTCTTGCCCTTCTCCAGCTCCTCGATGAGCTTGCCAATCAGACCGTGGTGACTAATCTGGTCCCGGCAGTTTGCAAATAGGGTGATGAGCGGGCGGGAGAGTTGGGCATGACGGCCTATCTCCATTGTTGTATGCCTGACGGCGGCGGTCTTCCCGGACCCAGATCTGCCGTAAATGAAGAGGTTGTGCGGGTGAGACCGCCCTGCAAATGACAGGAGCATGGATGCGATTTTCTGGAGCTCGGTCGTGCGATGGATCAAACGAGGGGGATCGTACTTTTCCGTCAGGACTTCCAAATCTCCCTTGACAAACTTGGGGCGAGTTAGCTCGTGCACCCCTTGTTGTTCGCTCTTCTGATGATCCTTGATGAATTGTTCCAACGAGAATGTCGGAGTGATAGTGACCTCATCTCGTTGGTTGTGCACTGAAACACCACTTGCACCTGAATTGCACCCAGTATATTAATGGTGAGTGTAAAGGCGCGGTTGGAGAATGTATGTATGCGGTCGGGGAGTGTATTTCTGACCGGGGACCCGGGCCTATCCACTCTTTCTCCTGTCACGAATGGATTTGGGTTTTTGATTTGTATGGTTTTACGGTGGTAATACTCAATCAGATCACTTTCTAGAACTAGAGAAAGAGAAGAGAAGAGAGAGGTGGAAGGAAGTGATACACTCACCAGAATGAAAATGCGAAACAAAGGGCGTCCAGATGTTACATTCACCAACCACACAAACACACCCACTTGGCATGCTAAAGCTCCACTCGCAAAGGGGGGGTCTTAGTGGTGTGGGGCAGGGCGAGCGGGCACTGGAAGAAGGGGGGGACCAGGACAAGATCAAGTGACCGGGAAAACAAGTGAGATTGAAAAGGTGAAATGAGTTCGAACTGCGAACCATCGTTCCGTGTGCCATCAAGATCGAGGCACACGGACAATGAATGGGTATTCAGGGCAAGGCAACAAGAGTACAGGCTTCAAGGGGGCGAGAATCGAAATGGAAGTCGCGACAGACCTGATGGCGAGGGGATTCCATGTGTATCGGAATCAATCCCCGGTTGGTCCAGTGGACATGGTGGCAATTTCTTCGGGAGGAAAAGTGCTGAGGATCCAGGCAACATCAGGAGATCTTGGTAAGACTGGCAAGGCGCGGTTATACAATGCACATGAAGAGGTTCCCTACTGGAACGTCCTTGCGGTCGGTTATCCTGACAAGGTGAGGTACTACACCAGACAAGGCGAGGAGATCACCTTGGGCAGAGCGCCGGCAGTGGTCGATTTCAGACCTGACGTATCGCTACCCGAGCTGGCGCCTGTTCGCGCACCAGCCACGGATGTTCCTCTTCCTCAGATGAACCACCCGCCCCGACAGTCCCCCCCACCTACAATCGATTGGACGGACCGCAACGTGGACTTCTACCGGTGGCGAAAGGCCGTGAGGGAGGTCAATGCACGGCTGGATCCCAGGACACCCCCGCGGGTGAAGCGGGAGGCACTCCTAGCGGCGCGGCGGCAGCTCGAATCTGATATGATCACAGAAGCCCTATCCGAGGGCATGGCCTCGCACTGGTGGAAGCTGGCCAAAGTGAAGGGGCGACCGGAGAACGGTGAAGGGCCCCGGGAGATGGAGCAGAGCCCTGATCAAGTGGGCAGTCTATGTCAAGGTGCGCAGTGAAGCCACCTAAGATTCGCCTCATAAGGGTAATAACGCTGGATAATGATGCCTGAAGCGCATCCATGGACAAGTCCGGTGGCAGAAGATATCCAAGAGATTTTCTCCTAGTCGAACTCAGGCGAGTCGCCAAAGAACTTGGCAAGATACCGACAATGGCAGAGTTCCGACAGCACAGCAAGGTTTCTCCGGTGACTCTGGAGAAAAGATTCAAGGGATGGAATATTGCTCTCGAATCGGCGGGATTCGACCCGTCAAAATCTCGACTGACCTATAGTGACATAGAACTGATAGAGGAACTCCGTAGGGTGGCAACGTTGTTAGGCGAGACCCCATACTCAACTCAGTTCGAGGAAAAGTCACACGTTTCCGCGGCGACGATTGAAAAGCGTCTTGGACATGGGTCATGGAAAGTTGCCTGTCAGGCTGCAGGGCTCGTGCCACGAAAGTATCGACCGGTTGGCCTTCAACCAGGGTGGAACAAGGGGAAACGGAAGATTCAGATCCCACCTGACGAGCTTAGGTATCTCTACGAAACAGAGGGCCTGAGCGCAGAGTCGATCGGGGTTCGTTTCCGAGTCAAAGGTAGCACTGTGGGGCGGATGTTGCGCGATGCGGGGATTCCCGTCCGCAGGCTGACCTACTCGATGCCAAAAGAGACAACAATTGAAACATTGATGTATGCTGAACTCGAACGTCGCGGTGTGACGTTCGTGCGGCAGCAGGTAATCGATGGCCTGTGGGTTGTAGACGCCCTCGTTCCGGGTGTCAAGTTCGTTATCGAATGTGACGGGGAGTACTGGCATGGTCGACCTGAGATGAAGACTCACGACATCAAGAAGGACGCATACCTCCGGTCAAGAGGTTACACCGTCTTCAGATTTCCGGAGAGTGCGATCAAGAGTGATGTCAAGCAGTGTGTTCAGAAGGTAGTTAATGCGCTTGTTGCGCATTACTCGCTCAAGTCACCCGACAAAGCGTAATTTCTATCGGGCCGCAGAAGTGTGTTTTCACGGGGTGTAGCTCCCCATTTTACCCTGCAGACGGCCGGGGCGGACCCTTTGCGTGAACCGTTTCTGTAGTTCCGGTCGCAGACCGGATGTTCACTGTTTGTCTTCGTCCTGAGGTTTGGGAGCCTGCTCCGCCCCGAACTTGCTCTTGCGTTTCATCTTTGATTGCTGGACCTTTTCCATGAGTTCCTTCGCACGAGCGTCAGAGTCTCTCGCGGTATCCGTATCGCGAACATCAGAACCACGATCTTGGGTGATACGCATTTCCATTGGCTGGAGAAGCTTGGGATCCAGGTGTTTCACATTTGGATTAACATCCTCTGGCTTGATGTCACCCTCGTAGGGATTCTCTTCCTTCCGTTCTGGTCCCAAGGTTCCTTCGAACTGAACGTGAGTCCCTTTGGCGAGCTGCGGGGGAGGTGTGGTAATTGCAGGACGACTAGGATGACCAACTCCTATGACCTTCCCATGTTCATCGAGAATGACCTTCTCTCCAGTGGGAGAACTTACTACCAATGGTTTGACAGGGCTTGTTATTGATGACTTGACCTCTGAAGACGGTGCTACCGGTGATGTGGTGGGAATCTTCCGGGCAAAGAACCGCCGGGTCACGGGTGGCTTTGCGTCTGAAGTCTTCTCTGCTGTCTCCTTTTGACTGGGCGCCGATGGAGATGGAAGGGACAAAGGTGTAGTGCCTCCTTCTTCCTCTTTCTCGGGCAACTCCTTGGGAGCTTTCTTTGACTCGCTTTCCAGGAACCTTCGGCCCAGTTTCCTTCCGAGTGGGGTAAGGACGAATACTGTCATGCCAGCCTTGGTGATGCCCGGGACAATCATCTTGGCTTTTGTGAGGGCAAAGAGGAGGCCCAAGAGTTCCTCATCATTTATGTGTACTACCTGCTTGATTCCATCAAGGGAGTGAGGCTTGGACGCCAGGACCTGGAGAATGCGGTAGGCGTGCTCTCCGGCGATGGTGGGTGTCGGTCTCTCCACATGTTCGTCGACTTTGACGAATTCGGCGTCCGTGGCGCCATCCTTGGAAACATTAGAAGCAGCGATTTCTTCCACGATAATCCCTTGGGGAGTGATCTTGAGCGACCATGGACGCTGGGCGTCAAGGACCATTTTTCCCGAACTGGGGTGGCTGGTTACCGGGGACGTAGTTCCAATCTTACTCGGGAAATTGACCTCCTCCACAAACTTGGTACGGTCCGGATCAGTCATGCGATAAGTCCCGTAGGCAGTCGCCTCGCTGCTCTCATCCCACTCCGCAGGGACTGCTGCGAGACCATCCAGGTAACCTTGGGGAGCTTTGGGTGGGATGAGGAAAGACTCGATTGATGGAGGAACTGCTGTAGCTTCTGAGGATCTTTTCTGTTCAGCACGACGGCGCCGTGCAAAGAGGATCATCAATACTGCCACTACAGCCGCGATGACAACGAGCAGTGCCAGCAATCCTATCCACCATGGAAATGCCTGTGTTCCTGAACCCCCTGTCTTCCCTCCGGGTAGTGCGGGAAGCACTTGCACTTTGACGACGGTAGAATGGACTGCAGTTCCCTTCGCATCTGTCGCCCACAACTGGTACGTGTAGTTTCCGGGATGGGAAAGAACCTGGCTAAGGGACGCCGAGTTGCCCAGCGACGTTTCGTTCGTTCCATTCAACGACCATGTGTAGGTGTAAGGTGTGTAGCCACCAGACGCAGACCCGGATAGTGTCACGGAGCCACCACCATGGATTAGTGTCCTGTTTGCGGTGAGGGAGACCGACGGTGGAAGTGGGACCACGGCTATAGTATATCCAGCATTGGCACTATGCCCGGCCGAGTCATTCACGAACACCCTTACGGAGAAATCTCCCGGCGAGACTGGTGTGCAGGACATCGTTGACGCATTCTGTGAAGCGCAGCCAGGGGGAAGGCCCGTGTAGACGTAGGATAACGCGCCTACACCGCCAGTGACAACGACCGACAGTGTAATGCTTGAACCAAGTGGATCGAATGTTGGATCAATCGTAAACGATGATATCTGTGGCCCTCCCGCGACCTGGGTGACCATCAGTGATGTGCTCTTGGTCGCGGAGTGACTAGCCTGGTCGGTCACAGTAACTGTCACATTGTAATGGTAGATGCTCGCCGAAGTAGGACGGCACGCGAGGATGGACAAGTTGGCCGAGGTGCACCCGGGTGGAAGACCGGTGTAGGAGTAGGTCAAGACCCCTGTCCCACCGCTCGCGGTCACGGTGAAGTTGGTCCATGAATCGACGACGATGGAGGCTGGATTGGCAGTGAACGCACTAATGGACGGACTGGAGGATCCTGCCGTGATGGCAATTATCGCTGTGGCAAGCTTGCTGGTTCCGTTGAGGCTTGCGTTCACCGTCAACGCTACCACCCCCGCCTTTGACCCGGCAGTGAATGTCGTGGAGAGGCCGGTTGAGGGATTCAGTGACCCAAGGCTGTTGTTCAACGACCAGGTGTATGTAATGCCAGAGGACGGGCAGGACCCGGGGGAACAGGCAGGTGTCGCAGTGAATCCGTGTGTGCCACCTGCCTGAACGGTCACCGCTGTGATGTTAATGGTGACACCGGTAAGGATGGGAACTACTGTGGACGTGATTGTTACTGTGACCGGGCCGCCCATCTTTGTCACTCCGTTCAAAGTGGCATTCACGAACAAGTCCACGCTTCCCGCGTTGCTACCTGCGGTGAATGTAGTCGATGAGGATGTGGGAGTGTTCAATGTACCCAGGGAAGATCTATTGAGCGTCCAAGAGTATGAGATTCCAGACGGGCAGATAGGCGTGCAAGTCGGTGTTGCCACGAAGGGTGAAGTCGTGCCACCTGTGGTGACGATTGCTGTTGCGGGAGTCGCCGATACTCCATTTAGTATGGGTATTGATTTGGTGATGGTGATTGACACGGGAAGGCTATGGTTGGTTACGCCGTTCAGTGTTGCATTAACGAACAAGCTCAGATTTCCTGTATTGCTTCCTGCGACGAAAGTCGTAGACATAGAGTTGGGTGAACCTAAGGTACCCAATCCGGGGTTGGTAAGCGACCATGAGTAAGTGACGCCAGTAGGGCACGCGGAGGTGCATGCTGGAGTTGCGGTGAAAGGGGAGGTAGTCCCATTTGGTGGAACTGATGCTGTTGTTGGACTTACGTCCACTGAAAGAAGAGCGGTAGTGGAGACGATGGATAGTGTTCCCTGACCGGAATCTCCGACGTAGACATACCCATTTGACGAATCATAGGAGACGTACTCAGGCTGAGAGCCCACAGCCATTGTTGAAGTTACATTGTCACTTATGTCTGATATCGTGCTCAGGCTACTAGAGTTTCCGTTCGCAACAAAGATCTCGCCATTGTAACTATCATATGCTATACCCGTGGGAGTGCCAATTGTCTGTATGTTGGCCACGACGGTGTTACTCGTGTCGGATATCGCGCTCACATAATCTACGGGGCAACCAGAGAGAGTGGTGCAACCTCCGACAAGAATATCGCCCTTGCCACTGTCATAAGCTGCAGTCATTGGAAAGATGCTTAGAGGTGTGGTAGCAACAACCTTGTTTGTCGAATCGGATATCACGCTCACGTTGTTCGAGCCATCATTGGCCACAAAGACCTCGCCCTTGGCTTGATCATAGGTTGCGCTCATGGGGCTGGTTCCCACATTGATGTTCGCAACGACTGTGTTGTTCTTGTCCGAAATCACGCTGACATTGTTCGAACCCTCGTTAGCGACAAATATCTCGCCCCTGCCGTTGTCGTACGTAGCTCCTTGGGGAGTTGTGCCAACAGGAATGGTAGCAACCACACTATCCGTCCCATCGTTGATAACGCTCAAGCTATTAGAGTTGTAGTTGGCAACGAAGATCTCGCCCTTGGAACCATCATAGACCTCGCCATATGGTTGGGACCCCACTGTAATGTTCACTATCGCTTGGTTCGTTCCGTCATTGACGACTCTCACACAGTTGCAATCGAAGTCAGTAACGAAGACGTCATTTTTGCCAGTGTCAACTACTGTGCCGAACGGCTTGGTCCCCACGGGGAGGTTTGCCACCACCTTGTCTGTCGCGTCCGAAACCACGCTAACGTTGTCAGAATTGGCGTTCGCTACGAAGACCTCTCCTTTGCCACTGTCGTACGTTAGGCCCTCCGGATAAGGGCCAAGGGGAACTGTCGCCGTCACCTTGTAAAGTGTATCTGAGACAACACTCAGGTTGTTTGACGCCCTGTTGGTAACGAGAATCTCTTGTTTACCGCTGTCGTATGTCAATCCGAAAGGGGTAAGTCCCACGGGGATGGTGACGTCTACACCCCATGTATTCTTGTTGACTGCTTTTACCGTATTTGGCCCCCACACAGCTACGAATATCTCAGCTCTTTGCGAGTCACATACTAGGTAACCAAGGCCAGTGCCGCTCAGAGGAAAGGATCCGGTCAAAGTGTTTGATCCGTCATTGATAACACTCACGTTTACCGAGAGTTCGTTGGAAACAAAGACCTCATCGTCCGCCTTGTCCCAAGTGGCGCCTAGGGGATAGCTTCCAACGGCAATGCTGGCTACTACATGGTTAGAACTGTCGTTGATAATGCTAACATTGTTGGATCCCGTGTTGGCAACGATCACTTCACTCTTGGTGCTATCATAAGCCATACCGTGAGGCGAGGAACCTACCGGCACAGTTGCAACGACGGTGTCTGTTCCGTCACTAATCACGCTAACACTATTGGACCCGGTGTTAGCTACAAAGACCTCGCCTTTGCCACTATCATATACTACATTCTGTGGGCTTGTTCCCACCGGGACGGTTGCGACAAGTTTGTCGGTCCCATCATTGACAATGCTGACACTCTTCGAGCCAGTGTCAGCAACAAAGACTTCTCCATTTGCGCTGTCATACGCCACGTCTTGAGGAGCCGACCCGCGGCAGTCTGTAGGCAATGCATTGCCGACGTAGAGTGTGTTTGTGCACAGGTCAAGAGTATCTCCCACATATGGGCTTCCAGGCTTCAACACCGTCATGCGTGTGGTCAGGGTTGCAGTGTCCGCTATGGTGTCATTCACGTGGGCTTGGACATTGAAATCACCTGTCGCCTTCGGAGTACAAGGCAATGTGCTCGTGTTGGCAGTAGAGCACCCAGGTGGCAACCCAGCGTACCAGTAAGAATATGGTGGGGCCCCCCCACTTGCCGTCACAGACAAGGTGGTGGAGCTCCGCAAGATGAAAGCGGAGGGGGTGGCGATGAAGGAAGTGATGGAGATTGGAGGATAGATCACCATCAGTGATGCTGACTTTGATGCGGTATTCATGTTGTTGTCAACAACATTCACCGTAATCGAGAAGCTCCCAACGGCTGTCGGTATGCAGGAATCAGACCAAGTCGCTGTAAGCGATACCTCGCTGCCGGTGGGACATCCGCTCGGGTCTCCACCATAGGTGTATGCATACGGTGCAGTCCCACCTGAAACTGTGACGTTGAAGTACACAGTATTTCCCTTGTCTACTGGATTTGGCAAAGCGGTGAACGAAACCACGCTCATCGCTAGGGCAGCAGGTGTTTGACCGCCCACGCTCCCCTGAATCGCAGCAGCAGAAGGGGACACCAAGAAGATGATGGCAAACGAAACCGCCAACACCAACGTTATTGCATCGTGCCTATGCATGTATATTGACCACTTGTCCTGCAAGGCGCCCCCCACTGATAATACTGCCGATTTGTAGTTGCCCTCCCTCCGCCAGCAATTGCCAGTGAGACGGTCACGCCCATGTTGTTATCCGCCTCTCCGATACAGGGCGCATGAAAACTCGCCTGGAGAATCGGGAGTTTTCACGCTCGCTGAAATTGGAAGTGAGAACCTTGAACGATGATGACCCCAGTATCTGGGTGTGCCAGGAGTGCGGCCGGAAGGAATCAGCCTTCCCCGGATTCTGTGCCGTGTGCGGAAGCTGTGACGTAGTCAGCACCAACTGAGACCTCAGCATTTCACCCCTACCTTCCGAGGTGAAATGCCTTGTTAGAAAGTGTTAGAGAAGACGTATTGCCGAATGCCCATGGTCTTGGGGTCCCTGCGAGACCAAGTGGAGGAGCGCCCCTCCAGGTCCACCCGTCGCAGCTACTCGTTGGCAGGGAGGATCTCCTGCGGGGGCTCGGCGAGCTCGTGGCTGCCCAGTCGGAATTCCCTCTGATCGTTGCCCTTGAGGGCCCGCGCGGAGCTGGAACATCTGCCGTGGCCGCGGAGCTCGTGGGCCAGGCACGGAGGAAGCTGATGCAAGCGTACCGCGATGCAAGGCCGGTCGTAATCCATGTAGATGTATCATCGCTCAGTCAACCGAGTGGTGATCCTACACATGGAATCTCGGTGTCGCTACTCCGTCACTTCATGCCGGGCGAGAGCTTCCAGGGAGCATCCACCAATAGGGTCATGTGGTGGTTCCTGCGCCGGCTCATAGTCGAAGGGAAGTCTGCGGTTCTCTGGCTGGACCAGGTCCGCCAGGACGTGAGGTCGCTCAGCAGCGTCATCGAGCCCCTCATGAATCCTGAAACACTCGTGGAGAGCGCGGAGAAGTTTCCCTCGATTGTCATCGTGCTGTCCGGCAACGGTGATGGTGGATTGGATGGATGTGTGAAGCGCATCCGAGTATCCCCTCTCCCGGTCGGGAGCATCTGTGAGATCATGGAGGACAAGGTCAGGCAAGCAGGCAAGGTACTCTCCGAAGAGGCCCGGGCGAAGGTCGTGGACGTCCTTGGCACGAGGGGATACAGCCTTTCCGTCATGGAGTCGGTCCTGAACAGTGCAGTTCAGAGAGCGGGATGTCATGGGATTATCATGGAGGAGGACGTGGTTCCGCCATCATTCAGGAACTGTCCCCGCACCAGCAAGCGCGTGATCGAGCTGCGTGTGCTGGAGATCCTGCGCAAGGCCGGTGGCGCTGTAGAGATGGGGGAGCTCGCCCAGGAACTCTCTAGGAGCCTTGCCAGCGAGGGGGAACGCATCATGAGCCCGTCAAGCGTCAGGCGCTGGCTGATCAAGCTGGAGGGACTCGGTCTGGTCAAGCGGAGGGTGGTAATGGGCGGGGATGGCGGTACCCGCAGCACCGTCGCAATGGTTGAACCGCGATTCGTTCACCGCCATTTCACGAGGTGAACGAATGAGTCAGGAAAGAGTGACGCCAAAGGGGGAACACGAGCATGTGACGCTACAGGCCCTCGATTGCGAATATTTAAACTACTCATGCCGCATGGGGTACGTAGACGGGGAGAGCGGGTGAAACATGAACGCACGTGAGAAGGTATCCCCGCAAGGTTCGAAAAGAGTGGTTCAACCTGGGGTTACACCTGAAGAACTCCTTGGTCCTCTCAACGAGCTTGAACGCAAGAACGCCCCGTCGAGGCTATTCCTGTCGGGAGCGATATCCCTTCCACTGCCCCACCCAAGGGTCGCGGTCATTGGTACCAGACAGCCATCTGAAGAAGGGGTCAAGATAGCACACGATCTTGCCAGCTCGCTCGCCAGACAAGGTGTGCTGGTGATCAGTGGACTCGCGCGCGGCATCGACACC
>Ga0326728_10010869_pt1 | contig 21079 bp, 11 predicted proteins | sample MB3enrmetagenome_FD_207602 | JGI IMG/M metagenome (GOLD analysis project Ga0326728, IMG submission 207602) | Lab enriched peat soil microbial communities from McLean, Ithaca, NY, United States - MB31MN | ecosystem: Environmental > Terrestrial > Soil > Wetlands > Peat | place: USA: New York... | reverse complement strand
GCACTCCCGTCTCCAGCGTGATGTGCTTGAACAGCCGCTCGAACCGCGGGTTCACTGGAAGAAATCCAGCTTGCACCCCGAAGACCTTGGCTGACACCGCGAAGACCATGATGTGTGCCCCGATCAGCACCAGGCCCAGCGCATAGGTCAGCGTGTCGACGTCGAAGTTGTAAGCGCCCACCCTCAGCGGCCCGGGCAGCAGCGCGGCCGATAGCACAGCTCCCACGACAAACGCGGCCAATCCGGGGTAAAAGAAGAGCCAGCGCGGGCTGTACAGCAGAAGAAAGCGGAGGTGTCGCCATCCATCGCGCCAGGAGCGAAGATGGGGTGGGCGCGAGCGGCCGTCGGGCGAGAGCGTGGTCGGCACCTCGGTCATGCGCAGCCCCGCCAGCGAACTCTTCACCACCATCTCGGAGGCGAACTCCATTCCCGTGGTGCGCAGATTCAGCGCCAGGATTGCATCGCGTCGGAAGGCGCGCAACCCGCAGTGGAAGTCTCGCACCGGAATGGAGAAAAAAATACGCCCGGCAGCCGACAGAATGGGGTTCCCGATGTACTTGTGCAGCGGCGGCATCGCGCCGTGCTCGATGGACCCGGCGAAGCGGTTGCCCATCACCAGGTCGTATCCTTCGTCCAGCTTGGGAAGGAAGCGCGGCAGGTGTTCGAAGTGGTAGCTGGCGTCGGCGTCGGCCATCATCACATACTTGCCGCGGGCGGCCTCGATTCCCCCGATCAGGGCCGCTCCGTATCCGCGGGTAGCGACATCCACTATCCGCGCGCCTTCCGCACGGGCAATCTCCTGCGAGCCATCGGTCGATCCGTTGTCCGCCACCACAACCTCGCCCGTAACTCCACTGGCCTGGATCGCCGCGACCGCCCGGCGCACGCAGATAGCCAAAGTCTCTGCCTCATTCAAACACGGCATCAATATCGTAAGATCGAGATCGGCCATGGGGAGAATGGTAACAAAGTTGTCAGTTGCAGATTACAGGTTGTCAGTCACCAGGTTGTTGTTGGCTGGGATGCGCTTAATGGCAACCTGCAACTGGTAACCTGTAACTGTTAGTTCAGCGGCAACGCATAAAAGGTAGTGTCGCCGAGCTGTTGCCAGCTACGGAAGGCAGGGTCGGAGTCGCTGATGCGAAAGTTGCCGAAGTCGGCGACCAGGACTTTTGCACCCTGACCGCGCACAACGTCGATGGCCTGGTCACGATTCGGCAGCGCGGCCAGAAAGGGGTACACGGGTGTTTCCGGATCGTAGATCTCGGTAAGAATACGCACGCCGGCCAGCCGCGCCCAGTATGGATCGTTGAGGCAGGCCGTGTGGCCGATGCAGGCAACGCTGTCTCCGGCATGCACGCCGAGGGATTGCAGCCCGTCCGCAACACGCACCATGGTGGGCGAGTACCAGCCTCCAGGATAGCCGCGGATGGAGAGCTGGCGCCGGTCTTCAAAGACGGTGCGCAGGCTCTCGCCCGTGGCCAACAGAGCAAGCAGAACAATCAGTGCCGTAGCGGTGTGGCGAAGGTAACTAGCCGCCTGTTCTGCCGCACCCGCATCCGTTTCGTTCTGCGCATCGGGCAGGCGCAGCGCCGCAAACAGCGTCAGAACAATGATCAAATACGCCACCGTGACGTATCGCTCCTCCGTGTTGACCAGCGCATAGATGCCCCAGATAGCGACGCCCAGCAGCAGCGGCGCTAGCCAGAACGCCGGCTGCCCCACATCCCTTTTCTGAGATGTGGGTTTCCATTCAAGTTTCATCCGCGCGCCGAAGACAAGCAGCAGTGCCAGCAGGATCAGCGCCTCGGGATGATTGAACAGGTAACGGACCACCAGAACGCAGTTGCGCGCGAAGCGGGGAAGGTCGTCGTGCAGCCTGAAGTGCGGCTTGATCTGATCGTTCCAGTAGGTTGTATCGAACCAGTCCGGGTAGGTACCGTATGGCATCTCGGCATAGCTGAGGATGAGCGGAGAGTGCAGCAACTCCTTCTCCGGATGCTTCAGATGGACCTCGGAGGAGCCGAACCGCCCGGTCTGGGTTGTCTGCAGGTGCATCTTCTCCGTGCCGCCCACATACCATGCGTAGTTCAGCGAGCCGGAGTCTCCATAGTCGAAACGGCCTCTCTGAATCGACAGCGCGGCTACGTAAGGCCCGGCCACAACCGCAAAGCATGTGAAGGCAATCAGCGCCGCTGGAAGAATTTGTTTGACTCTATGCCGCAGCCAAATCCGGCGGAAGACCGCCAGCGCAACAATGCAGAGAAACGCAAAAAGAAACGCGAACGACTTGGTGAGATAGGCGCATCCCAGCGCCACGCCCATCCACGCGGCATAACGCAGGCGACCACTGGCCAGATGCACCAGCAGCGCGGCGATCGCGAACAGCAGGAACGCCTGCAGCAGCGCATCGGGGCGCACCTTGCCCAGCGAAAGCTCCCGCTGGCTGGCAATCAGCAGCAGCGCAATACCCAGATATCGCAGCATCGTGCGGTTCAGCAGAAAGCTGGGTGCCCCGTATCTCGATTCTGAGATGCGGGAATCGAGTCGCTTACTCAGCTTCTCTCTCAACCCCACCAGCGAGTTGGTGAAGCAGACAACCGCCACCATCCCCAGCAAAAAAATCCCGAAGTTGACGAAGTAGTACGCCCGCAGCTCGGTGGCCGGAGTTGCCCGGAAGAGCGCGTGCCCCAGCGCGAGGAACGCCGGATACATGGGGTGCCAGTAGCCGTTGATGGTCCCCGCCCAGTGATGTGCGCGCAGCAGGTCGCCAAGATCCATATATGCCACCGCGTCACCGTCGATTTGGTAGCCGTCGTAGAGCGCGTAGCCAAAGGTGACAAGCGCAGCCAGTGCGCAGTAGATCGGAAAGAAGCGGCGAAGCAGGATGGACATGAAAGGCGCGGCGAAGGCTTCTACCCGCGGTTCGCGTGGCTTCCCCTGAGTTGTTGCTTCCATGGGAATGATTATCGCAGAGGGCACGCGCGCGCCGGCGCAGTGGCGAACCAAATTAGATGCCAAGAACAAACCCCACATCCCGATAGAAAGATGTAGGGCGTGTGATGGCTTTGCTGCCCGCGTGGTCTACTAAACCACTCAGATGTCTTTCACGCCGTCCACGAACGCCTTCAGCTTGCGACTGCGGCTGGGGTGGCGCAGCTTGCGCAGTGCCTTGGCTTCGATCTGCCGAATGCGCTCGCGCGTCACCTGGAAGCTCTGCCCAACCTCCTCCAGCGTGTGCTCCGAACCGTCCTCCAGCCCAAAGCGCATCTTAATTACACGCTCTTCGCGCGGCGTAAGCGTGCGCAGCACCTGGCTGGTGTACTCCTTCAGGTTCACCGCAATCACCGCGTCCGCCGGGCTTACCGCCATGCGATCTTCGATGAAGTCACCAAGGTGCGAGTCTTCCTCTTCGCCGATTGGCGTCTCCAGCGAGATGGGCTCCTGCGCGATCTTCAGCACCTTGCGCACCTTGGCCACCGGAATGTCCATGCGCTTGGCAATCTCTTCGGACGAGGCCTCCCGCCCCAACTCCTGCACCAGTTGCCGGCTGGTGCGAATAAGCTTGTTGATCGTCTCGATCATGTGTACCGGGATGCGGATCGTCCGCGCCTGGTCGGCGATCGCGCGCGTAATCGCCTGCCGGATCCACCACGTCGCATAAGTCGAGAACTTGTACCCGCGGCGGTACTCGAACTTGTCCACCGCCTTCATCAGGCCGATGTTGCCTTCCTGGATCAGGTCGAGAAATTGCAAGCCCCGGTTGGTGTACTTCTTGGCAATGGAGACCACCAGCCGCAGATTGGCCTCGATCAGCTCGCGCTTGGCGCGCTCCGCGTCCATGTCGCCCTGGATCATCTCCCGCTGGGTGCGCTTCAGGTCCGCGATCGGGGTGCCCGCGTCCTTCTCGATGCGTTCCAGGTCGATGCGGCAGTTCTTCTGCTGCCGCCGGTACTCCTTGCGCAGCTCTTCGGACTTCGACGCCTCGTGCTTGGCCTCCAGCGACTTGATCTGCCGCTCCAGCGTGCGCATCGCGTCCACCGTCTTGTTGACCTTGTCCAGCAGCCGCTTCTTCTCCGAGTTGGTGTACTTGAACTCGCGAATGATGCGGTTGATATAGACGTGTTCGCGGCCCAGCAGCCAGCGCGCCTTGCGCAGCTCGCGGGCCTTGGCCTTTGTCTCCTTGCCGCTGTGCGTCGTCACCTTCTCGGAAAGCGTCTGCACCTTCTTCTGGTGCTTCACGATCACGTCGATGCGGCTCACGGTGGAGTGTACGCGGGCCTGCAGAATCTCTTCCGTCAGCTCCTCTTCGTCGAAGGTCACCACTTCCTTGATGTTGCGCACACCGCGGCGCAGGTCCTCGCCCAGGCCCACGATCTCATGGATCACAATCGGCGAGCGAGAGATGGCCTTCATCACCCGGTTCTGTCCCCGCTCGATGCGCTTGGCAATCTCCACCTCGCCCTCACGTGTCAGCAGCGGCACCGTCCCCATCTCGCGCAGGTACATGCGCACGGGGTCGTTGGTTTTCTCCAGCGTCCCCGGCGACAGGTCCAACTCCACGTCGTCCGACTCTTCGCCCGCCTCCGGCTCATATTTGTCGCGGTCCGCGCCCATGCGGCCATCGCCCGAGAGCACATCGATGCCCTGGGTGTTGATGGTCGTCATCAGGTCGTCCAGTTCGTCGGGCGAGGTGATGTCACCGGGCAGCAGATCGTTGACCTCGCCAAAGGTCAGGTAGCCCTTCTCTTTCCCGGTGTCGATGAGTTTTGCCAACTCATCCTCAAATTTGTCGATCTTGTCGATCTTGTCGATTTCTTCAGCCACGGCGGTGCGCGCTCCAGCGGAGAATTTTTATGGGACCGTCAGGGGTTCAGGCAGAAATTTCCCTTGGTTGTTTCGTGGTCGCTGGGGAGTTGGTGCGGTATGGACCGCGGTGGCAAGCCCGATCGCCGCAGGGCAGATCAGGGCATTCAAAGGCGCACACCCCCAGATCATACTAGACTACCACATCATTAGATGAACCTTGCGCTAAAAATGACTCATACAGCATCTATTCGACTCCCGGCTTCCCCCGCCGCAGCCGCACCAGCAACTCCCCGGGCCGCAGTGACGCCGGATAGTGAAGCATACTCGCCATAAACCCCACAAACGTATCGTGCGCAATGCGCAGCGACACCGGCAGAACATACATATTCATAATGACTTCCGAGATCATCAGAGAGGCTGCGGCTCCGTACAGCCCGTACCGGGCCGCCAGCACGTAGGTGAACAGTACCGTCACGCCGGTGGCCACGATATACCACGCGGCCAGGCGCTGGTGCTGGTTGGTCGCCATGGAGAGTGTCGAGCTGGTCGACCACAACGAGTAGACCACCACAACCAGAAGCAGGATCGCCAACAGACCACGGCTGGGCGGAACATGCCCTCCCGTCCAGTGGTGCAGGAACCATGGGCCGAACGTCATCATGCACAGCACAATGAAGCTGGAAAGTATCAGGGCCGTCTGGCAGGCGAGCCGATGCAGGCTGCGCAGAAGGTCGATGTTCTTTGCGCCGAAGGCCAGCGAGAGCTCGGGCCACACCGTATTGTTGACCATCTGCACCATCGAAAAGGGGACGCGAGAGACGGTGCGCGCGCTGGCGAAGATCGCCACGTCGACTGACCCCAGTGCGTAGCCCACGGCCATCAGCGTTCCCCCTTGGTTGAGTGCCTGGCCGATGGGAAATCCCATGAATGCGATGGCCAGCGGCGTCAGACGCCGTATCTCGCTGAAGCGTGCGTGCTTCCATCCGAACTCGATCCAGGGAATGTCCTTGCGCACAAGCAGACCGAATGTGACGGTGCCGATGCCGTTGGCCACTGCGAACACCAGAGCGGCCGTGCGTGGGCCATAACCCAATACCACCGGAACCATGGTGGCCACAAAGGCCGCCAGCGTAATCATGGTTTTCACGAATGTGCCGTAGGGGTAGCGCGCCACGCAGGTGTAGGCCGCGCCCATCAACTGCTCCAGTTGGCCCAGCAGGACAGATAGACCCAGAAACAGAATGACCCACTTGGTGTCCGACCAGCTGACGTCGTGGATGTTAAGCAGGCTCGCCGCAGGCACCAGATACAGCACCGGCGCCAGTAGCGTCCCCACTGCCGCACAGATCAATGCGATTAGCCACCAGCAGCTTTGAAAGACGCGCAACGCTCCTTCGCGGTCGCCGGCAGAGTTCAACATCGTCATCTCGTTGGAGGCCACATTGCCGAAGCCAATACTGGAAAATGCAAGGTACATGGGGACCGTGTTGAGGATCAGCCAGTCGCCATACACGCTGGTCGCCCAGTAGTGAAAGAAGATGGGAACCTGGACCAGTTGGATGATCGTGCCGGACACTCTGCCAACCCCGTTGGAGGCAAAGCCAAGCAGTAGGCGGCGCTTGGTTTGCCTATCCATGGTGGGTCCACCTGTTCAGCGAGGCGATCATTGGGCTAGCCGTCCGATCATCAGCAGTTCGTCTCCATCCAGGCTGCTCTCGCGCAGAACTTCAATGTTGCTGCTTTGCACGGGACTGGAAAACACCGCGCACTGCGTGAACCCGCGCCTGCATGCCTCGCCCTTCATAAACTCAGGCGTCAGCATCAGTGGATGCACCATGCCCCAATTCTGGTGGTACGCTCCATAATCCTTCTTCTCCCGCTCCACTGCTCCGTTGGGGGCGTAGCAGACAAACAGTCCGCCAGGGCGGAGCACTTTCTCTGCCTCATCGAAGAGGCTTCTTGGGTTTGCCAGGTGCTCGATCACATGGGAAGAAAAGAAGCAGTCCACCGTCCCATCCAGGGCCCGCAAATCGCTCACCATCACGCAATCTAGCTTTTCACTCGCATAGCGAGCGCGTTGCTGGCCAATCTCATAGGAGAACACATCAAACCCAGCCTGCCGCATCTGCCAGCTTCCGTAACCCCAGGAGCAGCCATAATCCAGAATCCGCGCTCCCGGCTTCAACCCCGCCGCAAACAGCGCCTCGATACGATACGAAAAATCCTTCTCCGTCCCGGCAAATCGATTGGCAAACATGGCCTGCAATTCAGCATCACTGGGCAGGTCGGTGGTAAAGCCCTGCTTGTAGACTTCATCGGAATAGAAAGTCTCTGCCGCTCCGGGGTCATCCTTCGGTGTGCGAAATCGCAGGCTGCACTGGCGGCACTGCCGCAGAGCGGTTACACCATATTTGCGCCGTACCAGGAGGGCATTCGATGCTCCGCACGCTGGGCATGAATGTGCGTCCGTGCCACCCAGTAGCGATTTTTTGAACGCCCACAGAAGATACTCGAACCGGCTCGCCATTCCGGCAATTATATCCAGTCCCCATCGGGTTGAACGCAGCATCTACGGATTCGTCAGCATCCATCTAGCGGTCGCGCAGCTTGCGGTCCACGTCCAGCTTGTCTGCAATCAGTTGCGTCAGCATCTCCTGGTCCCCACGCCGGTCGGCCTCGGCAATCTGCGAGCGCAGCTCGCGCTGCCGCCGCTCCAGGCGACGTCCTTCCAGCGTATGCAGCGCGTCTTCCACGTGCTTCGCCAACGCAGGCTCGTTCTTCGCCGGAGTGTACTCCAGCGCCTGCGCCAGCAGTGCGCGGGCCTCATCGGTCGAAGCGGCGTCCAGCGGGTTCGACGGCGCGGGCGCATTGGCCAGCGCATCCAGCAGGTCCGCCGTGGCCAGATCTGCAATCCATGCCGAGTTCTCCGCCAATCCTCGCGCCGCAAGCTCCCGAGCCGGGTCGCCCTCCGGCAGCACCAGAGCGCGCAGCAGGATCCGCTCCGTCTCCGTCAGCAGCTCCTTGCGCTGTGCCGGAACACTGGCTAGGCGCTGCGCCGCCGCCTGCTTCAGCTCCTGCCGCATCAGCGCCGAATCGATGCCCAGCTTGTTCGCCGCATCCTCTGCGAACTGGTTCCTGCGGATGGGATGTGCCATGCGACGGATGTGCGGCAGCAGAAAATTCATGGCACTCACCTTGGCCTCCGCCGACTGGCCCGGAAACAACTGCCGCGCACGATCGATCAGGTAATCCGAGTGGCGCTTGGCCCCGCGCAGCGCTTCGCTATACGCCTGGATCCCGTGCTCGCGCACAAACCGGTCCGGATCGAGTCCGCCCTCCAGCGTCACAAGCTTCACATCGAACTCCTCCTCGGTCAGCAGCGCAATCGACTTCTCCGCCGCTGTCGCCCCCGCCGTGTCGGGATCGAAGTTTACAATCACGCGCTTTGTGAACCGCCCCAGCAGCCGCACCTGCGTCTCCGTAAACGCTGTGCCACTGATCGCCAGCACATTGCGAATCCCCGCCATGTACACCGAGATGCAGTCCATCTGCCCCTCCACCAGAACGGCGAAGTCGCTCTTGCGCATCTCCCCCTTCGCCTTGTCCAGGTTGAACAGCACATTGCCCTTGGTATACAGCAACGTCTCCGGCGAGTTCAGATACTTCGCCACCTCGCGCCCCTTGTCATCGGTCGCGTCCACCGCGCGCGCCGTAAACGCGATCACTTTACCCGCCTCATTCGCAACGGGAAACGTAATCCGCTTTCGGAAGCGCGCATAAAGCTCGCCGGTCGGCAGGCCGTCGTCGCTCTTCTCTTTCGAACTGAAGAGCCCGCTCGCGCGCAGCACCTCCTCGGAAAATTGCGTCTTAAACCGGTCGCGCATCGCGTTGAAGTCGTCCGGCGCGTACCCGATGCGAAAGGTCTTGATCGTCTCCGTCGACACGCCTCGCCCGGTCAGATACTCACGCGCCCTCGCGGCCTCAGGCGCCTTCAACTGCGCCTCGAAGTACTGCGTCGCCGCCTCGTGCAGGTCCATCAGTTGCCGCCGCAGCCCCGCCTGCTCCCCATACTGGCGCGCCTCCTCCGGCGTATTGAACTCCCTCTTCGGCAGCGGAATCCCGACCTTCGTCGCCACCGCCCGCACCGCCTCGGGAAAGCTCAGCCCCTCCATCTTCATCACGAAGTTGAAGACATCGCCCTTCTCGTGGCAGCCGAAGCAGTAGTAGTAGCCATGCGTCGCGTTCACGCTGAACGACGCGGTCTTCTCCTTGTGGAAGGGGCACAGCCCGGTATAGTTCTGCGCGCCGGTCTTGCGCAGCTTCAGGTACTCGCCCACAATGCGCACAATGTCCGCCTGCTGCTTTACGAGTTGTGCAAAGTCATCCGCCATAAGTTCCAATTACCAGGAAAAGTTGTCATTCTGAGCGCAGCGAAGAATCCCCGCATTTCGTTCGCAGAGTAAATCACACCGCCCTCAAAGAAACTGCTTGTCCCTGCAATCTAAGAGTGTAGATGAAGCGGGCTGGCGGCGGCGTATAGTACAGGCGAGGTGGCGCTCATGAAATTGCTTGCAGCTCTCTGTTTTGCTGTGATCGCACTCAGCATAGGACTAGGCCAAAGCTCGCCTCCCAGAACTGGCTATGTCCCGGATGAAGTGACGGCAGTGAAGATTGCCGAGGCCGTGCTGGTCCCCATCTATGGAGAGCAACACATCATTTCGGAGCGGCCCTTCACGGCTGAACTCGACGGTGACGTCTGGACGGTCACTGGAACTCTTCACTGTGGCAACCAATACAGCAGCCCAACAGTAAGGTGCGTCGGCGGGGTAGCCGAAATCAAAATCTCTGCGGTAGACGCACGCATCCTTTCGGTGAAGCACGGCAAATAGCCATAGTTCATCTTCGCGGTCTTACAATAGAACTCGATGCTGACCCCTGAAGAGCTTGACCGCATCCACATCGTCCTGGTCCGCGCCCGCAACCCCAATAACATTGGCGCAGCCGCACGCGCCATGCACGACTTCGGCCTGCGACATCTGCGCGTGGTCAACGACTTCCCCGTCCCCTTCGAGAGCGCGCGCTCCGCCGTCGACGCCTCCGGGGTCCTCGCCGGCGCGGTCGCCTGCGCCAGCCTCGCCGGGGCCATCGCCGACTGCACCCTCGTCGTCGGCACCACCGCCGTCGGCGAGCGTGACCTGCAGCACCCGCTGCTCCCGCTCGCCGAAGCCGCGCCCCGCATCCTCGCCGAACTTCGCCGCAGCGATAACCTGGGCCGCGTCGCGCTCCTCTTCGGCTCCGAGAAGACCGGCCTCAGCAACGAAGAACTGAGCCACTGCAACTGGTTGCTCACCATCCCCATGCAACCGGTCGAAGGCATGCGCCATCTCTCCCTGAACCTGGGCCAGGCCGTAGCAGTTTGTCTCTATGAGTTAGTGCGCGAGTCCCCCGCCGCCATGCTCCCTCCCAGCGAATCGGGCCCCGCCGCCGAACCCCCTGCAATCCCCGCAGATCCCGTCATCCCAGCGCAGTCCGCATCCGCCGACGATCTGGATCGCCTGACCACCCTGCTCGCCGAGACCCTCGAAAGATCGGGCTATACGCGCCGCCACCCCGCCAACAGCGGTCCCCTGCAACTGCGCCGCCTGGTCCGCCGAATGTCCCTGGACACAGGTGACGCCGCCGTCTGGATGGGCGTCTTCCGTCAACTCCTCTTCAAGCTGCGCCGCTTTAGCTAGAGCGGAATCAGAGTAACAGTGCCCATGCGAATAACATAGAAAGTTGCTTTTCTTGAGGAAAAAGCAACTCAGAGGGAGTGCCCCTGAGTATACCTACTCTGGTTCCGCTATAGCTCCAGCGCAAAGCGCTACTTCGCGTCGTCCTTGAGTATCTCTTCGGCGAAGAAGTTTTCAACCTTGGCCTGATCGCGCAGAAACTCGAAGTATGCGTTCTTGAGCAGTTGCGATCGTCCATCGTGCAGCAGTTGGCGGATGTGTTGTTGCACCACAGGATCGGAGATCTCGCGCTGCCCGGCCGGCTCCAGCTCCAGCAGCTTGTAGATGGTATAGCCCACAGCCTTCTTGCTCTGCGAGTCGATCAGCGGGAAGATCTCCGTCATCTGCCCTGGTTTCAGCTTCAGGATGGCCGCCCCCACCGTGGGATCGCCCCTCAACTGGCTCTCCGGAACGAAGCCCATGTCGCCGCCGCTCGAGGCGGTGCTCGGGTCTTCCGAGAAGTTCATCGCAATCGTGCCAAAATCCTCGCCGCTGTCCAGCCGGTTCTTCAACGCCTCAATCTTCTTCTTGGCCTCGGCGTCGGTGGTCGCCTTGCTTCCCTGCAGGTTGCCCGGTTGCGGAGATGGCACGCTGGTCACGCGGATCGCCGCCAGGTGGTACTGCGTCTCGATCAGGTTGAACTCCGCCTTGTGCTGGTTGTAGTAGTTCGTGATGTCCGCGTCAGACACCGTCACCTTCGAGTTGATCTCCTTGTTCAGCAGCTTCTCGATGGTCAACGACCGGCGCAGGTCGTGCTTCACATCGTCCAGCGTGCGGTTGGACGCCTTCATCTGCTCCGTGAACTGCTCCTCGGTATACGGTGCTTTCATCTCCGCCAGCTTCGCGTCCACCTCTTCGCTGGTCGCGGTCAGGTTCATCTTGGCCGCGCGCTGCTCCACAATCTCTTCATCGATCAGCTCCCGGACCACGTTCAGGCGCAGCGAGTCGGCCTCTTCCGGAGATTGCTGCTGGTCCTGCGCCTGACCCAGTTGCGCCGCGTACATACGGTCCATGTCCGCGCGCAGTATGGCGTGCCCATTCACCGTGGCAACCACATCGGCGCCATGCGTTCGGTTGCAACCCGCCACCGCAATAAGCGCTATCCCCAGCAGGCCCACAGCCGTCCTGCGGACCGCGCGCTCCCTTCCATCCGTCCCGCTCTGCTTCGTCTCATCGATTCTTGACAAACGACTCATATCGCTCCATCCCAATTTAACGTCCGTCCCATTCAATACTTACTCTTCCTATGACATTCTCTATCATCTGCATCGATCTGTTAGCTCCCCGGTTTGGCCGCGACCGGCGAGGACTGCGAAGCCGGCGCTGCTGCCGGCATGCTCACTGGAACTGCCGGAGGCGGCGGAGGCGGTGTCTGACCCGCCGCAATCAAGGCCTCGTCGATAATCCGATCGATCGTCTCCAGCGGCACCACGCCATCCACTTTCTCCCCATTGATAAACAGCACCGGGGTGGAATTCAGGCGCAAAGGTTCCGCCTCCGCTTGCTCCACCGAAGCCTTCATTTTGGTCTCGTCCTGCTTTTTCACGCAGACCGCCAGATCCTTCGCATCCACCTTCTGCCGCGCACCCTCTTGCAGTGCCAGCTCGTCCAGCGTCTGATCGGCCTTGGCCAGGCTCTGCTTGTATCTCTCGGCCTGATCTGCGTCCGATGTCGGATCGTTCTCTGTGGTCTGCTCGGTCTCAGCGATTTGATCGGCATGGGCATGCACGTAGTCGATAAAGTTCCAGTAGCCCGCCGTGCTGGCTGCGCCCAGGCAGTTGGCGTCCACCGCCGCGTGCATCGCCCACGGATGGATATCGCTGAGCGGAAAGTCGCGATACACAACGCGCACCTGGTCTTTGTAGCGGTCCAGCAGCGCAGGAAAGATCTCCGCATTCATCTTCGCGCAGTAGGGGCACTCCAGATCGTCGTACCCCACGATGATCACCGGAGCGTTCGCAGGCCCGCCACGCGCCGGACGGTCGGCCGCCGACACCAGGTCCTTCGGGTCCTGACTTAAATCGAACTTATTGAACTGCCCCAGGGTCTTGCCGTCGCTGGACAGCAGGAACGGCAGAGGTCTGCTGCTATTGCCATTTGCAGTCAGTGTCACCAGTATTTGGTCATAGCCTGGGACCTCGCTCTGCGTGGGCTCACTGATCGTGAACACATAATCCGGAGTCAATTGCGCCCGGCTGCGGATCATCAATTCGATCCGGCGGGCCATCTCCGGCGTCAACTTCACGCCCGGCTGGATCACGGCAACCCCGGCTGCCGGGGGAGCCGTCGGCACGCCGGTCTGGACGTTCGCCTGGGCCTGGCAGCCCAGCGCCACCAGCCAACCCATCCACGCGAGCCTACGCAACGTTCTGACACCATTCAGCACATGCCGATTATCTCACGCATCATGCGTCTCGCCCCACCGCAACATTCCCTCATCCCAGCCCAAGCGAAAAAGAGTGGGAGGGGGGGGCCGCATTTCGCTCGTGCCGATGCTGTTGCCAGTCTTCCCAAACAACGCCTCAGAACACCTGCTCCGAGTGCCGTATGTTGCCTGCGCTGCCGATATTCGCCAGCGTGAAGTTGAACCGGTAGACGTTCTCGTTGCGCGCAGACCCCAGCTCGTACTTGCGATACTCCACGCTCACCCCGCAACAGTTCCAGTTGTAGGAGGTCTGGATCGCGCCATATTGCACTGTCCCCAGATCCAGGTCGATCCCGGCGTTCGTCGCCACGCTCAGGCCCGCCCTGGTTGGCCTTCCGAAGCCCAGCGTGGTCCGCATCTGTTGGAAATCCGCAACGCTGGACGCAACCCCCGCAAGATACGATCGGCCCGGCGCGTTCAGCCGCGCATAGCTCACTCCGCTGAAAAAATCTCCTTGATGCACGTCCACATAGATGTTGCTCGCGGTAAACTTCTTCGCCCCGGTGTCATAGTCGAAGTCCCACTCTACGTCCGTCTTCTCCGAGGTGCGCACCCGCAGCCGCGAGATCAGCGGCGAGATGTTCCTCGGTTCGGTAAGAAACGCAATGCCGGAAAAATCCAGCGTGGTTGCCAGAATGTTCCGCCGCCCATCCACCACCGCGCCGCCGAAGGTCGGATCGAAAAAGTACTTCTGCGCCACTCGCCAACTGATCCACTCGCGGTTTCCGCACACCGGCTGCGTGTCGTCGGTCCTGCCGGTGGCTTCACCAGCCTCCTCGTCGGCATCTCCGCCCGCCGCCCCCAGAATCTCGTTTGCATCCGCCGCCGTGCCCGCCGCGCGGCATGGCCGTGCCCCCGTCCGCCGCAGAAACAGTCGCTGCGTCGCGCCATACTCAAATTCGTTGGTGTCGCTCGCCACATCCACCGCGTCGAAGCGCAGCACATCCTGAAAAGTGTCCACCCCACTGACATAGCGATACATCAACTCCGGCTCGATGGTGTGCTTCACATCGTGGCGCAGCAGCCGCGTCACAAAACCCGAATCGAACGTCCGCTCCAGCACTGGTGGCCGCAGATCCAGCTGCACCTCCAGGTCCGACCGGTTCAGCGTAGCCAGGTTCTCCACCTCCGGCCCAGCCACGCCCGGGACCGCCGGCAGCCGGCTTCGGCTGTAAAACGTCTCCCGCGCCGCCAGCGAAGGCCGCACCCGCCACCCGCCCGCACCGAACGGGTAGGCCAGCTCCGGGCGCACGTCCAGCCGTTCGATCATGCCGCCGGATTCAAAGTTCGGCTGCACCCGTTTCAACATCGCCACCGAGCTGTCCACGTTCCACTCCAGACCGGTCGTTCCCAGCACATGGTCCACGGTCGTAAACTCCACGGCTGGAGCATGGAATATATGCACCTGCTCCTCCGGCAGGATCGGCGTCCCCACCCGCTTCTCCCCCTGATACCGATCGCCCTCCATGGCTACAGCCACGCCGTCCCACTCATGCGTGCCGTACACCGTCGATACCACATCGCTCGACACCGCCTGGTTGAAGTTGGGGGAGAACGCCTCGCGATACAGGAACGAACTGAGATACTCCACGTCTGCTGCCGCTCGTGTCTGCGTGCCGGCATACACCGTGGCCGCCCCATGCGTCATATCCGAATCCGAAAAAAAATCGCGCCGCGCCGAAAACATCGCATCCTCGCCGCTCTGGTTCGTATACGCCCCCCCTACAGGCGTATATCCGCGGTCCTGCAGGCCGCTATAGCGCGCTCGCGCCTGATCATCGCCCAGTCCGCGGTAATGGAAGCTCGCGTTCTGCTCCCATCCACGGTCCGAATAATAGATCGTCCCCACCGTCAGGTCTGTACTGCGATTGATCGACCAATAGATCTGTTCGCCCACCGTGATCCCCTTGCTCGAAGAGTCGCCCAGAACCGGGATTAGTATCCCGCTCTGCCGGTCGTTTGCATCCACTGGATGGGTCACATACGGCAGCCACAACAGAGGAATATTCCTCACATGGAAGACGCTGTTGGTTGCGCGTGCCTTCTCTCCATCCACGCTGAACTCGGAGGCAGACAGCAACCAGTCCGGGCTCGGCAACTGGCACGACGTCACCGTTCCATCGTAGATCTGGTACTCCCGAGGCCCGCTCTTCACCACCAGTCTGCCGCTGAACATAAAAGGGTTGCCGTTGGTATACACCGTGCGCTGACCCACAACCGCCGCGCCCGCCACCGGTCTCTGCCGCAATCCTACCGAACCCGTCACATCGTAAAAGCGCCCCGTCTGCGTCTGTATGTTGATCGTCCCGTGGCTGGCGTGGATGCTCTCGCCGTTCTCTCCGCCGGTCACCAGAAGATGCCCGGTCAAGTTCACCTCGCCCGTGGCGCTGTCGTATTCAATGTGGTCTGCCTGCAATGTTCGGTCGCCATAGCTCATTACGACATCGTCGTCCGCAATCCACAGGCTACCCATCTTCGACTGAGGCCCACGCGAATCGACCGACACCGGTACCCCCTCGTCCTTTGCCGGAATCGGCTCCGCTACCGGATACTGCTCAGCGCCCGTTTCGGCTGGAGGTGCCGCACTCGTCACCTCCTGCGCCGCAAGATGGGTAAAACTTGCCATGCCCCCCGTGATACTTATGAAGAAGCAGGCACTGCTCAGCGCCTTCGCAAGGCTGAGTCGGCCGTAAATATGTCGCGTGCGCACCACTCTTTGAGGGTATAGCAATCTCGGGTTGCTGGTTCCGGGGTCAACAAAACCGGGGTCGCCGTAATACACCAACCAGGGCAATTGACCCGGCGATTGCTCCTGATAACGATTGTACGGAAGTGAGTTTGAGTATTGAGCAAAATGGGCTCCGCTCTGCTTGACACCGCCCTGCTCGACCCGGCCTTTGCCGAAGTGTCCAGCGATTTTACAGCCGCGGCCACTCAATCCGGCGCCGCGGCTCGCAGCACTGCGTCTCCCGGCTCCACCGAGGCCCTCCGCCGCGAGGTCGCTGAACGCCTTGCCGCACATCGAAGCCGTCGGCCTCCTGCCCAGCCTGCACTCGCTCGCACGCTCGCGCCCGCCACCCCTGTCCCCGCGCGCGTCGCTCGCATCGCCGCCGCCGTCGCCCAGCGATACGCCCACTCCCCCAGCTATCGCGCGTACCTTGCCGCGGAGGCCGAGCGCGCCACCCAGCAGGCCCAGGCCGCAGCCCAGATCGCCGCGCTCAACGCCCAGGCCGTCGCCCAAGCCCAGCAACAGCTCCTTGATTCCCTCCAACAAGATTCCCTCAAACAAGGTTCCCTCACTCAGGACTCCCTCGATCTGGAAGCCACCGGTAACGAAACCTCCAACCACGACCCCCTCCATCAGACCCAGGCCGAATCTCCGGCCCAACTCCCATGCGAGCTCACTCTCTGGCCTGAGGCCGGGCCCAGCTCTGCCGCAGCGCCGCGCACTCGCTCCGCCGGATCATCCCGGCCAGCCTCCAGCCGCTCCCGCGCACGCCACACACACTCCGGCTCTCAACCCGTCGTCCCCGCGCTTCCCGGCCTTACCGTCCACCTCTTCGGGGATGCCGCCGCGTCGCCCTTGGTGAGCGCAGCGCATCGTCACCTCTCCTCGCAACCCGCCTCAAGCAACAGCCATCTGACCCGGCAGGAGGAGGACCGCAATGAAGCCGAAGCCCGCCTGCTCGATGAAGAGATCGCCTTCCGCAAGTCTCCCGTCTTTGAAGAGCCCGCCGGCCCGCCCATGCCGCTACCCGCAAATCTGATCGAGTTCCCCCGCCAGTTGGTCGCGCCCCGCAAGGCCCGTCCACGCTACGCCGAAGGTCCTCTGCGCGCCGCCGCGGGTCCTGCCCCCGGACAGGGTCAGCTCCGCATCTTCGAGGTAGATCCAGCCCAGATATCCACTACTCCAGTCCCCGCTGAAGCCCCCGCGCCCCAGTGGACCTCGATCTGGCTCGACGCACCAGGTCCCGTCTTCTCGGACTCCGCCGGCGAAACTCACTCCGAGCTGGCTCAACCCGCTGCTGGCCTCCTCGCAGTGCCCTCCGCCCGTTCAGCCCCACTGCCACAGATCGCTTCCATCGCCCTCCGCCTCAAGGCCGCGGCAATCGACGTCTCGATCCTTCTCGCCGGGTTCCTTGCCTTTGTCGCCACCTTCGTCCTCGCTGCCGGTCGCTCCCTCCAGGCTCACGCCGTGGCCCTCCCCACTGCGTCCCTGCCATTCGATCGCCACTCAGCCTTGGCTCGCCTCTCGGCCCACACCGCTGCCCAGATCATCGCCCACACCGGACTCCAGCCCAGTCTCGCCCTGGCATCCAGCGCCCTCGTCCTCACCCTCTTCTATCTCCTCTACCACACGCTCTTCTTCTCTTTCTCCGAATCCACCCCAGGGATGCGCTGCGCCCGCATCGCCCTCTGCACCTTCGACGACGAGAATCCGACCCGCCACGCCATGCGCCGCCGCATCCTGGCCGTCTTGGTCTCCGTATGCCCGCTTGGCCTCGGCCTCCTGTGGGCCACGCTCGACGAAGACCGCCTCTCCTGGCACGACCGCCTCACCCGCACATACCAGCGCACCTACTAGGTGCAAGGTTTGATGGATTGTTGAGATGAGATTGTCATCCTGAGCGGAGTTTGGCGCGCAGTTTGCGCCAAACGCAGCCGAAGGACCCCAACGATGCTCATCCCACTCATGTAGTTTGACCCTTTCTTCCATAAACTTCGTCTCTGTTTTGCCTTTATCCCTACCAAGAAAATCGGCTGCCCTCTTCGGCAGCCGTTTCTTGATTTACCCCTCTGACCGCGTACCTCGGACCTGTCCCTAGAACGTCGTACTCACGGTCAACCGCAGCGTCTTCCTCGGCTCGCGCAATTCGTAGGCCGCCCCGTAGAGCTGCAGCGCCTGCGCATAGCTGAACTGCCCGGCGGCTGTTTGCATCGGGAACAGCGAGCAGAACTCACCCGGAGCGCCCGTCGGCCCTGTGCAGGTCGTCGGCATCGCCAGTTGCTGAGGCAGGTTCTTGAACAGCCGCAGCGGGTTGTACGCAAAGTACAGCCGGAAGGGCGCATTCACAATCGGCAGAATCACCTGCAGCTCCGCGCCGGTCGACATGCGTGGCACAAAGTTGGTACCCGGAACCGTGTTGAGTTGTCGTGCTGCCAGCGCCGCCACCGACTGGCCGCCGTAACACGCGCCGTTGATGAACGTCGGGCAGCCATACAGCGGGCTCGCCAGTACCGACACCCCCGCTGCGCTCTGCAACAGTTGTCCCTTCTGTAGATCGCCGGTCAATCCCATATCGGTAAAGAAGTTGATGCTTACCGTACTGAAGAGCGGCTTCTGGTACTGCAGGTTCGCCGTAATTTGGGTGTCCCCGCCCACCGAGGCCAAGCGGTATACCGGGAGCGGAATCTGGATATTGCCCAGGCTTGGATTGGTTGGATCGCGTGGCACCGTGGTGCCATCCGGATTGGTCAAGTTGAACTGCACCTTCACCGGCACGAATGTGTACGGCGAGTTGGCGCGAATGTCAAAGCCGCGCACATCCGATTCACCCCCGCCATAGATGCGGTTGGTCGGGGGCGCCACCTCTCCGCCGAACCCCGAGATATGCGCAAACAGAAGCCGGATTCCAAGAACATTATGCCCCTCCCGGTCGAACCGCAACCCACTCATCGGGTAGAACTGCCGGAAGCTCGCCACGGGCGAGATGTACTTGACATTGCCGCCCGCCCCTGCAATCTGCACCGACAGGTTGAAGTCGCGGCCCGAGTGCCACCCGATGGAGCGGTCCAGGCTGGTGTAGGAGAAACTCGGCTGAATCGTCGAGGTCACGATCCCGTTCAACTGGTTCTGTCCCTCCACGCCGGACCGGAACGCCAGCGACTGGAAGATGTTGCGTGTATTGTCGTTGAAGGTCGTCACAGCCGAGCGTGACAGAGCATACGTCACGCCCACGCGCGTCACGCCGCGTCCCGCCCACAGATGCTTCAGCGGCTCGCTCGCCGATGCCGTGAACCCGTCCGTCGCGGTGTTGTAGTTGGTCAGCAGAGACTGTTGCGCGGTCGAAACATTCGCGCTAACCCCATTGGCAATCGAGTACGCCTTGGCCGGGTTGTAATCCGACTTCCGCGAGAACAACTCCGCGCCCACCGAGATTGGCCGGTTGCGCAGATACGGCTCATTGAATCCCAGGCTCACATTGCGCGTCAGGTCGCCCACGTTCGCCGTCGCGGACAGCGTCTCCCCCAACCCCAGAAAGTTGTTGGTCGCGTAGTTCAGCCCTATAAACGTCCCCGACAGTCCGCTGATGCCGCCGTTCAAGCCGATTGTGTTCTTGCCTTTCTCCTTCAGCTTCAGCAGCAGGTCCACCGTCCCATCGTCTGCATTCTGCCGCGTCTCGGTGTCGTCTTCCGACTTCAGGACCTCGAAGTATCCAAGCTGGTTCAGCCGCTGGATCGACAGGTCCCACAGCTTGCTGTTGTATATCTGGCCCTCTTCCAGCAGCAACTCACGCCGGATCACCTTGTCGCGCGTCACCGTGTTGCCCGAAAACTCGATCCGCGAAACATAGAACTGCTTGCCCTGATCGATATCGATATCGAAGTAGACCTGTTTCTTCACATCGTCGATCCGCGGCTTCGGGTCCGGAACCATTGTGACGTAACCCTGGCTTGTGAACGCATCGTGCAGGTTCTTGATGCCCTTTTGGAACAACGTCATGTTGAACCACTCGCCGTCCTTCTGCGCGAACTGCGCCCGCAGGGCCTTAACATTCCACTGCTTTGCATCGATTCCCGTGAAGTTGATCCCGCCCAGCCGGTAACGCCCCCCCTCTTCCACCGGCATCAGGATGTCGATACGCTTACCGGTCGAAGGCCGCAGAGTGAACCAGTTCAGCCCGCCCTCGTCCCGCACTTTGGTCTGCGGATCGCTGGTCTGCGCACGGAAGTAGCCGTGGTCCTGATACGCCTGCCGCACCCGATCTGTGTCCTCGTCCAGCTTGGTGGCGTCGAAGGTCCGCGCAAACAGGTTCTCCAGAAGGATCGAGTGCGGTATCCCAAGCGGCCGCGTATTCACCATCGCGTTGCGCAGCACGCGGTCGCTCAGGTTGTAGTTGCCCTCGAAGGCGATCTTGCCCACCTTCACCGTCGGCCCTTCCTTCACACGGAACGTGATCCCAACCGACGCCGGAGGGATCGTCTTTACCTCCGTCCGGATGGTGGCAAACTGGTGTCCGTGCTCGCTCAACAGGTCCTTCAGCACGTCCTCCGCCCGCTTCACCCGCGTCAGATCGAACTGGCTCTCCACCGTCATCCCGACCTTGGCCTTCTTATACCTGTCCTGCACGTCGGACTGGGTCACCGAGTTGAGGCCCACATAATCGATGGAGCGGATGGTCGGCTTTTCCCATACATACACAATCAGTTGCACGCACGCCGGGGTGTCCTCGCGCTCAATCTGCACCTTGGTGTAGTAGCCCGTGTTCCACAACGAATTGAAGTCGCGCTCCACCGTCGCCGCATCGTATGGATCGCCCTGGTGGCTAGCCATCCGCGCCAGAACCGAGTCCTTGGGAACCCTGCGCCAGTTGACCACTTCAGGCTGGCACAGCGTCTGCGATCCACCCGTCGCTTCCGCCCCGCTCGTGCCTCCTGCCCCCTGCTGCGCCCGCGCCGCCGACGCCAACACAAAAACCATCGCCGCCAGCACCCACAGCGCCGACATGCCGCATCGGCTCAAGCAGTTCCACCAGCGGTATTGCCCAAAGCGAAGGCCCCTCGCGCGTTCTTTCCGCAAGCCAGATCGCAGTGCAACCGCTTCGCCATGGCACAGGCAGTGCGGAACCTCTCCGGAGCGCGTACGCACAGACGTTAGCTTGATGCCCAGGAAACTTCCGTTCACTCGCTTTACGGTAAAGATACGCACACCCTCATTGCTGCCAAAATCGCGCCCCGCTGGCTCCCGTGGGGAAAGCTCGATTATATGGGAGCAATGCCGCTCCGTGCGAATCAGCAGTGGTGTCCCGGTCAACAGCACATCCAATAACCCACGATCTGAAGCGATTGGATC
>Ga0326728_10010866_pt1 | contig 21084 bp, 17 predicted proteins | sample MB3enrmetagenome_FD_207602 | JGI IMG/M metagenome (GOLD analysis project Ga0326728, IMG submission 207602) | Lab enriched peat soil microbial communities from McLean, Ithaca, NY, United States - MB31MN | ecosystem: Environmental > Terrestrial > Soil > Wetlands > Peat | place: USA: New York... | reverse complement strand
CTGAAGGCGGCGTTCCACGATCGAGCGGAACGCCGCCTTAAGGCGGCAGGATGGGCGCTCGAAGAAATCTTTCGTGCGCCCTCTTGCAGTCAAGCGCGGGATTTCTCCCGGCGCGCGACCCTGGCCTTTCCGAGCCAGACTTTTTGATGGATTGTCCCCGCATTTGGAGTTTAATGGCGCCAGTCACTGAACTGACAAAACATGAATCGCACCCATCTCACCTCCCTCGGGGCCCTTGCCGCGCTTTGGTTCCAGGCCGGGGCAAGTCTCGCCGCCGCCCAGCCGCAACGCCGCGATCCGGTCCTTCCCCCGCCCCAACACCACGCCATCTCCCTGGACGGCGTCTGGCAAGTTGCCGAAGGCAAAATGGACCAACCGCCCGCGGCTTTCGATCACACCGTGCCCGTCCCCGGCCTGGTGTCGCTGGCCACGCCCCCCTTCGCCGATCCGCCGGGACCGAAGGTCGCCGACCGGCGCCAGGTTCCTCAGAAGGACCCCAAGCGGGACGCGTTCTGGTACCGGCGCGTCTTCCGGCTCGATGAACCGCTGCCGGCGGTCGCCGTGCTCAAGGTCCGCAAGGCCATGTTCGGAACGCGGGTCATCCTCAATGGCCAGCTCCTGGGCGATCATTTGCCCAGCTTCACCCCCGGCTATTTTAACGCCAGGTCCGCCCTCAAAGTCGCCAAAGCCGCCGTGGAAACGGGCGAGAACGAATTGCTCATCCGCGTCGGCGCCGATCGCGATGCCGTCGGGCCGGCCTTCCCCTCGGGTTTTGATTTCGAGAAGGAGCGCTATATCCCCGGCATCTTCGATTCGGTTGAATTAATCCTCTCGGGCACGCCCCATTTCACAGAACTCCAAGTGGAGCCCGCCATCCCCATCGCCAGCGTCCGCGTCCAAGCCGTCCTGCGCAATGATGGCCCGGCCGCCCACGGCCCCGTCACCTTCGTGGTGCGCGAGGCCCGCACCGGGTATGAGGCCGGCCGCTGGACCATTCCGGACCTCAGCATCCCCGAAGGCGGTCAGGCGACCCCTGGAGTCCTGATCCCCATCGCCCATTGCCGGCTCTGGTCGCCCGAAGACCCTTTCCTCTATACGCTCGATGCCGATAACGGCACCGACCATTACCAGACCCGCTTTGGGATGCGGGAGTTCAAGCTCGACCCCGCGACTGGCCGCGCCGTGCTCAACGGCAGGCCCTATTTCATGCGCGGCAGCAACTTCACCCTCTACCGCTTTTTCGAGGACAGCGAGTGCAAGGACCTCCCTTGGCGCCCGGATTGGGTGCGCTTGCTCCACCAGCGGGTCAAGGAGATGCACTGGAATTGTCTCCGTTACTGCATCGGCTTCCCGCCCGAGGCCTGGTACGACGCCGCCGACGAGGCCGGCATCCTGATCCAGGACGAATTCCCACTCTGGTACGGCGGCAGCGGTTGGAGCACCTGGCCCAAGGAACTCAAAAGCGACGAGCTGGCGCGCGAGTATGCCGAATGGATGCGCGAGCGCTGGAACCACCCCAGCGTCGTCATCTGGGATGCCAGCAACGAAACCGCCAGCCCCGAAACCGACCCCGCCATCCGCCAAGTCCGCGGCCTCGACCTCTCCCGCCGCCCTTGGGACAACAGCTACATGACCCCCATGGAGCCCGGCGACGTTTTCGAATCCCACCCCTACCATTTCAATCCCAAGTTCCGGCTCACGGACCTGGCCGCCGCCGACCCCGTCCCCCAGGGAAACCAACTGCGCAATGACGGCAACCACGCCGTCGTCATCAACGAATACGGCTGGCACTGGGTGAACCGCGACGGCACGCCCACCACCCTCACGCGCGACATCTACCGCGCCATCCTGGGCGAAAACGCCACCGCCGCCCAACGCTTCCACGTGCAGGCCACTTGGCTCGCCGCCGATACCGAGTTCTGGCGTCTCCATCGCAAGGCCGCCGCCGTCATCCACTTCACCATGCTCGGTTATTCCCGGCCCGACGGACAAACCTGCGACCATTGGAAACTGGGCGGCGTCGAGAGCCTCGAATGGGAGCCTGAGTTTTACCGCTACGTGCGCGACGCCTTCGCGCCCGTCGGCCTGGCCCTGGATTTTTGGAAGGGCAAAATCACCCCCGCTTCCCAGTCCTCCGTTCCCGTCGTTCTCCTCAACGATCTGGACCAACCCTGGAGCGGCCCGGTGGCGCTGCGCCTTCGCCGGGCCGGCGAGCCGGCCGCGCTCCTCGAGTACCAGCGCGAGGCAAACCTCGAGCCCCTGGGTCTGACCAGGCTGAACTTCCAGCTCTCCTGGCCCGAAACCCCCGGTCAATACACCCTCGAAGCCGAGCTGCGTGGTTCCGACGGCCAGCCCGTCCGCAGCACGCGCGAACTCGAAATCACTCCGCCCTCTCCTCAGTCCCAGCCTCAAGCCGCGGTTTCCCCCGCCTCGGCGCCCAAACCCGGCCCGGGCTCCCTCTTCCTTTTCGTCGCCACCAACGGCAACGACCACTGGTCCGGCACGCTGCCCGCCCCCAAGCCCGATGGCACCGATGGCCCTTATGCCACGCCGGCTCGCGCCCTCACGGCCGCCCGCGCCCTCAAGCCGCAGGGCGCCGCCGAACGGCAGGTCACCGTCTGGTTCCGCGCCGGGTCCTATTTCCTGGATCAACCCCTCGTGCTCAAGCCTGAAGATTCCGGGCTGGTCCTGGCCGCCTACCCGGGCGAGAGCCCGGTCCTCAGCGGCGGCCGGCCTATCACCGGCTGGCGCGCGCGCTCCTTGGATGGCAAGCCGCTCTGGGCCGCCGCTCTCCCCGCCGCCCGCGACGGCAAATGGCTGTTTCGCGAACTCTGGGTCAATGGCCGGCGCGCCCTTCGCGCCCGCCACCCGGCCAACGGCTATCTCGCCGTGGCCGAACTGCCCGACCGGGCCTCCAATTGGGCCCAGGGCAACCGACGTTTCCGCTTTCACGCAGGCGACCTCAAGGCCTGGAACACCGTTACCAACGCCGAGGTTGTCGTCATGACCAAGTGGGTCGAGTCCCGCCTGCCCATCCTCGAGGTGGATGAAAACGAGCGCCTCGTCCGCTTCGCCAAACGCTCGGTCTTCGCCCTCGAACCGGGCGACCTCTACTATGCCGAGGGCGCCCTGGACTTCCTCGACCAGCCGGGCGAGTGGTGCCTCGATTCCACCGCCGGCACGCTATACTACTGGCCGCTGCCCGGTGAATCCCTCGAGCACGTTCAGGCCGTGGCTCCCGTCCTGGCCCAGGTCCTTCGCTTCGAAGGCCGTCCCCAAGCCGGCCAGTGGCTCGAAGACATCCAAGTGAAGGGCTTGACCTTCTCCCACACCGAGTGGTGTTTTCCGCAAGGGTTCTCCGCCGGCGAGCATGCCCCCGTCATCGATCCCGCCCCCGCCGCCGATGTCGGCGGCTTCGGCCAGGCGGAAGTCGGCGTGCCCGGCGCCGTTTGGGGATGCGGCGTCCGCCGCTGCGCTTTCGAGGACTGCTCGTTCTCCAACCTGGGCGATTACGGCCTCGAACTTGGGCGCGGCTGCACCCGGAACCGCGTTGTCCGCTGCGAGTTCGCCGGCCTCGGCGCCGGCGGCATCAAGCTGGGCGAAACTGCCATCCGCGCCCATCCCGCCGACCAGTCCGGCGCCAATCTCATCAGCGGCTGCCGCATCCACGACGGCGGCCTTATGTTCCACAGCGCCATCGGCATCTGGCTCGGCCAATCGCCCAACAACGTCCTCACGCATAACCTCATCCATGACTTCTATTACACCGGCATTTCCATCGGCTGGACCTGGGGCTACGGCGAGGCCCTCGCCACCAACAACACCGTCCAGTTCAACCACATCCATCACATCGGCGTCAAATCCAACGGCGACGGGCCCATCCTCAGCGACATGGGGGGCATCTATACCCTGGGCAAACAGCCCGGCACCACCGTCATCAACAATCTCTGGCATGACATCGCCGGCCTTCGCTACGGCGGTTGGGGCATCTATTTCGATGAGGGCAGCAGCGGCATCCTGGCCGAGAGCAACCTCGTCTATCGCACCACCCATGGCGGCTTCCATCAGCACTACGGCGAGACCAACCTCGTCCGCAACAACGTCTTCGCCTTCGCCCGCGACCACCAGCTCCAACGCACCCGGCCCGAAGACCATATCAGCTTCAGCTTCCAGACCAACATCGTCTATTTCGATTCCGGCGTCCTCTTGGGCGGCGATTGGTCCAACGATCACTATCCCATGGACTGGAACTTGTATTTTGATGCCAGACCCGGCGCCCAGCCCGGCTCTTTGCCCATCGGCCCTTGCTCGCTCGAACAATGGCGCCAACGCGGCCATGACCTCCATTCCCTGATTGCCGACCCCCTCTTCCAGGCGCCCAAAAACGACGATTTCCGCCTCCAGCCGGGCTCCCCCGCCCTCCAGCTCGGTTTCCACCCCCTCGACCTCACCCGGGTCGGCCCGCAGGGCCAGTGACAAAGTCGCTGTAACTCGTTGTGAATCAGCGGAGCGTAGCGCAGGCTTCCAAGCCTGCTGTATCGCCGATTTCCAAATCGGCGGGCGGCCGGAAGTTGCTGGCACCCCGCAGGTTTGGAAACCTGCGACACGGCAGATTTGGAAATCTGCGCTACGACTTTGTCACTGGCCCTGGGTCGGCCCGTAAGCCCAGGCACTTTCGGCTTGCCCAGGCCACGCGTTTGACCACACTCATCTCATGCGCGCGCCCAAGACCAAGCTCAAGCCAAGCCTCTTGCGGGAAACCAATCGCTCCGCCCTCCTCGATGCCCTCGACAAATCCCCCTTCATCCGCCACAACTTCGCCGCCAGCTTCGAGAACCTGAAAGACCGCGCCGCCCTCGCCCTCATCTCTTTTGTGCCCAATCAAAGCTGGTTCTTCAAGCTTCTCAAGGGCCCCGATTCCTCCGGCGAGCCGCTCTTCATGACCATCGAATGTCCCGGCGGAGAACTAGGCGAAGCCTTTCGGTACGAGCGCAAAGACTTCCCGGAATGCCTGGCCGCCCTCGAAAAGTGGATGCAACGCATCGTCGAGGATTGCCGCCATGCCTCCCCTCTGTTTGACGACGTCCAGGCGCTGACCGGCGCCTTGCGCGACGAGCTGGCTCGCCACCTCAAAGACCCGCAGTCGCACTCGGCCCCTGCTCTCTCACCCGGCCTCGAAGCCGGTTTGGACGCCCTGGGGCACCGCCTCGACAAGCTCGAGCAGCTCTGCGCCGGCCAGGCCCGGAAGCTCGAGCAACTCGAAGCCCGCCTGACGGAATTGGCCAAGGACCCCAACGGCGCCGCGCGCGCTCCCTGGTTCATGCCCACCGGCGAAAAGGTCGTCGAATGAGCCGGGCTGAACCAACCTTTTGGTCCGGGAATCTCGTGCCCGGTCCAGTTCTCTCATTAACACCGTGGCTTCAGCCCGGTGGAGCGGGGCGGCTGGACCCTTCAGCCGTTTTAACGGCTTTGCGTCGCGGCTGACGAAAATGTTGAAACGAAAATTGAGAATTGAGAATTGAGAATCGGTGATTGGTTATCGAAACAGAAAGGAACCCTCCCATAGCCAACAGAATTTTCGAGTGCCCAGTCTGCCGCGCTCCAGTGGCGGGCGTGATTAGCTTCGGGCAAGCCGGGCTGAATTGCCCCAAGTGCGGCGCCGGTTTCGTCCCGCCCGGCCTCCAGTGGACCAAGCCGGCACCGCGCCGATCAGCCGCCCCATGGCTGGTCATCGTCGGCGTCGTCGCCCTCAGCGGCGTGTTCCTCATCTTCGGTTCCGATTGGCTCGGCGCCGGCGCGGCCTGGCTGCTCGCCCCGGCGACCATCATCGTCATTATCCTCATCCTCCTGCTCGGGATCTTCGTCAGGCTGGGCAGGCTGACGAGGAAGCAATGAGGGCCGTCCCCAATAACCAATCACCAATTCTCAATTCTCAATTCCCGAAACAGTTCTCGCATTTTGGGCGCGTCCGAGCATCGGGCTAAAGCCGCGGCGCTAATGAAGTGTCTCGGCGGGTATGAAATACCCAGGCTAAGGCTTCAACACCGCCGCCCCCTCGATTTTCCCCGAGCGTAATTCAGCCAGCGCCTCGTTGGCCCGGGCCAGAGGGAAGGTCTGGACCGTCGTGCGCAGCGGGACCCGTGGCGCCAGGGCCAGGAACTCCTCCCCATCGCGCCGGGTCAGATTGGCCACCGAGCACAGCACGCGCTCTTCCCAGAGCAAGGCGTAAGGGAAGCCGGGGATGTCGCTCATGTGAATGCCCCCGCACACGACCATGCCTCCCTTGCCCACGGCCCCAAGCGCCAGCGGGACCAATCCGCCCACCGGCGCAAAAAGGATCGCCGCATCCAGCTTTACCGGCGGCGCCACCGTCGAATCCCCGGCCCACACCGCCCCGAGCGACTTCGCGAATTCTTGCGTCCGCAAATCGCCCGGCCGGGTGAACCCGTAAACCTCGCGGCCCTGATAGCGCGCGACCTGCACCACGATGTGCGCCGCCGCGCCAAATCCGTAAATGCCAAGCCGGCGCGCATCGCCGGTCTTGAGCAGCGACCGATACCCAATCAATCCCGCGCACAGCAGTGGCGCCGCCTCCGCGTCCGTGTAGCCCGCGGGAATCGGAAAACAGAATCGCTGGTCGGCCACCGTGTATTCCGCATAGCCTCCATCCCGAGTGTAGCCGGTGAAACGCGCCCGCTCGCACAGGTTCTCGCGGCCCGTCGTGCAGTAGCGGCATGTGCCGCACGTCCACCCCAGCCACGGCACCCCAACTCGCTCCCCCACCCGAAATCGCCCCGCCCCCTCGCCCACCTCGGCCACCACACCCACAATCTCGTGCCCCGGAATCAGCGGCAACTTTGGGTCCGGCAATTCGCCGTCCGCCACGTGCAGGTCCGTTCGGCAGACCGCGCACGCCCCCACGCGAATCAGCACTTCCCCAACTCCCGGTCGAGGCGTCGGCACCTCGACCGCTCGCAGCGCCTGTCCCGGCTCATAAAGCACCATCGCGCGCATACCGAGACTCAGAGGTCAAAGGTACTTCGCCAATTCAGCCTGGCTGGCCGCAAGCACCTCTTTGTGCAGCGAGTTGCCTTGGGCGTCCATCGTTACCACCGCCGGGAAGCCGGCCACCACGAATTCCCAGATGGCCTCCGGGGCGCCGAACTCCTCCATGAGATAGACGTTGGGCACCTCCCGGATGTGCTCCGCGAGCACCTGCGCCGCCCCGCCCACCGCGTGCAGATAGACGCAGCCATGCTCGCGGCAGGCCGCCAGCGTCTTCTCGCCCATGCCCCCTTTGCCGATCACTCCGCGCAGGCCCAAATCCCGAATGAGCTGCCACTGATATGGCTCCTCCCGAATCGAGGTCGTCGGGCCTGCCGCCACGCATTTCCACTTCCCCCGCCCGTCCTTGATGATGACCGGGCCGCAATGGTAAAGGAACCCCCCGCGCAGGCTCACGCCCCGCGGGAGTTGCCCGCCCTCGTGCAGGTATTTGTGAACGGCATCCCGCCCGGTGAACAGGGTGCCAGTAATGGCGACCTCATCGCCCACTTTCAAGGCGCGGATTGCCGCTTCGCTCGCCGGTGTCGTCAGGGTGATCATAGGAAAAACCCTAGTATAGCCATTTGCGAATCTCTCCTTCCTGCCCCAACTCGATCCCCTGCCTCCGGTAGGCCCAGCACATATAACTGATGCTGACGAAATACGACGCCGGCAACCGGTTCAGCACGCCAATCTTGGCCCCGAGCAGCGTCGTTTGGCCCCCAAACCCCATTGGGCCGATGCCCAGCTTGTTCGCCGTCCGCACGATGTCCTGCTCGAGCCGGTCCAGTTCCGGGTCCGGGTTCAGGTCGTCCAAGGGCCGCAACAGTTGCTGTTTGGACCTTTCATAACCCGTCGCCCGGTCGCCCCCGATGCACACCCCCAGCACCCCCGGCCCGCATCCCTTGCCTTGCGCTTGAACCACCGCGTCCAGGATCGCCCGCCGGCACCCATCCAGGTCGCGGTTCGCCTTGAGCTTCTCGTTGGGCAGCGAGTACTGCGCCCCGACGTTCTCGCAGCCCCCGCCCTTGAGCATCAGCCGCACCGTCGTTCCCGGCGAGCGATGCTCGTGAAAGTGAACCACCGGCGAGCCCGGTCCCACGTTCGTGCCGTCGTTGCGGCCCGTAATCGGGTCCACCGAATTCTGCCGCAGAAACCCCTTTGTCGTCGCCAGTTTCACCGCCCCCCGCGCCGCCTCCTCGAAGTGGATTTGGTCGAAGCCCATCGGGCACTCCACGTAGAAAATGATGGTCCCCGTATCCTGGCAAATCGGCTGCGATTTGTTCCGCGCCAGGGCGATGTTCCGCTCGATGATCTCCATCGCGCTCCGGGAAATCGTTCCCGCCTTCTCGCGCTCGAGGGAGGCCACTATCGCCCGGTGCACATCGTCCGGAATCTCGGCCGACGTCCGCCGAATGAGCTCCAGCAGTGAATCAAACAATGCCTTCATCTCTCGGCAGGCTACGGCCCTGCCCCCCTGGTGTCAACTCTTTGAATGCATCGCATTAGACACCCCCGCTCTCGGACGCCGCCCCCCGCGGAATCCTCCGGGACCAAGCGCTCCCGCCCAATCTCTGCGCCCTCCGCGCCTCTGCGCTTTCCGTTCGACGCACGACCGGCTCCAACGCCCCTGCGCCCCAAGACACCGCACCCCGTGTCCTCCCGTCGGACGCTTCCCTCAGTCCGCGGTCTCTCAGCCCCCCGCCACCGCCCTGAGCCAATTGTAGGCCATGAGCGAGGCGCCGAAGGGGGTCGGGTGGACGCCGTCGCCGGCCCAGTGGGCCGGGCCGGCATACTTGACGGCCTCGTCGAACATCGCCTGGAAGGGGATGAACGTCGCGCCGAAGGCCAGGGCCACGCGCTTGGCGGCCGCGCGGTAGCCGTCGAACTCGGGAAACCACTTGTCATTCACCGCCCCGCAGCGCAGCACGAAAGGCTCGCAAATCACCAGCTTGCACTTCGGCAGCGCCTGGCGCGTCCGCTCTAATAGCGCCCGATAGTCCCGCTCATAAACCTCGATGGTGCCCTGGTAATGTCCGTCCAGGGTGTGCCAGAAATCATTGACCCCGATCAGGATGCTCAGCAGGCTGGGCTTGAGCTCGAGGCAATCGCCCTGCCACCGCTCGGCCAACTCAAACACCTTGTTGCCGCTCACCCCGCGGTTCCAGACGTTCAGCCCGTCGTTGGGCCGATTGACCAGCAATTCCGCCGCCGACAGCCACGCATACCCCGAGCCCAGGGCCTCCTGCCGATTGGCCTCCCCCGCCTTGTCCCGGCTCCGTCCCGCGTCCGTGATCGAGTCGCCCTGGAAGAGGATCACCTCCCCTTTCTTGATCAGCGTCCGCACCTTCGGCTGCCACAATTCGGCCCGCCGCGCCGCCAGGACCTCCTTGAGCTTCTCCTCCATCAGCTTGCCCTTCACCACGTTTGGCCAAGACCCCGCCGCCCGCGCCCCGGGCGCCTGGGCCAAAACGCCCAGCGCCGCCGCACCCAGCGCCGCGCCCGAGCCCCGGAGAAAACCCCGACGATTGAGATTGCTTGAATTGGACATGTGATTCTTCATAAAAGAGAGGCGATGATGCACCACGGCTGAGGCTTTGGAAAGTCAAGTATGCCTGAAAGTCAAACCGAAGCGTCGCGCCGCCAGGCCGAACCGGTTGGTTTCCCGCCCGGCCTGCACCACGCCTACCTCTTCTCCACCTTCAACGCCTTTTCCTACCAGGTGGTGCTCAATAGCCCCATGGTGCTCTATGCCAAATACCTCGGCGCCAGCGCCACCGTCCTGGGCATCATCGCCGGCATGATGCCGCTCCTGGTGATCTTCCAGATCCCCGCCGCCAACCACATCGACCGCATCGGCTTCAAGCGTTTCGTCTATGCCGGCTGGGGCACCCGCGTGATGTTCATCTTCGCCATGGCCCTCGTGCCCCTGGCCGGGGCGTTCCTCGATGCCAAAACGCTTCTGGCCCTCATGCTCATGCTCCTGTTCTGCTTCAATCTCTCCCGCGGCATATCGAGTTGCGCCTGGCTCCCCTGGATTACCGCCCTGGTCCCACCCGTCCTCCGCGGCAAGTACCTCGCCCGCGATGCCGGCGTCCAAAACCTCGCCAGCTTCCTCACCTTCCTCTTCGCCGCCGCCTGCCTGGCCGGCCACACCCGCCCCTGGCAATTCTCCATCCTCTTCGCTTTCAGCGCCACCATGGGCGCCGTCAGCTTGTCTTTCCTTAAGCGCATCCCCGACGTCCATATTCCCCCCGAAACCCGCACCTCGAGGACTCCCGTCCCCTGGCTGGCCATGCTCGCCCACCGCCCCTTCCGCAAGCTCCTCGTGACCCTGGTCGCCTACTCCACCGCCTATGGCGGCCTCACCGCCTTTACCGTCGCTTTCCTCAAAACCCAGACCGGCATGTCCGAGTGCCAAATCCTCCTCGTCACCTCCGTCGCCTTCCTGGGCGGCCTCTGCAGCCTGGGCTTCCTGGGCTCGCGCCTGGATCACCTCGGCAGCAAACCCGTCCTGGCCTTCTGCTTCTCCACCTGGGTGGCCGTCCTCGCCGGCTGGATGGGCCTCGCCGGCGGCCTGCTGCCTGTGAAGCTCGTTTCCGTCCTTTTCCTGCAATTCCTCATGGGCCTCCTCGCCGCCCTCGTCCAAATGTCCAATACCCGTCTGGCCATGGCCGTCATCCCCCTCATGGGACGCAACCACTTCTTCGCCCTTTACTCGGTCATCGGCAACGTCACCCTCGGCTTGGCGCCCATCGGCTGGGGATTGCTCATCGACGCGGTCGGCGTCCGCTCCCCCGCCTGGCTCGGCTTGGCCTGGAACCGCTACACCGTTTTCTTTGCGGCCACCTCCCTGGCCTTCCTTTGCACGCTTGCCTGTGCCCGCCGCCTCGAGGAACCCCAGGCCGCCGGACTCGAAGAGTTGCTGCGCGAAATCCTCATCCAGTCCCCCCAACGTTTCTGGCTCCGCTTTTGGCCCCGGGGAGGAACGTGACGCCCGGCTCCGCCGCCTCTGTGGCGGCGTCCCGCCGGCGCGCCGCCCCTCATTCCGCCGGCGCATCCGCCTCCAGCAGCATCGGGCGGCCGGCGTCGGAGCAGATGCCGCGCTCCGAGGCGGCGATGAAATCCAACAGGACCTGGGCCGCGGAGCCGTGGAACTGCTGGCGCGCGCTGGCGACCGCGTTTTGCACGTTCAGTCCCCCGCGGAACAGGAGGTGATAGAGTTGTTTCAATTCGAGGCGTTCGGCGACGGAGAAGCCGGCGCGGCGCAGGCCGATGGTGTTGAGCCCGCAGATGCCGTTGCCGCCGCGGGCGACCAAATAGGGGGGCAGGTCCTTGCTGATGGCCGAGCCGCCCTGCATGAGGGCCAGCGTGCCGATGCGCACATACTGGTGGACCAGGCAATTGCCGGAGATGAACGCCCGATCCCCCACGCTCACATGCCCGGCCACCAACGCCCCGCCCGCCAGGATGATCTGATCGCCGAACACCACATTGTGGGCGACATGACTGTGCTGCATGAGGTAATTGTTGGAGCCGATAATCGTGGCCGTGCCCGGGTGGTTGGACCGGTGCACGGTCACGTGCTCGCGGAAAACGTTCCCCTCGCCGATCCTCAACTCGGTGGGCTCGCCCTGGTATTTCAAATCCTGCGGCGCCTCGCCGATGACACCGCCCGCGAAAAAGCGGTTGCGCGCCCCAATCCGCGTCAGCCCGGTCAGGTACACGTGCGGCCCAACCTCGCACTCGGGGCCAAGCTCGACCCCTTCATCGATGACCGCGTACGGCCCCACGCGGACCGATGGGTCCACCTTGGCGCTGGGATGCACGATGGCACTGGCGTGAATCACCCCGCCAAGGTGTGCAATCCAGCGCCTTTGCCAAGCCAAAAACGCGCCGCGCCGGGCGCCAGGCGCATCCGCATACTGCCCCCGAAAGCCTCCCCTCCCGCGCGGCGCGCGGCACATTTCTGCAACGCGGCCATGAATCGCCCGTCTTCCCAATTCATCTTCGTTCCGAAGCCCAGTGGCGACAAGGTGCATCGGCCCCATTGACCGTGACGACAAAGAGTAGCTCCCTGCTTGCCGCTGCCTCCGGGACCAACAAGAAAAGGCGCAACCTCCCATCAGGAGCATTGCGCCTCCGAACGGCCTGAATCTACTCCTTCCCCTTCTCAGCCGCCCGCAACTTCGCCAGTCTCGCCTCACGGGCCTTCGCCAATGCCGCCAGCCGTGCCTCACTCACCTGCTCCCTCTTGGCAGCTTCGGCCTTCTTTGCCGCCCTGAACTTCGCCCATTTCTTCTTGGCCGCCAATGACAACGCCTTTCTCCCGGCCTCGCTGATGTTCCGCTGCTTCGCGGGCTTCCCCTCCGTTGTTGCCGGCGCTAGGTCTGCTGGACCCTCGCCCCTCTCCGCTGCCCTTCTCGCCCTTTGGGAAGCCGACATTCTCGCTCTGGCCCCCGCGCTGACCTGCTTGCGCCTCTTCCTTCGGCCGTTCGTTGCCGGTGGCTGTGGTTCATAGCCAAACGGAGCCGGAATCTCCCCACCCAGGATCTCGTTGAGCTGGTCTTGGAGGGCGTCAATCCTCTCCTTGACGTCTGCTGCCTGTCGTAGTTGTTGCGGTGTTAGTGTGGTTATCGAGTTCATTTCGAGCACTGTGGCTGGAACCCAAAGAAAGTCAAGCACACACTTGACTCCGAATTCGCTTATTACCCAGAAGGCAAGGGCGGACACAGTTGCACCATTGCCAGTAGCGTCATTAGCATCGCAGACTCTGCCTTCTGGGGACGAAGGCTCTGTTTGTCATCAACCGGAGCTTCTCGGCGGGGGGGGCGAGCTGTCACACTCGATTGGAGGACACTATCCCAGCAATGAACAGGGAAGTATCATGATGAGGTTTCTCAGATGCATTTAAGGCGGGTGGTCAGCGCCCGTTTCACCGAGACATGAATCTCCTCGGGAAAGCCCGATGGCAGTTGCCTCTCGACTGCACTCATCGCGGTGTCAGCCAATCCGGCAGTAATACTCATTCTCGACGCTGTTCGAAAGATCGATGCCATCCGGCAAGGTTCCGATTTGCGTCTTCAAAATGTGGGTGGTGGGTGTCGTCCCATGGGGTTTCAACCATTTCCCATCGTAGCGCAGCAGGGCTGTTTTCTCCTGAGCCCCAGCGATGGAGATGCGGAACTCCTCGTCCGTGGCCAGTCCCAGGGGCGCCCGGGCAAGGTTTTTCAATAGCCGCTCTACGTCGTGGTCTGCGATGACCTGCCCATCGATCCGCGAGGTGTCATACACAGCATCGTGATCGTCGGGAACAAATTGCAGAGCCCCAACGCAGTCCCGCCCGATCTGGGACAGCAGGCTATAGGCGTCTGTACCCGCGGCGCCGATTCTCCCCGCAATCAGCCGCTTCAGGGTCTCGGAGTCCGGCAACAGGTTCTCACAAACCGCCACCACCCGTTGGCCCCGGTAAGCATCTTCTCGCAGAGGCAGCGAAAGCGAGAGCGGAATGGCGTCGCTCCGGGACAGCCAGCTTTCCGCGTACTGGAACGAAATCGCTCCGCTCAGCTCTTTCAGCAGATGCCCGACCAGGCGGTTGTTCAGGAGCACCCGCAGGGGGACGTGTTGGCGTTTGCGCGGCATCAGAGATCGCTTTCCATGCCCAGGTCCCCTTTGGAACGAGGCGTGACGTGGAATTCCAAATCTAGGGCTGGGGGCGTCTTCCTGCTTCGCCGGCCCTCGGCTCGACCGCCCGGAGATCCAGCCAGAACCGGCTGCCCTTGCCCTCCTCGGATTCGACGCCCACCTGGCCTCCGAGGCGGCGCATCACTTTGCGCACGAGCGCCAGGCCGATGCCGGTCCCCTCGTAGGAGTTGTGGCCGCGCGAGAACATATCGAACACGCGCGGCAGCATGGTCGCTGGAATCCCAATGCCCTGGTCCTCGACCCAGATACGCGCCCAGCCAGAGCGGGGCTCAGACCAGATGCGGACCGCGGGCGCCTGGCCGGGCTGGACAAACTTCACGGCGTTGCCGAGCAGGTTGGAGAAGCACTGGGTCAGCCCGCCCTCGTTGCCCATCACGACGGGCAGTTGGCCCTCGAGGCGAATCTGGGCTTTGAAGGGTTGGAGGTCCGGATACGAATCGAGTATCCCGCGCAATAGTCTGCCGGTGTCCACCGGCGATCGGGGGAGCTCCTGGCGCGCCGCTTTGCTGTAATTGAGCGCATCGCGGATGAGCGCGTCCATTCGGTCCGCGGAGGTCATGATGCGCTTGAGGAAGTCCCGCGGCTCCTGCTGGGGACAGTTCGCGCACAACTCGTTGACGACTATGTCGCCAAAGGCCTTCATGGCGCGAAGGGGGGCGCGCATGTCGTGGGCGATGGTGTAGGAGAAGTGCTCCATCTCCGCAACCAGTTCCTGCAAGTTGGCGGTGCGCTCGGCCACCAGGCGCTCCAATTCCTCCTTGCTCCTGGACAGCGCCTCCTCGGCCCGGCGCTTGTCGGTGGCATCGCGAAAGACCATGACTACCCCCAGGACTCGGCCTTGGGCGTCTTTGATGGGAGCCGCGCTGTCTTCGATGGCCCGCTCGGTGCCGTCCCGGGAAATCAGGGCGGTGTGATTGGCCAAGCCGACGACTTTTCCCTGGGTGAGGACTCGCTCGACGGGGTTTGGGGCGAGTTGCCGGCTTTTCTCGTTGATGATGTGGAGGACCTCGATGATGGGGCGGTTGACGGCCTCGGCCATGTTCCAACCGGTGAGTTCCTCGGCGACGGGGTTCAGGGAGATGACTTTGCCCGCGGCGTCGGAAGTGATGACGGCATCGCCGATGCTCTGCAGGGTCACTTGCAGCCACTCGCGCTGGCGGCGGACTTCTTGATCGGCCCGGTGCTTGTAGAGGGCGACTTGGATGTGGGTTTCCAGGTCCGGTTCCTCGAAGGGCTTGAGGATGTAGCCGAAGGGCTCGGTCAGCTTGGCGCGCTGCAAGGTGGCGGGGTCCGAGTGGGCCGTGAGGTAGATGACGGGGACCTCGCACTCCCGGCGGAGGATTTGGGCGGTTTGGACCCCGTCCAGCCGGCCTTGAAGGCAGATGTCCATCAAGACCAGGTCCGGGCGGCGGGCGCGCGCCAGCGCCAGGGCGTCCTCGCCGCGTTCGGTTGCACCACAGACCTCGTAACCGAGGCGCGCCAGCTTGTGGCGGAGGTCTTCGGCCACGATGGCCTCGTCCTCGACGATGAGAATGGTTGCTTTACACATGGCCATTATGTCGAGCGCACCGGCGACCGCAAGCCGCGGCCCGGCAGAGCTCGAGCCTTGGTCCGGCAGCCGGACGAAATTCCCCGTTGGGCGCCGCCCTGTGGTTTTTGCGGACGCGGTCCCCATCGTCCAGCAGGACGGCCTCCCCGGGCCACGTGCGCTGGTGATCGGTCATTGGCCGGAGGTTAGAGAATCGGGCGAATCAAGGCTTCGCATTTTTTGCCAACTCCTTAGCAAGAGTTGCTGAAGGATTCAACCGCCGCTGTAAACCTGTATCTACCGCATCCGGCTCGAGCGCGGAGAAACGGCGACGCACAGGCTCAGGCCGGGCCGGGGCGCATGGCTGCAGCTTGCGGCCGGGGAACTGGCCCTCAATGGCGTCACCCTGCGCGCCGGCGACGCAGCGAGCACCGAAGAACCGGGGACCCTGACGCTAATTGCCAGTGGGCCGAGTGAAGCCCTTCTGCTTGACCTGAAGTGAAACAACGAACAAACTAACAAGCACATGATCAACATCGCCATCGTCTATCACACCACTTACGGCCACACCCAATTGCAGGCTGAGGCCGTCCATCGCGGGGCGGCGTCGGTTTCCGCCGCCTCGGCCAAGCTCTATACGGTTGCGGAAGCCACGGCACGGCTCGACGAATTGGACGCCGCCGACGCCATCATATTTGGCTGCCCGACGTATATGGGCAATATGTCGGCGGGGATGAAAGCCTTCCTCGAAACCGCCGCCAAGAAATGGTTTACCCTGGCCTGGAAGGACAAAGTGGCGGGGGCGTTCACCAACTCGTCTTCCTTCTCCGGGGACAAGCTCAACACCCTGGTAGGATTGGTCATCAATGCCATGCAACACGGCATGATCTTTGTCGGGCTGGGCATGATGCCCTCGGCCAATCGGCCCGAGGAAATGAACCGCGTCAGCGGCCCCGGCCCGGAGGCGCAGAACCGGCTTGGCTCCTTCATCGGCCCGATGGCGGCCAGTTTTCAGGTGAACCCGCCCGACGCCCCGCCTCAGGGGGACCTCGAGACTGCCGCGGCCTACGGCCGGCGCGTCGCGGAGATCGCCAGCCGGCTGGCCAAAGGCCGCAGCGCCTGACAAGGTCCGCAAGGGACAGCCAGTGGGGAGCCACAGGATGCGGCGCGTTCGGACGGCCGTCTTCGACCAGGCGAGCTATAAGAACGCGACGGTCCAAATCCTCCTGGCAGCGGACGCTCTCCTGGCAAAGAACCAAGCCAACGGCCCGGCGGCGGCAGGCGCGCTCAAACGAGCGCGAGTTTGAAATTCTCGAGAAACCAGGACTGGCGGCCCTTTTTGTTGGCCAGGGCCAAGTCGGAGACCGTCTTGGCCGTCTTCAGAGAGAGGACGTAGCCGCCGTAGCCTGGGAGCTTGCGAATGTCCTCCGGCACGATGTGCGCGTGCAACTCCTCGTAGCGAAGCGGCCGAAAGTGGACGAAAATGGGCGGCGGGCCATCAAGCTCGAGGATACGAACTCTCTCGCCCTGGTCGAGCTGGGCAGTGCCGCCAGGGAAGAGCAAAGGGCAGCGCGCACACGCCGATGGCTGGCACGGCGAGGGCCTTTTGCACCCCGCACCGCCAGCAGGGACAGCCACCGGCCCCGGAACCGGCACAACACCCTGGGGAAGCCCTACTACTGGGAGTCGAGGCGGGTAGAAGTTGAGGTGCGTGCGGCAATGCACCTCGCAGTTGTTGTCCGCGCGGAACTGCACCTCGCAATCCCGAACCGCCTCCCAAACCTGGCCCACCTGCGGGAACAGCACGTTTTGCGGCAATCGAGAACGCTCGAGCTTCAGCACCCACGAGCCCGCCTCTTCCAGGCCGTCCACGGCCCGGTTCCATTTGGGGAATTCCGCCGGAAGATATGGGGTAAAACGCCGCGCGGGCTTCAGGCCGGACTTGGCCAGGGCCTTGGCGATTCCCGGCCCCACCAGGGGGAGCAGAACCAGGAGTTTGAGGAGCGTTCTTCGGGTCATAGACCGCACGTTTTACCGCCACAAAGCCGCCGGGGCTTTTTCAGCACAAGCCAACGATGACACCGGCATTCGGCCTTGTCAATTCGTGCCGATGGGGCCTTCGCCTTTCATTGGCCGCGGGCCTTGGTGCGGATGAAGCGGATGGAGTCCTCGTACTTCTTATTGGTGTGGCGGACGCTCTGGACCACGGCGCGGCTCAAGGCCAACAGGAAAGGCACGGCCAAGGTGGGGGCTTCGCGGACGAGGCGCTCGAAGGCCGTTTGCGAGAGCCGGAGCAGAACGCTGTCGCGATTGGCGATCACGTCCGCCGAGCGCGGGCCCTGGTCGAGCACGGAAATCTCGCCGAAGAAATCGCCGGGCGACAAGGTCGCCAGGGTGGTCTCCCGGCCCTCGACGATGGTGAGCACGCGGACTTCTCCCTCGGCCACGATGTACATGGCCTCCCCCCAGTCTCCCTGCCGGACGATGTGGCTGAACTGGGGGAAGCGGACCACGTCGAGGTAGTGCAGGAAGGAGTTGAGCTGGCTTTCCTCAAACCCGGCAAAGAGCTTGATGCGGCGCAGGATTTCCGGCGCGACGCCCGGCACCGGGGCGGGGGGCGCCGCCTCGGCTGCGAAGTGGGGCCGCAACTCGGCGACCTCGGCGGCCTTCAGCCATTGGCCGGCGGCCTCGCTCAAGACCCAGCTTTTGTCCGTGAGCCGGCCCTCCTGGATCCACTGAATCAGGGTCGCCAGCTCGAGCGGGCCGTAGGCGACTTTGTCAGCGCCCCAAACGCGGTAAAAGGATGCTTCTTGTGTCTTCTCCATGAGCCAGCGTTCGTCCATCCGAACCGTCCTGATTCTGCCCCGCCCGCCATGGCGAAGGCAACCGGAAAAACGCTACCATCGCCGGCGAAATGGGACAAGATGCCCTTAGGTGATTGAACTGGGTGCGGCGGCTCAGACTTTGGGCCGGAAGTACTCGAGGGTCTTGGCCAGACCCTCGGCCAGGGGGACGCGGGGTTCCCAGCGGAGGAGTTTTCTGGCGCGGGTGATGTCGGGCCGGCGTTGCCTGGGGTCATCCTGGGGCAGAGGTTTGAAGGAGATGCGGCTGCGGGAGGCGGTGGCGCGGATGATTAGTTTGGCGAACCGGAGGACGGTGGTTTCGGTGGTGTTGCCGATATTGACGGGCAAAGGGTAGGAGGAGCGCATGAGCCGATAGAGGCCCTCGATCAGATCGGAGACGTAGCAGAAGCTGCGGGTCTGGGAGCCGCGGCCGAAGACGGTGAGCGGTTTGTGGTGGAGGGCCTGGCTGAGGAAGGCGGGGACGACGCGTCCGTCGTTGAGGCGCATGCGGGGGCCGTAGGTGTTGAAGATGCGGGCAATGCGGGTTTGGACCTTATGTTCGCGGTGATAGGCCATGGTGAGGGCCTCGGCAAAGCGCTTGGCTTCATCGTAGCAGCCGCGGGGGCCGATGGGGTTGACGTTGCCCCAGTAATCCTCGGTTTGAGGGTGGACCAGGGGGTCGCCATAGATTTCGGAAGTGGAGGCCAGGAGGAAGCGGGCGCCCTTGATTTTGGCCAGGCCGAGGGCCTTGTGGGTGCCGAGGGAGCCGACTTTGAGGGTTTGGATGGGCAGTTCGAGGTAATCGATGGGGCTGGCCGGGGAAGCGAAGTGCCAGACGTAGTGGACGGGGACATCCAGGAAAATGAACTCGGTGACGTCCTGCTCGATGAACTTGAAGCTGCGGTTGCCGCCCAGGTGGGAGATGTTGTCGACGGAGCCGGTGACGAAGTTGTCGATGCCGATGACCCGGTGGCCGCGGGCCAGCAGGAGGTCAACCAGGTGGGAGCCCAGGAAGCCGGCGGCGCCGGTGACGATGGAAGTGGGCTGATTTGCCCGCGGGTGCATGGGATGATGATGGGAGGGCCGGTGGTGGGATTAGCGGGCGCCGGCGCCGCGGAAGACGGCGGGGACGGTGCGGCAGAGGATTTTGAGGTCGAGCCAAAAGGACCAGTGGTCGATGTACTCGAGGTCGAGCCTGACCCATTCGCGGAAGTCGGTGACGTCGTTGCGGCCGCTGACCTGCCAGAGGCAGGTGAGGCCGGGCTTGACGCTGAGGCGGCGGCGGTGGGCCAGATCATCGAATCGCTTGACCTCGTCCACGGGCAAGGGTCTGGGGCCGACGAGGCTCATCTCGCCGCGGAGGACGTTGATCAACTGGGGCAGCTCATCGATGCTGAACCGGCGCAGCAGCTTGCCCAGGCGAGTGATCCTGGGGTCCTTGCTGGCCTTGAAGACCGGGCCGCTCATTTCGTTCAAGACGGCGAGTTCGTGTTTGAGCTGCTCGGCGTTGCTGACCATGGTGCGGAGCTTGTACATGGTAAAGGGCCGGCCGTTGAGGCCGGAGCGTTGCTGGCGGAAGAGGGCGGGTCCCGGGGAGGTCAGGCGGATGAGCAGGCCGGCCAGGAGGAGCAGCGGGGCCAAGAGCACCAGCAGGAGAACGGCGAGAAGATAATCGAGGGCGCTTTTGGCGACGCCTTCCCAGGAGACCTCCGGGGTGCTGCGAAAGACCAGGACTGGGCGGCCGTTGAGGTCGTCGAGGCTGGTGCGGGAGATTTGGGTCTGGAAGAAGTCCGCCACCAACCAGACCTCGACGCCTTCGAGTTCGCAGGCGCGGATGACGGCCTCGACGGGCTCGAAATAGGCCCTGCGGGCGCTGACCATGACGCCGTTGACGGAGTACTCGTGGAGCAACTCGACCAGGCGGGAGACGGGGGCCTGCTCGAGTTCCAACTCCGCCAGGATTTCGATTTCCGGCCCCTCGGCCTGGGCGAGTTCGAGGCGGGTGCGCACCAACTCGTCGCGCACGCCCACCAGGATGAACCGCCGGCGGAATTGGCCGCGGGCGAGGCGGTTGCGCAAGGCCAGGCGGAAGAGTTCCTCCTTGGCGACGACCATGGCAAAGCTCAGGCCGCCGAACCAAGCGACGACGCCGCGGGCGACGAAATAGAGGCGGAGCATGAGGAAGCCAGCGGCCACGCCCAGGGAGAGGAAGGCGCAGGTCTTGAAGAGCGGCCAGAGCATGCGGCGGCGCGAGCTGAGCAGGGAACGGTCGTAGAAGCCCTGGGCCTCGAGGACCATGGGGGCGGCGGCGATCAAGAGGACGTAGAGGACGACGTATTTGTCATCAAAGGTTATGGGGACCCGCTCGACATGGAGGAGGTCGCTGAGGGCGTCGTTGGCGCGGAATTTGAGGGCGAGCCAGAAGCTGAGCGCGAAGAGGCAGGCATCCATCAATTGATGGAGCTGCATCCGAATGATTCGGTCGCGGCGGAGCATGGCTCTTAGAGCTGGAATTGGGGCACGGCGGCGGCGATGAACTTTTTCATCCGCTCGAAGGTGGCTTGTTCCTGGCCTGGGGCGCAGGGGGAAAAAGCGGCAAGGTAGGCCCAGCGCTGGAGGACGCCCGAGCGCACCAGGTCCCGGAGCATCCACCACATGCGCTGGGAGTGCCTGGCGGTGAGTTCGCCATCGGCGACGAACCAATAGACGTAGATGAGCCGCTGGGCGCCACGGCCGTCGCGGGAGTCGGTCTGGCGGGTGGTGACCAACTTCATGACCGGCAGGTCGTAAGGGCGGGGGGATGAGATGCGGACCTTTTCCTCGGCCGAGAGGACCTCATCGATGCTCAGGCCGGAGCCACCGAGGCAGAGTTGGGGCTGGTGCAAGCTGGTCCGATCCGTGCCCATGAGGACGGCGTTCATTTGGATCCAAGAATCGTCCGGCGCGATATAGCGTCTTTGCCCG
>Ga0326728_10010865_pt1 | contig 21084 bp, 18 predicted proteins | sample MB3enrmetagenome_FD_207602 | JGI IMG/M metagenome (GOLD analysis project Ga0326728, IMG submission 207602) | Lab enriched peat soil microbial communities from McLean, Ithaca, NY, United States - MB31MN | ecosystem: Environmental > Terrestrial > Soil > Wetlands > Peat | place: USA: New York... | reverse complement strand
CGGCGATTCGGTTGAAAGGTACGCTTGGGCATGAAAATGCGCTCCTGTTTCCTCGATAGATTCTGCGCCTTACCGGCAAGTACTTAGTGTATCGCAGGTTGGCCCAGGAATCCAGCGCGAAGTGCGCAAAGGCCAATTTGCCTCAGCCCAGCAGCGAACGCGGCGGCAAATGCATCGCGAATGTCCGCTGTGAGCGCCGCTTCCTGGTATTACTGTAGAAACTCTGGTAATCTCAGCGGCTACTTTCACCATCCATGGTGCATCTGATCAAAACAACAAAAAATCTTCGTGAAAGAGAGATTACAACGTTCCTGTTAATGTGCTAATCTTGTGTCCGTTCCAGAAAGTTTCCCAGAGTCTCACGGAACCGGTTTTTTATCCCTGGTCCCGAGGTACGTTTCAGGGGCCGAACAGCGGCAATCAGGTACTCGGTAGGTGGCAGTCGGACGAAAAGCCCAGCGCTTTACGCCGCGGGTGTCTTGTTTCCAAAACTCGACGGATGAACTATTCCGGCAGTCAACAGACTGCGCAGGCAAGGATCAGCACGATGGCATTTGCAGTTTCGCCGGCGACGGCACACAATCCCTGGCTCCAGATTCTCTCAGCATTGGAGATGAAGGTCATTCGCCAATCCTTTGAGACCTGGTTCAAGCCCAGCCGTTACAGCCATGTAGCCAACCGCACGCTGTATGTGCGCGTGCCTTCGACGGATTTTCAGCACCTCGGCGACCGCTACGGCGACCTGATCCAGGAGGCCATCGAGCAGCAAGGGCTGGAGCTGGACGACGTCTGTTTCGTGACCGCTGAAGAGGATCCCTCGGTCCCGCCGGTACTCAAGGACGGCCGTTTCGCGCCGGTTCCCGCTCATGCGCCCACCGCGCCGCCGCAGACGACGACGCGCACACCCGAACAGGCGCGCTTCGATTGGTCCACCGCGGCGCAGCTCAATCCGCGCTACACCTTCGAAGCCTTTGTCATCGGCAACGGCAACCAGTTTGCCCGCGCCGCCTCGCTGGCCGTTGCCGAGCGCCCTTCCAAGGCCTACAATCCGCTCTTCCTCTATGGCGGCGTCGGCATGGGCAAGACGCACCTGATGCACGCCATCGGCCATGAGGTGAAGCGCCGCCAGCCTGCCACCAACATCTGCTACGTCTCCGCGGAAAAATTCACCAACGAGATGATCACTTCGCTGCGCAACGACCGCATGACCAGCTTCCGCGACCGCTTCCGCACCGTGGATGTGCTGCTCGTCGACGATATTCAGTTCATCGCCCAGAAGGAGCGCACCCAGGAGGAGTTCTTCCACACCTTCAACGCGCTGCACGAGAGCATGAAGCAGATCGTGATCGCCAGCGACCGTCCGCCCAAGGAGCTGGCGGAGATTGAGGACCGGCTGCGCTCGCGCTTTGAGATGGGCCTGATCGCCGACATTCAGCCGCCCGATCTGGAGACCAAGGTCGCCATCCTGCAAAAGAAAGCGGAGAGCGAGCAGGTGCAGTTGCCCGCCGATGTGGCGATGTTTGTCGCCTCGAATGTGCGCACCAACGTGCGCGAGCTCGAGGGCGCGCTGGTGCGGCTGATCGCCTGGTGCCAGCTCAACCGCATGGAGATCACGCTGGCCACCACCCAGCAGTGCCTCAAGCAGTTCATTGATATGCAGGTGCGCAAAATCACCATCGAGGCCATTCAGCGCGCCGTCAGCGAGAACTTCGGCATGAGGATCGTTGATCTCAAGCAGAAGAATAACTCGCGCAACGTGGTGGTGCCGCGCCAGATCGCCATGTACCTGGCCAAGCAGATGACCGAAGCCAGCCTGCCGGAGATTGGCCGCCAGTTCGGCAACAAGCACCACACCACGGTGATGCACTCCATCGCCAAGATCGGCGAGCAGCGCCGCACCGACAAGGACCTGCACCGCACCCTCAACAAGCTCCAGGAGCAGTTGAACGCGTAGCCACCGGCGGTGGGGCAGCTGTCTTCGGCCGGGTGGCCCAGCTCTCGATTTTGAGACCTGGGAAACAAAGAACCCAATTAAGCTCTTCTCTCGGTTCCACGATCCTGGGTGCCCCATCCATTTCGCGCACTTTGCGAAATGGGTGGGAAACCAAGAATCCCGAACGCCCTACCCGCTAAACTAAATAGCGATGAACGACAATCTCTTTCCCGATCCTTCCGCCGACTCCGCCGACTGGCTCACCGCCCACTGCGACGGCGGCTCGCGGGGCAATCCCGGCCCCGCCGGCTACGGCGCGGTCATCGAAGACGCCAAAGGCCGCGTCCTGGCCGAGCTGAGCGTGTTCGTCGGCATCCAGACCAACAACTTCGCTGAGTACTCCGGCCTCCTGGGAGTCTTGCGCTGGGCCATCGAGCACAACGCGAAGCGCCTGCGCGTGATCTCCGACTCCGAGCTGATGGTCAAGCAGATGCAGGGCAAGTACGCGGTGAAGAGTCCCATCCTCCGCCCGCTCTTTGAAGAAGCCCGCAAGCTCTCGCGCCGCATCGAGAGCTTCGAGATGCGCCACACTCTGCGCGGCGGCAACAAAACCGCCGACCGCCTGGCCAACGAAGCGATGGACCGCGGGATGGGCAAGACTGCGATTCCGCAAGTCGCCAAGCCTGCCGATTTCGAAGCAGCCCGACAGCAGGTCAGCAAGCCGGCAAATAAGCCAGTCAGCAAGTTAGCGCCGGTAGCAGCGGCAACACGCACGCAACCCGCCGCCAAACCCGCTCGCCAAACCCTCGAAGGCTACGTCAAAGACGGCGTAGTCCACCTCATAGACGGCGAACTCCCCGACGGCATCTTCGTCAAAATCATCCGTGAATAGTGGGTTCCCGAGGTCTCAGAATGCCAAAGACGAGGCCTTGGGGCACCCAATCATTTTGGGTTAGTCAGAGATAGACCACCCGCCGGCCAGGAAATGCTGCCCGCCAAGCAGACCCTACCAGCCTCGCTCCGCAGCCTTTCGCAGTTCATCGAGTTTATAGTGCGTCCCTCGCCAAACTACCCCATCCCGCCAAAGCGCAAGCACCATTGAGCGCGCCAGCGCGAAGGTAAAAATTGCGATCGCCGGCGCATAGAAGATTGCTAGCCAGGGCTGCTGCTTGTAAGCCGCAAAGTTCGCCGCAATCGACAGATAGATCATCCCTCCCGCCACAGCAGTCCATCCACCGCTGGCCAGTGCCGCCAGTGGCAAAACAATCTGCACCGCAGCGCCCACCAGAGCCACCAGCGTCAGCCCAGTCCGGTAGCGGAAGACGGCAAACGCGTTCTTTTCCAGCAACCCCACAATTCCCAACGGCCCTTTCATCCAATTGATCCGCGCCAGCCCATCGCCCACCACGATCCGCTGCCGATAACCGGCCCGCTTGATCCTCCAGCCCATGTGCAGGTCCTCCACCACCTCCATGCGCAGCGGCTCAAACCCTCCCAGTTTCTCGAAGACCTCGCGCCGAATCAGATTGAAGCCGCCCTGCCCAAAAAAGTCCCGCGCCTTGGGGTCGGAGACCTTCCACATGCGGTTGCTCCACTGCGAGAGCGCCAGAATCGAAGTGAGCACCGCGTTCTCCGCCCAGCTCATCCTGTCCATAGTCAGATTAAGCACCACATGGTCAGCCTGCTCCTTCAATGCATACTGCAAGGCCAAAGCCAGCGCCCGCTCGTCGAAGCGTACATCGCCATCGGTAAACAGGAACCACGGCGCACGCGCTCGCTTTGCCGCCAACTCCAATGCGTGCGGTTTGCCCATCCACCCCTCGGGCAGCGCACTGTTGTGAATCACCTCCAGCGTGTGCGGCCCGTTCGCCGCCCGCGCCACTGCCGCAACCGCGTCCATCCGTGCGCCTGTCTCGTCCGTCGAACGATCATTCACCGCGATGATCTGCAGCCGCAACCCCTTCGAGCCAAGCAGCGAGCGCAACGTCGCCTCAATCGACTCCTCCTCATTGCACGCCGGCACAATAACCGACAGATCGAGTACTGGCCCATCCGGCCCATCGGCTGCGTTCGACGTTGCCAGCGTCCCCTCGTCCATCTGCGTCAAATCCGGAACCCGCCGCATCCCGCGCAACGCAGCAATCGCCTGAGCCGCCCAGACCAGAGCCACCAGCCAGCAGGAAACCGGGAAGACGTCGCGCAAAACAAGAGCAGCATTCATGCACCTAGTCTCGCACAAACCCCGGTTATGGCTAGCTACGGGTAGCGCACCCTAAGTTTTCTAAATCTTAACCTTCTAACAAAGTAAGTTCCCCTATCCTTACACTTACTTGGCGAATGGGTGGGAGGCCACGAACATTCCAGAAACCGGTTATACTCTATTCCCCTATTCCCGACTTTTTACGCCTTTCGCCCCAAATCATTCCGCCACGCCCGTCCGCCGCGCGCAATCAAGAGATCGGCGCACTCCGGACCCCAGGAACCGGCGGCGTAGTTAGGAAAGACCTCAGGCTTCTTATTTGCCCAGGCTTCCAGAACCGGCGTAAACAGCGCCCAGGTCGTCTCCACACCGTCGCGGTGCGAGAAGAGCGTCTGGTCGCCCAGCATTGCGTCCAGCAGCAACCGCTCATAGCCATTCGCGCTCGATTTGCCAAAGGCCTCCGCATAGTCGAAGTCCATATTCACCGGGCAGACGTCCATCTCCATCGTCGTTGGAACCTTGGCCCCAAAGCGCAGTGCAATTCCCTCATCTGGTTGAATGCGAATCGTCAGCAAGTTAGGCTTGATGACCTGGCAAACCGCGCGCGAAGCCAGCCGGTCGAAGATCAACAGCGGCGGCTGCTTGAATTGAATGCTGATCTCCGTCGCACGCTTTTGCATCCGCTTGCCCGCGCGCAGGTAGAACGGAACCCCAGCCCAGCGCCAGTTTTCTATCTCCACCCGCGCCGCGGCATACGTCTCCGCACCCGACTGGGGACTGACGCGCGGCTCTTCCCTGTAACTCACGACATCCTGCCCGTCTATCTTCCCAGCCCCATACTGGCCGCGTACTACATCTAATATGGGAATTGAAGGAATCGCCCGCCAGACCTTCAGCTTCTCGCGCCTGACGCTCTCCGCCTCAAAGCTCGAAGGCGGCTCCAGCGCCACCAGGCTTACTAACTCCATCACGTGATTCTGCACTACGTCGCGCAGCGCGCCCGCCTTCTCATAGAACGGCCCGCGCCCCTCCACGCCCAGGGTTTCCGCAACCGTAATCTGCACGTGATCGATATAATTCCGGTTCCAGATCGGCTCGAAGATTCCATTGGCAAAGCGGAAAACTAATATATTCTGAACAGTTTCCTTGCCCAGATAGTGATCGATGCGAAAGACCTGATCCTCGTGGAAGACGGCGTTCACTTGGCAGTTCAGCGCGCGCGCGGAATCGAGGTCATGCCCGAAGGGCTTTTCTATCACCACCGCCGCTGTGCCGCGTTCGGGCTGCGCCATTCCCTGCGCGCCCAGGTTTTCAATAATGGGCGCAAAGTGCTCCGGCGCCGTCGCCAGATAATAGAGCCGCCTGCCGCCGATTCCTTTCTCTGCGGCAATGCGCTCTAACTCCGTCTTCAGCCCCGCATAATCTTCCAGCACATCAAAGCGCAGCGGAAAGTAACTGATGCGGCTGATAAAGTTATCCAGCTTCGGGTCGCCTGCCGGTAAGCCGTCGAACTCGATAATGCCGCTGCGCATATCTTCGGCAAATTCATTGCCCAGCGGCCGCCGCGCCACGCCCACGATGGCGAACTTCTCCGGCAACAGGCCCGCCTGTTCCAGATGGAAGAGCGCCGGCAGCAGCTTGCGCCGGGTCAGGTCGCCCGAAGCGCCGAAGATTACCAGAATCCCCGCCTCCGGAAGCCTCTCGCTGCCCCGCGGAATCTGGGAAAGATCCTCCGGGCTAACGCTCATCTGCGCCGTTGCCATAACTTCCTCCAGCTAACTCGCTAAGTCAGCTACAAAACTTCAAGCCTCTCCAACTCCCTCCGCAACCCATCCGCGCCCGCAAACTGGATGGCGTTTATCCCGGCAGCGGCAGCGCCGGCAACATTCTCCGCGCGGTCGTCGATAAACAGAATCCGTTCCGCCGGCCGGCCCAGAATATCCAGCGCCCGAAGATAGATTGCCGGCTCCGGCTTGCGCAACCCCAGGTAGCACGAACTTAGCGCAACATGGAAGAGTTTGCGAAGCCCAAAGTGTGTGAACCGATATTCGTTGGTCTCACGCGCCTCGTTGTTCAACGCGCCCAGCAAACACTTGTTCGATGCCGCAAGCTGGTGAAGGATTCCCAAAGCTCCATCCGGCTGCGGCTTCGACTGGGTGAGCATGAGAGCGAAAAACTCGTCGCGCGTGAATTCGCGCGGCTCATAGAAAACGGTTGCGTCCAGATAAGCCGCAAGCGAGATCGCGTCCCGCTCCCAGGCATCGTAAAGAGCCAGATGCCGGGCCTCGAAGGCCGCAAAATCGAGGTGAAAGTGTGAGAGGACTGTTGAGCGTTCGCGCTGGTCCCAGCCGTTGGTGAGCAGGACTCCGCCTACGTCAAAGAGGATCACGTCGAAGGGGAAGATCGCCGCCTCCTTATCCGCGCTGATACTTAGCTTCGATGGCAAGCACCTTCTTGAAGCGCCGCACGAACCGCTCTTCCGTGGCGATGAAGTTAGCCCCGATAAACCGGTCCACCACTTCAAAGGCCAGCGCCGAACCGATGATGCGCGCACCAAGCACGCAGACGTTCATATCATCGTGCTCCACACCCTGGTGCGCCGAATACGTATCGTGGCACATCCCGGCGCGAATTCCCGGAATCTTGTTAGCCGCCACGCACACCCCCACGCCCGAGCCGCAGATAAGAATCCCGCGCGGCGCAACGCCCTGCTTCAGCGCCAGGCCAACCTTCTCGGCAAAGTCGGGATAGTCGTCTGGCAAATCGGCGTTATAAGCGCCCAGGTCCACTACCTCGTGGCCGGCCTTGGAGAGATAGGCGCGGACCTCCTCTTTGAGAGGAAATCCCGCGTGGTCGGATGCAATGACAAGCTTCAAAATAATCTCCTTTTGGTGTTCGCTCAGGGAGTGGGATCAAACGGGTGCGGGAACCAGCGAGAACTTGTAACTGGCGATACTGCCCGAAGAAGTTGAACCGGATCCCGAAAGCTCGATCGCGCTGCCTACCGCAACAGTCTCCGGCGTGGCCGTCAGCACAGCTATCGGTGGGCTTTGAATGGACACCGTGGCGAAGGCCGGCGGGCTATCGATGCCCATGTTATCCGTCACCACAAGCGAGAAGGTTACCGTTCCTGAGGTGTTAGGGACGGTGACAGAAACCTTCGATGTGGGCGGGGTGACTGTGGTGGACGGATTCGCAGACGATAACGCCACCGTTGCGCTGCCCGGACCAGAGGGCGTCGGGGTCGGGATCGGCGGAATAATGTTTGAGGCGGGCGGGTTCACACCCGCTGCTTTCGTGGGATTCGGGATGACTGTGGACGAATGGGTTGAATTCAGCATGTGACCTCCCGGTCCTGGAATTTCAGGTCAACTCCTAAGTCGTACTTAGCCAAAATAAACCAGACAGCGGTTGTTCCTGCCAACTCCTTCTCCCCCATCTTTTCACTTCACCAGCTTCTTAGCTCGTGCCGCGATGTTATCGGCCCCAAATCCAAATTCCGCCATCGCCTTTGGTCCCGGCGCCGAGGCACCGAAGCGGTCGAGGCCGATCACATCGCCGTCCAGGCCCACATACTTCCACCAGCCCAGCGTCGAACCAGCCTCAACCGCCAGCCTGGGCACGCCTGCCGGTAGTACGGTTACCTTGTACTCCGCCGATTGCTCTTCGAAGAGCTTCCAGCTTGGGAAGCTGACCATACGCGCCTGAATTCCCTCGCCGGCGAGCAGCTTCGCCGCCTCCAGGCAGGGCCAAACCTCACTGCCCGCGCCGATCAGGACAACTTGAGGCTTATCCACCTCTTGCAAGATGTAAGCGCCCTTGCTCACTCCGGCGTATAAGTCGCGCGCCGCCGGATCGAGCACCGGCAGATTCTGTCGGGTCAGCGCGAAGAAACACGGCCCCTTACGCTCCAGGGCCAGCCGCCAGGCCGCCGCCGTCTCGTTGGCGTCTGCGGGCCGGAAGTCGGTCAGCCCCGGAACCGCACGCAACCCCATCAGTTGCTCGATCGGCTGGTGGGTTGGCCCATCCTCGCCCAAAGCAATCGTGTCGTGGGTAAAGATGAACAGCGAATGCGTCTGCATCAGCGCTGCCAGCCGTATTGCCGGCTTGGCATAATCGGAAAAGACAAAGAAGGTTGATCCAAAGGGAATCAGACCGCCATGCGCGGCCATCCCGTTCACCGCCGCGCACATTCCAAACTCGCGCACCCCGAAGAAGACGTTGCGGGCGGTCGCGTCCACGTGAAAGCTCTCCCCCGGCTGGAAGATCGTCCGTGTCGAAGAGGTCAAGTCCGCCGCCCCGCCAAAAAGCTCCGGCACCTGCTCGGCAAGCGCGTTCATAATAACGCCGCCGGCGTTGCGCGTGGCAATCGCCTTATCCGTTGGGAAGCTGGGAATCGCCTTCTCCCATCCCGCCTTGAGTTCGCCCCTCTGTGTGCGCTCAAACTCCGCCGCCAGCTCCGGATTGGCAGCCGCATAGCCGGCGAACAGTTTCTTCCACTCAGTCTCAAAACCCGCCCCGCGCTCGACGGCCTCACGCCAATTCTTGAGCGCCTCATCGGGCACCACAAAGCTCTGATCTTCGGGGAAACCGAAGAACTTTTTGGTCGCCGCCACAGCCTCCGCGCCCAGCGGCTCGCCATGCACCTTGTTGGTCCCGGCCTTCGGGCTGCCGTAGCCGATGATCGTCCGCACCGCGATGATCGACGGCTTGCCGGTCTCGGCCTTCGCCGCTTCAATCGCCGCTTCAATCGCCGCCAGGTCGTTGCCGTCTGCCACCCGCTGCACATGCCAGTGATATGCTTCGAAACGCTCCAGGGCATCCTCGGTATAACTCAGGCTCGTCGGACCATCCAGCGAAATGAGGTTGTCATCATAAAGAAAGATCAGCTTGCCCAGAGCCAGCGTTCCGGCCAGCGAAGCCGCCTCGTGCGAGACGCCTTCCATCAGGTCGCCGTCGCCCAACATCGCATAGGTGTGGTGGTCCACCACATTAAAGCCAGGCCGGTTGTAGACTGCGGCCAGATGCTTCTCCGCCATCGCCAAACCCACGGCCATCGCTATCCCCTGACCCAACGGCCCGGTGGTCACCTCAACGCCGTCCGCGTGGCCGCGCTCCGGGTGCCCCGGCGTCCGCGAGCCCCACTGGCGGAAGCTCTTCAAATCCTCCAGAGTCAGGTCGTAGCCGGATAGAAACAGCGTCCCGTAGAGCAGCGCCGATGCGTGCCCATTCGAGAGCACGAATCGGTCGCGATCCGCCCACTTGGAGTGCTTCGGGTTGTGCTTCATCAGCTTGTGGAAGAGCAGGTAGGCCATGGGCGCGCAGCCCAGCGGAGCGCCGGGATGGCCGCTATTGGCCTTTTGCACGGTGTCCACGGCTAAAAGCCGCAGTGTGTCAATGGACAGTTGATCAAGGGAGGATTGCGTAAGCGTGGATGTCATGCCTATATTGTACCCAAATGCGGCGGCGGATAGGCCCAAACTCGGGTGTTGCGAGCCGGATAAAACGCATCCGTTTTGTTGTAATCCTCCCATCCCCAGTCTGGATAAGCCAACTTTCCCGCACCCTAGCGCCGCTTCCAGCATCCATTCAATGTACGGCTCTGCTGAGGATTGACAAGCGCAGCATCGCCCTGCCATCCTCGCCCGGCTACAGAGGCTAAGGCACGACCCCAAACGCAACAAAGCACGACCACGCACGACAAAGGAGATTTCCCCGATGGCTTACGAACTCGCCCCGCTTCCCTACGACTACGCTGCCTTGGAACCGTTCATTGACACCGAGACGATGAAGATTCACCACGACAAGCACCACCAGGCGTACGTCAACAACACCAATGCGCTGCTCGCCGGCCATCCCGAGCTGGCCGCCAAGCCCATCGACGAGCTCGTCCGCGATCTGGCCCAGGTTCCCGAAGAGATTCGCACCGGCGTCAAAAATAACGCTGGCGGCCACTCCAATCACACCGCTTTTTGGAAGCTGATGGGCCCGGTCGGCTCAGACGGCATCGGTGGCGCGCCCTCCGGCCCCATCGCCGCCCAGATCGCCGCCGATTTCGGCGACTTTGAGGCCTTCAAAAAGGCCTTCAACGAGACCACAGCCAAGCAATTCGGCTCCGGCTGGGGCTGGATCATCTTCGTCGGCGGCAAGCTCAAGGTCGTCACCACGCCCAACCAGGACTCGCCCCTCACCCAGGGCCTCTATCCCGTCCTCGGCAACGACATCTGGGAGCACGCCTACTATCTCAAGTACCAGAACCGCCGCCCCGACTACCTAGCCGCCTGGTGGAACGTCGTCAATTGGCACGAAGTCAATCGCCGCTTTGCCGTAGCCAAAGGCTGAAGTGCAGGGACGGTTGTGCCGGGGTTTCAACCCCGGCACAACCCACCCAACTTTTCTTGAAGACAATCGCGAGGCGATACAGCAGACTATTCACTTTTGCTCTGAACAGAACCATGAAGCAGAGTGGCTCCTGCTAGGAAGCCGCTTCTCAGCTATGCCGCCAGAGTTCTTAAACTCGCGGGTGTTTCCCGCTGCGGCATGCGAACTGGCATTCGAACGGTGGAGACGCAAACCGACTGGTGCTCTTCCAGTTCGTAGCGGGCGCGCTCCATCTCGACATTCATCTGGGCAGCAAGCTTGGTGCTGACCCGATAACACGCCGAAGAGCGTGCCTCGATGTACTCACTGAGCCGGGCAAGATATGCTTGTTCCAAACTTGCACAGATTAAGCAGCCCATACCTGTCCCTCCCGTTCTTCACCAGCCCAGCCGCGGCTGGAGTTATGCTGCATCAAGAAGGAAATCCATAATACTGGGTTGACTTGTGCGGTTCCTTGGCTCCGGCTCCATAGCGGTCTGCCCGACCGATCATGGCGATAAACAGGCTGGAGTTAGAATGTTCCAGCATGAAGTCTTCGGCAAAAGTCGACTTCCTCTTGCTCGCGCCTTCCTGTTTCGTCCCGGATGAATTGCTGTTATCAGCTTCTTCCGCCGGCCTGAACGAATTGCGACTCTTGTTGCGGCCAGCCGATAGACAATCCCTTGCTTCACAATCCTTGAGGTGGCCCATATGTATCTCCAATCGCTCGGTTGCTTGTTCCAGCATGCTCGCCTCGAACATAATTTAAAAAGTCCGCGGCAAAAAGAGATTAACTTGCTTGCTCCATTCAAAGCATGCCCGCAATAACTCACACTTCCCCCGTGCCGTGGCATGAGATATTTCCAAGGCGGCAACAGCGGCTTGCTTCGATTGTTATTGAGGCTTGTAATCCAAGCTAGGAAAAGCCTCATGGGGACAAATGCAGGAGTGGAGCACTTCAGATGGTCTGCCTGTATTCAGGCAATCTGAACGAGGATAAGTGAGTCCCTCTCATTTTCAAGTGTTACGCTGATTGGTCAAGCGTGTCAAGCGGTATTTTGTGAATTTTCCGCTAAGGCATCGCGTCGTGCCCATTCGAAGGAAGAACCTTCTGCACAACTATCTCGTTCCATAACAGTGCTTTGATAGATAGGCTGGTGGAGAGTTCCACACTCGCTGGGTGCGCCGCGGCCGGAAGGGCGCCGGAACCGGCCACTCTGCTCGCGGCAGAAGTTGAGCGCCATTTCCAATCCTTTCCGCACCGCGGCATCGCTGCCTCCCGGTTGACCGGGAGTTGCGGGTCGCTCTTCATCGCCAAGGCCGCCTCGGTACAACCATGGAAATCGCGCATCCTCGCCCGTCTAACAGGAGCTGGCTGGCTGCGATTCAACGAAGGGAGTTTCTGTGCGGGGATGATCCGCGCCGCGAGCTTCCACCCGGGCCTGCTCGCCATCCGCGGCTGGCGGAGTCTATTGGAGAAGGGGCGGAGGAGCGTGCCGGAAGAGCTTCCTGCCGGTTGCCACCCTGCCCTGATACACTTTTCCTTGGAGTTTCGCGAGCGCGTTTCGTCAATCGGCTTGAGAGTTGAGCGTGTCGCCGGAGCCGGCGGCGGCGAGGGAAAGTTCGCGATTAACCAAATCTCCGATGGATTCGGAAGAGACCGTTCCGCGGTTCGATAAGGCGGGGCGGGGAGGTTTCATGCGGCGGTTTCTTACGCTTGTTTTTTTATTGTGCCTGGCCATTCCGGCCGGGATTTCGATCTCCGGCTGCACCCGCGACCCGGGTGTGAACTACTGCAATGGTGATGGTTACGGGATGAAGATCGATGATGTGGCCGCGATCACGCTCACCCCCGTCACCACCGGCATCTCCATGGCCTTCGGACAGACGCGACAGCTCACCACACCTACGGCCGTTACCTGCAAGGGCGAGTCGTCCACCGTTGCCGCATACACCTACGGCACCTCCAACAACCAGTTGGTGGACATCTCGCCGAACGGCAATCTGTGTGCGGGTACATGGAACCGGAACTCTGGCGGCGCCATCCCCAACTTCACCATCTGTAGCCCGCCCAGTCCTTTGCCCTCGACCGGCGGCCTGCCCTACGCCACGGCCTATGTCACAGCCTCCGCTCATTCGATAGTCTCCAATCCAGTGGAGGTCTTTGTGAATGCCACAATAACCTCTGTCAGCCTGGTCACCGAGCCCATATCCGGAAGCGCGCAGCAGTGCTTCTCGCAGGGTACTCAGGCCACGCTCGACGCGCAGGCATGCTTCACGGACAGTAGCAACCAGCAGGTTCTGATGTGCGCGCCGGCTTCGGTCACCAGCTCTTCATCTCCCACCCTGGCCTGCCCATTGCCCACTGTCAATGGCCGGCAAATAGCCTTATCCTCGATCCCCAGTTGCACTGCGGCCATAGGCACGCTCAGTTACAACGTGGGCACATCCTCTATCGCCTCCATTGCCACCAGCACCACCTCAAGCCAGGTGACGATCACCGCGGGACTGCCAGGCACCACCACAATCACCGCGTCGGTGGACCGCTCGGGATCATCAGCCGGCTATTTCTCCACTTGCCCTCCGCAATCAATCTCGGTGACTCTTGCCAATGGCAATACCACGGGCACCATCACCAAGGGCGTGACGCAGAATCTGGTCACCGCCGTCTATGACACCAACGTGGAACAGTGCCCTCCTACGAGTACGAATCCAACTGGTGGATGCCCCATCACCGGCCTGACTCTGGACTACCAGTCCACCGACCCGGTCGACATCTCGGCGAGCAGCAGCGGAGCCATCTCCACCAACTTCCCCGGCGTGGCTTCGGTCTATGCCATCTGCCAGCCCTCCAGTTGCAATTCTTCCCCCCTCAATGAGATTGGCTTGTTTGGAACCGGCTTGCCCATTTCCTCGAACCCGGTCACGATCACCACCCCCGGCACGGCCAGCGACTACGCCTGGTTCTCGGCGCCTGGTCAGTCGCAATACGTCTTTCCTGTCGAGCTGATCACGGGAACATCCGGCTCCTTAACGCGCCTGCCGTATGTGCCGAACTCTGCGATGATGGACCGGCTGGGCAACACTATCTACTTCGGATCCTCCCGCGAGTTGATGGTCTTCAGCACCTTGTCCGGCACAGTCATCACGCAGAACAATTCTTTTCCCGGCGTAGTGCTTGCCGTTTCGCCGGACGGCTCGACCGTGCTCATCAACGACCAGGAGCGCCAGCTCTTCTATCTATACAGCACGGCCAATTCCAGTACCTCCGGCTCGGCCTTTGGCGGCATGGGCGACGCCGCTGCATGGACCCCCGACTCGAAGACGCTCTACATCACCGACAGCGCTGCCCTGGGCGGCAACCATTCCGACATGTTGTACGTCTACAACGTCAACACCGGCTGGACCACCCATGCTCTGCCTTGTTCCGTTTACAACGCCACCACCTGCCCGTCTCCCTCCACGGGCGCGCAGGGCCTGGCGATTACCATCCCCAGCGTGGGCGCCTATCTCAGCGGCAGTAATACTGTAGCCCATACATGGTGCCCCACCGGCACGGCGGGCAACTACGCCAACATGATCTTCTATCCGCAGAGCGATTCAATTGCCGCGCAGACCGATGTTCTGGCCGCCACCACCGATGGAAAACACATCCTGGGCGCGGCTCTCACCGGCGGCGGGGTGACGCTCAACGACATTGGCGTCGCAATTACCCCTGCCGCATGCACCTTGACCGCCCCGCTCTCCACCAACCCAACGCTGCTCACGCCTACGCCACTAAACGTCAATGCCAATGCCGACGCCGTCAATCAGGTGGTGCCCTCTCCGGTTTCCAATCTGGCCTTTATTACGTATTTCCCGCCCGCGACCGGCGCCACAACAGGCGCTTCGCTGCCCTATTACGTGCCGGGAACCTACACCCCCGGCAGCGCTTACACTGTGAATCCGGTGCAATACATTACGCTCACCGGAAGCTCGGCAATTACCGCGCCGCTGGCCGGCGCCTTCGCCCCGGACGACTCGCTCTTCTTTGTCTCCACCGCGGGCGACAACATGATTCACTACATTGACGTGCCGACGCTGACCGATAAACTACAGATCAGCCCCAACCTGCCGGCCTGCACACCCGTATCCGCCGGTGGCATCGACCTCGGCTGTACGTATAGCGGCAGCGGGGCCATCGTTCCGGCCACCGCCATCGCCGTCAAGTCGCGCTCCACCACCTAGCAGCGGCGCAGTCTACAGTCAGGAAGGCCGGCCTCGCGCCGGCCTTCCTGTTTTCCTTCGGACGCGCCAAAAATGTTGGGTGCCTCATCCTTGCGACGTATTTGTCGCAAGGGTGGGATACCATTGCATTCATTTTCCGAGCCGAAGGCCGCTGGCCCCACCGCAGGTGGCGCACGATAGAATCAAATCATGGTCAAGGGGATTTCCTTTCTTCGTCCCACGGGCAACCGGGCGGCTTATGACCGGCTGGCGAGCTTCTTTTCCGCGCTGGGATTTGTTCCCGGAAAAGGATGGGACGAGGAGAACAGCCACGGAACATCCTTCCTGGCGCCGCTCGGCAACCTCGAATTCGTCGATGGCCAGTTTCCCTCGGCGGCCGATGTGATGATCGAGGTGACCGCTTTGGACGCGATACATCAGGCTGCCCAAACCTGGTTGCGCGCTGAAGGAGGCGAAGCTGCCGAAGCGCGTCTCTCTCCCATAACCGATACCCACTGGAAGTCGCGCCTTTTTACAGTCGAGCCCGTCGCGGGTTTTGCGTTTTCTTTTTGGGCGTGGACCGATCCGCTCAAAGGCAAGCCGGTGGCCGTCGAAGGCGATCTCTCCGCCGCGGGCATGAAATTTGGCGTCGTCGTCGCCCGCTGGAATGCGGTGATTACCGAACGTTTGCTGGAGAGCGCGCTCGACGCCCTACTGCGCAGCGGTGCCCAGCGAGCCGATATTGAAGTCGTCCGCGTTCCCGGCGCATGGGAGATTCCCTCGGCCGCCCGCACCCTTGCCAACTCAGGCCGCGTCGACGCCATCATAACCCTGGGATGTTTATTGCGCGGCGAGACCGCCCACTACGAGGCCATCTACAACGAGGTCGCCCGCGGCATCGGCCAGTCGCAGCAGGAGAGCGGCATTCCCCACAGCTTTGGCGTGCTCACCTGCGAGACGCTGGAACAGGCCCTTAATCGCGCCGGCATCAAGGCCGGCAACAAGGGCTTCGAGGCCGCGATAGCCGCCATCGAGATGGTCTCGCTCACCCGCAAATTGCAGCAAGGTGGTGGCGTTTGACCGCCGGTCAGCATCCCGTGTCGGGCGGTCGCCGCAAGTCGCGCGAACTGGCCATGCAAATGCTCTATCAGGCGGACATCGGCAAGCAGACCCCCGAGCAGGTACGCGCCAACTTCTGGAAGGCCGCCGACGAGGTCACCCCAGAGGTTCGCGGCTTTGCCGAAGACCTCTTCCGCGTGGCCGTCGAACACCAGGAGCAGATCGACGATATGCTCGTCGCCAACTCCAAGCACTGGCGGCTGGAGCGCATGCCCGCCGTGGACCGCAACCTGCTGCGCATGGCCGTAGGCGAGATGCTCGGCTTCAAAGGCACGCCCTACCCCATCGTCATCAACGAAGCCCTGGAGATCGGCCGCCGCTTCTCCGCCCCCGAGTCCATCAACTTCCTCAATGGAATGCTCGACGCCATCGCCCGTAGCCTGATCGGCAAGTAAGTGCAAATCCACCTATCAGAACTTAAGGTTGGCATGCTTGAGGAGCCATCGGCACAAGCCCTACCGGCAAGCCTCTCCGGGCCGATCAAGCACATCGTTCGTTCTTGCCCGGTTGTCATGGCGCAGCGCGGCGCCCGACTTCAACACCAGCCTTCCGTCGCGGCTGAGCAGGGGGTCGAGAGTCGCGACCGCCCCCACCGGCTCGCCCGTCATGGTTTGCGCGCAGTACCAATCCTTTCCGTACGCGTCGCCGTTCTTATACCAGCGCTGGCAACTGATCGTTGTTTTATCGGAATCCAGGGCGCACCGGTACCACAGAAATAGATCGTCTTTGCCGGAGCCGGCCATCGGAAAGGCGTCGATGGGAACCTTGGCCGGGCGCTTTTGCGCGTAGGCGGCCGCAAGAATCGGCCCATGCACCGCGCTGACGCAGCCGCCATCCTTGAAGTTCTCATACTGCGAGCCGCGCTGGAGCTTCATCACCGGGCCATCAGGCAGCCTGACCCACAGAAATCGCCGGTTGAATCGAAGCGGAAGCTGCTTGCCGGCCAGCTCTTCCATGGCGGAGAACTTGCCCTCATGCAGGTAGCTTCTTCCTTCCCCCACCAAAACCTGATCGCCCAGCCGGAAGCAGAAGGCTCTGGCCGTATCGGTGAGCGCGGAGCAGCCATCGCCGCAGGGAAGATAATTCGCCGCCTCCACCAGCGTCGCCACGGAAAAAACCTTAGCCTCCTTCGCCGCAGCGCAAAGGCACAGGCACAGCCCCGTGCAGGCGGCCAGGGCAATGCGCGGCAATGCTCTGCATCGATTCAAGAAAAAGGATTGCATCCTGCGCTTAAAGGTACTCTCCGCCGTTCCCGTCTCGCAAGCGCCGCGAAGATGGCGAGCTTTTTGAGCCTGGCGCCCGGAACTTGCCCTGAGTCTGTCGACAGCCTGTCTTTGTGAGAAGGCGAAGGAGGCTCGATTCCTCAAACCGGGAAAGCGCGAATCTCAGAAAACCGGAGGGGTTTGGGCTACGCCAGTTTCCAGCCCATCCGCCGCGCCCGCTCCCTGGTCGCCAACGATAGTGGATGATCCGGCTCCATGGCCGACAGGCCGATCCACAGGCTGCCCACTGTCTTGGCTCCCAGCATCTTCGCCGTCAGGCGCAGTGTGCCTGCCACTCCGGTAAAGAGTGGAATGAAGATACCCGGCATGCCCGCCGTGGCAATCACAACGGCTCTCCGGGTGAGTTGCTTCTTGCGAGGCTTGGGCATGCCCTCACCCCAGGGCCAATAGGTGAAGCCAAGCAGCCGCTCCATGAACCTGCGAAAGATGGCCGTCACGCCGCCGTAGTTGATGGGACTGCCCAGCACCACCGAATCCGCCGCCTCGATTTCAGCCAGAATCTGCTCCAGATCGTCCTGCTGTTTGCACTTGCCGCGCTCCGGCCCCGGAGTCTGGGTGCATTCGCGGCAATTCTTGCAGAACTCGATATGCTGGTCCGTCAGGTAGATGGTGTGCGTCTCCGCGCCTTTCTCCTTAGCTCCCTCCAGAACGGCCTCGACTGCGGCGGCCGCAGTTCCGCCTTTCCGGTAGCTGCCGACAATTGCTACAACCTTCTTCGCCATCGCTGTCTCCGATTTCCTGGAATGAATTCTACTTCAAACGATACGAGCCTCGCAGTGACCGGGTTCCAGGGAAAGCTCGCCTTTTCGCGCAGGCTCTCTCAGCCTCTCCGCTGCATTGCAATTCCTGCTATTCTTTACAGGTGATTCCGCGCGCGCAACTCATGCAATCCGCCGCGATGGCTCTGCTGCTGGCCGTTTGCCTCTCCGCCTGCCACAAAGAAGAGCAGGCCGTCGTCGGCGTCGCCCAGACCGCCCTCACTGCCGAGCAGAAGGCGCAGGCCGCCGCCCAGGCCGCCGCCACCGAACGCAACCGACAGCGCGCCCAGCTGGCCCTGATCCCGCTGCCCACCAAGAGCATGTATGTGGATGTGCATGAGCCGGGCGCGTGGGCCAATCCCTTTCTCTCCGTCGATGCCGAGACCTTCAACCTGCGCATCACCCTCGCCGACGCCAACCCCAGCACCATTGGCCAGGGAACCATGCTCCGCCCCCAGGCCGCCCGCCGCCAGGAGATGGAGTTGCGCCCCGCCGACCTCGCCCAGGCCCTGATCGCCCTGCCTCCCGGCGCATGGCGCTATGGTCGCGTCATCGCCGTCGCCGAGTCGCCCCTGGCCAGCCGCAAGGACCGCCCCCAGGTGCGCCGCAACCTCGAAGCCGCCATCCAGCAGCTCAACGACCTCGGCATCGTCGTCGAAGAGTGGCCCACGCGCTAGAGTTCTTCCTTGGCCTGACGGGCCACTCGCCCAAACGGGAGTTTAAGGATTATCGGCCATTCAGGAGTTGAATGGCGCCAAGGGCGTTTGCCAAGACCGGCCCGAAAAATCACATTTCTGCGGTAACGAGTTGAGCTGGACGAGTGAGCTTGGCGCCAAGTGGTTTGAACCCTCCCAAGTCAGAGAATCCCGATCTGGGGCATTCCGAATCTAGCGTGACGAGTTGGAGTGCCCGCCGATGCAATCAACGCCATACGCATTCAGCACATCAGCCAGCGTCACGACGCCTTCGAGTTTGTGAATATCCGCCCGGTGAACGACCGGCAAGAGATCGAGATGGTACTTACTCATGCGCTCGAGAGCGAGATGCAGGGCATGATCCGTGTGGAGGTGCGGAACATGGAGGGTTTCCAAAAAGTCTTTTAGCGGCTGTTCTGTTCTGCCATCGACAAAGGCGCATTCTAGAGTCTCCTTGGTCAGCATTCCCAGAAAGTAATTCTTCTCGGTAACGGGCCAAATGCGGAGTTTACTGGCACGAGTTTGTTCGATCACATCCTGGACACGCATCTCAGCGGGGAGAATCTCCGGAGCCTTCCGCATGACCTGAGCCACGGTGCGCTGGTTAGGTTCTTCGCGAGTGGTGCGACTAGGCAAATGAATGCCATCCTGATGAGCCAATGCCTCGTAGATGGGCTGCTCTTGAAATCGGGAAGAGATGAAGAAGCTGGTCAGGTTTGCAATCATCAGCGGCACAATGACAGCGTAATCCCGCGTCATTTCAAAGATCATCAAGACCGATGTCATGGGGGCGCGCACGATCCCCGCGAAGAGCGCGCCCATGCCGACCAGCGCGTAAGCTCCAGGGGTTGCGGTGTATCCCGGCAACAAGCCATGGGCTACTGTGCCGATAGCCCCACCTAGCATGGCGCCGAGAAACAAACTCGGGCCGAAGATTCCACCGGCGTTTCCGGAGGCATAACTGACAGTGACGCCAAAAAGCTTGAGGACCACGAGCAGCAGCATCAACTTGAGCGCCATCGTTCCATTCAAAGCGCTGCCGACGTAGGTATACCCGACACCCAGGACCTGGGGTACAAACCAGCCCATCAGACCAACCGTTACACCGCCTACGACGGGATGCCACCAGCGCGTCCTCGTGGGCAGATGAAGAAAGAACCTACGCATTCTCAACAAAAGCCTAGTAAAGGCCACGGATAGAAAACCGCCGGCGATGCCCAGCACAGCGTAGATGCCGAGTTCCAACGGATGTACCAGAGTGTATTGCGGCACTTGAAACAGCGGATTATTTCCAAGCAGAAGGCGCAAGACCGCCCAGGAGGTGGCTGAGGCAAGCACGACCGAGCCCAGGATAGGCGCGTGCATATCGCCCATGACCTCTTCGAGGGAAAACAACACAGCCGCCATAGGCGTATTGAATGCCGCGGCAATGGCGGCGGCCGCGCCCACGGGAATTAGAGCTTTTACCTTTTCCGGTCGCAAGCCAACCCATCGGCCAAGGACCGAGCCGATTCCGGCGCCCACCTGGACAGAGGGTCCTTCGCGGCCCAGAGGAATCCCGCTCGCCAGCGTGGTCGCCGTGCAGAAGAACTTGCCCAGAACGGTGCGCAAGGAGATGAACCCATCCCGGGCGAAGAGCGCGGCCTTGGTCTGTGGCACACCGCTGCCGCGTGCGTTGGGAAAATAGCGATACAGCAGAATGCCCATGGCGAATGAGCCTGCCACAGGTACGAGTACTCGCCTCCACGCGGCGCTATCGACCGGATAGAGGCGCATTCCCAGCCGTTCTGTGACCACGATAAACCCGACAACAGCGAGTCCGGTGAGAGCCCCAATCAGCAGCGACAGAAGAAGAAATACCTGCTCCTCGCGCTGTTGAAGATGAGCTATCAAACGCGCCCGGATGGCCGTGACCCAACTCATTTTCGGCTGGTTCTCAGCGGTGGGAGAAGAGGACATAAAATGAGTTTACGCGAACTGCATTGCAGGCTCCAGAAAACAACTCTAGGCATCATCGACAATGCGCCTGCCGATTCATTTTGTACTGTGTCCCAAGATCAAAGACTGCTGTGGTCTGGATGCATGGATGAATGATACAAACGACCGCTTCGCATAAAGGCCCATTCCCCAGGCTTCAAGAACGAAACCTGGGGAAATCGGATTGAGCCTAGCGGTCCAGCGTGAAGCCAGCGCGACGGTTCTTCTGCCAGCAAGCCTCAGTTGACTCCGTGCAGAAGGGCCTCTCCTTCCCGTAGCTGATGACGCGGATGCGGCTGGCAGCCACTCCGGCCTCGACTAGAGTCTTTTTGGCGGACTCGGCGCGGTTCTGGCCCAGCGCCAGGTTGTACTCGTTGGATCCGCGCTCGTCGCAGTAGCCGCCAATAAGGATCATCGCGTTCGTGTGACTCAGCAGGTAAGCAGCATCATGCGAAAGCGTGGCCTGCGCATCGGCGCGGATGTCGTATTTGTCGTAGTCGAAGAAGATATCCTGAACGTTAGCTTTGAACTCTTTTTCGGCTTCGGCTTCGGC
>Ga0326728_10010860_pt1 | contig 21092 bp, 21 predicted proteins | sample MB3enrmetagenome_FD_207602 | JGI IMG/M metagenome (GOLD analysis project Ga0326728, IMG submission 207602) | Lab enriched peat soil microbial communities from McLean, Ithaca, NY, United States - MB31MN | ecosystem: Environmental > Terrestrial > Soil > Wetlands > Peat | place: USA: New York... | reverse complement strand
AAAATGATCATGTTCGTGAACCTCCTCTGTCCATTCATCGCTGGTACTCGTTCGGGATGTCGTTCTCCGCATCCGGCATTTGCTGAACGTCGCCGGACTGTACGTCCGAATTTTGCTCACGTTCATCCAGGACACGCTTATTTTTTACAAACATAACTTTCCACTCGCCTCGTGTATTGGCCGCTCAGTAATCATCCTTGGGTTCAATGGCAACTGGGGTCATCCGCGAACTCACCACTTACCAGCATCGCGCTCAGAAAAATACCGCACCCTGAGATCTTCGCCCGCAGCGGATCGTTCTGCGCTGCCGCCGGATCGAGCGCTTGCTCGGCATTCAGGGAACGGATAGTGGCTTGGGTATTGCTGTCCCACTGTCCCAGATTAGCCAACTCGTTCTTGAGCAGTTGCAGAGCCTTCTGATCGGCGTCGGTGCTCACCGCTAACGCCGTTTGGCTCAGGCTCCCCTCTGCCCGGACCCGGTAATCCTGCAGCCAGGGGGCGAGCCAGGTGCCCGCGGCAAGTCCAAATCGAATCACCGAGGCAATCGCGCCCTTCCACTCCTGCATCACCGCCAGTTGGGAAATTCCTGCCTTGGCAAAGTCCTTGGACAATCCCGGAGCGGCCCGCCCTGGTTTGGCCTCGGCGGCGGCCGCCGGAACCGTCAGGATGACGCGCCCGGGCTCAAAGCGGACGGTGGCGTTCATTATCCGCGCGAAGGCGTCGACATCCACGTAAGAGTGGCCGTCGATCTGCACGACCGCCGCGTCTGCAATGCGCCCATTCACCACCAATGCTTTCTTTTCAGGTGTTTTCTTTTCAGGCACGTTCTGCGCAGACACGGCGCCCGCCATGGTTAGCCATAGCGCAAGAGCCGTAAGACAGCGAAAATACGGGAGCTTTTTCATGATCGAGTGCCGGCCAAGCGGATATTTTATCAAGCTTTAACCTTAGTGGAATCGCGTTAGGTCGTCTGAGCAATAGTGCTCAAGGGGCGCGCTCTCCGGCACCACCATCCGTGAGCCCTATTGCTCAGATATCTCGAGGTTGAATTGGTAACGTAGAAGTTGGCGTGGGTCCGCCGCGGGGCGTTTAGCACAACGACGCTCTTGAGGAGGGTAGAATGTCCGCCTTCAAAACTCCGATCACGATGCTGCCTCACCCGGGGAGCCAGTCGATGCAGTCGTTAGTGCCCCGCCCCTCCCCAACTGCAAACCAGCGGGATGGCGAAAGCACGATAACGAGAGAAGAGTCCGGCGGCTTCATCTCCAGGGCCAATACCTTCTTTCAAAAGTGCTGGCGAAGGATGAGCGACATGAAACTTGCGTTCGAACAGGCCGGGGAGGGACGGCGGCGCGCGATCCCGTGAACTAAGCGCGGAGCCTCTCCGCGACGAAGAAGCCTGGTCGCGAATGGATAACGAAGGGTGCCCCAACGACACCCGTCAATCGGCGGATCCCCACCCGGACACAATTCAAGCCCAATACGTCCGATCCAGCGTGCGGTACTGAATGGCCTCGGCGATGTGTTTGGGTTCGATCATGGGGGTACCATCAAGGTCGGCGATCGTCCGGGCAACTTTCAGGATGCGGTCGTGAGCGCGGGCGCTTAGGCCCTGCTGGGTCATGGCCTTCTCCAGGCGGGTCTCGCACTCGGTGGAGAGTTCGCAATAGGTGCGAATCTGGCGCGAGGTCATCTGGGCATTGCAATAGCTGCGTTCGCCGGCCACGGCAAAGCGGTTCAGTTGCACTTCGCGGGCGCGCACCACCCGCTCCCGAATCTGCGCCGAGCCTTCCGGCGGCGCCTTCGCCCGCAGTTCCTTGTAATTCACCGCCGGCACGTCGATATGGATGTCGATACGGTCGAGCAAGGGCCCGGAAATGCGCGAGAGGTAGCGCTGGATCATTTGCGGGGTGCATTGGCACTCCCGCCGGGAATCGTTGTGAAAGCCGCAAGGACAGGGATTCATGGCCGCCGCCAGCATGAAGCGCGCGGGAAAGGTCAGCGACATGGCGGCGCGCGAGATGCATACCGTGCCGTCCTCCAGCGGCTGGCGCATCACTTCCAAAACGTTGCGGGGAAATTCGGGCAGCTCATCGAGGAACAAGACTCCGTTGTGCGCCAGCGACACTTCCCCGGGCCGCGGCACCGCGCCGCCGCCGATCAAGCCGGCGTCGCTGATGGTGTGATGGGGCGAACGGAAAGGACGCACGCCCACCAACCCGGCGCCGGCCTCCAGCGTGCCGGCCACGCTGTGGATCTTGGTGGTCTCCAGCGCTTCCTCAAAGGTCAACGGCGGCAGGATGGTGGGAATGCGCTTGGCCAGCATGGTCTTGCCGGAACCCGGCGGCCCGATCATCAGGATGTTGTGCCCGCCGGCGCAGGCGATCTCCAGAGCGCGTTTGGCGGTCTGTTGTCCGCGCGCATCCTTGAAATCCACCACGAACTGCTGCGCCGCCGCCAGCACCGCCGCGGGATCGACCCGCACCGGCGTAATGTGATTGCCGCCGTTGATGAGGCCGATGACGTCCCCCAGCGCGCGCACCGGATATACTTCGAGATTGTCCACCACCGCCGCTTCCCGGGCGTTGGCTTCCGGAACAATCAGTTTCTGAATCTTCTTGCTGCGGGTGGCCACCGCGATGGGCAGCGCGCCCCGGATGCCGCGAATGCTGCCATCCAGCGAGAGTTCGCCGGCGAGCACCCAGTCCGCCACCTCATTGCGCGTCAGCGCTCCATAAGCGCCCAGGATGCCCATGGCCATCGGCAAATCGAAGCCGGAGCCTTCTTTCTTGATATCGGCGGGCGCCAGGTTGATGGTGATGTGCACGGGCGGAATGTCGTAGCCGCAATTTTTCAGCGCCGCCCGCACCCGGTCCCGGGATTCCCGGACGGCCGCGTCGGGCAGACCGACGGTGGTGAAGCGCTCCTCGTTGGCGCTCCGGACGCTGGAAATATCCACTTCCACCTCGATAAGGTGGGCGTCAATGCCGTACACCGCCGCGCTGAGGGTCTTGAAGAGCATTTGCCGAACGATTTTTGAAAGTGGCTAACTATAACTCATTCGCCGGGCCGATGTCCAAAGCCGCCCCGGCAGGAAAGAAAATCCCCCCCATCGCAATTTTTCATGTTCCCTTCGTAACCCCCGCCCGGGAACACAATCATCGGCGCGGAGTCTCGCCCGCGCGCTGCCGGCATCGCGTTTTGGCCGCACTGGCACTGCGCAAAACGATGCATCGCAGCGGAGACCGGAGAAAAATATCGCCCGCGGCCCTCCGGCGCCGCCGTGGCGGGCGCAGCAAAGTCAACCGCTGCATTCATTTTTCACTTGACTTCGTTTTTAAATCACTCTATACAAAAACCAATTGCAACAAATTTTCCGTTGCAACATTTGAAGGGAGAATAGAACGATGGCAACGAAGAAGACTAAGAAGGCCGCGAAGAAGACCAGCAAGAAGAAATAGCTGCTGATCCGAACGCTAGGCTCAATGGGGGACGCGAAAGCGTCCCCTGAGTTTTTTTGCCGTCAATCGCCAATCGCCAATATCGGTTTTGTTCTTTCTTCTGGCCAATTGCCCATCGCTAATTGCCAATCGCGTTCTTAGAGATTCTGCACGATTGCCAGCGCGGCAATGGCGGCGGTTTCGGCGCGCAGAATTGTGGGGCCCAAAGACGCGCTGGTCCAGCCGCATTGGGCAAACAGCTCACGCTCGGCGCCGGTCCATCCGCCTTCGGGACCGGTGGCCAGCGCCACCGGGAAAGAACCATCTCCAGCCTGCGCCCGGCATTCATCCAGCGCATCGCGCAACCTCAATGCGCATTCGGATTCCGCCAGCACAACCCGCGCCCCGGCGGAACCCCGCGCCGCCAGGGTTTCGTGATTCAGGCGCAACGGATCGGCCAGCTCGGGCGGCGCCGCCCGCCGGGATTGTTCCGCCGCCTGCGCCATCAGCCGGCGCCAGCGGGCCGCGCGCTTCTCCGCAGCAGCCGCCAAACCCGCCCCGGTGCGGGAACAAATCAGGGGAACGATGCGTTCCGCCCCCAACTCCGTACATTTCTCCAGGGCCCATTCCATTCGGTCGAACTTGAACACCGCCAGATACAGCGTCACCGGCGCGAGGACCTTCACCGCCACCTCGGCGCCCAGCTCGAATTCGACGCGCCGTTGCTCGACTTGAACGATGCGTCCCAGGCGCACCCGTCCGCCGGCGGCGACTTCGAACTCCTGGCCGGGACGGGCGCGCAGCACGCGGCTGAGATGTTCGGCGCGGCCGCCTTCCACCACGGCGCGGCCGCCACAAACCTGATCGGCAATGAAGCGGCGTCGGGACATGGCAAACTAACTAATTGAGGAATCGGGTAATTGAGGAATCGGGTAATTGGACTGCGCCGCGAAGCAGTTTCGCTTTTCAATTGCTCATTTTCTCAATTACCCGATTGCTCAATCGCAAGAGCCCGCATCCTGTCTCTTTACCCGAAAATATCTTTCACTTTCCCCAGCAGTCCGCGCTCGGGCCGGTTTTCGATGCGAAAGACGCTTTCGAGCTGTTGCAGCAACTCCCGTTGCTGCCTGGTAAGCTTGCCGGGCGTTTGCACCTTCACCTGGACTAAGAGGTCTCCGCGCCCATGAGCGTTGACCACGGGAACCCCCTTGCCCCGGATGCGAAACACCGTGCCGCCCTGCGTGCCTTCCGGAATTTTCAGATCCTGTTCGCCGTCCAAGGTGGGAATTTTGATTTGGGCGCCCAAGGCGGCTTGCGCGAAGGAAATCGGCACAGTGCAATAGAGGTCTTTGCCTTCGCGCTCGAAAATCTTGTGTTCCTTCACATGGAGCACAACATAGAGATCGCCGGGCGGCCCCCCGAACACCCCGGCGTCGCCCTGCCCGGCATAGCGGATACGGGTGCCGTCGTCCACCCCGGGCGGAACATTGACCTCCATCGTGCGCTCCCGCACGATGCGCTGTTGCCCTTTGCACTTCGGGCATGGGTCGGAAATCACGGCGCCCGCCCCGCCGCACGTTGGACACGTACGCGCCAGGCTGAACGACAGGAATCCCTGGCGCGAAGTGACAACCTGGCCGCGGCCGGCGCAAGTGCGGCAAGTCGTGGAGCCTTTCCCGGGCGCCGCTCCGCTGCCGCGGCAGGCATCGCACATTTCCTGACGGCGCACGCCGGCCCGGGTGGCGTATCCGAAAACCGCTTCCTCGAATTCCAGCGTCAGATCGTGCCGCAAATCGCCGCCCCGCTGGGCGCGCGTGCGCCGGCGGCCTCCGCCGCCAAAGAGATCGCCAAAGCCAAAAATATCGCCCAGGTTCCCGAAGAGATCGCCAAAATCCTGGAAGACGCTGGGATCGAAGCCGCCGGCCGCCACATTGCTGATTCCGGCGTGGCCGAAACGGTCGTACAGAGCTCGTTTTTCCCGGTCGGCCAGAATGGCGTAGGCTTCGCTGCATTCCTTGAAGCGTTCTTCCGCTTCCGGATTGTCGGGATTGCGGTCCGGGTGGTACTGCAGCGCCAGCCGCCGGTAGGCGCTCTTGATTTCCTGCTCGCCGGCCTCCCGGCCGACGCCGAGGACTTCGTAGTAATCGCGTTTGGTGTTGGTATCCAGGATTCCTAACCTTCGTCTCTCATTTTCCGGGGTTACGGGCCACGCGCACCATCGCCGGGCGCAGGAGCCGTCCTTTGAGCCGGTAACCGCGCTGCAATTCTTTCAGGATGTGATGGTCGGGGACTTCGTTGCTGTCCACCATCTCGATGGCCTCATGGATGGTGGGATCGAAGGGCACGCTTTCCGCCGCGATTTCCGTAACTCCCAATTTGGCCAGGACGCCGTGGATTTGGCGGTCAATCAACTCCATGCCGGCACGAAAGTCCTCGTTGCTGGAGCCGCTGGCCAGGGCGCGATCGAAGCTGTCCAGGATAGGCAGCAGCATACGCACGGCCTCCGCCAGCGCATAATCGCGGTATTCCTGCTGCTCGCGCTGCGCGCGGCGCCGCGCATTCTCGAATTCCGCTTGCGCCCGCGCCAGCCGCTCCACCGCGAGATCACGCTCCTGGCGCAGTTGCTGCAACTCCGGCGCCGGCGCCCCGCTTTCCGCCGCTTCCGGAGCTTCCGCCCCTCCCGGCGCCGCCGCCCTCCTCTCGCCTTGCCGGCCGGCGTGGGGCGAAGGCAACTCGTGCTCCGCATCAAGTTCCTGGGAATCGCTTGGTTCGTTTCGTTTAGCCATAATCGTCATAGTATGCGCGCCGGGCACAGCCTCCGCCGCCCGGCGGGGGAGCGTAACGAAGGTCTACTGCTGCCGTTCGGCGCTCAAAAGCTGATCAAAAAGCCGCGCGATGTAAGATACCGCGGTAATCGTGTGCTGATAGTCGATACGCGTAGGGCCAATCACCGCCAGCGAACCCACGACTTCGTTGCCCACATGAGCCGGGGCGCCGATCAGCACAAAATTGCGCAGGTCCGGCACCTCCTCCTCCAAGCCGATGACCACGCGCACGGCTTCCTGCCGGGCGTCCAGGTAAGCGCCCAACAGCTTGGCCATCCGCTGCTTTTCTTCCAGGGCCTTGAGCAGATTGCGCAACCGCTCCCGGTCCTCCTCCCCCGCCAACAGGTTCGATGCGCCTTCCACGTACACATTGGGCTCGGCCACGCCGGCCAAAGCGCCCTGCTTATAAAGTTGCTCGAGCGAGGCCATCAAGCTGTCGTATTCGCTGCGCTGCTGCTCCACCTGGCGCGCTATTTCGTGGCGCAAGGATTCCATCGTCCAGCCGCGATAATTTTCATTCAGATAACGCGCCGCCAAATCGAGTTCGTTCTGCCCAATATCATTCTCCAGGCGTAGCAGGCGGTCGTGCACCAAACCCGCCTTGGTCACGACGATCGCCAGCACCTTACGCTCAGCGAGGCGCGAGAAGTACAGATGGTCGAGGGCATTGCGTGGTCCGCTGCTGGCCACCGCCACGCCCACGCTGCTCGACACCAGCGAGAGCACATGCGAGGTGCGCTCCATGAATTCCTGCACGTCCGCAATCCCGTATAAGGAACTGCGGATCAGGTCTTCGTCCTCGCCCGACAAGCGCGCCTGCCCCGTAAGGCGGTCCACATAGTAGCGCAGCGCCCGGGCGGTGGGAACCCGTCCCGCCGAGGTGTGCGGCTGTTCGAGAAAACCGGCCTCAGAAAGATCGGCCATCACGTTTCGAACCGTCGCCGGGCTCAGGCTTTCGCGGCTTTGACGCGCCAGAGTGCGCGAGCCAACCGGCTCCCCCGTGGCAATGAAGGTTTCCACGATAGCCGTGAGAATCTCACGTTCCCGCCCTCCGAGTTGCGACGAATCAGCCATGGCAGCAACCGGCTCGAAATCCATCTAAGTGACTTAGATACAAAAACTTAGATTCGAATGCCAAGTTCTTGTTTACTGCTTGAATTGTAGGAACCTTTCCTGCTTAAAGCAAGTGCAGGTTTCGTTGTACATCACCCGTCCGCGGCAACGCGAGATCGCCGCCAGAGAGCCTCTCCCCTCCCTCCCGGCCGGCCGCGGACGGGAGACGGTCTTTCATTGAATTTGAATTACGTTCTCCGCCGCCGCCTTCACTTCCTGAACCCGCGTCATGAATGCCCGGGCAATCGCATAAAAAGATTTAGCGTGCTCGGACGAATCGCCCTCCAGAGCGACCGGCCGCCCGCTATCTCCGTGCCGGCGCACTTCAGGGTCCACGGCAATCGCGCCCAGAAGCGGCAAGCCGAATTGCCGGGCGGTGCGCTCACCGCCTCCCTTGGAAAAAATATCGACTTCCTGATGACAATGGGGGCAGTGGAAGGAGCTCAGGTTCTCGACCAATCCCAGAATGTCCACCTTGACTTGGCGAAACATCTCGATCGCCTTGCGCGCATCCTGCAGAGCGACATCGGAAGGCGTGCAAACGACTATGGCGCCGCTCAAGGGCGCCGTCTGAATCAGCGAGAGCGCAACGTCGCCCGTGCCGGGCGGCAAATCGACCAGCAGATAGTCCAGTTCGCCCCATTGCACCTGCTCGAGAAACTGCTTGACCAGGGAATGCAGCATGGGACCGCGCCAGATGAGCGGTTTGTCACCGGGATTGAGGAACCCCACCGAGATTACTTTGACGCCGTAATGCTCCAAAGGTTCAATGCGGTTGCCGGCGGTCACCCGCGGGGTGGCGCCGGCCCCCAGCATCAGGGGCACGTTCGGGCCGTACACATCGGCGTCAAGCAGGCCGACCCGGCGCCCGAGCTGCGCCAGGGCTACCGCCAGATTTACCGCAATGGTGGTCTTACCGACGCCTCCCTTGCCGCTGCCGATGGCGATGATGGCATCCACGCCCGGAATCGGCTGTGGCGCCGCTGAATGGGTGGGCGAACCATGCATATGAGCCAAGCAACACTCCTTCCCCGCAACCGAATGGCGCGCAAACGCCGATTATAGACGAGGGTTACCGGCGCTCTTGCGCCCTCCTGCTTGAGTTGATGCGGCGGAACAGATCAAAGGCGCAACGGTTAATGCCCGTCGAGGAACTTGACCCCGTAGTGGTGCTGATTGTTGCGGTAAACCACGCGCACGCGATGGCAGGTAGGGGAATCGGAATCGAGGAAGCGAAGCTCAACGACCTCACCCACCATGAGGTTGGCCCCCACGTCAACTCCCATGCCGGCGGGAGAAACATCTGTGGAAACGCCGCGGTATTCCCAGCGGGCGTGGCCGAAACGGCGCAATTCCAGTGGGGTACGGACGCCCGTGCGCTCGTCTTTGCGTATGCCAACCGCCGTTTTCGCGGCTATTTGCTGAATAAAGCCCATACGGTCAACAGGCCGCTATTTTAAATACTCCGTCTTCATGGTAGCGGTTGCATGCCGTCTTGCGAAGCCTTAGCCGTACCTCGCTGGTTACGGAGGTGCGGCGCGAAGGCTAAAGCTTCTGGCGGATGCAGCCGAAAAGGAACTGGCGTCCCTGGGCAGATTCGAACTGCCGGCCTACCGCTTAGGAGGCGGTTGCTCTATCCATCTGAGCTACAGGGACCCCCTGAACTTTAGAGTTTACAGGATTTTCCCCGCCCGCCGCAGTTCAGCCACGATTTCTGCGGCGGCTTGGCGCGCTTCTTCCACCTGGGTCGGATCGAAGGAGATCGCCCCTACGCGGGCATGCCCGCCCCCGCCGTAACGCTCGCAGATTTTGGCCAGATTGACCGCCGGCGGCGCCGGCGCCCACGGGTTGGACCCCACCGCCACTTTATTGCGATAGCTGCTCCGGCTGAGCCCCACACTGTAAGTGCATTCGGGGTGGAGATAATAAGGAATGAACTTGTTGTATCCTTCCATGTCCTGGTCGGTAATGTCGAAAAAGATCGTGCCGTCCTGGCATTGCGTACGCTCCCGCAAGACCTCCATGCACCTACGGTGACGCTCGAGCAACGGTGGAATCCTTTCCGCAACCCAAGGCAAGGCGGCGATTTCCGCCAGCGGTTTGACCGCCAGCACCCCGATCAGGCCAGTCAAGAACTCCGCGCTGGGCGCCGTTTCGATCACCATGGTAAGGCGCATGGCAGGATGGGCCATTTCCACGGCCGTCCGGGCATCGGGATACAGCGCGCCATCAATGATGTCCGCCCATTCGATCAGTTCCGCCACCGGTTCCGGATCGAAGCCAAAACGCTGTTGGGCAACCGTAGCCAGAAACTTGGTGCAGCTCCGGAAGTCGGGATCGTAGAATTTCTTATTGCTCTGCGACCGTTCGTAGTGCTCCGCGTCCGCCGGGGTCAGGAAGGCGCTTTCATGGTGATCGAACCACCAGGTGACCTTGGGCGATGCCGGGTATTTGAAGTCCACCACCGCGTTCTCGTCGCCGTCAAATTGGCTCTCGTCAAAAAGCGCGCCCCAGCGATGCACCAGGCCGGTGAATTGAAACTCCGCCTCCTCGCGGATGCGTTCCCGGTAGAACCGCGAAAATAGCGCGGCGGAAGCCGCGCCATCAAAACATCTATCGTGGAAAAAGACCCTGATCTTCACAAGGTCCCCGCCTGCTTGGCCGCCAAATCGCCGGCAATGGGCAATTTCCACATCTGACCCTGGTAGGCTTTGAGCAACACGACAATCCAGATGACCAAAAATAGCACTACCAGCATCATCCACAGCAGAAATGCCACCAGGTGCCCGAGGATCGGGATGATGGCCAGCACGGCGGAAATGATCAGCAGCGCCACCCATAGCACAACCATGCCCACATGCACGAATATGCACTGGAAGGAATGAAAGCGCACGAATGGCCTCCGGTTATAAGGCTCCATCAGCAGGAAGATGATCGCGGGAATGATGGTGATATAGGCCAGCATTCCCGCCACGTTATCCGCCATTTCGCCGCCTGCCGGCGTAGCCGGGGCGGCCGGGGCGGTTGCCGGCGCGGCGGTGGTCTCGGCCGCCGGATTCACTGGTTTTCCGCAGCCCGCGCAGAACGCGGCCGCATCTGCAACTTGTGCACCACAAAAAGCGCAAAAACGAGGCATAGCGCCCTCCTCCCAGCACCATATTGATTCGTGAAGAGCCCCAAATGGCGGACATTATCATTGTTCGCGGCACAAAGCAAATCGCGGGAATTACCCGTTAGACCCTTGGCTATGGGCCGGCGTTCCCCGCCAGGGCAGCAGGGGACACACGGCTGGTCCGCGGCGCCCCGCCGGATCATCTTTCGGGAACACGGGAGCATGAGGATGGAGTACGCGCTAGGTGCCGCCTCGCCACCGTTGCGTGCGGGCTTCAGACCGCGTGGAGGGGACCGGCTTTCTGCCGGCATTCTTCGCAAATGCCATAAATCTGGAAAAGGTGGCGGGTGGTCAGGAAGCGGTGGCGGCGCCCGATCTCCTGTTCCATGCGATCAATCTCGGGAGAAAAGAATTCCACCGAAGTGCCGCACTCCGTGCATACCATGTGATGATGGCTGCGCCGGTTGTACTGATGCTCGTAACGCGCTACTCCATCCTGAAAGGCCACCGCACTGGCCAGCCCGCAGTCGGCCAGCAACTTCAGCGTGCGATAGACGGTGGTAAAGCCGATGCGGGGATCTTTCTTGCGCACCAGCCGGTGCAACTCGTCGGTGGAGAGATGATCGCGCGTCTCCAGGAACGTGCGCAAAATCGTGTCGCGCCGGCCCGAGTGCTTCAGTCCGACCCGTTTCAGATGCGCGCGGAAGATGTCTTCCGCCTGCTTCACCATTTCCGGCGAAATGGAATTCTCGTCAATCCGCTTCTGCAGCATGGCTCAAGGGTGTGCGCGTCTAAGATAGCAGGGTTTCGGGGATTTTGTCAGGGAATTCCGGCGCCGCAGCCCGTAATTGGCGCCAGGCAATCGACTTAGGCTCCACTAGCCGGCGGCCCATGCCCAAGGGCCAAGCGCCGCTTCTACTGCGGCTGGTCGATCGCCTTTACATCAACCAGTTGACCCGTGATGTTGATGAAGATGGTGGTGGAAACGGCGCTGGTGGTGGTGTCGTACACCTCAAAGTTTCCGCCTTCCACCGCGTACACCACGCTGCGGTTGGCGATGGGCACTATGCCGGTAACGTATCCGTTGGCGTTATCGACTACCGCCGTGTTCGCCCCGGTATCGAAAATCGACATGCAACCCGTAGGCGTGGCCGGATTTGGGTCATGGTTGGTGCAGTTGATCGCCCCCACAAAGAGCTTGTTATTGGCGCCCAGCGCCATGATGGTGTGGAAGCCGTCGCCGATTGACCATGCCGGCTGAATCGCCGCGCCCAGAGCGCTGTCGCTTACGTTATTGAAAATGCTCAACGCACCGGCCCGGGACCCGGTGGCGCCGCCCGGGCTCCCAGCCACGTACAGCGTGCTGCCGTTGAGGAACCCGATGGTGGCCGCCGGCACGGGCACGGCGGCTCCGGGAACCGGCGGGCTCTGCGTCATGTCGAGCAATTGTACGCTGGCCTGCGTTCCGCCGCATTCCGGCCCGCAATTCATGATGTACGCGGTATTGTTGTCGCCGCTGAACACCCCCCATGCGGGATGATCAAATCCGCACACCTCGTGAGCGGGCGGCACCGAGACCGTAGACGTGTTGACGATATCGAGCACGGTGAGCGCCGAAGCCGCAGTGCCGGCTGACGTCGTGCAGGCGTAGTTGGCATCGCTAAAGACCAAAATCTCGGTGGCGGCGCTATTCATTACCATGCGGTGGGCCGTGGGAACCGCCATGGTGAACATCACATCCGCGTTCACCAGGTCGAGAGCCGCGACCGCGCCAAGAGATTGGGTGCCGGTCCCGAAGTAGGTGGGCATAGCGGCAAATCCGTAACTGGCATTCATGGCCACCAATCCACCCGGCATTTCGTTTTCAATGGGATTCGACAGGGTGACGAACGCTGCATTCGACTCGTCGGAATTGACCTCAATGCTCACGTCGTTCGAGCCACTGTCAAAAATCAGCGTGCGGTCCAGCGCCGGCGAAACCGTCATCATCCCCGGGTTTGTCCCGGCTATCATCGTGCTGGTAGAAAGCGTGTCGGTGGAGGCATCGATAATTTCAATCAGGCCCGTGCTGGCCGTCCCCACGCCCAACGCATTGGACACCAATGCCCGGTTCGTCAGGCCGCTCGGCGCCGACGAAGAGGATCCGCCGCACCCCAGCAAGGCCAATAATATTGCCGCCGTTATCGCGCCCGAAATGTTACGTTTCAAGCAGATCATTCCCGCCTTGGTTCTGGTTTGCTGAAAAAGCCAGTATAACAAAGCCGTCTCCCGTCCCCCTTCCCCGTCTGCCGTCCCCCGCCCAAAGACCGTCTCGCGTTTTTCGTTTCCCTTTTCACGATGACGAGCAGCAAGCAGCGGTGTCCCCTCCGTCGCCCAGAGGTGAAGGGGTTGGATGCTCCGGCGGAAGACGTAGGACGGCCCACGGCCAATCGCTAAGCGCCAGTTGCGGTTTTCCGGGTAAACTGAAGAACGCGAGACGGCTTTACGGCAGGCGGCCGGGGAGGGGAGCCGTCCGCAGGGGCTTCTCATTTCCGCCCGACTCGTTTACAGTTTTCATCAATGGCAGAAAATTTCTTAACCCGCCTGACGCGTGGCCCGATCCTGTGCGACGGCGCCATGGGCACCTTGCTGTACGCCAAGGGAATTTTCATCAACCGCTGTTACGATGAGCTGAACTTGACGCAGCCCGACCTGATCCGCGGCATCCATCGCGAATATTTGCAGGCGGGCGCGGAAATAGTGGAAACCAACACCTTCGGGGCCAATGCGTACCGCCTCTCCCGGCACGGATTGGTGGACCGCATGCAGCGCATGAACGTGGCCGGCGCGCGCCTGGCGCGCGAGGCCGGCAAGGCCTTCGACAGCTATGTGGCAGGCGCGGTGGGCCCCCTGGGCATCCGCATCGAGCCGCTGGGCAAGACCAGCTTTGACGAGGCCCGCGAGGCGTTTCGCCAGCAGATTGCGGCGTTGGTGGAAGGCGGCGTGGATTTGTTGATCCTGGAAACCTTCGGCTATCTGGAGGAACTGCATCAAGCCATCCTGGCGGCGCGCGACGTGGCCCCTAAGACACCCGTCATTGCCCAGGTCACGATTGACGAAGACGGCAATTGCCTGGACGGCTCAACGGCCGAAACCTTCGGGGAAAAACTGACCGCCTGGGGCGTGGACGCCCTGGGCTGCAATTGCAGCGTCGGACCGGTGGCCATGCTGGAGGTGGTCGAGCGCCTCGCCAAGGTCACGAAGACGCCGCTTTCGGTGCAGCCGAATGCCGGCATGCCGCGCAACGTCGAGGGCCGCAACATCTATCTGTGCTCGCCGGAATACATGGCCAACTACGCCCGCAGTTTTCTGGCCGCGGGGGCCAAGATCGTGGGCGGCTGCTGCGGCACCACGCCCGAACACATCCGCGCCATGAAGTCTGAAATGCGCGCCGGAGGCGCCCGCACCAGCTCGTTCGCGGTGGCCACGGAGGCCAAGCCGCAAGTGGAGGCGCTGCCCACCGCGCCGCTGGCGGAGCGTACCCGGCTGGGCGCACGTCTGGCGCGCGGCGAGTTTGTCACCATGATCGAAATCGTCCCCCCGCGCGGCATTGACGTGCGGCGGGAGATTGAGGGCGCCCGCTATTTGAAGTCGGTGGGCGTGGACGCCGCCAATATTCCCGACTCCCCGCGTGCTTCGGCGCGCATGAGCAACCAGGCGCTGGCCATTCTGATTCAGCAGCAGGTCGGCATCGAAGTGGTGCTGCACTATACCTGCCGCGACCGCAATGTGCTCAGTATTCAGTCGGACCTGCTGGGCGCGGCCGCGATCGGCATTCGCAACCTCATCTGCATCACCGGCGATCCGCCGCGCCTGGGCAATTATCCCGATGCCACCGCGGTCTTCGACGTGGATTCGATCGGCCTGGTCAACATCGTCCACAACCTGAATCGCGGATTGGATGTGGGCGGCAACGCGATCGGCGCCGCCACGCAGTTCGTGACCGGGGTGGGCGCCAACCCGGGCGCTCCCAACCTGGAGGAAGAAATCCGCCGCTTCGAATATAAAGTGGAAGCGGGCGCGGAATTTTGCGTCACGCAGCCGGTGTTCGATCTCGAGCTGTTGGCCACTTTTCTCCAACGCATCGCCCACTGCCGCATTCCGGTGATCGCCGGCATCTGGCCTTTGACCAGCGCGCGCAACGCCGAATTCATGAAGAACGAACTGCGCGTCGCCATCCCGGACGAGATCCTGCAGCGCATGGAACGCGTGGGCAGCGCCGACGCGGCCCGCGCCGAGGGCATTGCCATCGCGCGGGAAATGCTGGCGGCGGTGCGGCCCACTATGCAAGGGGTCCAGCTTAGCGCTCCTTTCGGACGATACGCCAGCGCCGTGGAAGTGCTGGGCTCATCGCTGGGCGCCGCCGGCTAAGGATCAATCAAGCTCCACCCTCCGGCGGGGCAAGGAAAAGGCCGGTTTTCAAAAGCACGGCTTCCGCCGTGCTCTAGGCCATGTCCCGGAGGACGCGTCCTTCCCGTGCCGCCCCGATTACCTAAGTATGAATTTTCTCCGGCGGCGATAGGAGAACGGCAGTAAAATCGCCACAGGGATTCACGTTGCCGCGATTCGAAGAAAACCTTCAGCGTCTGGAAGTGATCGTTAGTGATCTCGAGAAGGGAGATGTGCCTTTAGAACAGGCTCTGGCGCTGTTCGAAGAAGGCGTGCAGCTTTCCAATTCCTGCCGCAAGGAACTGGAGGAAGCGGAAGGCAAGGTGGAAATCCTGCTCAAGCAAGACGGAAAACTTCAGCCCGAGCCCTTCGAGTCTGAAGTCAGGAAGTAACGCCGCAACCAGTCCGGCGGCCGCTGTGCCGGGAATCAAGGGGCTTGGATTATGGAAACGTACACCGTTCTTCTCGCGGAAAACGACTCCGCGATAGCGCGCCCTTTGGCCATTTCGCTGGGGGCGCATTTCCGCTCCGTCCGCACGGTAAGCTCGGCGGACGAGCTCAGGTCGGCGCTTCCGCGCGTGAGCGCCGACGTGATTGTTGCCGATCTGGAAACCATCACTTTGGAAGAAGTCGCCGACTTGCACCGTAAGTTTCATTTGCCCGTGGTGTGCACCCATCGCATTCCCGACGAAGACATCTGGACCGCGGCCATGGAGGCAGGCGCGCTGGATGTGTGCAGCCGCACCGACGTCGGCGCCATCGTCCGTGCCATTACGGACATGAGATACAGCCATTCCAACGCGGCGTAAGACTTCTCCCGGAGATCGCTTCAGGCGCGCCCCCCGGCGCGCCTTTTTGCTGGCTCGTTTTTTTTCCTCTGCCATTGCGATTTTTCTCGCGTTTTGCACACCGGCGTTGGCCGTAAACCGGCAGCGACTTTGGCGCCACCGGCGTCGGCAAAGAGCCGTCTTCGCGGAGCCGCCCGGAGGCGGGAAATTCCTGCTTTTGCGCTTGCACAATTTTTGCGGCACGCCCCTGTTGATGAGACGTAAGTTATTGATTGTATTGCAAATATTGTTGCATCAAAAAAGTTGACAGGCGCACAACAGGGAGTAGATTGCAATTGTTCTTTGACATCGTCAAATGTTTTTCCCGTTGGCGTTTGGTCCAGGCCCAAGCTCAGGCTACGGCGGGTTACCTGCATGGGTCGCGAACCCGGCAGGAAGTGGGAAGGCTATCTCAGGGTAGCCATCACACCAGGCCGGCTGAAAACCGGCAGGGGCCAAGGGCGAAGCGCCCGGCGGGGAGAACAGTGACGGCTGTCGGGGCAAAATGGGGTTCCGAGACGTGGAGACCGGTTTTCCCGGTTGGCGGTAAGCCCGGAGCCTGAGTCCAAACCGCGCGTTGCGCGCCGCAAGGCAGGAACGATAGCGGGGGACGAGGGTCTAACGCAAGCTACTGGCCGAGGAGGAGAGGTTGAAGCATCAGTCCGGGACCCCTTTTTCACATTCCAGTTGCCCTTCCCGCGCCGGCCGCCAATTGCCGGCCATGGGGGAAGTAAGCGCGCGCCTTCCGTGAAACCAGTCGAACCTGACCGGGGCGGGCACAACCAGCGATGAAAACTGTGCCGGCAAAGTTCCGGCCCGGGTTCCGCGCGGCACAACGAATCGCCGCCGCGGGCGCTCCTGCCGCAGCCGGCCGGGAAAGCACTTTCGCGGGAGACCGGGGAAACGTGCTTCGCGCGGGAGACGGCAGGCGGCCCGGCAATGTAATATGCTCATGAAAGCCTCGCATAGATTGGAGTGAACTATGGTCGGAAACAAAAAAGTCATCAAGGAATTGAATACCGCGCTGAGTTCGGAATTAACCGCCATCGTGCAATACATGACGCAATCGGAGATGTGTCAAAACTGGGGTTACGGCCGCATGGGTGCCTTGACCAAGGCGCGCGCCATCGAGGAGATGCGCCACGCGGAGGGGTTGATCGAACGCATCATCTTTCTCGACGTTACGCCCGCCGTGGAGGTGGGATTGAAGCCCAGGCTGGGCGCCGGCGTGCAGCAACAACTGGAGATTGCTCTGGAGGACGAGCATGCTGCCGTGAAGGAATATAACGCCGCCATCAAAATCTGTATCGAGGCTGGCGACGAGGGCTCGCGTGCGTTGTTCCAGCGCATGCTGAACGACGAAGAGCGGCACGTGGACTTCCTGGAAGCCCAGCTCCATTCCATTAAGGAGATGGGTATCGCCAACTACCTGTCCCAGCAGATGGAAGGCGGCAAGTAGAAGCAGGATGCTGAAAGAGACATTGGAACAAGGGCGGGCCGCGGCCGATCAAGCGCTGGAGCGCCTGCTGCCGCCCGCCACCCAGTATCCGGTTTCCATTCACCAGGCCATGCGCCACAGCATCTTCGCGGGGGGCAAGCGGTTGCGCCCGATTCTGGCGCGGGAAGCGGCGCGCCTGATCGCCGGCACGGCGCCCGCGGGGGTGGAAGATTTGGGCGCGGCGCTGGAGATGCTGCATACCTATTCGCTGATCCACGACGATTTGCCGGCGCTTGACAACGACGATCTGCGCCGCGGCCGTCCCACCTGCCATAAGGCTTTTGGCGAAGCCATCGCCATCCTGGCGGGCGATGCCTTGCAGACGTACGCCTACGAAGTTTTGGCCCAACTGCGCTGCCCGCCGGCCGCGCGCGCCGCCATCATAGCGGAAACGGCCCGCGCTACCGGCACCATCGAGGGCATGATTGGCGGACAAGTGGTGGACCTGGAATCGGAGCACACCAAACCCGATGCCGAAACCCTCAACTATATCCATCGTTCCAAGACCGGCGCCTTGATTACCGCGTGCCTGGTGAGCGGCGCACTGTACGCGGGCGCGGAGGGGCGGGAAACGGAGCCCGTGCGCCAATTCGGAAAGCTCGCCGGCCTGGCCTTCCAAATTGCCGACGACATTCTCGACGTGACGCAGACCTCGGAACAACTGGGCAAGACGGCGGGCAAGGACCTGGCGGCGGAGAAGGCCACCTATCCCGCGCTCTACGGACTGCCCGCTTCCGAGCGCAAGGCGCGCGAATTGGCTGAGGAAGCCGGCGCTCAGTTGGCGCCGTTCGGCCCCCGCGCCGGCACGCTGCGCGAGCTGGCAAGATTCCTGGTGGAGAGAAAGCATTAGGTGTCGCGTGAACTTAGACGTTCTTGCCATAGCTGCGCACCGCGACGATGCCGAGCAGACGTGCGGCGGCACGTTGCTGAAGATGGCCCAGCGCGGCTATCGCACCGGCATTCTCGATCTCACCCGGGGGGAAATGGGCACGCGGGGAACGGCGGCCGCGCGCGCCCGGGAAGCCGCGGAAGCGGCCGGCATTCTGCAAGTGGCCTGGCGCGCTGCGCTGGACCTTCCCGACGGGCGGGTGGAGAACACCTGGGACAATCGCCGCAAAGTTGCGCGCGTGATCCGCGAGACCCGGCCGCGCGTCGTCATCCTGCCGTATTGGCAAGGCCGCCATCCCGACCATTACACGGCGGCGACGCTGGGCTACGAAGCCTGTTTCCTGGCCGGCTTGGCCAAACTCGATTTGTCCGCCGTCCAGCTCGAGCTCGAGCCCGGGGGCGAGCTGGGCGGCGCGGCTGCGCCACCGGCGCCCCATCGGCCCTTCAAAATCGTTTACGCCACGCTTTACTATGACGTCAGGCCCACCTTCGTGGTGGACATCACGGAGCAATTCGCAGCGCGCCTGGAAGCGCTCTTCGCTTACCGGTCGCAGTACAGCGATCAGGCCGCCGGCCAGGACGTTTTTCCGGCCCACGCGGAAATCCGCAGCCGCGTGGAAGCCATGGCGCGCTTCTACGGCCTGCTGGCGGGCGTCACCTTCGCCGAACCGTTCTGGCAGAAGGAACTCGGTCTGGTAGATGATCTGACGGCGATTCCGGTTCGATCGCTATAGAAAAGGCCCAGCCTTGCGGCTGGGCCTTCGAGTGTCTGCTTTGGTTCTCCCTGCAGTTGCTTAGTTCGAACCTCTGCTAATTAAGGTTAAACTCCACCACTGGCTTGGCCAGAGTGATCGTCCTGCCACCCGGTATCGGTGTGATCGAGCCCTCAATGGTCATACTGGCATAGCCGGAAGTGGCCGCTGGCGCGTTCCTCGCCGGCGGCGTGTACTTCACCGCCAGCGTGCAACTGTTCCCCGTCGCCAGCGTCGTTGCGCAATTGCTGTTGCTCGCATCGACCGCGAACTCCGACGCCTTCGAGAATTTCGGCGCCGCCAGGGTCGCAGTATACCCGCTGATGTTGCCAATGGTAAAGAGTACTTCACTGCCTCCTACCGAGAAGTTGTCCGTGCTGGAGGCCACCGTGATGCCGTTATCGTTATACACATAAGCGTTCAAGGTGTCGGTCACCGCCGGCGAAACCAAAGTGTTGTACACCGCCGCTCCCGTGCTCTGATCGACCCCCATGATGGTGATTTGGTCGGTGTACGACCTCACCGCCAGCGGGTTGCTCGGAGCGAAGGCTACGGTGATCGTGCACTCCGTTGCCGGACTGGAGCCCAAACGATAGGTGGTGCAGGGCGACGGGCTGATCGTGAAGTTCGTCGGGTCCGACCCCCTGGTCGTCCACACAACGTCCGCGCCGCTCTTGTTCTTCACCGTGAAGGAATACTGACTCAGCGCGCTGATGCTGGCCGCGATGTTCTGCACCGGCCCCCAGACGTTCTTCGACGGATTCTTCTCCACGATCGTAGCAGCCGTATAGTCCGCCACGAAGTTCATCGGCACCGGAGCGAACGTGATGGTGTACTTCGTCGTCGACGGAAGCTCCGGCAGCAACTCATACTGCTGTCCCCCGGTAGCAATCGCTTCCGTCAACGGATCCCCGCTCACGCTTAACGGCTGATGGGTGTTCGGATTGTACATCTCCACCTTCACGTTCAGCTTGTCCGAGCCCACCAGGGCGCCCGAGGTTAGCTCAATTCCACCGTTCGCCAGAGTGGGCAGCGGGTAGGTTTGGCTGCCGGCCGAGACTCCATAAGTGTACTGGTAGTACGGGCTGCCCGGGGAACCGGGAAGTTTCGGCATGCTATAGGTTACCGGTACCGGCGCCGCATTGACCGCGAACGACCAGCTCGAGGTCACATGATTCACCGTTTCCGAAAGCGTCAGGTCTACAGTCCCCGTGCCATTCGTAATGGTTAGCGTGGCCGAATCGGTTCCGGTTACAGCATAAGTGCCCGGCCCGCTCACTGATTTTTTCAAGGAGCTGATCGCCGGCTGTGCACAGGTTAGGTTGAGCACCGTGCCGTACTCCTCCTGGACTCCCGAGGAAAGTACATTCCCTTGAGAATCCTTTACCGAGCAATCGATCGTACCATTGACTAAGGTCCACGTGGTCGAGCCGGTGGCGGGGGCGTAATCCGTGCTCCCAGCGTAGCTCGCGCTAATGGTGCTGGTAGCCGTTACGCTGGCCGGGCTCACCGGAGGATGAGCGAGCACCGCGCCGCCTACACCGGTCACCGTAGCCGTGCAGTGCGATGCGGTCGAAAGCGGCTCGCCACTATAGGTCATCGGATTCGGGGTGCAGGATACGGTTAACCCCGTGGCAAATTGGCTGATCTGGACATTGCCCGTGGCCGTTGCCCCATTGTGGTTGCTGTCACCCGCGCAGTACACCGACACCGTACCGCCGGTAGGATCGATATATGTCGTCCAGCTTGTAGACGCCGGACAACCATAACCGCCTTGCACGCCGGCGCAACCCTCGGCCAAACCCGTGTAGGACCCCTGGTAACAGCCCGTAAGTTGTGGGTTTTGATTCGCCGGGTCGATCTTCAGCGTGGCGCTCCCCGTGCTCGCCGCATAGTTTGTGTCCGTGGGCGTGCACGTCGCCGTCTCCGTGTAAGTGTTCGCATTGGTCTCCAGCCCAGGCGACACAGCGCCGCAAGGCCCCGTTGGAGTCACCGCAGCCGTGCAGGTATGGGAGTAACTGTCATACGGGAGCTCAGCCGGGCAAGTCACCGTAGTGGTCGAGGCCGCCTGCAGAACCGTCACCGTGTAGTGCGTGCTATCCGACCAGGCGGCATAGTTTCCATCGCTCGATGCCGGACAGGTCAGGAGCACGGCCACGGCGCCGCTGGTGGTCGCGTTCATCACTTTCCCCGACGTGCACAGCGACAT
>Ga0326728_10010859_pt1 | contig 21095 bp, 20 predicted proteins | sample MB3enrmetagenome_FD_207602 | JGI IMG/M metagenome (GOLD analysis project Ga0326728, IMG submission 207602) | Lab enriched peat soil microbial communities from McLean, Ithaca, NY, United States - MB31MN | ecosystem: Environmental > Terrestrial > Soil > Wetlands > Peat | place: USA: New York... | reverse complement strand
CAATCTCAACCTCATGATCCTGTATCAGCGAACCAAAGATCCCCGGGAGGAAGAACAGGCGAAACGCTTTGAACTGGTCAAGGAGGAGCGCGCCAAGAGGATGAAGGAGTTTCTCCGCACGATCAAGGTGGAACCGTGAGTCTCCAGGGGAGAGGCTTGCCGGGTCCGTGCCAGCAATCCGACCGCCGTCTCTGGCCGCGTTACACGGTGCTCTTCTCCGCGCACTTCTCAGAAGTTGCCGGGGGCGACGCTGCGGGTGTAGACTCCCGCCGCCCGGGAGTCCCGAATGGGGTCCCGGACACAATACCTGGATGTTAAGGGGGTGATCCATGGATAAGGTCCGAGTGGGAATTATTGGGAGCGGTTTTGTCTCCCAGGTTCATGCGGAAGCATTTCAGGAAGTGCCCGAGGCGGAACTCGCCGCCACTTGCGGGGCGGACCCGGCGGGGGTGGCGGAATTTGCACGGAAGTGGAAGATTCCCTCCAGCACGACGGATTACCGCCGGCTGCTCGAGCGCAAGGATATTGACCTGGTCGTGCTGGGTATTCCCAACGACCTGCACCGCGAGGTCGTGGTGGCGGCGGCCGAGGCGGGAAAGCATATCGTCATCGAAAAGCCTCTGGCGCACACGCTGGAGGCGGGCCGCGCCATGGTGGCGGCCTGCCGGGAGCACCGGGTCAAACTGATGTACGCCGAAACGATCTGCTTTTCGCCCAAGTACGCCCGCGCCAAAAAACTGGTGGAGGAAGGCGCCATCGGCAAGATGTATATGATCAAGCAAGGCGAGAAGCATTCCGGCCCGCACTCGGACTGGTTCTACGACATCCACCGCGCCGGCGGCGGCGCCATCATGGACATGGGCTGCCATGGCATCGAATGGTCCCGTTGGATGTACGGCAAGCCTCAGGTGAAGAGCGTCGTCGCGCATTGCCAACGGGTCTTTCACCAGCGCACCCAGGGCGAAGATAATTCCGTAATCATCCTGGAATTCGAAGGGGGAGGGATTGCCGTCATCGAAGACAGTTGGGTCAGGCACGGCGGCATGGATGACCGGATTGAACTGTATGGAACGAGTGGAGTAGTTTACTGCGACCTGCTGCATGGCAGTTCGATGGAAACTTACAGCGTGAACGGTTACGGATACGCCGTGGAAAAATCCGGAGACACCAAGGGTTGGACATTTACGGTTTTCGAGGAAGCGCACCTTTACGGTTTCCCGCACGAAATGCGCCACTTCACGCAATGTGTCTTGCATGACCAGCCGGCCCGTGAGACCGGTGAAGACGGCATGGTGACGCTGGAGATCATCTATGCGGCGTATGAGTCAGCCGGCACCGGACGCAGGATCAACTGGCCTTACGAGCCGAAGGACCCCAGTGCGATTCCTGTAAACCTCTGGCTCGGAGCCTGACGGCCTGACGGTTTACGAATGATGGCAAGGTTCCGGCCTGGCGGGCGCGCCTGCCATCTTTCGTGGAGAGGCTAAACGCTCTGGCGCAGGCCGGGAACCGGTTGGCAAGGCGCCGGGGCGAGAGGCTCTGGATTGAGAATGATGCCGTACCCAGGGGAGCACCTGGGAATGAGAATCGAGAAGCGACGCACGGCAGGAAGGGATTACGGTGGGATGGAGGCGATAATCATGAGCAATGAACTGACGACCGATCGCCGGGGATTTCTGAAGACAGTTGCGGCCGCGAGCGTGGCGGCGGAGGCACGGTTTGCCGATAAACCCCTCAGTGCCGCGGGCAGGAAAATCAAGGTGGGGCACATCGGATGCGGCAACGTGGCGATGAATGCCTATGTGCCCGACATAGCGGCGTGCCCGTATATCGAACTGGTGAGCACCTGCGACCTCATTGCCTCGCGGGCCGAACACATCGCCAAGAAGCACGGCATACCGAACTGCTACTACAACATCGATTCCATGCTGGCCGGGGCGTCCTTCGACCTTCTGGTCAATACCACCGCCATGCCGGCGCACTTTGAAGTAAACCTGGCCGCGCTGGAAGCAGGCCGGAATGTGTGGAGCGAAAAACCCATGGGCCTGCGGCTCGCCGAGGTAAAGCAACTCCTCGAAATGGCGCAACGGAAAGGCGTGCAGATTTGGCCGGCCCCCACGGTGGTGACAAGTCCGCAATTCAGGTTTATGGCAGAGACGATCGTCAGTGGCAAACTGGGCAAAATCTACAGCGCCCATGCCACTTACGGCCACGAAGGCAAGCTCTGGTCGCGCTGGTTCTTTCAGAAAGGCGGAGGGTCGCTTTATGATTTGGGCGTCTACAATGTCGGGACGCTCACGGGGTTGTTGGGACCCGCCAAGTCCGTGGTGGGGATGTACGGCGTCTCAAATCCCATGCGGACCGTACACCCGCATGACGGACCTCCAGGAGACGTCTATGTGACGTCGGACGACAATACTATGCTCATCATCGAGCACGACAATGCTGTCTTTTCCCACATCCAGACGGGGTACACCTACTTCAGCGGGCGCGATGACAAGGACATCTCGGCCACAGATTACACTATCGACTTCACGGGCACGGACGGACTCATGCACTTGGTCGGCTATGACTGGGCCCCGCACGGTGTGGACATCACCTACCGTGGGCAACCCAACCTCAAAATGGAGCGTTTCTGCACTGATCCCGGCAGGTACACCTGGCAGTACGGGGCCTCCTATATTGCCGAATGCATGGCCACAGGGAAGAAGAGTTTGATCACCGCCGAACACGGCTTGCATATCCTGGAAGTGATGAATGCCGCCCTGCAATCACAGGAAACGGGCCGCCGCGTTAAGGTTGAGTCGACCTTCAAGTGGCCGATCATCACGTAGCCGTCCGCCCCAGGACGTTCCCGTGATGTTATCGCAGTGGGGCGGAAGCACCGGAGCCCGCGCGCCGAGCATCAATGCAGCGGTTTGACGGCGATCTCCTTGAAGAGCACCGTCTCATCGCCCTCATTCTGGATACCGATATAGCCCTCGTTGGGACGTCGGCCTCGCTGCGGATCGTCCCGGCGCCAGTCGGGAACCGGGTCCCCTCGGTAAAGCCGGTTACCTTCGGGCCGTTGACATAGACCGTGGTTCGAGGCCCATCAAGGGTGATCTCCAGGGTATTCCATTACGGCCCGGGGCGGTCAGCCTTGGTCAAGATCTTAGTGAACGAGTAAAGCGAACCGGTCGCGTAGTAGTCATCCTCTTGCCATCTGGCCGGGTCGTACTCAATGTTCACCTCGTAACCGTAATGCATGGGCATCCAGGCCTCGCGGGGTTCGAGGGGGATTCGAATGAAGACTCCCGAGTCGTCAACCTTGTCCCGGGTTTTGTAGACAACCCGGATGACGGCGTTGCCGATCTTGCAGCCCGTCCACCAGAGCAGGCCCATACCTTTGCCGTAGGTCCGGATCAGCCCGTTCTCGACGCGCATCCCGCCGTCTCCCACGTGTCGCCAGCCGCCCAGGTCCCTGCGGTTGAAAAGCTGCTGCCATCCCTTACCTGTTTTGCAGGCGGGCAGCACGGCGGCATTCCAAACCAGAACTCCAAAAGCCACCGGGATGAGTGATCGCTTCACGTTTCCACTCCGTTCTGCTGCCGAGTCGTCTGCGAATCGAGAACCGGCTGCGCCTGAGCCCGGTCCTTTTGTTTCGGGCAGGGCGGGCTACCGGCATGAAAGTCTCTGTTGCACACAGCCGGCTGCTTGCATAGAATGCAGCATGAAATCTGTCATGTAACCGGTTTCAGAAACGGGTTACCGTCTCGTAGCACCCTCTTCAGGGAGAGTCAAGGATTTTGTGGGATTTTGTGGGACGTTATGGCGAGTCCTTGGCCCTGGCGCGGGTCTATCCGCGCCGCCCGGCGCAACTCGACTGGCCGGAGACGATCTTCAGTGAAACGGGGGACGCTTCAAGACTTCAATGCCAGTTTGCCGAAAATCAACCTCCTGGAGATTTTCACTCCCAAAGCTATGAAACCAACACGACTTGAGCAAGATATCCAAGCTCAGGCGGCCTCGCTCGCCGCGGTACTGCAACACCAGTGCGGCAAGGGCCGACCGGCGGCACACGGCGCGGCCGCACTGCTCCGCCCGGGCAAGCGGGTCCTGATTGCTGGCATCGGCGCTTCGCTCTATGCCTCGATTCCGTTTGAAAACTTCCTTTGCTCCCACGGCATCGACGCGGTTGTGGTGGAGGCCGCCGAGTTGCTGCACTATCGTCTCCACGCCTATCGCGACGGCGTGGTCGTATTGGTCTCGCGGTCGGGTGAGTCCGTCGAGATTGCCAGACTCCTCAGCGCTCTTAAAGGGCGCCTGCCCATCATTGGCGTGAGCAACGAACCGGAGGGCACGCTCGCCCGGCAGGCGGATATCAGCGTCCAAATCGGCAGCCTGCCCGACGAAGCGGTGGCCATCCAAAGCTACACGGGAGCGCTGCTGACCTTGCATTTGCTGGGCAGCGCTATGGTGAGCGAACTGGATGCGGCCCAGGAGGAAATCGCAGCACTTTTGCCAGCGCTGCCACCGTTCATCGCCAGCCAGCTTGAGGAACTCCGCGACTGGGACACGTTCCTGGAAGCAGGAGCGCCAGTCTATATCCTCGGACGCGGGCCGTCCTGCGGGTCCGCACTGGAAGGAGCGCTCCTGTTCAATGAGGTCGCGAAGGCTCCCGCGATCGGAATGCCGGCCGCTTCCTTCCGCCACGGGCCCGTGGAAGTTGTTGATCAGGATTTTAAGGGGCTCATCTTTGCGCCGCAAGGACGCACCTGCGACTTGAATGTGGGCCTCGCCCGGGACCTCGCGCGCTTCGGCGGCCGCATCCGCGTGATCGGACCCACCAGATCCGACCCCGCCGGGTTAGCCTGGTGGAACACTCCGGCCTGGCCCGAGATGCTGGCTCCCTTGGTGGAGATCGTGCCGGTGCAGTTTGCCGCCCTGCGGCTGGCCCAGTTGAAAGGGGTTCCGCCGGGAAGTTTCCGCTACACTCCTCCGGTGACAAGGGATGAGGCCAACTTCGCCCCCAGAAAGTAGCGAAGGCCCGGTTGGCGTGGCGCGGGTTTGCTGATGCACAGTGTGCCCGAAAGTCCACAGCCTGGTCTCCCGTCCCGGCCAGTTCTTTACCATGAGGGTGCCGTTCTAAAGATCGGGAGTGGTTGACAATCTTCGGGCTCAGTAAACCGGTTCATCTCTCAACCCTACTCTGCCGATAACCGAAAGGGGAGGTGTGTAATGGGCACAGGCGTAATCGGAAGATCGTGTGATTCAGCGATGGAGAGATCCGGCGCTTGAGCGGTTGGGTGATTTGATACCCGTACGCTCTTCTTATCCCCTGCTGAATCCTAGCCAAACATATTTGAAATTTCCCGATCAGCTTAGTTGCGCGATGCGGTCGGTTGGATAGCCGAGGATCGTGACGATGCGGCTAGCGTCCTGGTCGAGGAAGACGAACGCATGGCCTTCGATACGTTAGCTGCCTTGCCAGCCGATGGCAAAGCTCGTGTCGGTCTCCTCGATATAGATGGGCTCGGGATCCCCCTCGCGAGCCAGCCGAGCGGCCAGGCGGTCCGCCGGGTCGAGCAACTAGGCATCGCCCGTATCCGTCGAGAAACAATGCCAAGGCGCCGACGGTGACGAAGCGCCCCTCATCTTGGGCGACGCAGCGCTGGATGTGAAGCACCTCGTCGGCCAAGCGAAACTCCCTGCCGCTGATCCGTCGCTTTCCGGCTCCGTGCCGGATCGTTTTCCGGCCCACCATCCTTCTCCCCATCGGAGTAGAGTGAAGTTCCCATGAAACTGTTCACTCAACTCTTTGCCGATCTGCTCATCTTTGTTTACCACTGTTTCACCCGCTTTATCATCCACGGTTATCTCTCCGGGCTCTCCCGGCCCGAGCAGGTCGTGCACTTCTTCCGCCAAGTTGTGGGTGTACCCGAGATCAGCAAAGAGGTGCTCTCCCGACGAACGAACGACTACCAGGGTTGGGTCGAGGCCTTCGCCCGCAATCATGGCATTCCCATCACCCGGGCGGAAAGGGGAGTACGCAAGCAAGATGACCTTCGCTCGTACCTGCGGCGGATGGAAAAACGGGGCGAGTACGGCGTCTACTTCATCCTCAAGAGTATGGAACAGGGGACAACCTTGCGCTCCACCCACCCAAGTACCCTGCCGCCGACCCCCATTACCGCCTCCTGGCCAAACGACGTAGCCGTTTCACTCACTACTACTTCTATCTCCGGGACGAAGGGTTGGGGTCCATGATAATGTGCGTGGCCTCCTTCTCCCCTTTTCAGACCACCTACTACCTGAGCGGCCACAGCTTCCTGGCGCAGGAGCTCAACCGGCAAGGTGTCGCCTTCCGCCAGCACGATAATCCCTTTCTGAGCGTCGCTGCCCCCCAAGCTTTACAGGCCGCCGCGGATCGTTTCACTCCCGAGCGCATCCGGGAGCGGCAAGAATACTGGACGCTGGTACTCGGTCCCAAGTTCTCTCGCCGCGAGCGCCAAGGCGTAGCGCCCGTCCGCATCGGCGACCGCTTCATATCTGATTCCTGTGTTGGTTTCTGGTGCCGTAATCCGAGCCACGGGAGTTGGCGCCCCTGATGGATCCGTCACCGTCCCCACAATTCCTGGCGTGATCCGATGGGCAGAGGCCATCGCGGCTGTGAGACAAACGCCCACCAAGACGGTCTGAAGCAACTTGCCGGTTTTTATGCTCAACCTCCGGGAGGACAAGATGGCTGTATGGAAGCACGCAATTCCGGCTGATTCAAGAAAGAAAACGCAGTATCAGGCGTCGATCCTTGCATTTTTTACTTGACTTTTGCCGAGTTGTACGTCTAGAGTTGCGGCGTTCTGCGGTTAGTTCCAGGACCGCAACACCACGATGATCGTCGAAGTTCTGGATGTGCTGGCAGAGGTGCCGGGCAGCCCCCATGGGGAAACGGCGGCGAACCTCTACGGCTGCTCAGGGGCCAGCTCGGTAAAGGGAGGACCATGACATTCTCGACTCATTCGAATATGCGCGAAAAGAACGTGAATTCCCAGATTTTCTCCGCGCACATCATGGCGGGCGATCTTGAGCGTCTGCTTGAGACCACTGCGGGAGCCGTACGCGAGCAGGCGCGCGTGATCCACGCTCGCAATCCATCGAAGCTGTATTTGGTGGCCAGTGGTGCCTCGATGACGGCACTCTTCGTTGTCAAGTACATGATGGAGCGATACTCGCGCCTGCCGACGGAACTCGTCGTCGGCGCCGAGCTGCTGGCGATGGCTCCGCCGACCGCCGATTCCACAGCGGTGGCCCTCAGCGCGAGCTATTCGGGCAAGACGGCGGACACACTGGGCGGCCTTCGTTTCCTACGCCAGCGTGGGGTGCATACGATCGGTTTCGTCAACGACGAGCGTAGTGAAGCAGGGCAGATGCTGGACGTCGCCTTTGGCTACAACTCCAAGGCGCTGTTCACTTCCGCCATGGCGCTAGGTCAGGTTTTCTGCGCGGAACTCATGCATCTGCGGGGGGAATTCGGTGACTATGCCCGGTTCCGCCGGTCTCTTGACGAACTGCCCGACGTGGTGCGCGCAGCGCAGGATTCGGCCGAGCAGACCGGCGGGAGGATTGCCGATGCGCTCGAAGATTCCGGGCTGGTCTACGTACTGGCGGACGGCCCCCTGTGCGGAACCGGATACCAGACCGCCTACACCACGATCATGGAATACCTCCGCGTGAATTCCTCCTTTATCCCTACAACGGAGTTCCGGCACGGCCCACTGGAGGTCTTGGGGAACCATCCGGACATGCTTGTTCTTCTGGGAACCGACGGGACGCGCTGCTACGGGGAGGACACCATCACCTTCGCCCGGCGGCACGGCGCGTGCGTCCAGGTGATCGACTCCCGCGAATTAGGCGAGACGCACGAGTTGTTGACCCCCTACCTAGTCTATCCGGCGATGCAGTGGTACATCCTCCACGCGGCAGTGAAGAAAGCCATCGACCTGGATGAGTATCTCTACATGCACGTATATCCATACAGGGAAGGAGAGCAATACTATTAATCGAAACATTATGGAGGTTCACCATGGGACCATGGTTCTGCAGCGCCAGCGTCACGCCGGCGTCGCCGGCATACCGAGCGCACTCGATGAGGCCCTCGCGGTACCATCCCCAAGTTTCTTCTTTGGAGAAACTCTTGTGGCTGAATTTCCAGATGCTGTCCGCGATGTCGTATTCGGCGACTTGGTGGTGCTCATCGAGTCTCACAAAGACATGCTGCGGATGGTGAAGGAAGTGAATTCGCCTCACTTGAAGGTTTCACTCGACGTGGGCATCATGCCGGTCAGGACTCCTGACGCAATCCGTCAAGCCGCCCAGGACGTCGGGCCCTTACAGGTGCTTTCGCATTTCGGCGGGGAATACGAGCGGGGGCCGGGCGGCCAAGTGAAGGGTGAGCCTTTCTATGAGCTCTTTGTGCGGGCATGAAGAAAATCGGCTATAGAGGCTGCCTGGGATACGAATTGTGGCATCCGCTTCCGGTGGTCAAGGTGCAGACGGTGGGGATCGAATACGCCGAGAAAAACACTCAGCTCCCCGCGGGATTCATGTGGGGGTTGGTTACGTCAAAAGCGATCTAGTCCCCGCATCCCCGGGCCCAGGCGAAGCCGAGTGGTTTGAGGAAACTCACGGCAGCCACATCCTGAGGGCCCGGGTTAGTTGGGCAAGAAGTTCTTCGGCTCTGACATGAGTAATTTCTCTAATGCGCTCGTCAGTGCGGAGCAGAATTCTAAGGATGAGCCCAGGTTGTTCTCGTCGGGCTACACTGTGCCTTTTGTTCTGGTGACGGCGTTGTTCCTGTTCTGGGGCATTCCCAGCGAGATGAACGATATCCTTATCAAGCAGTTCATGAAGTCGTTCGAGATCACCCGGTTCAAAGCCGGCCTGATTCAGTCGGCGTTTTACATGGGATATTTCCTTGTCTCGATGCCGGCGGCGCTGATCATGCGGAAGTACAGCTACAAGACCGGGCTGGTGATTGGGCTCTTGCTTTACGGCGCCGGGACGTATCTTTTCTGGCCGGCGGCAATTGTGCGCCAATACGGGTTTTTCCTGTTCGCGCTGTTCGTAATCGCCAGCGGGGCGGCGTTCCTGGAGACCGGCGCGAATCCGTTCATTGCCGTACTGGGTGATCCGAGGACTTCGGAGCGGCGACTGAATTTCTCCCAAGCCTTCAACCCGCTGGGGGCGGTGATCGGAGTGCTGGTGGGAACGAAGTTCATCTTTTCGGGAATCGAGCTGAGACCGGGCGAAATCGCGGTGATGAGAACCGCAGGAATCTACGATGCCTATTTGCAGCACGAAACTATGCGGGTGGTGAAGCCGTATTTGGTTATCGGCACCGTCATCTTCATTTGGGCGTTGCTGATCCTGCGAACGAAATTCCCCCAGATCGGGGAGGAGGCGCAGACCGGTGTGGAACGCGCCAAGGGGCGATTCGCGGATCTGTTTCATCATCGGCATTTCGTACTCGGGATTCTGGCACAATTCCTTTACGTCGGCGCGCAGGTGGGAACCTGGAGCTATTACATCCAGTATATTCAGGACTATACGCATCAGCCGGAGAAGGTGGCGGGTTACTTTCTGACCGGAACGTTAATGGCCTTCGGTCTGGGACGCTTCACGGCCACCTACCTAATGAAATTCTTCTTGCCGAGCAAGCTGATGGGCATCTGCGGCATCGTCAATGTCACGCTCCTGACCCTCGCGGTGCTGTACCCCGGCTGGGTGGGTGTCGGGGCGCTCTTCCTGACCAGTTTCTTCATGTCGCTGATGTTCCCGACGATCTTCGCGCTGGGCATCAAGGAGCTGGGAGCCAACACGAAACTGGGCGGCTCACTGATGGTGATGTCGATCATCGGCGGTGCTGTGTTTCCTCCGATCGAGGGACTGGTGTTCCAGGCGACCCGAAGCATGGCCGCGGCAATGGCTGTTCTCTTGGTCTGCTATGCTTTCATCGCGCACTACGGCTTCGCCGGGTGCAAGGTGCGCATCCGCCATCTCGTATACGGTAATGCCTCTTGAGACTGCTCCGTGGCGTTGGTGCCGAAGTTTTCGCCGTTGTTGCAGAGCACGACCTGATCAAAAAGGGTTTGAGACTACTCGTTTGCGGCGTCAGTAGCCTTGTTAGAGTTCGGCCGCAGGAAGTTCACTTTGGAGCCATCTAGACTAAGGAGGGTGCGATGTGTCGAATTCGAACGTTCCCCTGGTGGCTGGTTCTCTGCTTGGTGGGATTAGTTCCCACCCTGTGCCGGGCCCAGAATATCAACGGTTCTCTTAGCGGAACCATAACAGACCCGTCAGGCGCTGCCGTTCCCGGTGCGGAGTTGACCTTGACGGCCCAGGAAACGAGTGCGGTGGCAAGATTCACCAGCGGAGCCGATGGTGTCTATTCGTTTCCAAACTTACAACCCGGCACTTATCAGTTGCTCGTCTCCGCCGACGGCTTTCGAGTCTACCGTCAGCAAGGCATCCTAGTCCGGGTCGGGGACTTTCTGCGCCAAGACGTATCGCTGACCTTGGGTCCCTCGACGCAGACTGTCGATGTCGTGGCCAACCCGTCACCCCTCAATTTCGATAATGCCGAGAGAAAAGACGGTGTTTCCCCCGGGACCATGACGGAATTGCCCCTGATGTTAGCCGGTGGCCCTCGGTCCGCGGGAGGGTTCGTCGACCTACTGCCGGGAGTGACCGTAGGTGGGGGTGACGTCACCAACGCACACTTTAACGGCAGTGTGGCTTACTCGGGCGAGGCCCTTCTGGACGGCATCAGCCTGGAATACCCTTCCGGCGGTAATGGGATGTTCTCGGCGTATTTCGACTTTCCCCAGTCGCCCGACATGCTCAGCGAAATCAAGGTGCTGACGTCGAACTATGAGCCCCAGTACGGGTCGACCGGGGGCGCCATCGTTATCATGGAGACGAAGTCGGGCACCAGCCAGTTTCATGGCGGCGTCTTTGAGTATGATCGCAATACCGTGTTTAATGCCCGGCAGTTTGGCGTCGACACCCGGCCGCAGGATCTCGAAAACCAATTCGGCGGGTTTCTGAGTGGTCCGGTCAAGCTCCCTCTGGCGTGGTCCGGGAGGAATAAGACCTACTTCTTTGTGGACTACGAAAGCTACCGCATCGCAGGCGCAGTTTCTCGATCCACCCTCTCCGTTCCCTCGATGAAGGAGAGGCAAGGAGATTTCAGTGACTGGGTTAGTCCCTCGACCGGGAATCTGATACCGGTTTATGACCCTGCTACCCTGCGGGCTAACCCCACTTTCGATCCGACCCAGGCCGTGAGCGCCCTCAACATGCCCTACCTGCGCAATCAGTTCATGGGCTGCGACGGTAACTCTCCCAACGTCATCTGTGCGGCAGATCCGCGGCTGCAGAACTCCCTGGCCAAGCAATGGTTCCAGTATCTGCCGACTCCGACCTCGGCGGGACCGCTTAACAATTATGTGGCTCCCGCCGTGCCAGGCACTTACCTCTCGAATGCGAACTTCTTCAACCTCCGGGTGGACGAATTTATTGGGAGTACTAATCACGTGTCAGCGGTCATCTGGCACCGAAGCTTGCCCGCCGTCACCGCCTCCTTGCTGCCGCCCCAGATTAGCACCAACCAGTTGTCCTACAAGCATACCTGGGCGAACCGCCTGAATTGGGACCATAACTTCGGATCCAACGTCCTGAACAACGTGGGGTTTGGATATACCAATGATTACCTCTATTGGGGCGGGATCGACAACACATACGGGAGCCAACTGCCCCAAATCGCCGGTGTGCAATCCCACGCCTACCCTCCTGTCATCAACTTCACTGATGGCTTCAGCTCGTATGGAACCGGGTTGGGTCCTCCCGACGCGGGCAAATTGCCGAGCCCGGATTGCATTCTCACCGACATGGTGAGTTGGGTGAAAGGGAAACACACGTTCAAGTTCGGAGGGGAATACAGGAATTGGGCCTTTAACTACCACTTCCTCACAAATGAATCCGGCGTCTTTAATTTCGCTGACACCGAGACGGGTCTGCTGGGCATCAACAGCGGCAGTCCAATCGCCAGTTTCCTCCTGGAACAGGTCAACACCGGAACCGTAGCCTTCCACCCTTACGGTACGATCTATGGCCGGTCGGACGCTTGGATTGCACACTTCGGGGATACTTGGAAGGTGACCCCCAAGCTGAGCGTCACTTACGGCATCCGCTGGGAAATGCACCGGCCCCCAGTCGAGAAATGGGATCGCATGTCATTCCTCGACCCCACGCGCCCCAATCCGGGCGCCGGGGGATTGCCGGGGAGCTTGGTTTTTGCAGGGACGAAATGGGGTCCCGCCAGCTTCGGCGCTCGCCGCCCGGACGAGACATTTAAGAGAGGGTTCGGACCGCGCCTGGGTATTGCCTACTCCATGACACCCAAGACGGTCGTCCGAACGGGTTACGGCATCTTCTACGATGCCGGCTATTACCCTGGATGGTACGGAGGGATCGCAACCGACGGGTTTGACGAGTATCCCACCTTCTCAAGTACGGTGGGCGGGTTGGCGCCGGCCTTCATCCTCAGCCAGGGGTTCCCCCAGAACTTCGTGCGTCCTCCTGATCTTGATCCCAGTCTCGACAACGGCGAGGCGGGTCCAAACTATCGGCAGGTGGAGGGGAATCGCCTCCCCTATTCGGGGCAGTGGAACTTGGCCGTCGAACATCAGTTCACGCAGAACTTCTATATCAGTGTCGGGTATGTGGGGAGCAAAGGTACTCGTTTGCTCTCGGCCATCGCCCCCCTCAACGCGCTGGACCCCAAGTTGCTCTCCATGGGTGCCCAACTCGATGATGAATTCCAGGCCGGCCAAACCAGTTTAGACGGTGTGGCTCTTCCGTACCAGGGCTGGACGAGTCAGATGCGCGGATGTGCTCCATCGGTGGCGCAGGCCTTGGTGGCTTACCCCCAGTACTGTGGAGGACTGATACCCGTCAACGATAACTCCGGTAACTCCACTTTTCATTCCTTGCAGATCAAAGCTGAGAAACGCGTCTCGCACGGAACCTGGTTGTTGGCTTCCTACACGAACTCCAAGCTCCTCACCAGTACAGACACCATGCAGACCGGAGCCACGACCTCGGCCACGGGTAGTACGGTGATTTCGCCCTTCGAGCGCCAGCGCAATAAGGCTCTGGCTCTTGAAGATATTCCCCAGACGCTGGCGCTGTCTCTCACCTACGAACTTCCCGTGGGGAAAGGCAAACGTTGGCTGAACCACGGCGGGCCTCTGGAAAAGGTGATTGGGGGATGGACAACCAGTAATATCTTCCACGCCCAATCGGGTATCCCCTTCGTTTTCAGCTCGAGTTACTGTAACGTTCCCACCGAGTTCCAAGCCGTGTGCATTCCAGGAATTGTGCCGGGTGCCAACCCCTGGGCGCAGCACAAAGGCAACTTCGAGCCCAATAGACCATTGCTAAATAGCGCGGCCTTCGAACCTGCGTCGGGGTTCAACTTCTATTTCGGCCAAGGACCCAGGGTCAGCAACTTGCGGGGTTTCCGCTACTTCAACCACGACTTCGCGATCCTGAAGGACTTCCACGTCACCGAGAAGCTCACTTTCGAATTGCGCGGTGAGTTCTTCAACGTGTGGAACTGGCACTCGTTTACTAACGTAGGGAATTCGTCCGTGGGCGCTACACCCGGGATTTCAGCCATCGACACGGACGTGGCTAGCCCGGACTTCGGGATGTGGAACGGGACGGAATCGAAACCACGCAATATCCAGCTTGGTGCAAGACTGACGTTCTGACGAATATCGAATCTCTCCGGACCCTGTGCTGCGGGAACTGTGACACGGGGTCCTGGTTGTTCAGGAAGGGTAAAGCCGATGCTATTTGGAACACCGCTTCCGCCCCGGGCGCTGGAAGGAAGCCGCTGGCGCTTGTATTTTCGGGTTCAGCGCCCATTTTAACCGAGAGCATGGACCATTCTAACGGAATCTGAGATGATGTAGTTATCAGGGGACGCCGGGACGTGCGATCGGACCAAGGAGCCGAATGGAGCAGGCGTCCTAATTCAACGAAGCTGATGACGCATCCGGAACTCGGCAAAGGTCGATTATCATTGAGTGAGAAATGAGCGCTGCTCCGACTCATGTTCCAACAGTCCAACGTCTGTACAAATATGCAACGGATGGAGGTAAGCACATGTTGAGACGGCTGACTGTCTGCACTAGTGTCCTGGCCTTCTTGCTATCGGCGGCCTCGTTCACCGCCGCCGCTGACCAGAACGCGTGCAAGGGTGACCCCGACCGCTGGGCAGAACTTTTCAAAGGCAAGGACCTGACCGGCTGGAAACACGTAGGTCCTGGCTACATGACGGTGGAGGACGGGTTGATCCATACGCATGGCGGAATGGGCCTGCTCTATTGGACCGGCGGCAAGATCGGCGATTGCACTCTGCACGTCGTCTTCAAGATGCGTGACGAGAACGATAATTCCGGCGTTTTCATCCGCATTCCCCTGGAGCCCCGCGAGGAGTGGATGCCGGTGCATTACGGGTACGAGGTGCAGATCGATAACCACCCCGAGCGTTCGAACGAAGACGAGTACCACTCCACCGGCATGCTGTACTCCCTGACCAAGCCCCTGGCCAAGGCTTGGAAGCCGGGCCCGGAGTGGAACACCATGGACATCACCCTGGACGGCCCGCGCACCATCGTGGTGTTGAACGGAGTGAAGGTGACCGATTACAAAGAGGGCGACCCCGTGCCGCCGCGGAAGTTCGATTTCGAGCCGCAGCGCGGTCTGCGGCCGAATCTCGGCTACATCGGGCTGCAAAACGACAGCGACAAGGACATTGTGTTCTTCAAGGAAGTCGCGATTAAGCCGCTGAAGAAGTAAGCGCTGCCCTGGGGGCGCGACAATTCGGCCCACTCCGGTTCCGCCCAAGGAGATCGTCATTATGAGAACGGGAACCTCGCGTCGTCAATTCTTGCAGACCAGCGCTGTCGGGGCCGGCAGCATGCTTGCGGCCAGGACCATCGCGCTTGACGTTTCGGCGCTGGGAGCTACGCTCAAGCCTGTGCCGGCCAGCGATCGCGTGCGCTTCGGCATGATCGGTGTCGGTATGCAAGGCTCCGGCCTGCTTGCCAATGCTCTCACTCTGGCGGGCGTCGAGTGCGTCGCGGCCGCCGAGCTGTACGACGGGCGCCACATGCTGGGTTCCACCAGGAGTCGAGGAGAAACACGTACTCGGCGGCCGTGAGGTTCAAACCCAGGCCGCCCGCCTTCCGGCTGACCAGGAAAAGCCTGCGGTGCTGGCGGAGAAGCCCGATCTGACGGGAGGGAGCCGCGTGCGGGAGCGCAACCAGGGCAAGGCCTTGGTGGGTAAGAGCACGCTGAATCGGTTGGAGCTGACGTGAGAAGCGGCTCCGGCGTTGGGTCTTCCAGGGCCGGGTCCAAGCCCCGGTCCGGTTTTTGCGCTAGTTTGTGGGCGCCGATGCCCGGAGCGAACAAGCGCGGCACGAGTTGCTGGGTTATGTCACCCGACACGCCGAAGCGATCACCGCCGTGAACCCGCTCCGATCCCGCGTCTCGCTTGCTGCTTGCCCTTTGCTGACCCACGGAACCGGAGCCATGGAAAAGAATATCGAGACCGTGATCGGCCGCCGCTTCAAACGCTGGGGCATGCGCTGGACGCGACGCGGCGCGCATAACCTGCTGGTGCTCCGCCTCTGGATCGCCCGCTGCGGAACAACTTGGTTCGAAGTCTTGTATTCTCGCGGAGCGCAACTGACAAATGCTTGACACAACCGGGGAGTAAAGAGAGGATGTGTTGTAAGCGATGATAGGCACCTACGGGGACAACTGCATCGACCGGTACCTCTCGCCCCGCCGCATGGACTTAGTCGGCGGCAACGCGGTGAACGTAGCGGTGCACTTGACGAGCCTGGGCGCCAAGGCAATCTATGTCGGCGCCGTAGGCAACGACCCAGAGGGACAAAAGATTCGCCGGGCATTGGCGGATCGGGGAGTGGACCGCACTCACGTCGTCCCGCGCGAGGGCCGCACCGGCTTGACCGTGATCGACCTCCACGGCGGTGAGCGTTCGTTTCCCGAAGAGGATGTGGGAGTGCAGTGCCCACTGACACTTAGTCCGCAAGCGCGCCAGGCCTTGGTGGGGTGCGAGTGGGTGCACGTGACGGCATTCACTTCCTGGAATATCCGCTGGAGTGCTGCCTGTCCAGATCTGGTCGAGGAGCTACAGTGGCTCGACGCACAGGGCGTGAAGCTCAGTCTGGACTTTAGCGCTCTCGACCAACCCGACCTTGCCCGACTAGTCGGTCGGTCACTGGAGCTGGCTTTTGCTTCACGTCCGGCTGGCGGCGTGGAGGAAACAGGGAAAATGTGCCAGTTTCTGCAAGAATGCGGCGTGCGTGAGGTTGTTGTCACCATGGGTGCCGGCGGTTCACTCTGGAGCGACGGTCGCAGAACCGTCTCTGTGCCCGCGCCGTCACTGCGTCCCCTGGACACCCTCGGCGCGGGCGACGCCTTTGTGGCAGCGTGGCTCGAGGCGCGCGGCCGCGGTGAGGACGTGCCGCGTTGCATGGAGCGCGCCACCGCCAGGGCCGCCGAGGTATGCCGACACTTCGGCGCGTGGCCACAGATGCAATTGGCGATGGAGAGCGACGAGGCAGGAGTTGAACCGTAAGCTCGTTTTGTTCCTTTTCAGCGGGGCTGGTTTCATCGGGGCCGCGGAGCGGCTGGCGAAGGCGTTGCCGGCGGAGCAGATCCGTAACAACACCAGATTGAAGTGGAATCCCGCTGGTGTGCCGTCAAACGCAAGGCGCATCTTACCCCCCAGCAAAGGTTTCGCCTGCGGGACCTACTGCGCTACAACCTCAAAACCATGCGCGCCTATCTCCTCAAAGAGGACTTCCAGCAGTTCTGGGAATACGACTCGCCCATTTGGGCCGCTAAGTTCCTGGACGAATGGTGCCGCCAGACGATGCGCTCCCGCCTTGAACCGATGAAGACGATTGCCAAGATGCTGCGAGCCCATCGGGATCTGATTCTCAATTAGTTCAAGGCCAAAAAGCAGTTCTCCAGCGGCGTGGTGGAAGGCCTGAACAACAAAGCCAAAGTCACTATGAGAGAATCCTACGGTTTCCGGACCTTTCGCATTACCGAACTCGCGCTCTATCACGCACTTGGCAAGCTGCCCGAATCTGAACTAACCTACGAATTCTACCGACAAATCAATCTGTCATCCCAATCCTGGTCTCGACGACCGTCCCCCGGACCGCCTTTTCCGGATTTGCCGGTGAAGCCGGCTCCGGCCACCGTCGCCGGCCTGATCATCTCCGACACGCAAGAGGTGAACTCGGTCTCATGACCGGTCTGAGGTGTGATATTGAGGAGCCATATGAACATAGACTCTCCGTTGTTTGCCGAGGAGCGTCGTCAGCACATTCTCCAGATCCTGGAACTGGAGGCCCGGGTTTCGGTGGCTGGGCTGGCCGACCAGTTCCACGTCAGCGAGGACACCATCCGCCGCGACCTGCGCCGGCTGGACGGCCGAGGCCTGTTATCGAAGACGCACGGAGGCGCCCTGCGCCGCGTGGTCCGGTACGAGGAGCGCACCGGGGTGCTATTGGAGGCTAAGAAGGCCATCGGCCGCAAGGCCGCCGAACTGGTCGAGAGAGGCGATACGATCATCATTGATAGCGGCACCACGACTCTCTGTATGGCCAACGCCCTGCGTGCTGAGCAGGTCCGCGTTCTGACTAACAGTCTTGAGGTGGCGCAGGTAATCGCTACATACCCCCAATACGAGTTGATCGTGTTCGGGGGCAAGTACGATACCATCCACCACGAGCTGGTCGGGCGGGAGACCGTCCAGCAGATCCACCGCTACCGGGTCGACAAGCTCTTTATGGGATTCACCGCGCTGGATCGGAAAAAGGGACCTACTGACGCTTCTCCGGAGGACGCAGAGGTTAAGCGGGCCATGATCGGAGTGGCGCAAAAAGTCATCGGCTTGGCTGACCACAGCAAGCTGGGACAGGTAGCGTTGGCCTGGGTGGCGCCGCTCAGTGTTTTCGATATTCTCGTCACCGACGAACAGGCCGATACCAGTGCATTTGAGGACCTCAACTGGAACGTGATCAAGGTGCCGATCCTGCCGCAACCGGCGAAAGATGCAAGATCCTCCTGATGAAGGTACGGTAATGATGTCGTTGGCGCTGCGAACAGACCAGTACATCCCCCGCTGTTCTACAAGCTTTTCCGCCGCTTTTGCGCGTCGGTGACACACCGGAGCGCACCGGTTGAGTATCCACAGGTTGCCGATGGTCTGCGCCAGCCGGTGATTTTGCAATCGGAGCTGGACGGCAATCGCCACCGAGTGTGGGTGGATGTTCAGTCAGTTTAAGCAGCAGTTCCGGAGATCACTTCGATGATAATTATTGCTGCTATCCTTGCGATCTTTGTTTACGGATTGATCGCCGCCTTCTTGGGCACCATCCTGCCCGACCTTTCCGAACGCTTCCACCTGACTCCGAAGCAGAATGGAACCATCGCGTTTGCTCAGGCACTAGGTTTGATGATTGCTTCGCTCGCGGTGGGGCCTCTCATCGATAACGAAGGCAAGAAGGTCGGCCTCGTGCTAGGGCTGGCGCTGATTTCAATTGCGCTCTTGCTGCTGCCGCGCGCGCGTGGCTTCGGCAGTATTGTCGCTCTGCTGTTTGTTCTCGGGATGGGCGGCGGAATCGTGGTTACAGGAGCGAACGCTCTCGTCAGCGATGTGGCCGAAGTCCATCGTGCGACGGCGCTCACGTTCGTGAACCTGTTCTTCGGCCTGGGTGGGTTGATCACGCCCTTTCTCTCGGCAAATCTGTTCAAAGGCAACTCCGTACGGCTTGGATACAGCATCGCGTTGCTGACGATCGGCACGCTGGCCGTTCAACTACTGGCGAGGATCCCGGGCCCGACGGGCGCCAAGGGATTCGTGCTATCGAATGCCGGAACGGTGCTCGGGCGTCCGGAGCTGTTCCTGCTCGGGCTGTTTCTCTTTCTGTATGTGTCGTGCGAAGTTGGAATCTGGAACTGGCTTGTGCAGCACCTCATTGCGCAAGGCATTCCCGAATCGCGCGGGCTGAACATTCTGTCGCTTGGATTTGCTCTCGGATTGTTGATTGGGCGCATGGTGATTTCGCCGATCCTGATGCGCGTGCCCGCGCTCACGGCGACGCTGCTGGCGGCGATCTGCATGGCAATTACGACGGCGTTATTGGTGAATGCGACCAGCGCTAAGCAGGCCTGGATACTGGTGTTCCTGGCCGGCATTTCGATGGCGCCCGTGTTCCCAACGACGCTGGCGATTGTCGGCGACGCGTTTCCGAGGATGACCGGAACGGCCATCGGGATCGTGATCACGTGCGGTTGGGCTGGACTGGCCGTCAGCTCGCGAATCATCGGAGCCATCGCCAGAGGTGATCCGAGAAGACTTAAGAAGGCGCTGCTAGTTATCCCTGCGTTTTCGGCAGTGATGGTCGCGCTGAACATCGCAATCCTGGCGACGCTCTATTTCTTACCAATCCACGCAACCCAGTCATTACTGTCTGGCGAAGCGATGGAAGCCGTTGCCGGCGAAATCGACGCTGAGCCTGCCCATTGCCCGGACCTCGGATTGAACCAGCGCAGTGTATTTGCCTGCGTCAGTTCCCCCCAACGAATCTTTACATGGCCTCCCACCGGCATATATAAAACAGCCCAGTCGCCCGCTTCTGGTTTGGCCGCGGCCACGAACTCGCTCGGGTCTTTGTCGCCCGGTTGCTCTTCAAGCAAAGAGGGGGCCGGACGCAGCGTCCACCACGGCAAGGCCTGATGTCGTGGGATCCGTGGAGTGTTGTCTCTGGCGCTGTACGCTCTGCCACCCCGCTTCCACACGTGAACCGGACCCCACTCATCGAGAAAGAAAAGGAGCTCGCTTGCAGCGAGCGATCTGAGCGTCCTCGACAATAATTCAACTTTGTCCCGGTAATTCGGATCAGGGCTTGTAAGCACTCGACGTGCTTTTCTCCATCCATAGCCGGCGGTCTTGATTAGTCGAGCAACGGTGCCTGTGGAGATGTGCCGGTGCGATGCCATACCGCCTGAGCACGTTCGCCACCGTCTGATCCGACACCCCATGGCCGAGGTTGGCCAGAGCTCCCACGATCCGATCGTATCCCCAGCCGGAGTTCTCTCTGGCCATACGTACGATCAGGGCCTCGGTTTTGCCATCGATGGGCGGTCGGCCCCGATAGGATCGGCGTTTGGATCCGTCGAACTTGCGGGCGATCAGCCGCCGGTACCACGCCAGGATCGTGTCGGGCTGGGCGACACCGGCCACCTGCTCCAGTCCCCTACGGCCGAGTCTCTTGCCCATTTCAGCCAGGGTGGATCTCTCCGGATCGGACAGCCGCAGACGGGCGGGAAGGTGTGATCGCAAGATCCGGTTCTCGGCCGCCAGGTATTCGTTTTGCGCCAGCAACTGCTGGTTAACCAGACCCGTTACATAGGCCAACAACCGCACCCATTTTTTGTTTTGCATGGTGACCGTACATCATATGTGATCTGGCGCTGAATCGTCCGGTCGAATATTTTGACCATACGGGAACGGATATCGACTCGTGAGTGGAGGCTCTTGCGCGGGCTTTGAAGAAGGGTCCTCTGGTGCTCGGATTTCTCGTCCGTGGTGTACCCTCGGCGTCCCGAGCCAGGTGGTGTACTGCTCTCGACTGATCACCGGCCCGACCAACGAGCACGCCCAAACTTGACCGCCAATCCAACGAAGCACCTGCCTGATTGGCCTGCTCAAAATGTCAATGAAATGCTGATCGCCTTTTGTGGGTGCTTTTGACTGAGGGACCAGTTTTTCGACCCTACGGGGTCGAACGGCTTATGCGGTACACCGAATCTCTCTTACAGCGAGCCACTTATCGAGCCACGAGAGCCAGCGAACGGCCCACGACCTCCGTGAACACCTCACGGGGACGATGGTGATAACGACACTCTGTTGGGGTCTCTTTCGGACGCGGGAT
>Ga0326728_10010857_pt1 | contig 21101 bp, 16 predicted proteins | sample MB3enrmetagenome_FD_207602 | JGI IMG/M metagenome (GOLD analysis project Ga0326728, IMG submission 207602) | Lab enriched peat soil microbial communities from McLean, Ithaca, NY, United States - MB31MN | ecosystem: Environmental > Terrestrial > Soil > Wetlands > Peat | place: USA: New York... | reverse complement strand
CATACCGGACATTTCTACTTTGCTTAGAATAGGACATTTCTACTTTGCGTTGACACCCTTTTCAGATTTTAGTTGCAATTGATGAGGCCCGATGGTAATTGAATACACAGGCGGATGTAGTGTTGCACTACACCATCATAGTTAACCCGTCAGGTCGAACGGCGCGAAATAATGCGCAGTTTTCCCCTTGTCCGCGATCGACCAGCGAATCCCGCGAATCGATACGAACCACCAAATCTCCCCGCAGCTCTTACGGGTGTAACCCGGAATTCACCGGGTCTCTCTGGTTATGCTCTAAGCGGAGGTAGGAACGTGAACGACCAAGGCAAGACAAAAGAACAGCTCATCGGAGAACTGGCGGAGATGCGCCGGCGGGTAGCCGACCAAGAGAGATTAGATGCCGGGCGCAAAGGGCAAGACGCACTCCGGGAAAGCGAAGAAAAATTCAGGCTCCTCTTTGAGAAATCGGCTGACGCCATACTCCTCCTGGACGGGGACACCTTCGTAGACTGTAACGAAGCGGCCCTCAGGCTCATGGGCTGCTCCGGCAAGGAGCAGCTCATCGGACTCCACCCGTGGGATATTTCCCCCAAGCGACAACCAGATGGCCGCCTATCGTCAGAGAAGGGGAAGGAACTGACCAGCGTGACCATGACGCAGGGAATTAACCGATTCGAGTGGATGCACCGTACCTTTAATGGCGAAGACCTCTGGATTGACATTTCACTCACGGTTATCCCGATACAAGGAAGACTGATCATGTACACCATGTGGAGGGATATCAGAGAGCGCACGCAAGCAAAAGCGCAGCTCAGGGAGTCGGAGGAGCGCTACCGTGTGGCGATAGAAAGTTCGAATGACGGCGTTGCGCTCTTTAGGGGACCCGGCCTCATCTATGGTAACCGGAGATATATCGACATGTTCGGGTACGACAGCCTGGAGGAAGCGCAGCAGACGGATCGTTTCCTCAAGATACACACGGACGACCGGGAGATGGTCGCCGAATATACCGCGAGGAGGCAGAGAGGCGAACCGGCCCCGTCACCATACGAATGTAAAGGGATCGGGAAGAACGGCGCAATAATGCATCTGGAGGTCTCTGTCGCCAATGTGACGTATCTTGGAGAGCCCGCCTTCCTTGCGTATCTCAGGGACATCACGGAGCGTAAGCGTGCGGAAGAGGCATTGATGCAGAGTGAGAAGAAATATCGCAGCATCTTCGACAATGCCCTGGAGGGCATCTTTCAGACGACGCCGGACGGCCGTTACCTCACGGTGAACCCTGCCCTGGCCCGCATGTACGGCTATGACTCCCCCGGGGAGATGATGGAGGCGGTAACCGACCTCCAGGGGCAGCAGTACGTGGTCCCGGAGGATCGCGTCAGGCTCAAGGCCCTCTACCGGCAACAGGGCTTTGTGAAAGGGTTCGAGACCCAGATCTACACAAAAAACCGGGATAAGGTGTGGATCTCCATGAATGCGCAGGCCGTCAGAGACCCGGAGGGGAACACCCTCCACTACGAGGGCACTACCGAGAACATCACCGAGCGGAAGAACCTCGAAGACCAGCTCCGCCAGGCGCAGAAAATGGAGGCCATCGGCACCCTCGCAGGCGGTGTCGCCCATGACTTCAACAACATCCTCACCGTCATCATGGGCCTGGCTAATCTCATCCAGATGGGCATCGACAAGGATGACCTCTTCAGGCCGTACGTAGACCAGATAGTGGCCTCGTCGGAGAGGGCGGCCGACCTCACCCGGAGCCTTCTCGCCTTCAGCCGAAAGCAGCGGATCACCCTGGAACCCCACAACGTGAACGGCGTCGTCACAAGCACGGCAAAGCTCTTGAGAAGACTCCTTCCCGAGGACATCGGCATCACGATGCACCTCACCGACCGGGACACCTTCAGCCTGCTCGACATCACCCAGATAGGCCAGGTCCTCATGAACCTTACCACCAATGCCCGCGACGCCATGCCGCACGGGGGCTCGCTGACCATCACGACGGAACGGGCAACGCTGGACGAGGGCTTCAGGAAGACCCACGGATTCGGACGTACGGGCGAGTACGTGAAGCTCTCCGTATCGGATACCGGCGCCGGCATGGACGAGCGGACAATGGAGCGTATCTTCGAGCCCTTCTTCACCACGAAAGAAGTAGGCAAAGGGACGGGCCTCGGACTCGCGAGCGCGTATGGCATCGTGAAGCAGCACGACGGCTATATCACTGTGTCGAGCTTACCTTTCAGCGGGACCACCTTCGACATATACTTCCCTCTTATCGATCCTCCGTCCCGGGAAGAAACTCCTGCCGCCGGAGAGATCACACGGGGCGCCGAGACCATCCTCATAGTCGAAGACGACCGGGACGTGAGGAAGCTCCTCGCCACGATCCTCCAAAACCAGGGCTATACCACCGTGGAAGCCATTGATGGAAACGATGCGATAAAAGTCCATCATGCGCGCAAGGAGAAGATCGACCTCATCATCCTCGACGTGGTGATGCCGGGGAAAAACGGCAAAGAAGCCCTTGACGAGATCATCCGCACCGACCCGGGGGTCAAAGCAGTTTTCGTGAGCGGCTACACCGGAGATAGCGTTATCGACAAAGGCATTCAACGCGAGGGCGTTGACTTTCTCCAGAAGCCCCTCTCGGCGACGGCACTGCTTGCGAAAGTGAGAGAGGTGCTGGACAGGTAGTGGGCATCGCCGACAGCCACCGTCTGTGCCGGGTAAAATGGTCGATGCCGTGGCAAAAGCACTCTTGCCCCATGCCCTCGGAAGAAAAGTTCGGAAGGCCCTGGGCGGATAAAATTCATGTGCCTAAAGGTCATCCATATGCTATTCTTTAACCTTCGTTTCCAGCCTGGTCCTCGGGGAGGCATTTATGTACAGAATCCTGATCGTCGACGACGAGGAGGCAGTGAGATACACGCTCAAGCAGCTCTTGAGCAAATACGGGTTTGCGCCTTATGAGGTATCGGGTGGAGCCGAGGCAATCACGGCCGTAAAGAGTCTTGATCTCGATCTCATACTCCTCGACCTGGTCATGCCCGGACCCGACGGCATGGAGACGCTCCTTGAGCTGCACCACATCGATCCCGATATGCCCGTCATAATGATGACCGGACGGGGTGACGTTTCCACCGCGGTTCAGGCGGTCAAGATAGGGGCCTACGATTTCATTACAAAGCCCCTTCAGATGAACAAGCTGATCCAGGTGATTCAGGGAGGGCTGGAACGGTCCGAGCTTCGCAGATCGATAAGGCAGCTTCAGACATCCCTGGAGTGGATCTTCGGAGAGAGCGCAGCCATGAGGGGGGTCATTCAACAGATACGCCAAATCGCATGGGGCAATGCGGTGATAGTTATCCATGGCGAGACGGGTACCGGCAAATCGGTGACCGCCCAGGTCATTCACAACCTGAGCAAGAGGGCGCACCTGCCGTTTCAACCGATCAAAATAGGCGCCATTTCCGAGCCTCTCGTTGAAACAGAGTTATTCGGCCGGGGCAAAGGAGAGGCAGAGGGCCGCGAGGGCGCGAGAAAAGGGGTCATCGAATCCGCCAGGGGCGGCACGGTCTTTATCGACGGCCTGGGATACATACCTTGGGCGGTACAGGACAAACTCCTCAAAATCATGGAGGAACGGCGGATATACCCTGCGGACGCGTCCACGCCGGTCGAGGTTGATGTGCGTATGATCATGGGCACCACTACGGACCTCACAACATTGGTGAGAAGGAAAAAGCTGACCGAAGGCCTGCGTCACCATCTGAGCGGACCCGTCATTACCCTCCCCCCGCTGAGAGAGAGGATGGAAGACGTGCGCTTCCTGGCCGTTAAATTCCTGTGGAAGGCCTCGATAGAGCTGAATCGGCAGGTCCACGAGCTGGACGAGGACACGATAGATCTGTTGATGCATCACTCGTGGCCCGGTAACGTGAGAGAGCTCGAAAATACGGTCAGAAGGGCCGTCCTTACCTCGAAAGACGGCGTCATAAGACCGGAACAGGTAAAGTCGATCATTGAAGGCGCACCCGAAGACAAGGCACCTTTTTCCTGCCTTCCGAACAAAACAGCGGTCCCGGAAGGTATACGGGTGGAAGAGGAGACAAAGGCAACGCCGGAGCGTTATCGCAATCAAGACAATGATACACTCCGGAATGCGATCCTGACCAACATCAAGGAACTGGTTTTCCCGTATCTTCAAAGAGTGAGGAACGGACGCCTCACCGAGAGCCAGGCTGCCTATATGGATATTATCGAGTCGAGCCTCAACCACGTCATTTCACCCTTCTTGCAGAAGATGACGGGCGCATACTCCCGTTTCACCCCCACGGAAATCCAGGTCGCCGATATGATCCGGAGCGGTAAGACGAGCAAGGAGATAGCGAAACTGCTTCACGTCTGCACGGGGACTATTGAAGGCCACAGGAACAGCATCAGAAAAAAGCTTGGCTTGAGCAATAAGAAGACCAACCTCCACTCCTACCTTTCCTCCATGTAAGATGAGAACCGGTTTCGCCCTAGGGATCATATATAGGGTCAACCCTAGATTAACCATAGAAAAACCCTGCGGTCCTCGACCTTAAGACCCTCCTCCCCGAGCCGATCACCCATGCATGTATGACGGACCTGAAAGCTCAAGGAGCCTTGTAGCCCCTGCTGTGGATACACGTTCGATCCATACCGCGCAAAAGGCGATTGTCGACTACGCGCGGGAGCTCAGGGCCCTGAATGCTGCAACGGAACAGGACTTCCTTTCTCTCGGTCTTTCCCTCGGCACGGTTTCATCGGAAGCGCAAAACGTCTCTGCCCTGGCGGCATCTGTCGTGGAGCTGGTGACAAACGAAGATGTCGAGAGGGACACTTCGAGATTCCGGGACCTCTTCGATTCGCTGGACGAGCACTTCCGTCAATCCCGGGTCAAAATGGACCGCGGTCACGATCCCCTTCGCCACATGGGAGAGATAGTGAATGATGCGCACAGGCCCCTCTCGGCTTTTCGAAAGATCGTGAAACACCTCCGCATGCTGAGTGTTTCCACACGGATAGAAAATGCCCGCCTCGCCGATAACGATAACAGCTTCGATGTCCTGGCCGAAAATGTTGAAAAACTTTCGGTTATGATAGCCCTCAAATCGGAGAGCTTTCTCGGAGGTTTGACTTCCTTGCAGGAAACGATAAAAGAGACTGCCGGAAAAACCATTACATCCAGGGCTTCCATGGAGGAGCGCACGGAACTTATGCTGCGCAACCTTTCAACGAATCTCTCAATGCTTTCTGAAAAACGTTCCTCATCGCTCCGGGCTGTCTCCACTCTCACCGCAAGGTCGGACGAGGTATCCAGGGGCATATCGGAGGTTGTTTCGTCGCTCCAGTTTCACGATATCACCCGTCAGCAGATAGAGCACGTAGCCGATATTTTCGACGAAATAGGAACCGGGCAATCGGGTAACAGCGCCACGTGTGCCGCCATGAATGCCCTAAGGCATGTCGGGGGGCTCCAGATCGATCAGCTCAAACACGCGAAGGACGAATTGGGATCGGCCATAGAGAGGGTGATAGCGGGCCTTCACCGGATAGCGTCTCTTCTGGCTGATATGTCCAAAGATGCCGCGAACCTGACCGGCGTCGCCGGCAACGGCGGCAAATCGTTTTTGTCCGAACTGAACGACTCTTTATCGCTCGTCATGGGCTCTTTCGTTGCCAACGAGGAAACCGGCAGAGGTCTGTCTGCCGCCGTAAGGTCGGTGACGGGCATGGTTGAGAAGCTTACGGCGTTCGTAGACGATATCGAAGAGATAGGCTCGGAGATAGAATTGATCGCCCTCAATGCCCAGATTAAGGCGTCTCACAAGGAGGAGGATGGCGGCGCCCTCGGGGTACTTGCCGGGGCCATCCGAAACCTCTCCGATGATGCCGGCTCCCAGACGTCGATTATGACGGATGCCTTGAAGGGGGTCAGGGATGCCGCCCTGGAGCTGGACGCGCTTGAGAGCGGGGAGGGGAGCGCCGGCCGAAACATACGCCCCATAGAGGAACGGATGCGGGATCTGCTTGAGGCGCTAGGCCGGTCACATCAAACCCTTGTTTGCTGCCTTGACGATCTCGACAAGAGATCGTTGGGGCTCACCCGCGCCATAGAAACGGCGGTGCGAGGAATAACCGCCCATGTCAGGGCGAACACGGTAATGGGCGGCATCGTTCAAAGCCTGGAGCGGCTTCTCGCATGCAGCTCAGAAGTGATGGATCATGCAGGAGGCACTACAGAGAACGGCTATCTGGAACTGCTCGCGGACCGCTATACCATGGACCGGGAACGCCACATACACCAATCGTATCTTTCCGGAACCCATGGCGCGCCAGGACAGGCCAAGGACAGCGATTTCGGAGACAATGTGGAGCTTTTTTGACGACAGATTGGGGGCACTCTATGACTGATTGTATCACAGAAGACAAGATGGGTGTAAGAATCATTCATCTCACCGGAGACCTGACCATCGCGCGGGCGGACGAGGTGAAATCGGCACTTCTTGAATCCCTGAAAGCGGCGGAGCACATCGAAATCGATCTCGCCTCGGTAGAGGAAACCGATCTCGCCTGCCTACAGCTCTTCTGCTCCGCCCACAGGACATCGAAACACCTGGGCAAGTTTTTCGGGCTCCGCGACAGTGGCGTCGGTTCGTTCAAACGCACGGTAAGAAGTGCAGGCTATGCACGTTCCAGCGGATGCGTGCTCGACACAGACAACCAGTGCATATGGAAAGAGGAGAGATACCGTGAGTAAGCGGATCATGACGGTAGACGATTCGGCCAGTGTGCGGCAGATGGTGAGCTTCACCCTGAAGCAGGCGGGCTACGAGATTGTCGAGGCAATCGACGGAAAGGATGCCCTCACGAAACTGGAGGGAAGCGGAATCCACATGGTGCTTACCGACCTGAACATGCCCAATCTGGACGGCATAGGGTTGATTAGGGGTTTACGGGTGCATCAATCCTACCGGTTTATTCCTGTTATCATGCTCACCACGGAATCTCAGGATGCAAAGAAACAGGAAGGCAAGGCGGCGGGCGCCACGGGGTGGATCGTGAAACCATTCAAGCCGGAGCAACTCGTGGCCGTCGTAAGGAAGGTGCTGGGATGAACGACAACCATAGGCAACTTTTTTTAGAGGAGGCCCAAGAGCTCCTCGCAGAGCTGGAGAACCAGTTGCTCGAACTCGAACAAGCGCCGGATGATGCGGAGCTGATCGGAAGTATATTCCGGGCCATGCATACGATAAAGGGATCCGGTGCCATGTTCGGTTTTGACGATATTGCCGTTTTTACCCACGAAGTGGAAAGCATCTACGACAAGGTGCGGGGCGGACAAATACCCGTGACAAAGGAGCTGATTAACCTCACCCTGCGGGCCAGGGACCGAATCAAGCTCATGTTGGATGGTCTTCCCGGGGGCGAGGTTGGGGAGGGGTTGACGCCGTCGGAGATAGTCGCCGGTCTTAAAGGATTGACCCCGGGAGGGGGAGTTCCCGCCCCCTTCCCTGACGGAAAACCGACCGGCAAAGAAGGCCCGGGGATCGGCATAAGGCATGATAAGGTCACGTACCGGATCAGGTTCACACCTTCGCCCGATATCTTTCTCACGGGGAGCAACCCGCTCCTCCTCTTGAATGAACTCCGTTTTTTGGGAGAATGCGACACGAGGGCGCAGCTCGACAAGATCCCCTCGTTGAAGGATATCGATCCGGAAAAGTGCTACACGTACTGGGATATTATCCTCACTACCGACCAGGGGATCGATGCCGTAAAGGACGTCTTCATCTTTGTAGAGGACGAATGCGTTCTGACGATAGATACGATAGATACCGGGTCTCGGGGAGATACGGAACCGGAGTACAAGAAACTGGGCGAGATACTCGTCGAGCGAGGTGATATAGAGAAGGCAGAGCTCGGTAAGGTGCTCACCGAAAAAAAGTACCTCGGGGAGATGCTGGTAGAGAAAGGCGTTATCACCCCTGACAAGGTAGAATCGGCTTTGATCGAACAGGAACATGTGCGAAGGGTCAGGGAGAAGTCCCGTGCAAATGAAGAGTCGGCGGCGAGCATCAGGGTGCCTGCGGAAAAGCTGGACAGCCTCGTCAACCTCGTGGGGGAGCTTGTCACCGTCCAGGCGAGACTTACCCAGACCGCGTCGGTTTCCCATGACAATGAGCTTGCCGCCATAGCAGAGGAAGTGGAACGATTAACAGGAGAGCTGAGAGACACCACCTTAAATATCCGCATGCTCCCGATAGGCACCACCTTCGGCCGGTTCAAGAGACTGATCCGCGATCTCTCCCAGGACCTGGGGAAAGAGATCGAGCTCGTCACCGAAGGCGCGGAAACGGAGCTCGATAAAACCGTTATCGACCGCCTGAACGATCCTTTAGTCCATATCATACGAAATTCGATCGACCATGGCATTGAGCTGCCCTCCGTCAGGGAGGCGCAAGGCAAGCCTGGAAAGGGTACTATCCGCCTCTCCGCCTCATACTCGGGGGCATCTGTGCTGGTCACCGTGAGGGACGACGGCGCCGGCCTCGACGTGGACGCGATACGGGAGAAGGCGATCGAGAAGGGCCTGCTCTCCCCGAATGCGGAGCCGACAAAGAAGGAATTGTTTTCCCTCATCTTCGCCCCCGGTTTTTCTACTGCGAAGAGCGTGACCAATGTGTCGGGCCGAGGGGTTGGCATGGACGTGGTGAGAAAGACCATCGACATGCTCAGGGGCGTCATTGAGGTGGAGAGTGAGCGGGGTTCGGGGACCTTGGTCACTTTGAAACTCCCTCTCACTCTCGCCATTATTGACGGGCTTCTCACCAAAGTGGGCGACAATTTCTTTGTCCTGCCCCTCTCCACGGTGGAGGAATGCATTGAGCTCGTCCACAAGACGGATGAAAAGAGAAACGGCAATTGTCTGGTCAACGTGCGGGGACAGCTCGTCCCCTATATCCGCTTGCGGGAGACCTTCGGTATCGAGGGTGGTCTCCCGCATGTGGAGCAGATCATTATTACCGAGGCGGGAGGGGATAGAATAGGCTTTGTGGTGGACCATGTGATAGGGGAGCATCAGACGGTGATAAAGAGCCTCGGCAAGGTCTACAAGCACGTGGACTCCGTATCGGGGGCCACCATATTGGGCGACGGCACGGTCGCGCTCATCGTGGATGTGGCCAAGGTGGTAAAAAGCGTGGAGCTGGCGGAGGCAGCATTTAACTGATATGGCCTTCACCTTCTTCTTCAGGGACATGCAGATCCTGGAACTTGCCATCAAACATGTAATCCCCTACGCAATAGGGAGGAGCCGAATTAAGGTCTGGGATGCCGGGTGCGCTATGGGACCGGAACTGTACTCTCTGGCGATGATGTTTGCGGAGCACATGGGACAGTTCGCATTCAAGAACCTTACCATCTATGCAACCGACATTGACGAGCAGGACACGTTCGGAACCATCGTCAGGAAGGGCGTTTATCCGTGGGATGAGCTAAAGAGGGTCCCGGAGGATATATTCGCCAAATATTTTAAACCCGATTCGAGACCGGGGTTCTTTCAGATAACCGATTCCATACGGGAGCGGGTAGTTTTCCAGCGGCACGACCTCCTCTCTCTCAAACCTATCGGGAACGATTTCAGCTTCGTGCTGTGCAAGAACGTCCTTCTTCACTTTCAACCGGGGGAACGAAGCAAAGTCATATCCATGTTTCACAAGACCCTTGCCCCCATGGGCTATTTTGCAACAGAGCAGACACAAAAAATGCCTCCCGAGATAGCTCCTCTTTTTGAACGGGTAGCCTGCGACGGGCAGGTATTCAGAAAAGTTGAGATTTCTCGATGAAAGTAATGTGTCTTAATGGAAAGAGCCTGAAGTATGTCGGGGCAGTGTAAGTGTAGGGTGTATATAAGGAGGAACTTTGATTTTCATTATGGACGGTAGTAGAGCAGACTGAAAACGAAAATGGAGGGAGTAGCATGTTAAGCAGCAAAGCACTTACATTGTTTCAGGAGGAATGTGAACGGGTCCGCAATGCCATTGCAGGTGGCAACCTAAACGAGCGCTGCAATACAGACAAAGTGGATGAGAAATTCAAACCGCTCGTAAACGCCGTAAACGGCATCATAGAAAGCTTCACGAAGCCCTTGGATGCCCTCGTGGCGGAAGCGGGCATGCTCCATAAAGGGGTCATGGAAGGGAAGCTTGCTACACGGGGCGATCCTGAGAAATTTACCGGACGGTATAGAGAGATGGTCCAGGGGGTGAACGACACCGTCGATGCGATCGCAGGGCCGCTCAAGGCGGCGGCGGAGTATGTGGGCCGTATCGGCAAGGGAGACACGCCGCAGTTGATTACGGATGAATACAGGGGAGACTTCAACGAGCTCAAAAACAGTCTCAACCAGTGTATAAGTACATTCGGTACCCTCGTTGATGAGACGGGGGTCATCATCAGGGCAGCCGTTGAAGGCAGGCTTGACGGCAGGGCCGACACCGAGAAGGTTCAGGGGGTATACAGAAAGATCCTGCGAGGCTTCAACGATACCCTCGATGCGGTCATTGGTCCCTTGAAGGTGGCGGCGGAATATGTGGACAGGATCGGCAGAGGTGAGGTGCCCGAGAAGATCACCGATGCGTACAAAGGTGATTTCGATACCCTCAAGACCAACCTGAACAACTGCATCGATGGCCTGGGAGGACTGGTCGAGGCCGGCCAGGTCCTTGAGCACATGGCGGTGAACGATTATACGAAGCGCGTAGAGGGTCAGTACCATGGTGTTTTTGCAAAAACATGTGCGAGTGTCAACACGGTCCGGGAGAGGATTCTTCACGTCATAGACACCTCGACTAAGGTATCTATGGGCGACCTTTCCGATTTGGCCGATTACAGGAAGATCGGGAAACGCTCGGAGAACGATAAACTCGTGCCCGCCTTTACCAGCATGATGGAGAACGTAAAGGCGCTCGTTGACGACACCGGGATCCTCGTAGACTCCGCAGTCCAGGGCAAACTGGCTACCAGGGCGGACGCATCGAAGCACCAGGGCGATTACCGGACGATCGTTGAAGGGGTCAACAGGACCCTCGATGCGGTCATAGGACCCCTCAACGTGGCGGCGGAATATGTGGACAGGATCTCCAAAGGGGACATCCCGCCGAAGATCACCGACTCCTACAACGGCGATTTCAACGAGATCAAGAACAACCTGAACAACTGCATCGATGGCCTGGGGGGGCTGGTAGAGGCCGGCCAGGTCCTTGAGCACATGGCGGTGAACGATTATACGAAGGGCACAGAGGGTCAGTACCAGGGTATTTTTGCAAAAACATGCGCGAGCGTCAACACGGTCCGGGAGAGGATTCTTCACGTCATCGGCATCGTAAGGAAGGTATCCGCGGGCGACCTTTCCGATCTGGACGATTGCAGGAAGCTTGGGAAACGCTCGGAGAACGATACGCTCGTGCCCGCCGTTACCAATATGATGGAAAACGTACAGGCCCTCGTCGATGACGCTGAGATTCTCGTCGAGGCCGCAATCCAGGGCAAACTGGCTACCAGGGCGGACGCATCGAAGCACCAGGGCGATTACCGAACGATCGTTGAAGGGGTCAACAGGACCCTCGATGCGGTCATAGGACCCCTCAACGTGGCGGCGGAATATGTGGACAGGATCTCCAAAGGGGACATCCCGCCGAAGATCACCGACTCCTACAACGGCGATTTCAACGCGATCAAGAACAACCTGAACGTCCTCATCGATTCGATGAACGAGATCACGAAGGTTGCCCAGGAGATTGCGAACGGCAACCTGATGGTGACCGCCAAAGAGCGATCCGGCCAGGATGAGCTGATGAAGGCCCTCGCTGCCATGGTCGGCAAGCTTATCGAGGTCGTCAATGAAGTGAAGACTGCCGCGGATAACGTTGCATCGGGAAGCCAGGAGATGAGTGGAAGCTCACAGAAAATGTCCCAGGGCGCAACGGAGCAGGCCGCCTCCGCGGAAGAAGTCTCTTCATCCATGGAGCAGATGGTATCAAATATAAAACAGAATGCCGATAATGCCCAGCAGACGGAGAAGATCGCCCTCAAGGCGGCCCAGGATGCACGGGAAGGCGGGAAGGCGGTCACCGAAACGGTTCAGGCCATGAAGGAGATCGCCACGAAGATATCCATCATCGAAGAGATAGCGAGGCAGACCAATCTCCTCGCCCTGAACGCGGCCATTGAGGCAGCCAGGGCAGGAGAGCACGGAAAGGGATTTGCCGTAGTCGCGACTGAAGTACGAAAGCTTGCGGAAAGAAGCCAATTCGCCGCCGGGGAGATCAACAAGCTCTCGGGCACGAGCGTAGAGATCGCGGAAAAAGCAGGTGAGATGCTCACCAAGATCGTACCCGACATTCAGAGGACCGCGGAGTTGGTGAGCGAGATCAACGCGGCCAGCAACGAACAGAACACCGGCGCCGAGCAGATCAATAAAGCGATCCAGCAGCTCGACAAAGTGATCCAGGAGAATGCGGCGTCGACGGAAGAGATGGCCTCCACCTGCGAAGAGCTCTCCTCTCAGGGCGAGCAGCTCCAGGATACGGTCGGCTTCTTCAAGATCGGGGAAAGCGGCGACAGAGAAAAACATGCCAGGAACGTATACAGGCAGGGCAACGCGGCAACGGCGCGGGTGGTTCAGAAGACCCATGCGCGGGCGGGAAACGGCGCCGGCCGGGAGCGTGGGCTCACCCTGAATCTGGCTGACGGCAAAGACAAGCTTGACGAGGAGTTTGAGAAATTCTAATGAAACCGGGGGCTCGGGTGCGCAGGCCGGCGCGGTTCGTTTAGTTCATTCAGCGCCTGGTCCCCTGTTTTGAAAAGGAGAAGCAGCGATGAGCATCACCTCAATAACCGATACACGGCAGTACCTGACATTCCAGCTGGAAGAAGAGGTCTTCGCCCTCGACGTCTCCCACGTGAGGGAGATACTGGAGTTTACGACCGTAACAAAGGTGCCGAAGACCCCTGATTACATGCGGGGCGTCATCAACCTGAGGGGCAGTGTCGTACCCGTTCTGGATATGAGATTGAAGTTCGGTTTCACCCGGACGGAGAAGACGGTCAACACGTGCATCATCGTGGTGGAGGTATCCTTTGAAGATGAGCGTACGATCATAGGCGCCCTGGTCGATTCCGTCCAGGAGGTGTTCGAGCTGGAGCCGGAGCAGATAGAGCCGGCGCCCAGGATAGGTACCCAACTGAAGACGGAGTTTATCGTGGGCATGGGTAAAAAGGAGAACCATTTCATTATTATCCTCAACATAGACAAGGTCTTTTCCTCCGAGGAGCTCGCGACGGTCCTGGATAAGGAAATGGGCGACACCATGAAGATGGCGGGGAATGGATAGACAGGCGGATTCAGCTTCAACGATCGATGACGGTTCGGGGCTCGGAGAGCGGCAACGATCGACGCCCCTCTCCGACAAGGAGTTTTCGCGCCTCAAGGAGTTTATCTATCACGAGTGCGGGATCAAGATCACCGAAGCCAAGAGAACGATGGTCGAGGCCCGTCTCCAGAAGCGGTTACGGGGGCTGGGTCTCACATCGTTCTCCCGCTATTGCGATTACCTCTTCGGGCCGCGCGGGATGGAAGAGGAACTGGTTCATCTTATCAACGTGATTACCACGAACAAGACGGATTTTTTCAGAGAGCCCGCCCATTTTCACTACCTTGTGCGCAAGGCCCTTCCAGAGATGCTGCGACAGAGCAGCGGCAGGAGAACTATCACGGTCTGGAGTGCCGGATGTTCGAGCGGGGAAGAACCCTATACGCTGGCGATGGTTTTGAAGGAGTTTATCGCGGAGCGGAGCGGAATCGATTTCCTGATTCTTGCTACCGATATCTCTACAAACGTACTCGAAAAAGCAAAACTGGCCGTCTACGACGAAGAGCGCATCGGCCCAATCCCTGATGAGCTGCGAAAGAAGTACCTTTTGAAAAGCAAGGATGCCGTGCCAAAGGTGTATCGCATCATCCCCGAATTGAGGGAGCGCACCAGGTTCAGACGGCTCAACTTCATGGACAGCGATTTTGGATTTAGAGAAACCATGGACGTCATTTTCTGCCGGAACGTGATCATCTATTTCGACAAACAGACACAGGAAAGACTTCTGAACAGATTTTGCGGCTATCTTTCGCCGGACGGATATCTCTTCATGGGCCATTCGGAAACGCTTCTCGGCATGGACGTACCCCTTGTGCAGGTCGCCCCGACCGTCTACCGGAAGCTGCCGTGAGAGCGTCTTCTATCTACCTGAAACCCGGAAATCTCTGCCATGCGGAGAGTCCGAGCGTGGTTTCCACGATCCTGGGTTCATGCGTTGCCGTCACCATGTTCAATCCGGGGACGAGGGTCGGCAGCATCTGTCACGCCATGCTCCCCAGAAATCCATCCCCACGCGGAGGGGAGACCTTTCACTTCGTGGATAGCTCCATTTTGTATATGGTGCGGAGGTTCCGGGCCCTCGGCGTCAGAAAGGGTGAAATGGAAGTGAAGCTTTTCGGCGGGGCCGACGTGCTCGAATACCGTAACCAAAACGGCATATCGGTGGGTCGGCAAAACGTAGAAATCGCCCTAGAGACAATCCGCGAGGCGGGTCTCCGGCTCATTGTGTCCGACGTGGGCGGCAAGGTGGGAAGGAAGCTTCATTTTTATACCCATACGGGCGAGGTGCTCCTCAAACGCATGGCGGGACCGGTCGAGCAGAGAACGGGAGTGTTGGGAGGCACAGGCATGATCTTTGCGAGCACGACTCGAAAGTGAGGTTAGGATGAACGAGATCAAGGTCCTCATCGTCGATGACTCGGCAGTTGTCCGTCAGGCAATGACGGATATACTCTCGTCGGATCCTTCTATTGAGGTAGTAGGAGCGGCCAGAGACCCCTTTCTGGCAGTGGAGAGGATGAAAGAGGTAATCCCTGATGTGATCACCCTCGATGTGGAGATGCCCCGTATGGACGGTATCACCTTCCTCCAGAAGCTCATGTCCCAGTACCCGTTACCTGTGGTGATGGTTTCCTCTTTAACGGAAAATGGATCGGAGACCACGTTTAAAGCGCTGGAATACGGCGCGGTGGATATCATCCAGAAGCCCAGGATCGGGGTAAAACAGTTCCTCGAGGAATCCAGGATCATCATCTGCGACGCGGTGAAGGCAGCTTCCAGGGCACGCATGAAAAAGGCCGCCCCGAAACCCTTCCACGTACAGCCCAAGCTCACCGCAGATGCAGTTATGCCTAAGCCGACAAGCAAGGCTATGGTGCAGACCACCGAGAGAGTGGTGGCGATAGGCGCATCCACCGGTGGAACGGAGGCCCTGAAGGTATTCCTGGAAGCCCTCCCGGAAGACGCACCCGGCACGGTCATCGTCCAGCATATGCCTGAGCACTTTACCCGCGCCTTCGCAAACAGGCTTGACGGTATGTGCAGGGTCTCGGTCAAAGAGGCGGAGAACGATGATACCGTGCTGCGGGGGCGGGTCTTGATCGCACCCGGGAATAAGCACACCCTTCTCAAAAGGAGCGGCGCCCGTTACTACGTAGAAGTCAGAGATGGCCCACTTGTGTGCCGGCACAGACCTTCCGTGGATGTCCTCTTCCGCTCCGCAGCCAGGTATGCGGGCAGGAACGGCATCGGGGTCATCATGACCGGTATGGGCGACGACGGCGCCAGGGGGATGCTCGAGATGAAGGAGGCCGGGGCGTTCACTGTTGCCCAGGACGAAAACTCCTGTGTGGTATTCGGCATGCCGAAGGAGGCGATCAAGCTCGGGGCGGTGGACAGCGTCGCGCCCCTCGATCATATAGCGAGGATGATCCTGAATCATGGATAACGGGCTTCCACAAGAGCGGACCGCCAAAGGGCAGGGGAAAATCCTTGTCCTGGAGGACAGCAAGCCCCAGGCGCAAAGGCTCATGGGGATACTCAGGGAGAGAGGCTACTCGGTTATCGCTGCCGGGGATGGGATGGAGGGGCTTCGCACGCTCACGAGATCGAAACCTGATCTCATCATCAGCGATATATGGATGCCGAAGCTCGATGGCTACGGGTTCTGCAATGCCCTCAAGAAGGATAGGGAGCTTGCCCATATCCCCGTCATCCTCCTCACGTCACTATCAGAGCCGAAAGACATCGTGGAGGGGCTCAACGCCGGCGCCGACTACTACCTTACAAAGCCTTACAGTAAGGGCCTGCTCCTCTCCATGGTCAACTCCATCATTGCAGATCGGGACTCATCGAAGGCAAGGAACGGGGCTCATACATTTGAGGTAAATACAAGGGGAAAGAGGGAGCGCATCACCGCGGATCCCCAGCAGGTAGTCAACTTTCTCTTCTCCACCTTTGAAAACCTTGTTTTCCACAACCGGGAACTCAGCCTGACGAGGCAGGAGTTAAAGTCGACCAATGATCGCCTCGAGGAACGGATACGAGAAAAAACTTTGTCTCTTGAACAGGAGGTTGCAGAGCGAAAGAGGGCAAACGAAGTCCTCACGCAGACGTTGAACGGGACGGTGGTTGCCCTGGCGCGGGCGGTGGAAATGAGAGATCCCTATACGGCCGGCCATCAAATGCGGGTCAGCGAGCTGGCAACCCGCATCGCGCGGGAGCTGGATTTCTCGGAAGACCGGTTGGAAGGGGTCAGGGTGATGGGCCTGCTTCACGACATAGGGAAAATCATCGTTCCGGCCGAAATTCTCACGAAGCCGAGCGGGCTTACCGATTATGAATTTCTCTTTATCAAGGCCCATTCCCAGGCAGGGTACGATATTTTGAAAGAAATACAGTTCCCGTGGCCCGTTGCGACCGCAGTGCTCCAGCATCACGAGCGTCTGAACGGCTCGGGATACCCCCTGGGCCTTCCCGGTGATCGGATTATGATGGAGGCAAAGATACTCGCGGTTGCCGATGTGACCGAGTCCATGTCGTCCCATCGCCCTTATCGGCCCGCACTCGGTATCGATGCCGCCTTGGAGGAAATCATCGGCAACAGGGCCATACTTTATGCCCCCGAGGCAGCGGATGCCCTGGTAAAAGTCCTTAAAACCAAAGGGTGGCGTGAGTCGGGCCTTCGGGATAAGGCGCCCGATCAGACGGACCTCGGACGCGTGCTGTGAGCCGGGCACACGTTCCCCCTCACCCCTCTTTTCGGCGTCACGTAACTTTTTCAACTACGTGCCCCAACCGGTCATAACGGGGAGAGGGTTCCGTGCATTTCCGGATGAAAGGTTGCGCAAGCGGCTTGCGGCACAAAATAACGAGTACAGGAAACCGATCAAGAGAGCAGCGCGACCAAAAACATTCATTGCATACAGGGCGACGGGGGAGGGACAGGCCTACCTTCCGAGCAGTGTGCTGAACAGCTCGATCAGGCTGCCCCCCGGAAAAGGGGCCGGCACAAAAGAGAAGATGAAAACGAAGAGCATCACCACGGCCAGGACCCTCCGTCTCTTATCGAGAGGGGTGACGCTGTCGACGGGCTGAGGATGGTGTATGCCGAAGACCGAAAGGAGTATCGTAAGGACCAGCCACCCGGCGCTGTAGAAAATCGCAAGGAGCACGAGGAGAGGGAGGAGCACCCGGTACACCCATATGCTCTTCCTGCCGAGGACCGCATAGGCTATGTGCCCCCCATCGAGCTGGCCGACAGGAAGCAGGTTCAGGGCGGTCACGAAGAGTCCGACCCAGGCGGCGTATGCGACGGGATGCAGCACCAGCTCAAAGTTCGTCGGGAGGCTCCCCACGATGACCCACTCCAGGGCCTTGAAGAGCAAGGGGTCGCCGAGCTCTATCAACCCGGCGCTCGCGGCGGCGCTCACCTTTACGGCCACCGATAGTTTTATGCCGATACACGCACAGACAAACGAAAGAATGAAGCCGGCCAGCGGACCGCTCGCGCCTATATCGAAGAGGGACCGTTTGTCGAAGATCACCCCTCTCATCTTGATCACCGCCCCGAACGTCCCGAAGGGGAAGTAGGGGAAAGGGATGAAATAAGGCAGACTGGAAGGCACACCGTATCGCCTGCTCGTGAGGTAGTGGCCCATCTCGTGAGACAGGAGTATTGTCATGATCGCAAGGCTGTACAAGCGCCCTCCCACCCAAATGGTAGAGAGGACCGTGAGTACAAACAGGATGATGTGCAGGAACGTTCGCTTGACCACTTAGACCTCTAGAAACCCTGCCTCGAAGCTGGTGCGGTCGTGCCTGGTCCCCTTTTTCACTTTGGCGTCGAAACGCACGAGCATGTCCAGGAAAGAAAGGAGATCTTCCCTCGTATATTTCCGGCTCGCCCTGAAAAGATTGAAGGCATAGAAGGGCTTCTGGAAGGCCAGGTAGTGTCTCTTTTCCAGCGGCACGCCATCGAGGTCTTCCTTCAAGTTCCCGAAGGCCTTGGAAAATGCGCGAAAATCTGGCACGCCAATGAAGAGCCCTTCCCTGTCCTTCGCCTGGAGCAGGAGACCCATATAGCGCGTCATAAAGCCGTGTATGGCAAGCATATTCATACCCTGACCCAGGAGGGTCTCAAGGATCGCTAGTATTTCTTTCTTGTTCCTCCGCGCCATCGCGTCGGAAAGGGCGATGAGATCCTCCTCGTGCAACTCCTCCGTCACCACGGCCGCGACGTCCTTGGCCTCAATGACCTCTTTGTCTCCCACGTAGCTGATCACCTTTGCCAATTCCCCTTCCATGAGCGCCTCGTCGCGTATGCGCTCCTTCAAAAGGGCAAAGGCCTTGTGGGACATCTTCTTGCCGTCCGCCCTTACCGCCGCCCGGACACGCCCTTCGATCCGCTTCTCCTTTTCCTGCTCCAGGTCTACCCTGACTGCGCCGAGAGACTGCGGAAGGCCGGGGTCGTCTGACGTGGAATAGATGATGACCCCCGCTTTCTCCTTCAACACCCGCAGCCCCGCCTCGATCTGGCGGATCACCTCTTTTGAAGGGTCGAGCAGCGCGAGGACGAGGCCAGCTTCGATAAAGAGGGCGGAAGCTTTTTCCGTCACTGCCTGCCTGATCGCCGGCTCTGTCAGGGTGACGATCCGGGGCTCTCGCGACCACCTCAAGGCGAGGAGATTGACGTCCTCGAAGAAATTCTCTTTCGATCCGATAGTAAAAACGATCTGTCCCATCCGTTATGATACTTTGAAACACGCCCCTTTTTCAACTATTACAGCCTTCGGCCAGTGTGAAAGGAGAGCTTTGATGCACCAACAAAGATGTGGCTTCGATAAGCGACTTGGTACAAGATCATCCAAGATCATGAATACAAAAGCACGCGCCACGAAAGTAATGGAATTTTTCGTCGAAGTTTGGTAGTTTACTTATACGGGACGTAGCTCAGCATGGTAGAGCACAGCGTTCGGGACGCTGGGGCCGCTGGTTCAAGTCCAGTCGTCCCGATTTTTTTCCCCGAGTCTTCCTTAACCATAGTGCGGTGAGCAGTGAAAATCGTGAACACACGCGTCAGGCTGCATACGAAAGGCGCCGGCGACATGATCGACATCACCCAGGATGCGGCCGGGGCGGTGGAGGTGTCCGGGTTGCGGACAGGGAACGTGCTGGTTTTTGTGGTCGGGTCCACCGCGGCCATCACCACCTTTGAGTACGAGCCCGGCCTCATCGCCGATATGAAGGGATTCTATAAGCAGATCGCGCCGTCAGGCAAACATTACTATCACGACGACACCTGGGGTGACGCAAACGGTTTCAGCCATATCAGGGCCTCCTTTACCGGCCCCTCACTGACTGTCCCTTTCGAGGAAGGCAGGCTGCTTTTGGGCACGTGGCAGCAAGTCGTACTGGCCGAGTTCGACAACCGGCCGCGGGAGAGAGAGGTGATACTCCAGATCACGGGGGAATAGGTTTTTAGGGCGCGGGACAAAAAACGATCAGGAAAAGACGACCCCCGCGAAGCTCACCGATGACGCCCCGTCAGTCCATTGATCATAGCCGACGACTTCTCCCCCGCAGGGATCGAGCATGGAGAGAAGGAAATAGATCGGCGCGAGCCCGCAGATCCTCCTCCTGTCGCCTTCGCCGCGCACCGCTTCAAAGAAGCCGGCTGCATCCACCCGCGCCACCGTCTCAAGAAGGGTGCCGTCTTTTTGCCTCGACTCCTCCAGCGTGGAAGCGTCGAGCGGTGGGGGATCACCGAATTGCGCGCCGATATGGGCCAGGTCCGCGCCCGCGATAACGACGCACGGCCCTTCGTGCGCCTTGAGTATTTCCTTAAGCCTTTCGGCCAGCTCGGCCGCTTCCCCAAGGCTCGGCGACCTGTCCCCCTCCATATACTCGTGAAAGGAACCGGTAAGGATAGAAAGCACCTCGAACCGCCCATGCCCCAGAAGAGACTGGATGATGGGCAGTTGCAGCTCTATCGAATGCTCGTTCCGGTGCGGCCATTCATCCACATAGGCCCCGAGCAGCGCGTCCTCTCTCAAAAGCCTCCCCACCTCAGCCGCGCCCTTCACCGTGCCTAGGGGCGTCCGCAGGTCCCTCAGCGCAATGTTCCACACCCTGGGGGCCGGTTTGTGGCAGGTGCCGAAGATGACAAACAGCGTATTCTCATCCACCGGAAGAAACCTGTACGCCCGGCGGTACACGTCCGCGCCCCGCCCGTAATCGATATGGGGGGCAATAATCCCCTTGACGTGGTCCTTTCCAGCCGGCGCCCGCCCCTGCCTGAGCATCCCCTCCATGAAGGCGCGAAGCCCCGCTTCATCGTCGGGATAGCTCCTGCCCGCCAGGAATGCAGTCCGGCAGGACAAGGCCGCGTACGCGTCCTTGAGCGCAGCCACGTGCCCCTCGTACCTGTCGTTCTGAAGGAGAAACTGGGTGTCCATCGCTTCGATCACCGAGATGATGCGGTCAGCCGGCACCAGGGCACCACCGGAGGCCCTCATATATGCCTCCTGGATATCGAGCACCGTCTTTTTCCCGTCCATCAGGGAGATGAGGAACAGGACGTCCCTCGAGACGAGGAGCGAGTCACCCGCAAGCCCTTCCGGGTCCCGGATGAGA
>Ga0326728_10010855_pt1 | contig 21104 bp, 19 predicted proteins | sample MB3enrmetagenome_FD_207602 | JGI IMG/M metagenome (GOLD analysis project Ga0326728, IMG submission 207602) | Lab enriched peat soil microbial communities from McLean, Ithaca, NY, United States - MB31MN | ecosystem: Environmental > Terrestrial > Soil > Wetlands > Peat | place: USA: New York... | reverse complement strand
CCTATTTATTACCAGAAGCAAAATCTTCTGTCTGTTTTGCTCTACCTTTTGATCAGAACCTTATTAATCCTTATTTCAGAAAAGTTGATCATGAATCCCTTGAAACTAATAGGGTACAGACCACACCCTTGCCACTGGAATGGTCATTGAGATGATAAATTTCTTGCAGCAGTTTGGATACAAAGCTATCCCTCAGTTTGTAAATTTCGTTTCCTGAAGGGATACAGAAAATTGGCTGCTTGATATGCATCCTCCCATTTCCCACAGGTATCTGGCAGTACGCTCTGGATAGGGTATTTCGGATATTCAGGAAATATTATTAAAAAGGAATATGGATCCGCGATTATCTTGGTTTCAGTCGTTAAGGATGCGAAACTCATCCCAACAGACTCCTTGCCAGAAGAAAAAAACTATTGTGACGGATGCAAGCTTTGCCTTTCAGTATGTTCATCTGGATACGTGGACCCTTTGAGAAAGTCACTATAACCTTGGTGGAAAGGAGTTTAGTTACGGAAAGCGAAGAAGTAATAGCCGCTTTTCCTTGTATGCGGGAGCCTGACATGTCTGAACGCCTCAGGAAAATGGCCCACCTGATCTCCTGAGCGCTTTAAAATCCCTGAAAAAGATGAAGATTTCGTTGCTGCAATACCTACTGCCACACAAGCGTATCTGGGAAGGCCAAAGTTAAAAGGCGAATTTTTTGTACCCATAATGCCAGGATATAGATAGAATACACCTGTTCCAACTGCCATTTAGTCTGTCATCCTGACAAAGGAGTTCGAACTGCAAGATACAAGATGCTCATAGAAAACGGAGTGGTCATAGGAACTTGATGGAACTCGTGGAGTCTATCTTCGGAAGAAGCAAAAGAGTACCTCGACTACCTACCTCTGGAAAGAAGAAAACTTTATGAATCTATTCCAGAGGGAAAATCGGTCTAAAAAATAGGGAAAATTATTTCACATGAAACAAAATGTGGATTATCTTTTTTAAAGATAATCTAAATTTTTAAGGTTAAATCCGTTAGAACTTACGCCTTTGAACTGAAAAATCAATGCATTTAAACCTATAACTATCTAAAGTACATATTTTAATTATAATGCCTGTTCCACTTATTTTTGTGCTTCATTGAAATGCTTGAAAGCTCGCCTGCATGTGGTAACTACCTCATGTATTAATTCGATCCTTAGGGACACAGGGAAGAATTTATACATAACTAAATTCAGTGATAACAACTCTTTAGCAATGTTAAATTTCGGCTTTGGAGAAATCCTTCTAAAATCCACATCTTTAGGTTATAATGAGTATTTACCCCTATTAATATCGAAGCGAATTTAATAATATTGTAATTTTGAGTGTTGCTAGAATTTGGAGGGTTTCTACATAGCCTAACTTTCCTTTAGAGTGCCCTTCTTAAAAGAATATGCGGACTATAGCTTTGTTCTCTTCTATAAAAATGCTTCCTCCATTTATGTTTTTATCTGTCCTTTATTTGATCTCTTTGTTGGTTATATGTGTCTTCGAAGTGAATTTTCAGTGGTGTGTGCCCTCAATAACCTCTATTCCAGCGTCCTGAATTGTCTTTTTGATACTATCTAGATTGGGGCATTTAGGGTAATTATCTTTCATAAGCATGCAGGAACTGAGGTGTACAAAATCAATATCCTGTTTTTTTAGGGAATCTATCAGACTATATACTCTCCTTCCAGAGCAGCACCCGCACGTAAAAGCGATTATCTGCGCGTTTTTATCATAGGTCTCAAAGTGCGATTTTCTCTCGTTGAAAGCCTGAAAGCAGCCCACTCCAGGGCAGGATTCAGAGACTATATCACAACGGACAACAGCTATCTTTGTAGGATTTTGCGTTGTCATTATCATACAATCCATTTTTTGTAGTTCAGTCTTACAGCAAGCATGTGGATCCAGTTTGCCTTGGGCCTTTAACAACAAGCACTCTGAAGATTCCACCTCCAGGATTCAGGAGGCTGGGAGAACCGTGGGAGAATTTTCAATTAGCACATCCTGCAGATTTCCTGTTATTGACGAAAATAGATTCAGTAAACTTGCACATTAATTTTTAAATAAGATGGCTAATGATGTTGTTTTATCCAGGCTGAATAGTTACCTATTCTTTTTATTCTTTAATTCAATTCTGGCATCTATCCCATATACGCTTTATCAGCAAAATCTCTATGACCTACAGATAATCGTTTGAATTTAAAAATTTTAAACTCCAAATTTATTGAGATTAAAGGTTTACAGGATGAAATATTTTTTAATTGCAGATATCAGCTATCCAACGATCTAAAAGCTGTAATTTTACAGCCCGACCTGGGTTTTGAAATTTTCAAGGCCGATTTCTTCAATATACTTTCCTAGTCTCTTTTTTGTACCTGAGCTTTTGTAGAAATTAAATATTTTATCGACCGTCTCAAGGACTTCCTCTTCAGATAATTCCTTTGCGACAACTTCGGCAAGTCTTGGTGCTGCAGCCGCAGAGCCTCCAACCATCAAGGTATATCCTTTAGCAGTGCCCATTATCCCGACATCCTTGATAGCAGGTTCAGCGCAGGAATTCGGACAGCCACATACAGCCATTTTTAGCTTGGAAGGCATGGGCATTCCGTGATACTTCTCATCGAGTTTCAGGCCCAGGCCAACTGCATCCTGCTTTCCCTGCTTGCAGAAAGTTGTCCCTGGACAAAATTTTATACTCCTTACGCAAAGCCCTATCGCTGCTCCAGGATTCATACCAAGGTCTGCCCATACATTATCGAGATCCTCTTCTTTCAGACCAACGATCGCTATTCTTTGAGCAGAAGTCATCTTGAGGGCTGCAGCTCCATACTTTTCCGCAACATCAGCGATTTTCCTGAGGGTTGCAGGGTTTACAATTCCTCCGGGAAGGTGGGGAGCGATTGCATATGTTTCACGGTCTCTCTGAACTATTGCGCCTTTTTCTGGTAAGTTATCTTTCATATTTATCCTCTCTCCAAATTCATATTTTGGATTTTACTTTATAATGAAACTACTTGATATTTCTTGTGTAGCTAAAGCAAAATGTCTCAATCATAAACTGATTATAAGTCTGTTTTGCTAGATACTAGTGCATCGATTTCAAAACAATTCTCTCTTTTGCGGGAAGTTCGTTGATCAATTGACAGAGTTACAAGTCCAGTTTATAGATGTACTTCAGAATCGATGCATTAGAAAGCTTTGACTATATTTATTTTGACAAATTTTATAAATCAAATTATTTTTAAGTATGTTTTTGATACCAGTATATTAGAGATATCAATTTATGTATTGAACAGTTTCTATGTCTATACTATGAAAGACTGCACAGTCTATAAGACCATGAATATAATTGGGAAACGATGGACGATTCATATACTTCTCGAATTGCACAAAGGGAAAAAGAAGGAGAAACGTTTTAACAAGCTAAAAAGAAAGCTCGTGTACATAACCCCAAAAATACTTTCGGAAAGGCTGACAGAACTAGAAAATGAAGGCTTGATTGCAAATAAGATCGACGACTCGACAAATCTCCCAAAATCCGATTATTACCTAACTGAAAGTGGTGTGGATTTTGTCAAGATAATACAGGCAATTAAACTCTGGGGATTAAAGTGGAAATTCCAGATTGAGGATTGTGAGAAGGCTATTTGTATGTATTGTGACCATTGAGCAAGTAGATTGCGAATAGGAAACCAAGCAAAGAAGTATAAATAGAGTTGATTGTAATAGAGAAGATTGAAAATTATCGGTTTAACTCGGTATTATGGCGTACAATTCTTAAATATTATAGAATGTACCTAGTTGGGATGAAAAATTTATAGCATTAAGTCTTCAACTGTCTAAATTGTGCATTTGAATTACAACGTTCATTATGATTGATTTTAATCACCAAGTGCATGAGTCTTAATTAAAGAACCCTACATTTATCTGCCATCGTTTAACGAATTTTATGTACATCTTCGAATCACATATAATGATTTTCCAACTTGAATTATGAATACCGGATTCTAAAAGCCGGATTCCATACATCCAGGTACATTAATATAAACCAATCTCATATGCAACCTATCTAAAAGGCTATAGATGCTCAACTTTTTGTATCCTACTTTTATGTCTCATTGTTGCCATTGATCGTCCACTAATTTCTGATTGATGTTTTCACGACATTTTCTATAACACGGTTTTTGGTTGCGTTTATATGCTAGTAATTATCCTGAAAGATTCGGTACTGTCCGAGATTTGAAGATCTTGGTCTCTTAAATTCAAATATTGGTTTAGTTATGAATACCGATTTCTATTCCGAAACTCTCATTATTAATACATTGAAATAAATAATTGTATAGTATAAGAATAGGGCTTACGCAGTTGAGGGATAAAATCAAGAACATGCAGCCCCGTCAGATCATTGAGATTTAGACAGTTAAACATTTACTGGTCCTGTTTTTCGGTTCAACCGCATAAGTCCTAAAGATAATAGTTCAACAAAAATCAATTTGCGTTCTTTGAGCTTTTTTGTTGGAAATGGAAAGAGACTCAAAATTTTCATCTAAAACAAAAAAAAGTTACAAAATAATCTTTAAAGCCCCTCTAAAAGGAGTAAATCTATGCGAATTCTTGTGCTATATACAGGTGAACTTGGGAAAAAAGTTATCCAGAACCTTATTAACTCGAGCAATTTCTGCGTGTCCTGCGGAGATCTATGTAACCATTGCAGACAGGCTAGAAAGTCCTATGCAAACATGATTGTGGGAATTCATGAATTTCCCGAAGACCTCCCCACATTTATAGAAGAGCCAGAACAGTATATTCCAACAGAGCTTCCGGATTGTGACCTGATACTTGCTATTGGCATCCATCCCGACATTCTTGCAGCTCTTCCGGAGGTCGTGAAGAAAACTAAGGCAAAAGCCGTAATTGCACCTGCTGAAGACTCGAAGAAAACCCCGGCTGGGGTTCTTGAGCAACTCAGGAAAGAGCTTGAGGCTATGGGAGTCGAGTTTGAAGGACCAAAGCCTTTCTGTTCACTTGAAAAAACAGGGAAACCGATCATAGATTCTTTTGTTGACCTTGGCTTCGGAAAGCCTGTGCTCAGGATCGAAACGAGTCCTGATGGGAAGATGTTCATAGGAGCGGGGGTAATTAGGGATGCTCCCTGCGGTTCTACATGGTTTGTGGCAAAAAAACTAGGTTGGTCAGATATTCCAGGATATAAAGAAACCATTTCAGGTGCACATCATTCCTATCCCTGTACCGGGAGTATGGACAAAGATCCGCAGCTCGGCGATACTATCCTGCACAAAGCCGGGTATATCATAAGGGAAGCCGTTGAAAAAGGAATGGAGTGTGAAAAAGAAGAAAAAGCTCTACTGCCTACAGCCTATAGGGATAAAGTCTCAAGCTCAGTTTCTGAAAATTGAGTTTTCATCATCGAGTTACCGATATCGAAACTGTCCCCTATGTATGAGTTGTTATGGCATGGAAAATAGTATTCTAAATGTAGTGGTACTAAAAGGATGCTTTCTTTACAATGATACGATATTAATATAATTAAAAATATAAAATAGTTCATGAGACATAATGAAAGAAAAACGGGGAGTATACGGAATAAAAGGTGAAAAAATATGTTCTGTAATCAATGTCAAGAAACTCTTAACTCAAAAGGTTGTACAAAAAACGGGGTATGCGGCAAAAAGGGGAAGTTGCCGATCTTCAGGATAGACTTCTCTATGTTCTCAAAAGCATCGCGTTCTATAACCTGAAGGCTAGATCTGAAGGGCTTAATGAGGAAGCAACAGATAGATTTATACTGGACAGCTTCTTTGCTACCCTTACGAATACTAATTTTGACAGACAAGCAATTGAGTCTCTTATTACAAAAGGGTTTAATCTCAGAGATGTGATTAGAGCAAAAATTCCTGCTGATAAGTTCGCTGCTGAGAAAGATCTCCCTGCTGTGGCTACTGTTACACCTGAAAGCATAGAAGATATGGATGTTGCTGTTCACTCCACGCAGGATGAGGACATCAGGTCACTCAGAGAACTTTTGACCTATGGCCTTAAGGGGATGGCTGCTTATTCCCACCATGCTTGTGTGCTAGGATACTAAGGACGAAGCAATCTTTGAATTCATAGAAAAGGGACTTGTTTCGATTACATATGACAGCTTGGGATTACAGGATATCATAGGCCTTGTCCTTGAATGTGGGAAAAAAGGTGTTCTAGCTTTGGCCCTGCTTGATAAAGCAAACACTGAAACATATGGAAACCCTGAGCCGACCGTTGTCAATATCGGTGTGAGAGATAGGCCCGGAATTCTTATCAGTGGGCACGATCTACGGGATCTTGAACAGCTCCTTGAGCAGACAAAGGGTACTGAAATAGATGTTTATACCCATGGAGAAATGCTGCCTGCTAACTCATACCCTGCTTTCAAGAAGTATGACAACTTCATAGGCAATTATGGGAGTGCCTGGTGGAAACAGAATGAGGAGTTTGAGAAATTCAATGGACCTATTCTGATGACGACAAATTGTATAATCCCGCCAGAGATTTATATCGAAACAGGATTTACACTACAGGAGTAGTGGGCTTTGAAGGACTTATCCACATATATGAAAAAGAAGAGGGGACAAAAGATTTCGCTCCTCTGATCGAACAGGCAAAAACAAACAAGCCCCCAGAACAGCTGGAAAGCGGAACAATTGTTTGTGGCTTTGAGCACGAAGCGGCCCTATCAGTTGCAGATAAAATCATAGATGCGGTAAAAAGCGGGAAAATCAGCAGGTTCATGGTTATGGCAGGCTGTGATGGAAGGTACAAGGAGAGGTCCTACTACACTGAATTTGCAAAAGCCTTCCCAAAAGACACTGTTATCCTGACCGCGGGCTGTGCCAAATACCGCTACAACAAACTGAATCTTGGCGACATCGGTGGAATCCCGAGAGTTATTGATGCTGGACAGTGCAATGATTCTTACTCGCTTGTGGTAATAGCCCAGAAACTTGCGGAAGCCTTTGATCTCAAGGACATAAACGACTTGCCTGTATCCTATAATATAGCTTGGTACGAACAAAAAGCAGTTCTTATCCTACTTGCTCTCCTAAGCTTTGGAATAAAAAATATCACCCTTGGGCCTACCCTTCCAGCCTGTATATCTCCGAACGTTCTTAAAGTGTTGGTAGATAATTTCAACATCAGACCAAGTACAGTCGTCGAAGAAGACATGAAAATACTTTTGAATCAAGTATGAGCCTAAGGAAAACTGAGGAATATGAGGGAGAAAAATAATATGTTTTTTCAAACTTTGGCTTTCTTTGTTTTTGATTACAAGTTTCTATATTAACAATTTTGTAGAGAATGAAGGATGGACAAAGAGTACCAAGATCTTCAATTTGCTGAGAATGAATTTTATCGTGCTTATTCGCTTGCATTAAAAACAGCAGGTAGCAATGTAGGCACAATTGCAAGAGTTGAAAAAATACGCATCGAATATGATCTAAAAGAATCAGAATTCTACATAGAATTACAAAGTGGAATTAAAGTTGTTGAGACACTAACATCTCAACCTGCGACACAAGCTGATCATGGCCAGGAAAGAAGTGATAGAATTGAAAAGGATATAGAACTTCTAAGAAAACAATATGCTACTAAGAAAAATGCAGTATTCAAAGCAGCAACAGTCAAACTTCGGGCTATCGCCCTTGGTCGTTAAGTTTGGCCATATGGAAACCATTCTTTGTTAAGGTCATTTTTCCATGCATAATTTTTATTTATGAACCTATGTTTTTTGCCTTTGTAATGTTTTTTTCTTCAGAGCTTGCTTTATTTGAGGGGTAATAACGGGCTTTTCTGTGATCAACCCATCGAACTATAAAAATATTCTTAATGGTTCTAAGTAAATACTGATTTTAAATTGCTGTTAACACCTATTCACAAAGTGTTAGCTGAAGCAAAAATAAAACTTTTGATATAAAAATTATTTAACTTAATATAAATGATGCTTTAGATAAATAGTTAAAACTTTAGATAGTTAAAATGGGATGTAAATATATCAAGAGGAAAAAAAAGTCTAGCTCCTGAATATCTACACTATCAAACACTTGCCCGTTACCAAAATTATATGGGGGATGAATGATTTAATTTCAACTAAATTGGTTTGATTTGGTCTTCTAATAATTTTTGATCTTTGAGTGCAATATTCTATTTTCTACTACTATTAGACTAACTTCCGCATCCAGTACTTTGTTTATCGCTTCTTCCCGTTTTGTTTCTGCTTTCCTTATTAGGTCTCCAATACTTTGGATTTGTGAATCTAATTTATTGGTGATTGTATCTAATTTTTTTGATTGTGTTTGTATAATCTTAGCTTCTGCTAATTTCCTCAGATTATTAGCAGCATCTATTAAATCCTCGAAATACTTGACTTTTTCCATTTCTATATTGAGCTCTGCTTTTATTTTTTCAAACTCTTCTTCGTCGATCTTTCTGTTATGTTCTTGTTTTTCGATATCATGTTCTGCATTCATTTATATAACCTCATTGTTTTTTTCTACGTTGTTAGTAAATACTTAAATATTTCCAAATTCTTGAATTTTAGCTTTTGGTTAATTTTGCTGCTTTTTATTGCTTTATACTCCATAATGTGTTTTCTGTGTGGTCTGAGCTGGTTAATGTATATCCCAAATGCTTTACTACTATACTTGAACTTTCCTTTCAATTTTGAAGTAAAATTTATTTGTATTCAGTTAGTATACTAAATGCCAAAAACATTATTTTTATACCTATAGCGATGTTCTCACTATTATTCCAGAAAACTTGTTCAGTCTTTCAAGAGCCTTGCCCTCAATTCGCTTTGATATTAGTAGGAAGAGAGCAGATTTACCGGATTTAATAGTTTCATCAACTTTTGTGATAAAATTACCACGAATAAGACTACCAAAATAATTAGTTCCTTTTTAATTCTGTCAAATGTTTGTTTTGTCATATATTATGCACTCTATACTTTTGGATATACTTTTGATGCAGTTGATTTTTCAATAAATTCATCGGCAAATACAGTTGATGCTTAATTTCCCAATTAAATGATCTAGATTTATTGCGTGAAGGATATATATTGATGTTAAAATTTTATCGTTGCCCATTATTATTTGGATTATAATAGGACCAAAGCCTTCCAAAATTATTTATTCACATATCTACGGTTATTCCTCACTTTTTTGATCGATTAATTTTCGTTAAAATATAAAATAATCCCATTAGTTATTTTTAATTAATTGTGCGAAAAATATCCTCGGAATAAAAGTTACTTTTACATAAAATGTTTTAATCTTGACAACAATTTAATATTAATGATGTTTTTATTATTTCAAAAAAAAGTTCTGAATTTTAGCATTGAGTTTTTTCTAAAAAGTAATGTAGATTACTTTCATATCAAAATTTGGTCGAGTCCTTGATTCATCCTTGAGTCATTACATAGAATTTCAAGAAACCCCTAAATTTCGCAATATCCTTATGAATGAGATATGACTTACACTTTAAAATCAAAGGTTATCGGCAGCGTACATAATTTTTTATAAAAATAAGAAAATCATAGAACCACAGAAGCCAATATTCCAAAGCATTTTGAAATTAGTGGGCACTATGCTGAAGTGCAATCTTCAATGTATAGGTTTTACAGCAAAAGTTCTGCATCAGTGAAGATAATAAAAACAGAAACTTTGTAAGCATAATTATTGAATCTGATTATGTTTTTTGTAGTGAAATAAAAAAATCACCTACAGATAATACATCTAAATTTCTAGAAGAACTTGATATCAATGAAATTCTTTGTATCGGATTTCCTAAAGAAGTCAATGATCTCTCAATAATCCACAACAGAAAAAACATTTCGGTTTTATTAGGCTAACACCAAATCAATTGGAAAAATCATTCGAATCGAAAAAATTTGTCTGTACCGAATTCAAATAAATCTATTTATTTAAAAAAGCTGAAAACCCTCGCTTTCTATGGCTTGTATCTCATTTTCGAGAGGATGATCAGAAAGGACACGACATGATATTTGGAAACAATATTCATAAATAAAAAGAGTACGATCAAAAATGGAATTTAAAAACAAAAATGGTTCCAAAGAACCTTAGAAATGGTGGAAAGATAACTGATTACATATAAAGTTTAAAATAATTGAAAATTTTCAGACTCGCTGTTCAATAACGTGGGGACATGCCCAAAATCTCAAAAGCTTATTTTTGCTTTCTTTTTCCCGTTATTTTTTCAAGAAAAACGTTGATGAGCTGACTTGCTGCATATGAGCTAAAGAACCAGATAGATAATGCGACAACTAGTGAAAGGCCCCAACTTTCGAGGTGTTCCATTCAAAAATTGGCAGTTAACACAAAAGATGCAACCCAGCATGCCTGTGCTTGCACCGAGGGCAATATCAGAAGCCTGCTCTGAGTTTCCAAAGTGCCCTGCCATTATCACGGATGCAGCCATAACAGCTGGAAAAGCGGCAAAAATACCTGCAAAATATTTTGAAGGAATTAGCTGTAGCATGATAAAACAGATAGCAACTGATGCTCCCCCGAATAAGAACCTGAGACCAAGATCCCGGAAATCAAATTTAGTAGTATACATTTATAATGATCCATCCAATTTCTATTGTTTAGCCTGGAAAACATCTATTATTTTTAATTTTATTTCTCAGAACCCAAGCCATAAGAAGTCGATTATCGGAGCAATTACGGTCCAGAGTAAAATGGCATAAAAAAGACCTTGCTTCCATTCGTACCTGAGGATCATATAGCTTGCTGCAAGGGCACTGCAGATATCAGCTACCATAAGAGCACCTTTTGAAAGCTGCTCTGAGACCAGAAGCAGATCGCTGCCTTTATAGTCCATACTCAAGCCTATAACTGCCGCCAAGTACACAGCAGGGAAAGCTGCAAAAATTCCTCCGACCCTACATACTGAATTTTTTATAACATGTGTGGAAGCTACAACTACGCTTCCTCCTAAAAGAAAGAGGAGGAGAACTGGAAATATATCAATACTAGGCATTATTTTATATCCTGTATAATAAAATAGGTAGTCCATCATTAAATGTTTGATGTTTTCACACTCAAGTTACCAATATAACAAATGCCTGCCTTTTCTTGCACTTGAGCTGGTTTACTCTAGTTAACCTTATTGAATTATGGGGATAAAAATACCTCGAAACTGTACGAAGTGCATTTGGAAAATAACATCAATCAAATAATAGAGGAATATGCATAATTAAAAAAATCATACTTTATAAAAATGATTTCTCCGAATCAATCCAAATTTAAAGTTCATATGCAGTCGGCAAATTCTTAAAGCAGCTCTTCAATAAGACTTTAATATCCAAGATAATCCTCTAAAAGCAAGATTTCAATTTTTTTACACATCAATAAATCGTTTATGATCTGAGCTATATTAACTTAATTTCTATAGTATTTTCACAACTTCAAGCCAGAAAAATTATGTTCTTATTATGAGACTTCTTTAAGAGATAATTTCAATAAAAATTTGGAAATATTCTTTTTATATATTAAAATTAATTTAAAAAGAACACTAATTGAACAACATTTAATTGAACAAAATACAACCTGCGATACACAGTTAAATTATCTTATTTATGCTGCATGGCACTCAGATCAAACAATTATCTCAGAATCATTAATGCAAGCAATCCGTAGATAGACTGGCCTTTTCAGTAGCCATATACGGTATGCTGAAGACATCCTCGAACAGTTTGCCGGACAAGGATTGAAGCGGTATTTAATTTTGGAGCAGGAATTAATACCTTTGCATAAGGCAACCCGAAATAATGGAACTGCATGTGCAGTTGTCAAATAATTATGTATAACATACACTCATGAGGATTCTGATCTATCTCTGATTTTTTTCCTTCGTGGAAATCCTGTACAAATTATGCACCGATGAACTATATTCCAGCAAAAGGGAAGGCGATTTATATCAATATTAGGACTTACATGCTTAATGAGTAAAATCACATACATTAGACGTTACTATCAAATGTGCTTTTCTCAATTTTTGATATATGGGTTTTAAATACACTCGTTATGAACTGCTTTTCTTGCAAAACATGTGCAAATATGAAGGAAGTATCTTAAGCATATTTTCTAATACAGATCCGGAAATATATATTAACCAATGTTTTCCTATAGAAGATCAGACTTTAATGAAAATGACCTAGTAATCCATTGGGTAAACATATTAGTTTTTATTATAACTACTATATATCTAGATATAATTATTAAAAAAATCTAGTTAGGGAACTAGTTGACGATCTAATGTTCCCACGGTGCACCTGCTGATGGAACGTAGGTTCTAAAGAATTTAGTGTTAATTTAGACACTATTAATGATTGAAATAATTGGGACTTACGCATTGAGGAGAAAAAGCACTTATAATCTCATCATGACTATTATAAGGGAGATTGTTTGGAGTCCAATGTTCTTATTCTTTTGTTTCATTTGTGTAAATCCATAATAATAAATAGAGTTATATAAATGTTGAAACAATCATCTCATGGAATGAAAAAGGATTGCCAGCAAAATACCAAGTGTCTTTTCATTTGTTTCAAGATTTTTATCTCATTTTTATTCATTTGGAATATTATATAAGAAAATTTGATATTGGTTAATCTAATTGAATATTCTTGGTTATATTTTGGTTAAGCTGTTCTATGTTTGTACAGCGTATATATGTATAGTTATATATAATCTATATTAGGATGTTATAAGCTTTAAAGAATTTTGATAAACAAAAATTTTTGGTTGATTGACTATATAAGCAAATGTAAGCAATTGTTTAAATAGGAGATTTATCTAAACTCTCTAGAATTACTTCTCTACTCATGCATCCTACCAGTTATATTTCACTATCTAGCTGTCTGCTTTAAGCTACAATATATCTTACCCCAATATTTATTTTAAATTAATTATACCAAAAAAATGGGCTCTGAACAAAACTTATTCACCATAAAATGTTTTAAAACCCAAAAATAAATTTAGATTAATTCTTTTATGGTTTTAAAAATTTAATGGGAAAGTGAATTGATTCAAAAATTATTCTAATACATAATTAATATTAAATTGTTGATTGATTTTAAAAAATTTAATGCGAAAGTAAGTTTTATTCCAAAACTATTATCTTAATGGTTTGTTTAAAATAATAACGGGAATAAGTTCATATTATAGCTAAAAGAAGATTTCAATAAACACCTAAATTTTGTCAGATGCTTATAAATGATATATAAAGGGCTATAACCAGACTCGTGAAAATCAAAGGTTCATCGAAATCCTCTAAGTGAACAGATAAAGAAAATATTGAGGAATAACCAAATAGAATCTCAAAAAGGTTTTCAAACAGAATTAAGTGACTATATAATCAAATGAGGCTTTCTGAATCTATTTTAGCATTTGCAGAAATCAAAGGGATTAATGAAAGAAAAGGAAAATGGAATTTCGAAAAAGAGGATAATGCTGATGAATATAGAGTTGTCAAAATAAATGGATATTAAGAGAGCTGTTCAATCACATATTTCTTAAAATATTTACTGATCAATGAGCGAACACCGATTTGTATGGCTTTTACAAAAATATACACTCTATTAGCTATAAATGGAATGATTTTTAACAAACTGCTTCGAGATACTGCTGGTCCTTTCTTTTTAAGAAAATGGAAAAAGATAGATAAAGAAAATATTTTAACTATAGAGGATTACATGCTTCCTGAAGTTCTCAGAATTCAGGTAGAAGCATTCAATCGTGAAAACAGGGAAAAACTTGTAAAATATTCAAAGATATTCAGAGATATCTTCTATGTTATTAAAAATGAGGATAATATTATAGGCTACTGCATTTATTATTTGAAACCAGCACTTTCTTTTAAGGGTTTTGAGAAGCAAGCGGTTCTTTCCGCACTCGCAATTGGCATGAATTTTAGAGGCGAGGGTTTTGCTGAGAGATTACTAAAAGAAAGTAGTGAGGAAATGAAACTAAATGGAATATCATTTATTACATTATATGTACAGATAAGCAATCATCATGCTATACAATTATACAAAAAAATTGGTTTTAGGATAATTACTAAGACAAAAAATATATGCGGCTACGGGGAAATCTGTTATAAAATGGAATTGAAACTTGTTTAATCTCTGTCCTCCTGATCCTATAAAAAATGTTATCTCAAACGAAATTGGCTATGAACCTATTTTTGGTTCTTGATTCAGTTCTTTACTAACCAGTAATCGGTGATTTTAAACGCAGATCTATTTATTTCATCCATATTAAACGGTGATTAACAACATAGCTATATCTTTATCAGTAAATTATGCTATAGAGAAATTCGATAAACTCCTATGCATTTGAGTATTGGAGAGTTTAAATCCCTTAACATTAATTTTTACTCATGAAAACTTTTATTGATTTTGCTTCAAAGAAGAATCAAATGTCTTCAGTCGGTTGGTAACAGACTGCTGGAATTGATTCTTTAGTTGATCGGAAATTTTTTCGTATCATTTTTGAGTCCATATATTTTAACAAAACAATTTTCTGAGGCGGATCTGAAGCTAACATAATCATTATGTTTAAAATTCTTGTTTTAAAACAATTAATAGTCCTCGATTTTGAACTTGAGAAACAATTTTTTGATCGGATTTCTTTCGGAAAATTTTTTGGTTTCCCTTAACACATACCAGACAGTACTACAGTTTATTTATTCTTTATCCATTCAGATCATGGACATGCAAAAGCGGATAAACCTCGAGAAAATGAAGCAAAAACAAGGAGAAACAGAGCTAGAAACTGGATAAAAAGATTGGTAATTCGCACTTAGGATATAAACTTCATAGTATAATAGACAGAGATTATGAGCTTATCAGAAAATTCAAAACAACGACTGCATCAATTCATGATTCCCAGTCGATTTATCCGAAAAAATGAAGTGGGGTACAGAGACATAATATACTTTGGAGCAAAGTCAATGATTCAACGATGAAAATAGCAGTAAAAGAACATCTCTGGAAATGAGTGATGTATTAAAAAACGAGAGTATCAGCTCAAAAAAAGCGCAATGGAAACGAGTTCATGCCAGAACTAAAAAGATATTCAAGTGAGGAAAAGTTCTTGTCACGATTGTTTAAAGAGTAAATCTAAAGATGTTGTGTACAACTTTTTGTTATTATCTCTATCATTTGATGACATTGAAAATAAAAGTATCATTTTAAGGATAGCAGAACCTATATTTAAAATCACCGACTCGTGAACCAAAAAAGAAAACTAGGTCAAATATAGAGATATGCGACAAAATTATGGACACAATTCCCGCAAATAAAAAATTTAGAGGTAAATCGGAATCCTTTTATATCTTTAAAAAAATGAACAAATTTGTTAGACATCTACAGAAAATTATATTTATTTAAGGATCCATTTATTTAAAGATTTAATAAATTTATAATTTCAATCAGGTTCATTTGTTAAATAAAAGTTCAGTTTTTTTGATTTATATCAGTAACTTTATATATTAAATGATGTATTTTAATTATAATCCACCCATAAATTATCGATCAGGCAATTCGAAGAAAGTAAAACATATACATTTTAACTATGGTTTTTTTAATTGTATCTGTCGATTATGTGGATCGGAAACAAGAAATACTGATTTGGCAATGTCGGCTTTATATAGTTATCCAGAGGAGAGTTTAAGATGAAAAAATATCTTTTACCAATGGTTTTATTAGTTTTACTTTTAATGCCAGCAGCTTTAGCGACAGGCAATGTAAAAGTTAATGACTTTTCGGCTACTAATACAAGTGGGAATGTACCTTTACGTGTAGTTTTTAATGGTAGCGTTACCGGAGACGTTACTAACTGGCAATGGACGTTTAAGAATGTAGAAACAGGAACTCTTACTCATAGCACTTTAAATGTAACAACTGTCCATAAATTTGGCAAGCCTGGAGTTTATGATGTTACCTTGACAGTATGGGGACCAACCGGTAAGGATACACTTACAAAGCCAGCTTATATAACTGTTAGTAATAGCAATTAAAGTTCCTAGTTACTGCATTTTCTTCTTTCTTTCTTTACTGAGGGCAGTGGTAACTGCTGAGAAAATTGTATTAAGGTCTTACAAAACCATTAATGCAAGTGCATAAATATCAATTACTTTTTTATTTTCTCTCTTTTTCGTATGAATATATTTTTTGCATAAAAATCGATGCATTTTCTTAGTTTCAGCCTAAATCTGAGAACATTTTATGCATGAATTTGGAGAAAATACATAGGTTTTACTGGAATCACTAATAATGAAAAGCTAAAATGCTGCTGTCAGATTAAATTAAGGCTCTATCCTGATCACAGGAAATAAGTATAAGTAATGGAACAATAATCAAAAAAGAAGATTAAGGGGTGGAGAACAAATTTTTGCAGAAAATTAGGCAAACTGCCATCTCCTAATTATAGAACCTAGTTTTTATAGATTTTAGTATGATATATTAACTACAAAATATTTTTTGATGTACCACAGCAATTCATATATCTGCATTCAATAATTAGATCAATAAATCCTCAATCCCTGTCTCGCTAACAATATAGATCGCTTTAGCCTTTTCTTCGTGAGTCAGTTGCCGTCCCAATTCGGGGTACTCTAATGCTTGATAGCAGGGATGATACTGAAACATCAGGTTGAATCGGATATTTGGGATCTTTTTTGCGACCCATTCTGCGATCTGTCTTGTACCACATTCCAGGTGCCCAGTGAGGACTAGATGGCGAATGAGGACTTCTGCGGTTTCATATGCGAATTCGAAGTTGGGCTGCACGACTTCCAGGTACCGTTTTATTTGTGAATATTTCTGGGCGCATTCGTTGTTTCCATATTTGAAATCTCCGAGGTAGATGTCAACAATTCCTTCGAGAATTTCTGCAATGTCAGGAGAATGGTACATATTTGAGTTCCAGATAACAGGCGTGTTTACAAAAATTTCCCTTATTATTTTCAGGATAGCATGTGCGTGTGGAGTAGGAGTTACAAAGTTTACATTCCGTGCTCCGTGCATTCTCCTGAGGTCAATTAGCTTTGCAAGTTTCCTGGGTTCGATTTGGGTTCCTGCTTCAGGGCAGGTAGAAATATCCCAGTTCTGACAGTAGACACAGGCAAAAGTACAGCCCGTAAAAAAGATCGTGTGAGAAGGTATAAGTTCTGGCTCTTCTCCCATGTGCAGGAACTCGGAAGCATAATTAGAAAGATCTGTCAGCCTGCAGAATCCTTTTTCACCTGCCTTTCTATTAACTCCACAGCTCCAGCCGCAGCAGTGGCAGTTCTCCATAATCCTGTCCAAGATTGCAACTTTAAGGTCGAGAAGAGATGGGTTTGCTTTCGGATGTTTCAGGAAAATCTCAGTAAGCAGCAGCAACCTATCCGATGCATTTTTGTGGGCAAGGGCATTAATAGCTTCGAGCTCGAGATTCTCACGAAGCTTTCGGTATTCTTCGATGCCTTTCTTATGAATTTCTCTGAGTTCTTCAAGCTGCATGCTAGGATCGAACAGAACCGGAACTTTTTCTGTTATTTTGAAGACAGCTGGCATTTCATTTCTCTGCACCTTGAAGTAGCGTTCAAGGTGCTTTGGGGCTTCCATATTTAAATATTATCCTGTATAGGTTAAAGGCTTATCGTGCCTTTAGAGACTTCAACCCTGATTGCTACTCCTAACGCAACTGTTCAGAATATACACGCTGTTTCAAAACACAAACCATTTCTACAATTGGATAATAGGCATTTTACCTTTTTTATTTGATTACTTTGATTGGCAATTGATTTACCACGATCATCTCTTGTGCCGATTGGCTGAATGTAATTTTGGCTCCTTTTGCATTATATTTACACTTAACTCTAAGGAGTATCTTCCCGATTTTATAGTACAATATATTAATTCTATTTATGGGCAAGCACAAATAACGATGCTCAAAACTGGATCTGATAAAAAAAATATAAATCAATCTTATATCGCAGATATACGAATTCCAAAAATTGGCATTCCAGAACAAAGAAAAATATTAAGCATTTACAAAAAAAATCACTGAAGAATCTTTCAATATTATAGAAGTAGAAGAAAAAAAGCTAAATGTACAAATTAGTGACGAAGTTACAAATGAGTTATTTAAATCTAACAAAGAATTTACCTGCTCCCTAGATTCATAAGATTTTAAAGGACATCAGAGTGTATCACATAGCCAAATGTTACAAAAAAACTTATCGATTTTTGATTACTACTAATTTTTATACATCAATTGAATCAATTTTCATTGAAAAATTAAAACCAGCATATAATAACAAATATTTATTGTGTTCAGAAGTGAATTAGTAATACACATCTACAAAAACTGTTGTGGTCTAGTATGATTATAAATCCAATTCTTGTTACATAACTTTTCATCAACTCCTGACTTTAGGTGCAAGATCAATACTTTAGGTGCAAAGCTTACTTTAGGCTCAAAGCTGCTATAAACAAAAACTATTTATATAATTAACCATAACTATATGGTAGTAACTAAGTGGGTACCCTACAATTCTTCATTAAAATTATGTGAAAAGACCGAAAATAGTGTATACTAACCTCGAATAAGTTTGTTATCTTGGAAAAAAGTATCGGAGGAATGAATACTTGACACTACCAGTAAAAAGACCATCTTACAATACATGCACATGGAACCCTTTTGATGAAATCAAAAGAATGCAGGAATACATGGAACAGATGTTTAGCTCTTTCCCGATGATGGATAATCGGTTCGGTAGCGAAGTCTTGTCTCCATTTGCCGACGTTATAGAAGAAGCTGATAAGGTAATTGTCACGACAGATTTGCCAGGAATTGATAGAGAAAATATCGAATTGAGCCTAAGGGACAATTCCCTCATAATCAATGCTGGAAAAGGAAAAGAGGAGGAGACTAAAAAGGAAGGTTACATAAGGAAAGAGCGGGGTCTCATGCGATATTATCGTGAGATCCCTCTCATTAGCGGTGTAACCGAAAACGGAGCATCTGCTCAACTTAAAAATGGGGTCTTGACAGTTACCCTTCCAAAAGTAAGTCAATTGGCAGAAAGAAAAATAATGATTGAGTAATGGAGAATCAGGGTATGAGAATGATCCCATACCCTGAATTAATTATAACTTTTTTGATTAGATTGGATTAATTCTCGCATCTCTTGGTCAGCATGTCTATATCCACTGGTTATATAAGGGTTCCTAACCCCATCACCGTTAGGGTACTAATGACCATTAGTAGTAGTGGGGACTTGGACGTAGGTGATAGTGATGACCTGTTGGATAAGAATTTATAAAAATATTAAACCACAGTGTTTATTGTACCTAATTTTATATCTCAAGGCGTAAGTCCTAAATTTAAATTCGTTAATACCCTATTAGCATTTAGTTATAATTGATAGTTTTAGTCAATCAATAGAATAGACATTGGTTCAGGCTGCCCTTTAATGGGGAATTCTATGGGCATCTCTGATTCCGCAGCAGTTTTCTTCATATTGATCCCAACTGCATGCTCCGGAATTCTTGCCATATTTGAATGGATACATATTCCATTTTCCACGTTGCATTTTTCACAAAGCCTACATGAACCATTCATGAATGCGACTGCAAAGGTAAAACCTTCATTAAAAGCTGCCTTTTCAAGCTTTAGCATTGCGAAAGCCATTTTTTTGCTGTAGTCAAAATAATCTGACCAGAACTTTGCTGCTTTTTCTCTTGTTTCCTCAGACTCAGTAGGGTCAAGCCAGGTTTTGTATGGAGCTTTTGCAATTTCTTCGTCTGCGACTGCAGGAGACCTGAACTTGACAAGCAGAGCATACCTGTACTCCTTGAGTATCTCCCGAAAATCATCAACAGTGGGAACATGCGGTGGGCAGGTAAGTTTTTTCCCGTAGCCTACGCATCCCCTGCATTTTAAAACCACCCTTTTCTCTACAAATACCTTGGAAGTGGGAATTATCTTTGCATCAATTGCCTCCATTTCCAGGGCTTTTTTTACAAGTAAATCAAATTTTTTGGGTTTTGTATTTCTGAATGACAAATTCACTCCTTCTAAAAACTTTTTCCAATTAAAAGTGACTTATTAGCCGTTATTTTATTAAAAAATAAGTAATATCAGGCGCAGGATATTATATAATCGTTTGTAAATATTTCCATTTCAGTGTAATTTTTATGAAAGTGGTAGATCAAACTCCCCTCAGGTGAAATTCTCCATCATTTTGTAAAATATGGACTTGGAGAGGATGGAGTCAACGAAGTTATGCTAACAAAATTTGTGTCTTTCTTGTTTTCACTGATGCATAGATTTTCTGTTGCCAAATCTATACATTCTCTTAATTTCAGTCAAATTTTGGGAACACTTTGATCTAAAAATAGAAATATATATATATATATATATACCCATATTTTTATTAAAATTGATAAATGCTTAAAACCAAAACATTTATACAAAACTATAATATTATTTTGACATACTCCTAAATTGAATCATATGCTTATAAATAATGTATAAATAATTCGTGAAAAATCAGAGATTTATCAAAAGCATCATAAGTATCATTCAACACACTTTTAGAATTTAGTGATAGATTTGAAATTGAAAATCACTCGATTTTGGTATTGAGCCTCTCATTAATTACAACTGTCAGAGTAATTATCAAAAGATTGTGCATTATGGAAATGAAATATAATATACTCCTTTTATTAATCAGCATGATTTTATTTTTGGCGATTGTACTTCCAGCATCCTCAATCATGAAATCTGCGGCACAGCCGTATTACATTGATCCACAGCATAATTTATGGCTTAACGTCAACATGAATGGCAGCGCACAACATTTCAATGTATACAATACACCTGGCTATTCTCCCAATGGAGATACAGTCATGTGGGCATACGATTTTAGCTCAGGCAGCTTAAATACATCAAAGTGAACAGCTTACAAAGAAGGAAGCAATAACGAAACAGTAGACGTGCAAAATGGACATTTGGTGT
>Ga0326728_10010853_pt1 | contig 21111 bp, 18 predicted proteins | sample MB3enrmetagenome_FD_207602 | JGI IMG/M metagenome (GOLD analysis project Ga0326728, IMG submission 207602) | Lab enriched peat soil microbial communities from McLean, Ithaca, NY, United States - MB31MN | ecosystem: Environmental > Terrestrial > Soil > Wetlands > Peat | place: USA: New York... | reverse complement strand
TCAGGAGCTGAGAGGCAGCGTTCGCTTGCTCCTTAATCCCTCCCGGCCATAGAGTGTTTCCACTCTTGTCGTACAACAAGACATATTGCAACGCTGGCGCAGTCGAAATGTCAGCCGTTCGTTGTCCATAGGCACCGACAGTGAGGACAAAAAAGATGAACACGATTCGGGACCTCATTCGCGAACCAGCGACAGAGAATACGTTTGCCATAACTCCGTGGAATTATAGACTGCATACAACTGGCGAAACCGGGCGTTCTCGCAACTTTGCGCCGTCTGTTCGCCCCTAAACTCTGCAATATTCACTAATCCGCTGAGCAGAGCTAACTCCTTTATCCGGAATACTTTGAGGAAAATCGCTCTTTAGAATCAATACTTTACACGGATTCTGCTGCTCTTACTCTAATGTATTGTAAATAAACGACTTGCATAAATCATCTAACCCTTTATTCCTCAAAGACCTGGCGAGAATCGGCCTCTAACCCCATGATTCTTAAAGACCGGCTGGGGAGGGGATTGATTACTAGTCGGTAAATAGTGGCAAGCTGTTTTTCGAAGCCTTCGGTGTCTCCTTCCGCGCGAACATTTTCGAGATCCGAGACCCGAGACCCGAGAACTGGGAACTGAGAACCGAGAACTAGCACCTGAGACCCTCGCTGCATTTGAGTTTTGCTCGATGCTTGCATTAGGTTAAATACTCATCAGACTTTTCGTGGAGGAATCAATGGGACAAGTCACGATTACGGTGCGGCCGAACGGGCCATTTCGGGTGGATGATCCAACCGGAACGGTCGAGCTGGTCGATGCCGATGGCAAGAAGTACGACCTGACAGGCAAACCGGCATTTTCTCTTTGCCGTTGCGGCGCCTCGGCGAACAAACCGTTCTGCGATGGGAGCCACAAGACGTGCCAGGTTCCGGACGCCACCCTCAAACCTCAGGGCTAAGCGGAACACACGGGAATGGGAGGCTTTCGCTTCTTGGATGTAGGGCAGTCTGCAGAGCATCCCAAGGTTGTTACTTAAGTACAGGCCGGGGAAAATGTTTCGTGCTGTTTTGATTGTCTTTTAGGATAATCCCATTAAGTGAGACACGAGGAGAGCTGCGCCGCCGGGTACGGCTGAGGCATGTTCCCGCGAAACGGCGCAGATCCGGTCGATTCATGGCCGTTCTGGACATATCACAATCCGCGATTCGCCGGAGCACGCGACTCCACCTGGAAATCCCTGTGCGGATCGTAGCCCGGAGCAACGGCGCTTCCTTTTCCGAACCATGCTATACCACCGTGGTCAGCGCTCATGGGTGCGGAGTGGTTTCACCGCGAGCGGCCGCGAAAGGGACGAAGGTCCGTTTGGAGATCGACTCTGCTAAACGGCACACAACCGCGCAAGTCGTGGCTGTCGTATCCCTCGGGGGCGAGCCCGAGCGCTGGCTCCTCGGCCTGGAACTGGAAATTCCGGGTAACTTCTGGGGTATCGAGTATGCTCCAGCGGACTGGAAACTGGAGGAAGAGCCTTCTCAGGGAAACATTTCCCCGAGACCTACGAAACAGACCGCTGCCACGCAGCGGTGGAAACTGACCGACATCAGCGACGGCGCATGCTATCTGGAATCGGCAATGCCCTTCCCTGTGGGAACTGCCGTTGTTGTGAGCATACGCGCGGCCCAAAAGGAATGCGTGGCCGAGGGAATTGTGCGTGCCTCACATCCGCAAACAGGGATGGCCGTGGAGTTTGCTCAGGCACCGGGATTGCGCCAGCGCGTGCAAGAACTCATCGGGCAACTGGGCAGCCAAAGGGAGGTGCCCAGAATTTTCGTTGGCCGCAAGGAAAGAGCGTCGGCCTCACACATTCAGGGGCCGGCCGCAATTGCGCCGGAATCCTCCAATGAGGAAGACCATTTGCTGGAGTTGGTTCGCTTGGCGCCGTCGCTCACACCTGAGCAGTTCCTGGAAAATCTGCGGGCGCAACGGCTGCGCCGGCGGAGCGATCCGCGGATCGACATTGCGCTCCCGGTGTTACTCATCGGCAAAGACGTCGTGGGCCGTCCGCTCGATCAGCGCGTGATGACTGTTAGCATCAGCCGGCGGGGCGCGCTGTTGCAGGGAATTCATGGCGTGCCGGGGAAGGGAGAACGCGTCACGCTGGCGCGCGGCACGAAGAAGGAAGATTTTTTGGTCGCCTGGGTAGCCGACGATGAGGCCGGAACCAGAATCGGAGTCGCCGCAGTGGATCCGGAAACCAAATTCTGGACAGACGTTCTGGAGACAGCGTCAAACCAATCCCGCCATTAATGGGCAAATCTCTGCCGCACCACTCCTTGCGCGGACACCACGCGCGGCAGAGGTGTTCGGTTTTCACTTCTGCAATCTGACCTCTAACCTCTGACCTCGTCTCTTATTCATAGCGCAGAGCCACAATAGGATCCAGGCGCGAAGCTTTGATGGCGGGTAACATGCCGCTAACGATGCCGACAAAGCCAAGGATGGCGGTGGAGACAATCAGAGTCGTGGTATCGATGACGAGGCGGATGTCGCCCTCCTTGCCTTCATCAATGAAAGCGCTCCAGAGCGTCATCGATCCAACCGACCACGAAATGACGTAGGCAAGGGCAACCCCGGCGAGCCCGCCGATCAGGGTGATGACCAGGGCCTCAGCGAGGAACTGTACGAGGATGTGCCATCCTCGCGCGCCGAGCGCCTTTTCCACGCCAATTTCGCGGGTGCGCTGCGTGACCGAGACGAGCATGATGTTCATGAGGCCGACGCCGCCGATACCGAGCGTGAGCAGGCCGATGAATCCGAGAAGGATCTTGATGCCCGTGGTGATGACGCGCAGATCGAGCAGGTCGGCGAAGACATCGAAGATAAAGACGGCGCGCTTATCCTTAGGGTCGAATTCGTGGTGGAAAGCCATGGAGCGGCGGACGGCGTCGGCGACTTTCTCGTGGTCGCCTTCATATTCCATGGCGACGGCACTGAGATAGTAAGTGTTGGTAAGGTCGTTCATGGCGCTGAACGGGATATAGACCTTGGAATTCATGTCTTCATCGCTGTTCTGAATAGTAAATTTGAGGACGCCAATGACCTCATAGGCGATGCCATCAATGCGGACTTTTTCGCCTAAGGCGTTCTGTCCTGAAAAAAGCTTCTTCTTGAGCGTCGCCCCGAGGACGGCGACGTGGCTGCGGGTGCTTTCGTCGAGTTCGGTGAAGAAAGTGCCGTCGGCCACATCCATGCGGCGCATGCGCGAATAGTAAGGATAGACGCCACTTACGCTGTAGCTGCCACTGCGAACGCCATAAGCGACCGCGGATTGCTTCGACGTTTCGGGAGAGATTCGCTTGAGCAGCGGGACTTCAGCCTGAAGGTAGTCAAGATCATTGACGGTAAGCTTGACTTCCGTGCCGGCCTTGGTGCCTCCGGCCTGAAGCGAAGTGCGGCCGGGGAAAACGAAGACGAGGTTGGTGCCCCAGGAGCGGAAAGCGATCCAGAGGGCGTTTTCGAATCCCGAACCGTAAGCGAGCAGCAGCACCACCGTGGCAATGCCCCAGGCCATGCCAAGCATGGTGAGGATGCTACGGCGGCGGTTGTGCCGGAGCGCGTTGTAAGCCTGACGGGCGAGTTCGATGATCATGGGCGAATCCTGGCGCGGCCTAATGGGCGTTGGCGTCGTACTCCGAGAAAACTGTTTCTTCGGGTGAGTCTGTGGGGCTTTCGAAAAAGATGTTGTAGCCGTCGGGATCTGACAGGGGCGTAACCCACATGGCGTTTCCAACAAAAGGTTTCTTGGCTTGGATCCCGCGCGCGGTGACGGCACGGTAAATCGCCAAGGCGTCTTCGCAGACGAAGTAAACACACATGCCTACGCCCACTTTTCCCGCAGGCTCTGACGCATGGTGTCCGTCTTGCCAATACTGTTGCAACATCAGAGCCGCGCCCCCGTTCTGAAGCCAGCACCACCGCAGCTTTCCATCGTCGATCCACTTGTTGGTTATTTCGAAGCCGAGGCCATCCACGTAATAGCGAACGGACCTTTCGATGTTCGTCACCATAAAAAACGGCACCGCTTGCTTAACGTTGGTAGCGATCATCTCTCCCGAATTCATCGATCAACCTCCTTGGCGGCAAACTTCAAAAGGGTCACTCAGCTATTCCTGGCGCAGGGCCTCGACTGGCTCCATGAGCGCGGCCTGGCGCGCTGGGTACAGTCCGGCGGCGATGCCGGCAATCGCCAGCGACAAAATCGCAATGACTGCCGAAGCCGGCACGATGCGCGGCGTATCAAAACCCTCCGGCGCGGGCAAAGCGGCGAGAACCGCGACGACCCCAGTTGTAATCGCCAGGCCGATGCCTCCGCTCAACGCGGTCAGAAAAGCTCCTTCGACAAAAAACTGCGTCATGATGGCGCGATGGGTAGCGCCGAGAGCCTTGCGCAGGCCAATCTCGCGCGTACGCTCGGTCACGGAGACCAGCATGATGTTGATGATGCCAATGGCGCCGAGGCCAAGCGTCACAACGCCGACCACGCCGAGAAAATAATCCATCGCGTTGAAGATTCGGCCGACGCGCTTGTTGTCCTCGATGGTGTCCCAGTCGTTAAACGAATCCTCTAGCTTGGCGTCGAAGCCGTGGCGTCGGGCGATGATTTCGTGGACTTCACTTTTTGCCTGGAGGTTTGCCTCCGGCGTGAGCGGTCGATAATTAATGAATGAAATGGCGTCTTCGCTGTTCTGGTCCTTGAGGCGGAACAGGTTGCGCATGGTTTCGATGGGAATGAAGATGCGGGCGTTGGTGCCGTTGTTGCCATCTTTACCCACCTTGCTGAGCACGCCGATCACGTCGAAGCTCATGCCGTTGAGCATGATGGTCGAGCCAACGGCCGGAACGCCGGGAAACATGTTCCGGAGCAGCTCCCAGCCGACGACAGCGACACGGCGGGTTTCGCGATTGTCCTCGTCGTTGAACCAGCGTCCGGGCCCAACGGGGATGTTGCGGATCTGGTTGTACTCGGGGGCAACGCCGAAGACCTGTCCGTTGGTCGAGCCGTAGTCGCTGACGGCGCGAATGTCCTCGCGGTTGAGGACCGGGGAAACATTCTTCAGAGTACGGGCCTCACTGCGAACGGCCTGGTAATCGGCATAGGTGAAATGGTAGGTGCGGCCGGAAAGCGTGCTGCCCTGCACCGCAGGGATGCGGCCGGGAAAGGTAAACATAATGTCCTGGCCAAGGTTGGCAAGCTGCCTGTTCTGGCCGCTGCGGAAACCTTCACCGAGACCGACCAGCAGAAGCAGCGAACCCACTCCCCAGGCAATGCCGAACATGGTAAGGAACGAGCGGAGCTTGTGCGCCCACAGGGTGGAGAGCGACTGGCGCACGATTTCGAGAAGCATCCGCATGGTGCGATCCGCAGCGCGATCTTCGGGCCGGAGAACGGTGTCCGCCGCGCTCTGCTATTTGATACGAGAGAGAAGCGGATAGTGTTCCGAAAAAAACCACTCGTCCTTGGCGATTAGACGCAGGAGATGGTGGAGTGGTTAGCCTTGGGGGGAACACAAGTCGACGCAGGCAAAGGATTGCCCTCGCTTGAAGTGACCTGCACGGCTCCGGAGGACGAGCCTGCCAAGGCCGCCTCAAGAAAATTGCCGATACCCCGCTTACCTTTAGGGGCGGGGCGCGTCTAAGCTGGCGACCAGGGGTGGGCCACGATCTTTGGGCCCGATTCAACACAATTTGCGAGACTTGCGCGCCGCTAAGCGCGCAGCGAAGGAGGCATTTCAATGGTGAGAGGAATGTTGCGAGGAACTGTGCGAGTAAGTCTGCAAGTCATTTTGTTCGGCTTGCTGATGGCAGCCCTTTCGGGTTTGAGCCTGGGACAGTCGCTGGTGCTCGATCTGCCGCGGCAGAGCCAGCATGCCGTAGTGATGCAGCGCATCGGGATTACCGACATCACCATCAACTATCATCGGCCGCTGGTGGCCGGGCGCAAGGTTTGGGGCGGACTGGTTCCATACGGCGATGTATGGCGGTCTGGGGCGAACGAGAACACGACCATTACGTTCAGCGATCCGGTGACCATCGAAGGTCAGGCCCTCGACCGCGGGACTTATGGGCTCCATATGATTCCGACCGCCGACGAGTGGACGGTGATCTTTTCGAAGAATTCGACTTCGTGGGGATCGTTCACCTATGACAAGTCTGAAGACGCGCTGCGCGTGACCGTGAAGCCGCACGCGGCCGACATGCATGAAGCGCTCACCTACGACTTCGACGACGTGAAACCCGATTCGGCGGTGGTTTTGCTGGAGTGGGAGAAAGTCGCCGTGCCGTTCAAGGTTGGCGTTGACGTGCACGGAGTGGTTGAGGCCAGCTTGAAGAAGCAGCTGCGCAATCTATCGCAGTACACGTGGCAGAGCTGGGACGATGCGGCAAATTACTTGCTCGCGGAAAAGACCGACTACGATGACGCGCTCAAGTATGCCGACAAGTCGATCGAGAACGAGGACCGTTACGACAACGAAATGACCAAGTCGAAGGTTCTGGTGGCGATGAACCGCAAGGACGACGCCATGGCGGCGGAGAAGAAGGCGCTCAGTCTGGCGACACCGTTGCAACTCCACGGCTATGCCCGGCAACTGATGGGCGAGAAGCGGAACGAAGAAGCCTTCGTAATTTTCCGCGAAAATGCCCAGAAGCATCCCGACCAATGGTTCGTGCATACGGGAATGGCCCGGATGTACTCGGCGCAGGGCAAGTTTGACGACGCGACCAAGGAAATGAAACTGTCGATGGCGGCGGCGCCGGACAATCAAAAGAACTATCTGGGTGGGCTGGAGAAGAAGCTGGAAGCGAAGCAGGATATCAACCAATAAATTCAGAAGGGCGACGCCGGACAGAGTGTCCTGCGTTGCCTTTCTTGTACCTTGTAGTGGCGAGCGCTTGGCATCTTGGCCGCCCGGCGAACGCGCCAGCGGCATTCTTGGAGCCCCTGATGAACATCAAAGCATTTCGAGCTTGCCTCTTGGCGTGCAGCCTGGTTGCGATCTTGCAGCCGCTTCAAGGGCTTGCCCAGCAAATTTCAGACGCGAAAGCTCAACAAACTCCCGCGGAACGCGATGGGCAGCACGATTTTGATCCGCTCATCGGTTCGTGGAGATATCACCTGAAGAAGCTGCTGCATCCTCTATCAGGTTCCACCACCTGGGCCGAATTCGATGGCACAGGCGTTTGCTACAAGATCTGGGATGGCCGTGCACAGTTGGACACCATCGAGGTCGATAGCCCTGCTGTCGGGCACATCGAAGGCCTGACCTTGCGGCTCTACAATCCCCAGTCTCATCAGTGGCGGCTTTATTGGGTCAACAGCAAGATTGGTGTTCTGGACCCGCCCCAGATCGGCGGGTTCAAGAATGGCCGCGGCGAGTTTCTTGCCCAGGATACGATTAATGGCAAAGTCGTCTTGATCCGATTTGTCTGGACGAACCTGGACACAAACTCGCCCCACTTTGAGCAGTCATTCTCCGATGATGGCGGTAAGACCTGGGAAGTGAACTGGATTACCGATCAGACGCGTGTAGGCGATGAAGCTGGCAAGATGCACTGAGGCAAGGGTGACGAGCCAGATGAGGGTGACTGTGGAATGAATTCAATTGGAAGTCTATCGGGCCGAGGGACGGTCAGGATAGACGCGTAATCCCGGGGAACCCATCGAAACCCGTATCAAAGGTCAGGATGCGATCGATTCCGTGAATCTGCATCACGGCGACGTGCACGGCATCGCGCGCGGACAGCTGACGGTAGCCGAGCACGATGTCTTTGGCCCGCTCCGCGACAGCCAGGTCGATGGGCAGCACTTCGTCGACAATTCCGAGCAATAGATTGAATGCCGACTGAATTGCGTCGCTGCGGTTGATGGCGACGTAGCGATGCAAAATCTCTTGCAGCACTTCGGCATCGGTAACTATGCGTTCCCGCTCACTCAAGAGTCTCTCCACCCACTGCTGCGCGTCGGTTTTGAGCGGGTGTGGCGCACCGACGATGTACATCGGTATGTTGGAATCGACGAAGATCAAGGCTGTTCTTGGGGTTGCGTTTGGGTCGGGTTTTGGGGAAGATAGCCTGCCTCAATTTCCGCCAACATTTGGCCGATATCTGCGGTGGGGAAGCTGTTGCGGGCAGCGGCACGGACAATTTGCAACTTCCGGGAGACATCGCCGACCGGTTCACGGCGGCGGGCGAACTCCAGAGACTGACGAACCCACTCGGCGATGGACATGTGGCGGGCGCGAGCGGCGCGCTGGACTTCGCGGTAGTCGGAATCCTGCAGGATGACCTGGAGCCGTTTAGCCATACCGTGAGTTTACATGACTCATAGTGATGAGTCAAGATAGCTATTCGATCACTACCTGCCATCGCCTTTGCGACCCGATGTTGTTGATCAATATCAGGATGATCAGTAGCGGTGGCTCAGTACAACCTGAAATTAACCTCGACCTTAATTTCCTTTTCAATCGGCTGTCCGTCTTTGAGCGCCGGTTTGAACTTCCACTGGCCCACAGTGTCCACGGCTTTTTCGTCGAGTCCGTATCCCAGTCCCCGTTCGACCGTAACGTTATGCACGTTTCCGTCGGCGCCCACGGTCAGGGAAAGCAAGATCACGCCTTGAATTTTCTTCTTGCGGGCTTGTTCACTGTACGGTGGATCCGGCATGTAGATCCCGCGCGGCGGAGTCACATTGCGGTCGGGCGGCCCTCCCTGTGAGATCCCGCCACCTGCGCCGAAAGTCGCGCCGGGTCGCGAGCAATCGGGCGCGCCTTTATCCTCTATGCCAGAAGCGTCGTCGAAGGGAACAAACTTGCCGGCCTGCTGCGAAATCGCCGAGGCCTCCATGTACCGCGGAAAGCCATGCGGAGGAACCGTAACCTGCACCATATCGCCAGCGCGGGTGAGCACGCCTACCTTTTCTCCGCAGGCCAAGCTATCGGACGAGCGGCTCTGGCAGGCACTGTGATACACAGGCGCCGAATCCTGACCTCGGGAACAGAACACGAATCCGTCCGGCGCATTTTCCCTTGCCAGCATTTGCGAACAGTCGGGCGAGCGACCCTCGGGCACTCCCGACTGGTCGTCGAAGGGAACAAATTTATCCGCCTGCCGCGAAATGGCGGAAGCAGCGACCAGGTTCGTGCGCCTCTGACCACGCGGCCCCGTCTCGCCCGATGCAATGCTCAGCATGTCAGCGTGCCGGCTGACCACCTCCACTTTTTCGCCGCAGTTGAGGGTGCCAATCTGCCGCTTCTTGCAATAGCCCACATAAAGCGGTACAGGCTGATCGTTCGCGGACGCCGGGCAAAAGACGAAACCCTCAACGCCGGAGCGCGGCAGCGGCGGGTCATCTGCGGCAAAGCAGGAATATGCGCACGCGGTAACGACGAAGAGGGCGGGAAGAAACAGGCGGGCTGGCTTCATGGAGGGGAATTCTCCCATTCCCTCCGTGTGACGTCAACGAGGGGCGTTTTCGTTGCCTGCTTCGGGATATTCAAAGACGCCCCGGCCCGATTTTCGTCCCAGCCGGCCAGCTTTCACATATTGCGCCAGCAGCGGACAGGGGCGGAATTTCTCGCCCAGGGTTTTGTGTAGGTATTCGAGAATGTGCAGCCGCGTATCCAGGCCGACCAGGTCGACTAATTCGAATGGGCCCATGGGATGGTTGAGGCCGAGTTTGAGCGCCTTATCGATATCTTCGGCGCTGGCCACGCCTTCCTGCAACATATAGAAAGCTTCGTTGCCAATCATGGCATTGATGCGGCTGGTAATGAAGCCAGGCGCTTCTTTAACCACGACTACTTCTTTCCCCATCCGCTTGCCGACTTCGACCACGGCGGCGAGCGTTTCGGCGTCGGTTTCGAGCGCGCGCACGACTTCCAGCAGCCTCATTTTGTGCACAGGGTTGAAGAAGTGCATGCCAACGCATTTCTTCGGGCGATAGGTGACGCTGGCGATCTCGGTGATGCTGAGCGAAGAGGTATTCGAGGCGAGGATGGTCGTGGGCCGGCAGATTTTGTCGAGCAGAGTGAAGATTTCGATCTTCGACTCCATCTCCTCGGGCACAGCTTCGATGACGAGATCGGCCGCGCGGGCAGCCTCGTCGACGGAACTGCCGTACTCGATGCGCGCGAAAGCCGCGTTGGCGGCGTCGGAGTTGACTTTCCCGAGTTCCACGGCCTTATCTAAATTGGCGCGGATTTCGGTTTCGGCCTTGCGTAGGGTGGTGGGCAGAATGTCTTCGAGGATGGTGCGGTAGCCGCCGAGCGCGGCAGCGTGAGCGATGCCTCGGCCCATGATGCCCGCGCCGATAACGGCAACGGTTTGAATTGTGGCCACTATTTTCCTGCCTTATCGAGCGTAGCGAGAACGCTTTCCAGGCTGGGATCAGACTTGCGGAAGTACTCGGCGAGGCGTGTGCGTTCCTCATCGCTCATGGTCGGCAGCGCGCTGTTGACGCGGCGCAGAATGGCGGCGATGTCGTCGACGTAATTCATAAGACGAATCAGTTCTCCAGTTGCAGGCATAGTGCTCCTTGCGTTTGATCTCGGACGTCGATCAGGAGACCGTCCGGGAACCTCCTATTCTAATGGACGCGAGGTCTTAGTGTGACTCGGCCGGCGATTCTTCCAGCGCCTTGCCAATGGCCGACGACCGCCGGAGCAAGGTGATCGAAAACACCAGAATGAATATCAGCAGGCCGAGCAGTCCCAGTTCGACCATGGAAGCACGGAAAATGCTCTCTGTTTCGCCGGCCCAAGTGCCTCCCTTGGTGAGGGACGATGCTTCGAGTGTAATGACAAGAACGCGACGGATTGTGGCGATAAGGCCGACGACGAGGAAGGGCTCGGCAGCCAGGATGTGAGAACGAATGGAAATGCTAACGGTATGGAGGATTTCGACGACCATGAGCACGAAGAGGAGATGGTCGAGAACCTCTAGGGCCTTGGCGGAGATGGTCAAGCTACGAATACCGCTCCAGAGCGCCATCGCTCCGTCGCCGAGCAGAGCGAAGGCGGTAACAGTCAGGAGAATGGCCAGGATAGCGTAGACGCTGATCTCAGCTTTCCTGATGTAAGCGTCAAAGTGGTACCGGTATCTTTCCTCGGGCATAAACCCACATTTTAGGAAATTGTCACCGGGAATAGCAAAAACGATAGCCCGGATCGGCTACTGGCCCGGAACGGGCCAGTTGGCGTTAGCCTTCGAGATTGAAGCACGTCTCTGCGAGCCGATAAAGGCGACGCCACAACAGCCGGTTCGTGGTGAACGACGGCCGCGGCCCGCGCGGTCGTGCCAGCCAGCAGAAGGTCGAAATTCCTGTTGCGGGGAGCGGCGGAAATCACCGCGCCTACTCCAACTGCTTCGTGATGAAAAGGGAAGGGCCGCACGGCATGGGCGTTACCACCTGTTTCCTGAACAGATCAGTCCAGGCCGTGGAAGCTGCGGAAAGCAGCCGTGCCCTCTTTGCCCATGTAGCGCTCGAGAACGGCGCGATCAGTCTCTCGCAGATCGACGATCACGAGGCCATCGACCACATCGGAGAACTTGCGGTCGAGATTGAAGGCAATCAGCTTGCCTCCGAGCTTGGCATACTGCTTGAGCAGGATGGGCAATCCCTTACCATCCTCTTCCACATCGGAGATCGGCTCGGCTAACTCGTCCACATCGCGCAAGGCGCGGCAGATGGCGCGGCAATCATAGCGGCGCAACAGCGGCGCGCGGAAAGGCGTGCGCGACTGGATCAGGTCGGCAAACTCGCGTCCGTCTTCGCGCTGCTCGAAGAAACGCACGATCATTTCCCGCGAAACGCTCGTGTACTCGTTGCTGATGCTTACCGCGCCGAAGAGCACCGGGGCCGATTGACGCCGAGCGACGAAGCGGGCAATCCCTTTCCACAGAAGCAATAGCGGCGCGTACTGGCGCTGGTACTCGACCCGGATGAACGAGCGCCCGAGTTCGATCGCGGAACCGATTTTCATAAACAGTCGGTGGTCGTAGCGGAAAACGGTGTGGGTGTAGAGACCCCGCACGCCATGCGCCCGGATGATCTCGTCCGTGTCGCCGGCGCGGTAAGCGCCCGCCAGTTGCCGCTTTTCCTTATCCCAGAGAAGCATATGCCAGTAGTAGGAGTCGAACTCATCGATGTCGGCGCTGCGTCCGGTGCCTTCTCCAGCGGCGCGGAAAGTGATTTCGCGCTGACGGCCGAGTTCGTCGAGCAGGTGCGGCATCTCGGATGCGCGCGCGGTGTAGACGGCGAAGTCGGCGTTTTCGATAAGCATACGATCGGCTGGCAGGGCCTTAATATCGGCGACGACGAAGCTGGCAGGCACCTCGGGAGCGATCGGCTCTTGCGGCCTGCGCGGAAGAACCGACCGAACTTTGTTCGGCAACGAGACCGGTTTCTTGCCGCGGTGGGAAAGCAGATACGTGCGCAGGCGCAGATACTCGGTGGCTTCGTTGTCATCGTCAAGGCTGGCAATAAGTTCCGGCGGGATGGGTTTGCCGATGCGTACGCCAACTTCCTTGTCCCGCTGCGCAAGAAATTCCTGCAGCAGGAACAGCGTGCGTAGGCGCGGGTGAATCAGGCCGATAAGGTGGAAGGCGGCGCTGTTGCCACCGGAGAAATAAACGGGCAGCGCGGCGGCTCCAGTCTTGCGAATTAAGCGGGCCGGGATGGTATTCCACTCAGGATCGGTGACCTGCGCCTCGCGGAAATTGAGATGTGAAACTTCACCGGCGGGGAACACGGCGAGCGCGCCCCCCTGACGCAGCCATTCCACCGCTTCCTTCAGCGGCTTCAGGTTCTTATCGGTCGAGGATCGCGTCTGGAAGGGGTCGACAAAGATGCAGTGATCGCGCAGTTCGGGAATGCCCCCAAGTAACGAGTTCGCAAGGATTCGCACATCGTCACGCACGCGCGACAGCAACACCGAAAGACAAGCACCGTCGAGAACTCCGAAGGGGTGGTTTGCGACCGCCACCAGCGGACCCTTGGCAGGAATTCGCTCCAGGTCTGAAGCTTGGACATCGAGATGGATGTTCATTTCCGCGAGGAGGCCATCGAGACGAAAACCCTGCGGAGAGGCAGAAACCCGGCGATAAAGATCGCGGGCCTCTTGCATGGGAATAAATTTTCCTGCGAATGCCGGAAGACCTGGAAGGAATGGGTTTCCGGCGAGAACATCGGGAGCGAAGCTCCCGCCCTGCTCGTTCGCGGTAGGCAAGTTGGGCATAGACAATTCTTGCCCGCCTTCTTTACTAGTTGATGAACAGAAGGTTAACGAATTGTTAATGAGTAGTAACGTTGGTACCCGCAGACTAGCAAGACAAGGGTCGGTCAAGCGTCCCAATGGCCATTAACTTTCGAGCTTGAAGCGCGTTTCGGCGAGGCGATAGAGTCGGCGCCACACCAGCCGGTTGGTAGCGACGACAACTGCCGCCAGCGCGATCGTGCTGGCAAGAAGAAGGTCGAAATTCTTGTTATCGGTAGCAGCGGAAATCATCGCGCCCACGCCGACGGTCGAGTAAGTCTGGCCTTTGAAGTGGAAATATTCGGCGACGATGCTGGCGTTCCATGCTCCCCCGGAAGCGGTAATCAGGCCGGTCACGAGGTAGGGAAAGATTCCAGGCAGGATCAGCTTCTGCCAACGTTCCCAGCCGCGCAGGCCGAAAACGCTCGCGGCTTCCTTAAGGTCAGCGGGGATGGCCATGGCCCCCGCGATCACATTGAACAGGATGTACCACTGCGTCCCCAGAAGGAGCAGAACGATCGAGCCGATGCCAAGTCCGCCGCCGAGACGAATAAGAATGAGAAGCACGACGGGAAACAGCGCCGTTGCCGGCACCGAAGCAGCGATCTGCGCCAGCGGTTGCGCGATGCGCGCCAGCCGCGGGCTGAATCCGATGGCGACGCCGACGGGGATGGTCCAAAGTGCGCCGAGCAGGAGCGTAACATTGACGCGAAGAAAAGTCGCGCCCAGGCCAAGGCCAAGTTGGTGGAAGTCGGCTCTGGGCAGGCCGGCCAGAATCATGACGACATGCACCACGGCGTAACCGATTCCACCAAACATCGCGATGCCGACAATTCGCCAGAGCCAGAGGCTGGCAGGGCTTTCCAGCTTGGCCGGCCCACTGCTTTCGTTACGCCGGGCGAAAAAGTGGATCAGTTGTTCGCGCAGCGGACGCACCGCCCGCTTGCGCAGATAGGCGACGCCGCGAGACCCGCGCAGAAAATCGAGCACCCAGGAAGTTGGAGCGTCGGCGCTCTCAACCTGCTCGAATTTGAACTTCTCTGCCCAGGCGATCACCGGCCGCCACAGCAACTGATCCATGAGCACGATCACAGTAATCATCGTGGCGATGCCGAGAAGTATGGAACGCGTATCGCCGCTATCGGCAGCCGCCTGCAGGTAAGAACCGAGGCCGGGCAATCGGAAGTCGGTGAACTGTTCGCACGCCATGAGAAAGAACCACGCGCCCGCAACCGACATCATGGAATTCCAGACCAGCCCGATGGTCGCGAAGGGCAACTCGACCTGAAGGAATCGCTGCCACCAGTTGAACTGGTAAATCGTGGCCGCTTCATTCATTTCGCGCGGAATGCTTTTCAGCGACGCATAGAAGCTGAAGGCCATATTCCAGACCTGGCCCGTGAAAATCAGCAGGACTGCACCGAGTTCCACGCCGAGCTGGCGCCCCGGAAACAACGCCGCCATCGCCAGCATCACACCGGGCAGGAAACTCAGCACGGGAATGGATTGCAGCACATCGAGCAGCGGAATCATGAAGCGCTCGGCGCGCGCATTGTAGGCCGCAATGTAGCCATATACGAGGGCGAAGATAAGGCTGAGCACATACGCGAATGCGATGCGCAGCAACGAGTATCCGGCGTAAATAGGCAGCGCCGACAGGCTGCGCGAAATTTCGACCTGGGGACGAAACGGGCCAAGCCAGTTGCGGCCGATCTCGACGACGCCGTAAAAAAGCGCGAGTCCGGCCGCGAACATAACCAGATCGGGCAGGCTGGCCGCGCTCGGACGCGGCAGCATCGACCAGAAACGCAGCGGCGAGCGCAAGCGGATGCGCTGCTCGCGCTTCACTCGGGGCCGCTGCGGCGCAGCCGTCGTCAAGGCTGCACCGGCATGGTAGGAGGATGCGGGTCGGTAACCGGCTCGGCCAGTACCAGCCGGTGCGATTCGCGGTCGAAGTCAAATATTTCGGCGTAGCGTCCCCAGTTCATGGCCGTTTCGAATTGGCGTTCGACTTCATCCTGCGTGAAGTGCTCATCGAGGATGTCGTAAAAAAATTCCTCGGAGATGGAGTGATCGGTCTTGGCGTGGAGGATGCTGTCGATCTGCTGCAGGATCACGACGTGGGTGAGCGCCGCATGGCGAAACAGCGTTTTGCGTGAGAGGATGTCGGCCTCGCCAAACTGGGAGCCGTCGGGTGTGATCTCCACATCGCCTTCCTTCAGCGTGGCGAAACCGAGCAGCACCGATGCTTCGACAATGGGCAGCAAATCTTCCGCATCCATGATCAGATCTTCGGCCAGGCGATATAAGTCTTCCTTGCCGCCGCGATCCTGGAGCAGCTCGAGCAGGCCGGCGATGCCGCCGACGCGCGCATGCGGCAGCATCTGGTATTTTTGGCGCGCTGGTCTTTGCGCCGCGGCCTGGGCCCCGGGCAGCGCCAGGTCGAGGTCGGGCTGGGTCATGATCTTGTAGACGTAATCGACCAGTTCCACGAAGCGCGACGACTTGCGGTCGCGCGGTTGCGCCAGTTCGACGACGAAATCCGCGCGCACCCGAGCCGGGTTCTTGCCGAGGACGATCACGCGGTCGGCCAGCAGAATCGCCTCTTCAATATTGTGAGTGACGATAAAGATGGCGCTCGTCGGCATCTTCTTGCTCATCCAAAGTTCCAGCAATTCACCGCGCAGGTTTTCCGCCGTCAGAACGTCGAGCGCGGAGAACGGCTCGTCCATGAACAGCACTTCGGGTTCCACCACCATTGCGCGGGCAAAGCCAACGCGCTGTTTCATGCCTCCGGAAAGCTCCTTGGGATACGCGCTCTCAAAACCGTCGAGGCCGACCGTATCGAGAATCCGCAGCGCGCGCTTGTGGCGCTCCAGGGCGGCAATCCCGCGCGCTTCGAGCGGGGCTTCGACGTTGTCGATGACCGTGAGCCAGGGAAAAAGCGCGAAGCTCTGAAAGACGATGGCGACTCCGGGATTCTGTGAGCCGATGGGGTGGCCGTGCCACAGCACTTCACCGGAGGAAGGTTTGCTGAGACCGGTCAGAATGCGTAACAGCGTGGATTTGCCACAGCCGGACGGTCCGAGCAGAGCGATGATCTTCCCGGGCTCCACGTCGAGATCGATGGGCGCGATGACCTCAATGCGGCTGCCGTCAGGCTGCAGGTAGTACTTTTCCACGGCCTGAGCGCGAATGATCGGATCGTTCAAGATTTAGTCACTCCAGAACAAGTGATTTGCCCGAAGAGCGAGAATACCAGAACTGGTTTTAAGCAGGACCGATGAAGATCCACGAGCCTTGGGCGCAACTCACGCGGCCCAGTCTTCTTCTTTGGCCGTCAACGGCTGTGGTAGACGGTCGGCGACCTCGGCCATCAAGGCGAGCTTTTCGGCCAACTCCGGGCGCAGCATGTCGGCGCGAAAGCGCCACTGCCAGTTGCCGTCATCCACGCTGGGCACATTCATGCGCGCCTCGCTGCCCAGGCTGAGCACATCCTGCAAAGGGATCACGGACAGGCTGGCGGGAGAATCCACCGCCACGCGAATCATGGCCCAGTTGATGCCGTCGTCGCAATGGCCGAGATAGGCCAGCGCGTGGGTGCGCTCCTGATCCGTGACGGCGGATTTCCACCAGCCCAGCAAGGTGTCGTTATCGTGCGTGCCGGTGTAAACGACCTTGTTCCGTGTAAACGTGTGCGGCAGGTGCATGTGCGAGCCGGGATCGCCAAAGCCAAATTGCAACACCGCCATGCCCGGAATCTGGAATCGGTCGCGCAGCGCGTGCACGTCGGGAGTGATGTAGCCAAGATCCTCGGCGAAAAACGGCAAGCCGCCCAGCTTTTCTCGCACCGTCTCGAAGAAATCCTCCTTCGGACCATCCACCCACTGGCCGCGAATGGCATTCGGCTCGCTCGCCGGAATCTCCCAAAACTGCGCAAAGCCGCGAAAGTGGTCGAGCCGGACGTAATCGAAATTTTTTGTAGCCCAGCGCAAGCGATCGATCCACCAGGCGTAGCCTTCCTTTTTCATCACGTCCCAGCGATACAGCGGATTGCCCCAGCGCTGGCCTTCCTTACTGAAGAAATCGGGGGGCACGCCCGCCACGACTTCCGGTTCCAGGTCGGCGTTCAGGCGAAACAGCTCCGGACGGGTCCACACATCGGCGCTGTCGAAGTTGACGAAGATCGCGATGTCGCCCGCCATGCGAACGGACCGTTTCGCGCAATAACAGCGCAGCGCCTGCCACTGCTCGTAAAAAAAGAACTGCAGAACGGCGCGCGCTTCCAGTTCGCGGCTCATTTCCCGTCGCGTCTGCTTCAGGGCGTCCGGCTCGCGGTGCGCGATTTCGCGCGGCCAGTGATTCCAGGTCTTAAGCTGGAAGCGCGCGCGCAGAGCATCGTAAAGAACGAAATCGTCAAGCCACCAGCGGTTCTCGGCTACAAAATTCTTGTAGCGCGCCACCGGGCGTTCTGCGGAAGAAGCCAGGAAGTTGCGCGCCGCTTCAAGAAGTAACGGCATCTTCTGGCGATACACATGGGCATAATCGGCAGCATCAACCTCGGCAGCCAGCGCTTCGAGCTTAGAGCCCGCGATCCAGCCGCGTTCAACCAGACGATCCAGGCTGATCAGCAGAGGATTACCGGCGAAAGCAGAAGGCGACGAATAGGGTGAGTATCCGAAGCCGAGCGGGCCGAGCGGCAAAACTTGCCAAACGCCCTGCCGGGCCGCCGCCAAAAAATCGGCGAAAGCGTAGGCCGCCGGGCCAAAATCGCCGATCCCGCCGCGCGACGGCAACGATGTGGGATGAAGCAGGATTCCGCTGGCACGCGCAAATGGCATGAAACCGCTTATCAGGCCTCAAATTTTCGTCGCAGGAATCCGCTGGCGGAATCCGCGGGCTGGAATTTCGCTTGATCCAGAGTAATGCGTGTCGCAAGCCCGTGGCACGTAGCTCGTAACTCGCAGGATAACTCAACTTCGGGGGCCCGGAGAATCTGCTGAAATAATCTTACTCTCCCTCGTCCGTGCCGGGGCGCGTCAGCCGCTTCAGTTCGTCCTGATTGATCTTGATCTTGTTCGACTTCTCCATGTCCTTGCGCAGATTCGCTACGAAAAGCTCGAACAGCTCGTTCTGCCTGCTTTCCGTCAGAGTCTGCCGAATCTGGTCTTTCTTCTGCGCATATTCCTCGTCGGTCGGCGCCTGCTTATCGAGCACCTGCGCCACCGCGCCATTGGTGCCGGACATGATAGGCCCGCTGATGTCGCCGGGCTTCAGGGCAAAAACCGAACTGGCGGCGCCGGACATGGAACCGATATCGGGAACCTGACCGTCAAGAGCGACCAACTCGCTCGTCTTCAGCGTCGCTCCCAGATCCTTGGCGGCTTTCTTCAAATCCTGACTCGCCTTGGCGCGGTCGGCAAGTTCTTGCGTCTTCTGATGCAGCAGAAGACTGGCGCGCTGGTTCTTGAACTCGGTTTCCAGCCGCGAACGAATCTCCTCAAACGTCGGCGTTGCCGGCGGGTGAACGCCAACCAACTGGAAAACCACATAGCCCTGGGGAACCTGCACCATATCCGGCGGGGCCTTGTCGGCTGCGCCGAATACGGCATCCATCAACTGCGGACTTGGCGCGAGGCCGGGCAGGGTGTCGCTGCGTCCGAAAAACTCGGTCGTTACCGCCGGCACTCCCTTGGACGCAGCCGCAGTGTCGAAGCCCTCGGTGCGCGCCGCGCTCAGCAACGCGTTGGCCGCGGATTCCGTGGCGTGCGCGCTTTTCTGCGCTTTCATCTTCGCCTCAACTTCACTCCTCACCTCGCCCAGCGCCTTGACGTGTGCTTCCTGCTTGTCTTCCACGTTAATGATGTGGAATCCGTAGGAGCTCTGCACCAGGTCGCTGGTTTGTCCCTTGCCCAGCGAAAAGGCGGCCTTCTCGAATTCAGGAACGGTGCGGCCGCGGCCAATCCAGCCCAGTTCGCCTCCCTGTTTGGCGCTGCCGGGATCGTCGGAATTCTGTTCCGCGAGCTTCGCGAAATCGCCGCCCGCTTTCACTTGCTGCAGCACCGATTCCGCCTTGGCGCGCGCTGCGGCAACCGCCTTCTCATCTACCTTGCCGTCAGCTCCCGGCAACGGAGTCTTGATAAGAATATGGCGAACCTTGACTTGCTCCGGCAATCGGTATTCGTCGCGGTGCTCGTCGTAATAGCCCTGCAGGTCGCTTTCGCTCACCGCAGTTGCAGCCGCAATTTTGCCGGAATCGACCAGCGCGTACTTGATCTGCCGCTTCTCGGGAATGGAGTTGGTGTAAGAGGCCTTGTTGTGGTCGTAGAAAGCCTTCAGCTCCTCGTCGGTGGGATGCAGTCCTTTGAGGATGTCGGCTTGCGCGATCACCGCGTAGTCGAACTTGACCTTCGTGTTCTGGTGCTCGAATTCCTCGCGCACTTCGGCGTCGGAAACCAGTGCGCCGCTTGCCACCATCGCCCGCAGCTTGCGAATAAGGATGTAGTTCTTGTCCAGGCTCTCGAACTGCGGCACGGTCATGCCAATGCGCTGCACAAAGTCTTCGTACTGTTCCTGCCCGACAAATTTGCCGTTAGGAAAAAGCTCGGCGCCTAGCTGCCCGTGCTCGAGATCGTCGCGCAGTTCCTCGTCCGTGGCATGCAGCCCGAGCCGGCGCGCTTCGGCAACCAGGGCTTTCTCATTGATCAGTTGCTGCGCGGCCTGACCGGCGAAGTAGGGCATGAGCATAGCGGCCTGAGCGGTCGCGCCCTGGCGCTGAATCAGCGTGCGGGCTTCCTTCTGCACTTCGAGGGTCGTAACGTCTTCGTCGCCAACCGTCGCTATCACGCCCGCACGAGTTGCCGTAGAACCGGTCAGGAAACCGCCCGGGATAAGCGTGATCACCATGCCACCACAGATAATCAGCAAAATTCCATAGAGGATGATTTTGAGCGTCGGCCCAGCGTTTTGAAGTTGTCGAATCATGGGTTTTTTCGGGTAGCTCCGTGCATGAATGCGTAATTGTCCATTATAAACCAGACACTATGAGCTATGAGCACACAAGCAGGCCCATTTGGTTGTGGTCCCACAAGTGTTTTCGGCATCTGGACTTCTACTCTAGGAACTGAGGCCCGCATGCTTGGCGCCTCGCGAGCGGCATGGCTAAAGGATGCCTACCCAGAACTGATTCGACGAGGCAAGTACAGGTTTCTTGAGGTGAGATTGCTCATAGCTTGGAGCTCGTGGTTCGAAGCTCGTAGCGCTCACGCGCCGATCAGCTTCTCCAGCGCCGCCCGGTTGCGAATCAGGAGTGTGGAACCGCGCAACTGCGCCATTTCCTTATCTCGAAATTCACCCAGCACGCGGGTTACGGTTTCGCGGGAAGTCCCGATCAGCTGCGCAATCTCCTCATGCGTGAGCGCGATCTTGATGCGAATCCCTTCCTTGGTATGTTCGCCATCGCTCGCCCACTCCAGCAGCAGGCGCGCTAGTTTCTCCGAAACCGAGTGCGAGAGGCCGAGCGATCGGATCATCTCGTATGCCGTCTGGCAGTTCTGGCTCAGGTGATTGGCCGCATTCAGGCACGCATCGGAGTGGTTCTGCAGGAATTTCAGGAAATCGTCGCGCTTGATGAAATCGAGCTGGCTGGGCTGCAGCGTTTCCGCGGTCAGTTCGTAGGGTTTGCCCGAGACCGTGCCGTGCAAGCCGAGCACTTCGCCCGCCTGCGCGATGCGCAGGATCAGAGTCTTGCCGTCGCGCGAAGTGGTCGTCAGTTTCACGCGGCCTGAGCAGATGATATAGATGCCGCGCGGCGCCT
>Ga0326728_10010852_pt1 | contig 21111 bp, 3 predicted proteins | sample MB3enrmetagenome_FD_207602 | JGI IMG/M metagenome (GOLD analysis project Ga0326728, IMG submission 207602) | Lab enriched peat soil microbial communities from McLean, Ithaca, NY, United States - MB31MN | ecosystem: Environmental > Terrestrial > Soil > Wetlands > Peat | place: USA: New York... | reverse complement strand
GGAATACGCGTGGTACCGCTCGCTGAGGAAATGTAGACTGCCCCGGAGGGGTCGACTGCCAAACCGGTAGCGCCGCTCAGGTTGTTCAGCAACGTGACTGGAGCGCCCGCTCCGCCGACGAGTTCGAAAAGATTCACACCGTCGATCACGTAGACATTCCCGGCCGCATCCGCTGCAACAGCTGAGGGCGCAGTAAAGCCCGAAGTCAACGCGGTTTCCGCCTGTCCTAAATTGGAAGTGGTGAAAGCGCCGATATCGCTCAGCTTTACCACCCGTCCATTGCTCGGATCCGCGACATATAGATTGTCCAACCCATCCGCGGCCAGTTGCAGCCCGGTGGCGCCCAGACCACTCACCACGGTTGCCTGGCCAGCGGCATTCAAACCGCTCGGCCCGAAGGGCACTTCGTACACGCTGCCAGTGCCGCTGTCTGCAATAAAGATATCGCCTGCGCCGTCTACGGCGACGCCAGTGGGAGTCGTCAATCCGGTGCCGACTGAGACTGCGGTGGAAGAACCTGCGGCATACTCGAGGACTTTGCCCTGGCCTGGGTCCGCAATGTAGATATTGCCCAGCGTGTCGGTCGCAACTTGGGTAGGCGTCTTCAACCCTGAGCCCAAAGTAGACTGCAGGGCGGGGGTCGCTTGAATGTTCGCGCCCATCCCGACGCCATGCAGGACCATGGACGCCAAAACTTTTTTACTCGCATCGAGCATCAGCAGCTTGGCGGAGATGTTGCCTACGGAACTGGGAGTAAATGTCACGTTCTCGAGACAACTCTTGTTCGCGGCGTAGGCGACGCCAGTGGTGCACGTGCCGCCACTGATGGCAAAATCGGGACTTGGTACGCCATCTTCAATAATGGTGAAACTTGCGGGCGTGACCGCGCCGTTAAAGCCAAAGACAACATTTGATCCGCCGGCGGCTGTTTTGCCGACAGCGAAAGAGCCGAACTCGGCGTAGCCAAACCCAACCTTGGCCACATCTGCCTGCCCGTTCGGTTGCGACTGCGAAGTGGGAACGTACATGAAACTGCGCGCCGCATCGATGGCAACTTGGCCTCCGCCCGGCACGCCCGAAACCAGAACCGCCGAAGAGGTTTGCGGGGTTCCCGACGGATTCGGGACCTCAACGACGCCGACTTGCGAATCGCTGACGTACAGGTTGCCGGCGGTATCGATAGCAACGCCCTTCACAGCAGGCAGCATTGGGTCCACGCGGGCGAGGCCCTTGTCTGAAGTGAATTCCCCGTTCGTTGCGGTCCCGGGAATTTCAAGGACGCCGGGAAGTCCGCCGGAATCCTCAACGAAGTAGACATTGCCTTCCGGATCTTGCGCGATCGAGATCGGACGTGCACCGAATCCCGCAGCCGGCGCCCAGTTCCATCCGGCGGGCTTGGGATTGGACCACGCGCCTGTAACGGAGAGGCCCCGAACATCGATGCCGTTGGAGCCGCCCTGGTCGCCGACAATCAGGTCGTTGTTGTTCCCGAGGCCAATAGCCCAAGGTTGAAAGTAGCCAAGGCCAGTGCCCGTCAGATCGGCGACGCTGTACTGTGCCCACGCTTCGACCTGGTCTTTGGATCCAGAGTTGGTGCATATCGTCGTCGTTGGGTTGCTTGGGCTCAATACGTTGCCGGCAGAATCGGGAGCGGTCAATCCGGTCCAGGTTTTCGTCGCCGCATTCCACGGAAAAAAGACGATGCAGTTATTCCAGTTGGCGCCGAGATAGAGATTGTTGCCGGGGTCGAAGAAGACAACAGGATTTTGGTAGCCGCCCCCAAGGCTCGCCGATGGACTCGCACCGGCAATCGTTATCGCCGCTCCTCCGCCCGCAGGAAACTCGTAGAGCGCGCCGTTCGCATAATCCACCACCCACCAGTCGCCAGCCTGATCGAGCGCCGACTCTTGAATGGTTCCCCACCCAGTGGGATGAGACAAACCGGCGGCAGAACTGGCGGTCACCAGCGGTGAACCTTGACCTACGGCTGCTCTAGTTAGGCAAAGGCCAACTAGCATCAGCGTAAATGCAAAGCCGGCAAACCGGCGGAGTATGGTGAACGACGTGGTGGCCATTGCATTCCTCCCGAAACGAACTCGTATCAATCTTCCGCAAGTGGTTCCCGACCATTCGCGGATCGAGGCTTTTGGCTTCCTTCTTGGCTCTTCGGGAGCCGCCTCCAGCCCCCGGAAAGCACTGCCTATTCCATCCCGACTTCCACAACTCCTATTGGACAGTGACGGGTAACGTAAACATTGGCGTTGTCAGAGAGTTCTGAATCAGCGCCTCCGGATCGTAAGTGATGATCTGCACGTTATAGGTTCCGGCCGGAGTCGCCACTTTTGGCGCTGGTGGCGGCGTGGAGTACCCGGCGTTGGTGCAAGCGGTAATGCCCATAAACAAGCCGGAGAGCATGATCGCCACGCAGATTACAGCCATCGAACGGTAGAATCTCCTGCGCCCGGCGATTAAGCCGACCAAGCCGAGCCCGAACAGGCCGGCCAGCGCCCACGGCGACTGCCTCGCGATGGACGCCGTAGTGCCGCCATTGACCGCAACGTTCGTACTGATGGTCATTACGATGGTCGTCGGAACCGCGCCGCTTGCGCCCACAGCCTCAGTGCCCGTGCTCGGATTGGCGTAGTTGAATGTGCATTCGGAGTACTGAGGCAACGTGCTCGCAGGGGTGGTCGGAGCCAGCTTGATCGGTGCGTCGGATGAGTTGCACTCCAAGCTCACATTCTCGCTGAACCCCACGAGCGGCATCAGCGTCAGTGTCACCTGGACAGGCGTCCCGGGCGTGATGGTTGCCCCCCCAGACACCGTGATTTGGACGCTTGGATTGATGACGTAGAAAGTTTGCACCGCGAGACTTATCGGGGCATAGTTTACGTCTCCGCTGTACGCTGCCGACAGATTGTAAACACCGAGATTAAGATTCTGCAGCAGGAAGGTCGCAACGCCATTGCCATTCGGCGCAATGGCCCCATTAACTCCCTGGGTTGGATCTGCAGGATTTCCATTCTGCAAGAAGGTTACAGTGCCTGAGGGCGTTCCCACCGACGAACTGATAATGGCCGAAACGTAGACAGGCTTTGTCCAGTACACATAGGTATTTCCGGCCCACACGGTCACAAGTCCAGGATTCGCGGCGCAGCTAGTCGAAGCAGCTCCACTGGTCAACGTGGTGTAGTTCAGACATTGACTGTTCGTCACCGGCACACCAAGCGTGATGGTCGGGATTGCGCGGGCGATTGTGAAAGTGCCCTTGGCGGCGGCCCCGGAGAAGCAGGTCGTTGTCGAGCATGTGTTCTGGGTGGCGCCCGCCGTCCCGGCACCGCTATAGTCCGCGTTGACGGTATAGGTTCCGCCGAGCAGTGCGTTGTAACTAAATGTGGCGACACCGGCACTATTCAGGGTTTGGGTCTGTTTGGGCTGATTGCCTGTGGCGCTGCCCACTGATAGCGTCACTGTCCCCGTCGGCGTACCGAAGCCTGCGCCGGCGCTGACGGTTACTTGGATCGTATTGCAACCTGGATAAGTCGCTCCCGCGCAACCTGTGCCGGTGACGGGGGTGACTGTAATCGCAGCCGTAGCCGTCGGCCGGAGATCCTGGATGACAGTGCCCGACACAGCGATGTTGACGCCCGACGTTGCATTCACCGCATTGGTAATCACAGCGATGGACGCGCTCGTCTGGCCCGCGGCAGGCGCTTGAAGAACCATGCCGAGATAACAGGAACCGCCCGGCGGAGTGTTCGTGGTGGAACTGCAGGCAGGCGAGTTTTCGGTTGCCGTCGCTACGGTGTAATCGCTGGCGTCGGTACCGGTGACAAGATCGATTGTTGGGTCATCAGAAACCGTTAGCGGCGAATTGCCCACATTGAGAATCTGCGCATCGACTTCGACAGGGACATTCGGATTGACCTCTACGTTACCAGCGTTGAAATTGTATGAGCCGCCGATGCCGAGCTGCGCCAAACCGGCGGTTGAGCCGGAGCCAAAGGACGCATAGGCATTCTGGGAGCCGTCAAGCGCCACGCCCCACGGGATGGCGGGGCCACTGCCCAATCCGCTTGTCAACAGAATCTGACTGTTGATATTCAGGGAGCCCGTGGTCGTGCTATAGGGAATCCAAACCAGTCCATTGGCTTCCGCCGCAAAGACAGATCCCGAAGGATCCACGGCTAAACCGGTCACTGGCGACTGGAGACCGCTTGCAACCTTGGTCGAGCCTCCAAAGGGTAATGAGATCTCCCACAGGTTCGATCCATCGGCCACCCACACATTCCCTGAGCTGTCAGTGGCAATCGCCGAGGGACCCGTGAATCCCGATCCAAGCACGATCGGCGGATAGTTTTGAGCGATTATTTCTGTCTGCGGATTCGGGATCTCGACTACCTGCTTGCCGGCCTCGTCCGCTACAAAAAGATCCCCCTCGCCGTCGACGGCAAGATTCAGGTTGCCCGTACCCAAACCAGAGGCAATCTTCGTTTGCTGTGCAGTAGCCAGAGCGCCATTGACAAACGGAACCAGGTAGATGCTGCCGGAGTCTCCAATATAGAGATTGCCAACGCCATCTACGGCTACTCCTGTCGGCGCCGACAGGCCGCTGCCGATCACTTTGCCCGATGTCGGGCTGGTGGTGCCGGAAGGATATTGCTCGATGGCCTTTAGAGCCGCATCGGCGACATACGTGTTGCCATAGAGATCGGATGCCACTTGCTTGGGTTGGTTCAGCCCGGAAGCGATGGACTCGATGGAAGCCGAAGAAACCACCGAAACTGCCGCGCCTTGCCCGACACCGCTCAGGTAGGCGTTGCTCCCTGCGATGACGGCGTTGCCGGAGCCCAGCAACTGCACTTCGCCCTCAACGGGGCCGGCTTTGGTGGTGTTCAATTGCACGTAATACGGGCACCAGCTATATGAGCTGGTTGTGGTCATGTTGGCGCTGAAAGCCGGATACGAGGTGCCCGCTGCGCAGGGCTCAACCGGATTTGTCGGCGGCGGGTTATCCAACAGAGGAGCGTTGGCGATGGGCGTGAAATTTGTGTTGCTCGGCTGCGCCAGAGCAATGCTTGCGGGCGTGGTTGGCTGGTTGAACATGTAATACAGGGCTTGCGTCTGATTGACGGAAGCCGTGGCGGATGTCGAGCCGCCTGCACCTGCAGCGAGAAGGCTCGAGGAAATGCTGAAAGCCGTACTGCTCGGGGCGGTGGTTCCTGTCGAGCCGGGTCCTGACACGTAGAAGCTGAGTCCGTTGAGCGGGTACAGGGCGTCACCCGACTTTGCTGAGATCGTGACTACTTCGTTTTCAGTGAAGGAATTCTTCGCGCTCAGCGTAATCGTTCCGCCGCCCGCTGCTACTGCGTAGGCCGTGATCGGAACAGAGCTCGGGCCGCCCACCGGAGAAGTCCCCAGACCAAGAGCGCCGGGCTTCCACATCACAATGGTCGAATACAAACACGTTGCCGTCGCGGTCTGTTGGGTCGTCGTGTCGCAGTTCGGGCCGTTCACGCCGGCCGGCGCCCAGTTGTTGTAATAGCTGGTTGCGATCCAAACAAACCCTCTCTTGTCGACCATGGGCGGGTATCCGCCATCAACCGGCGAAACCATTTGCGTATCGGCCCAATTCAGGTCCGGGTTCGACGGCGTGCCCTCATTGGGGATCATGAAAACGCCATCCGCCTGCCCACCGTATGAAATGTTGTTCGTACTGCCGAAATACATGTTCCCCTGCGGGTCAATGTACATGCCGTTGATGCCGTTCCAGCCGCCTTGGTCAATGCGCCTTAGCGCAGACTCGGCTGTTCCGGTCCCATCACCGACAATGGGTGGGGAGCCGGCGGGAATCTCCCGAATGCCATGCACATTGTTGGGATAAGAGCCTTGGTTCTCGACGAAATACACGTTGCCGGCGTGGTCGACCGCGATTTGGGAAGCGTAAGCCTCCAGGCCCGAGGCCAGGAGGGTGACCGAATTTGCGACGACCGCACCGGTCTGATCCACTTGGTACTTGAAGATTTGCTGGGTATCCGACGTACTCACATAGAAAGTGACGCCATCATCGCCCGACTGGATATCCTGGGGCGGAATCGACGACGTCTGGCCGCTGCTGTTGGTGTAGGTAGGGCCTTTCCAAATGTCCGCATTGCTGAAAGTCCATGTCCCCGCGCTGGCGTTGTACGGAACCCGGCAGAATTGGACGGCAGAGCCATAGCGATCCCCGACATAAAGGTTGTCCCACTTGTCGAATGCAATGGCGCCGTTCCAGTACGAGCCCTTGAACTCCAGCAGCGAACAATCGGAGGCGTCTTTATTTGACGGTTCAGGCCCTACGATCTCCGTCGGCAAAGATGCGCCCGGCGCCATGTCGTAGATCACGCTGCCGGCTTCGTCCAGGAAGAGGATATGGCCATATATGGGGTCCTGCTTCATGGAGTAGATCTGAATCCAGTTGCCGGTGCCGCCATGGTTGAAGGGAACGACCGAGCCCACCGAGACCGGAGCCGGCGCCTTAATCGGCAACTGGGCCCTGGAGGCAACGCTCGGCAACAGGCCGGCAAGAAGAACCAGGCACGAGATCCGTGCGACTCTACGAAACATGACTGTCAATTCGATGGCCATACACTTCCTCCCACAAGCTCAATCAGAGATCCCGTTACAAGCGGCTTACCCGTCTACCCACTTTCACAGTTTCAGCAGAACTCGGATGCCGCACTTCTTAATCCTGCTCGGCCAGCCATTCCGCCTAAGCCGCCATTTGCCGGTCCCCTTCCGGGCGCCGCAGTAGGTTCAAGCTGCGGTTTCCGGACAAGAACCCATCAGAACGTAAACTTCGCTTCCAACTCCGCCAGCCTGTTTCCGACTTTGATGTCCGCAACGCCAAAATCCTGGAACTGAAGCATGCTTTGTGTCACGGCCTGACCAACGACCGCATTCTGGAGACCGAGACTCAGATTGTTGGTGTTTTGGTTGTTGAACGAAACCAGCGGGTGGTTAAATACGTTGAAAGCACCCATCCGCAACTGAAGGGTCCTTCCTTCTCCCACAGCGAAATCCTTCAGCACAGTCACATCATGATCCATATACGCCGGACCGCGCAGATAGGGCAGCCGGTAGGACCCGTTGGTCCCGGGCTCCGGAATACCGAAAGCCAGCGGATTGATGAACTGGTGCGTATGCGAGCCGCCCTTGGCACTTACACCCTTCACCAGCGTGGGCATCAGCTGTACGTCCGGTGTTCCCAGCCATACCGCTGTATTCATGTAGTTGACACAGAATGTATTTCCGTTCTTATCGGGCTTGATGCCGTAGACGTTCTCGCACGACGTCTGAGCTTGCTGATTTGCCTGGTCTGGATTCGAGACCTGCACGGCATTCGCGAAGCTTGCACCGAAGCCAAAGTTATTGCCGTTTTCAGAGGCCAGCGGGAAACCGCTCATGACCTGCGATATTCCGGAGATCCTCCAGCCATTGGAAACTTCGGAGAGCAACCAGTTTCCGCCCTTGTAGCGTCTGCCAAGATCGACCAGGTAGTGAATGTTGAACACCTGTGTCCGGTCATAAGGCACCGGGTTGTAATCGTTGCGCAAGTTGACCGGATCGACGAGTTGGTTGTTATACGAGGAGGCGGTGGCCAGGTTCTTGGCAAAGGTGTAGTTGGCGCCCCACGTGACCATCCCCGAGGATTTTTCCCAGTCGATCTGTGCACTGTTGTAGTTCGAGTAGAAGTTGTGCTTGAGCTGGTAGATGTGCTGGTAGAACGGGTAGGGACGGTACAAATCGTATTCCGGTGTGCCGAGCCCACCGATACCGTCGATGACCGGGTTGCCATAGAGCGCAAGCAAATTGGTTGGGATATACGAATAGTCGATAAAGAAGAGGTTGTCGCTCGAGTCCATGTCCGGGTTGTTATTCGCGGGACAGCCCGTCTCAATTCCGCAGATGATGTTGATATCAGATGCGCTGTTGTAGCTGTTGCTCCCGCTATACGATCCCAGGTTGACGCTCTCGTTGCCCACGTACGCGACCGACAAGTGCGAAGGTCCCATGTGCAGGAACCCCACCCCTGGAATGGATTGATCGATTCCGCCGTTGAACTCGTAGTAGATCGGACGAACGTTATCGTTCGGCGAAATCGTATACGCGCTGAAATCGGGAGGCAGGATGGGAGACTGGCTGTCGATCTGGTTGTAGGTCAGTGCTCCCTGCAAATATGAGGTTTTGTACCCTTGGGCCGTAGCGGCCGCCAGAGCGTAGGGATTGAACTGCTCCTGGTTGCGGTACATGCCCCAACCGCCGCGCAGTACGGTGCTGCCCTTGCCCCAGATGTCCCAAGATACTCCGACGCGCGGAGTTAGGTAGATCGTTGGCGGGGAGTTGACGGAATTCGACACGCCGGTCTTCTGGGAAGCCCACGTAATGCCCGGGAAGCCGGCGCTGGTGCAGTTGCGCGTGTAACCGCTGCATTGCGATTTGTAAAGGCTGTCGGAGAATGTCGCCAAGCCGTTGTTATAACGGTCTGTCCATGGCCCTAAATGCTCGAAGCGCGCGCCGAAGATCAGGGTGATGGTGTGAAGCTTCAGCGTGTCCATGGCGAACCCAGCCACCGTGGTGTAACGCATGTCAACCAGGGGCGTGAAGTTGGTTTGCGTAAACGAATCGGCATACCCTTCGTACATCATCGCCGTGGGGTTATAACAGCTTCCCAGGTAGGCCGCACCGGAGGCGCGCAGGTTGCCGGCCGGGTTCGGGTTCTGGCAGCCGCCATACGGCGCCTGATTGGTCGAGGAGTACTCGAAGTACGAGTTTCCGGGATTGAAAGTGTACTCACCCTGGGGATAAGCACCCGGATCCGCGATGCCGTTGTAAGTGCCTTGCTCCCCATAGAAACCGAACTGCAGGAAGTGATTTTTCAACTCCCAGCTCACGTTATCCTGGATGATCGGATCGACCTTCTTGGTGTGGATCCGGTTCTGGTAGAACCCGCCCGGCATGAGCACGTTCGGATAGCCGTTCGAACCTCCACTGTTTAGGGCAGGAACAGAATAGTCATCGTTGTTCTTGTACATGCCCAGATAGTCGAATCCCAAGCCGCCGTTTCCCGCAATGTCAAACCGATCGACGCCCGCCGGATTCCCCATCTTCCCCGGCAAACTCACGAAGGACATCGCGGCAGAGAGCTCGTTGGTCACGGTAGAACCGAAGAAGCGCGTGTATCGCGCGGAAAGCACATTGGAAACGTCGCCGGTGGTGATGGCGCCGGGATAAGGCACTCCGCCGGTGGGGAAGTAGCCGAGAGCAACAGGATCCTCGTCGATTTCCCGCTGCAGTCCATAAACCAGGAACAGGTTATTGCTGGGATTGATGTTGTATTGCAGCGTGGACCGGAACACGCTCCCATTCTGGTTCTGCTGGATCTGCTGAATATAGTTGTAACCAAACGGGTTGGTGAATGGATCTGCATTGGGTGCAGGGAACCAGTTCACAAGCGCCGCGCCGGCGCCGTTGATGTAGGGATTGGCATTGTTGTTTGCCACAGCGGTTCCATTCGGCAAGAAGCTGTCCACATAGCACATCGGATCAATGGCATCGGGATTGGGGTTGCCGTCTGGACGCGCGCCGCAGAGCTCTGCATCGAGCGAGGCTGCGCTGAAATCACCCTGGCGCTCGGCCGTGGTGGGTACCCAGGCCGAAATGGCCTGCTGATTCGCCTCGAAGACCTGGTGGTAATACTCGAAGCCCGCGAAGAAAAACAGCTTGTCCCTGTTGTGATTGAAACTGGTAAACGGAAGTGGCAGCGGACCGCCAAAATTGCCGCCGGGATAAAAGTACTGTTCGTTCGGGCGGGACTGGCGGAGGTAGTTATCGTACCAGTCGTTGGAGTTCAAAATGTCATTGCGCGCCACCAAATAGGCTGCGCCATGAAACGCGGCGCCGCCCGTCTTCGTTGAGGAACTGATGAGCGCTGGTCCTTTAGCGTATTCGGGTCCATAGGAAGAATTCGAGGCCTTGACGTTCTGCACCATCTCGATATTCATCTGCTGAACCGACCCCGAATTGGTGGCGATGTCTGTAAGCGAAACACCGTCACTGACGATGGCGATGCCCGCCGGGCCGGAGCCATTGGCGACATAAGCCGACGTAGGGCCGCTGAGGCCCACCACAGCGTTGTTGTATCCCGGACGATTGAAAAGGCCTTGATTTCCGGTCGACATTGCATATCCAGGCAACATCTTGACCAGTTCGCCAGCGTCGCGACCGACGATGGTGAGGTTATTCAGGTCCTTCGCCGTGATGATGTCGCTGCGCTCACCGGTGTCGAGCGCAGCCAGATTGGAATCGACCTGCGCCTCCACCGTCACTGCAGCGGTAGCGGCGCCGACTTTCATCCTGATATCTGTTTTGCTCAGCTGGTCACCGGCATGCACCGCGAACGGCTGGGACTGCCAGGAGTCGAAATTATCGGCCGTTACCGTGATCTGGTAACTGAGGTCGGGGGTTACGCCCGCAAATGCAAAAGCGCCATCGCTGTTACTGGTCGTAGTGCGTTTGACTCCGCTCGCTGTGTCGGTCAATGTAACCGTGGCTTTTGGAATCACAGCCCCTGTTGTATCCGCGACAACGCCAGTCACATTTCCTGTCGCTTGTCCATAAAGCGCCATCGGCGCCAGCAGGAGCACTGCGGTTAGCATTACCAGCAACGAGGCAGTCGGCCTGTTCCCTGAAAAGAACTTCATAGTAGTCCCCCCGTCGGCTACATTCCCTTGTGTCTTTGACAGCTGGTTCCCGGTCCCCACACCAGCCTGAAGTTTTTGCACACTACAACTAATCCCCTAAGTGCCACTTAAGCCTTTGAGTATTCGGACGCAGATTCTCGTTCTGCATTGATGACAGGGAATTCTGAAGCTTGAGGTGAGACTCTGTCAAGTGAATTCTTTCTGGGTTTTTCAATGATGGGATCGATACCGCAGGTTTGCCTGACTTTGAGGCTTTTCGGGCCTTTTGCAGAGGCTTCCTTGCACCATCCCGTGAAGATTCGCATGCCCCCGAAAATGCCGTTATCTTCACTCAGGCGGAGAATTCCGCTATTGCGATTCCAGCGACCCAAGCCCTTGGGTTCGGATCGTCACTCGAGGAGCGCGCCTCCCAAGCTGGCCATCGGGCCGGAATAGTCATTCGACAGACAGATGAAAAGCCGCCTCACTCTTTGTGCGCATTTTCCTTGCAGAGAATTACCCGGAAAGGCCTCTCGGGGCCAACGGCGCACGATTCGAATTGCGCGTCGTCCCCTGCTCAAGCTGCTGCGTCGCCGTTGTGGCGTTCCGGCGATTGCTTCTCCAACCTTCGATGGAGGCAAGGGCCGGAATTCGTTTGATGCATTTCCGTCTGCAATTCGACAGCGCGCCACTCCCGAGACACGCCTCGCATCTCTGTGCGCGACATGATCGCGATATCATGAATTGCACTGCCCATCCACCCACGGCTACCACGGTCCCGCAGGCCTGGCAGTCCGCGTCGCTGCCCCGCCGACGGCCACTCTGGCGCGCCAGATGCTCGGAACGAGTGCCGCGCTGTCCTTAATCCGGCACCACAAAAAGAGTGATGGATTGCGCCGGAAACGTGTAATTGCTGATCGTGCTCGTCGTCCCGCCCCCTGATGGCGGTGTCACGCTGACATCGGCCTGCGGGACAATCGCAGTCAGATTCGCATTGCTGTATTGGTAAACCGAGGCCGTCGTACCGCTCACCGCTGTGAAGTTCTCCAGGCTGATCGTTGAAGTCAGCGAGCCATAGGTCTTGTTGATCACCATCACGGTGATTGCGCTGTCCGAACTTCTTTGTCCGCCATATACCGACAGCTGCCCCTCTCCATCGCCACTGGTTCCTGTACTGGTTGCATAGAGGTACGTATTGCCAAAAGTGGAATCGTTCCCGTCATAGTTCCGGTACATCGCAAAAGCATAGTTACCCGGGCCCTGGTCAATGTAGTTCGTCGTTGGCCAAAACGCACCCATCCCTAGGCCCTGACGGCCGAAGATGCCCAGAATGTCAGCCTGCACCACCGCGCCATTGATCGATTCCAGGCCGCCGAAGTTGTACTCGTCGATCGCGGTTTTGGTGCCGGGGTAATCCCGTGTGACCCAACTCTGCAGCATCGGAATCAGTTGCGGAGCTTGCACCGGCGTTGAGCAGCTCGAAGTGTAATTGGGGTCGGTGATGTAGTTCGGCTGCGGGTAGTTGGGATCGGTGTACGTTGGATCCCAGAAGACGCGCGTCGAGTTCATGCGCGCTTCCTGCTCCCCGGTGTCTCCGGCAGTCGTAAAGGCGACTGAGCTTCCGCCGCTGGCTGGATAGTCCGGCGCAAAATACCCGTGGATATCCACGTAGTCGAGCAGGCGAATGCCATACTGCTGTGAATAGCTGTTGAATTGCTGCAGATAGTACTCGATCATGGGCACGCCGCCATGGGCCTCGCGGTCGATCGGATTGCTCCAGGGCTCGTAACAGGGCGGACCAGAGTCCCAGCCGCTCTCAATGTCTTTCTTCGAATAGAAGTACGCTTCCCAGTAATCGATCACCGGGCCGCTGACCAGGGCCGTCGGATCGGCGGTCTTGATGGCCAACGCCGTGCCAATTCCTCCATTCGTCACTTCGTCGTAGGTGAAGGCGACTGGATGCACGTCGCGGTGCACGGCGTCCCACCAGGTCGGCTCGTTGTCCAGATCCCAGACAGCCACGCCCTTTCCGCTGGCGCCGTTGCCGTAACTCGGATTCGTCACCAGCGAGTTCACCCAGCTACCTGACCATGTGCCATCGGCCCAGGTCGCGGTTACCGACCCCGGTGCAGGCGCGCTCAAAATGCTCGGCGCGGGTTCCGAAACGCTGGTGTATGCCTGGGTCGTGCTATTCCCAAACAGATCGCATCCGCCGGAAGCCGTGCATCCATTGACCCCTTCCGGGTCGATGCCGTTGCCGCAATTGGCGGGGCTGTACGACTGCTGGCCCGGGAATTGCGATTCCGGAAAACCGCAGGCGTATTGCGTGTTATTCGACACCCATCCGAGGACCGGCACCGTCCCCAGCGCCGTGGAGCCTGCGGCATCGGTGGACTGAACAAACTGCGTGAAGTTCGTGCTTCCCGTAGCGTTGGGAAACTGCCCTCCTCCGCCCGAAAAGTTCTCAAAGTCATAGTCACTGGCGGAATTGGTCATGTTGTATTGGTAGTTGTACCGCGACGTGTCGTCACCGCCCCAGCGCACGATGCCGGGATTGGCGATCTTCTCCGAGGCTGAATCCAGAACATACCCGTTCATTCCGTACACATATGGGCTGATGGTGTGCGGATTTTCGCTGCTGTTGCCGGGCGTGCCCACGTCCACCGTAAGCGAAGGGCCGGTTACCGTCGCCGGCGCGTTCAGGGTCACGGTCGCGCTTCCGCTCACGTTGGTGAACCCGGTCATGGTGCTCGTCGCCGTAACAATTACGGATGCCGGAGCCGGGTACGGTGTGTTGTAGAGGCCGCTCGCGCTTAGCGTGCCGGGGCTCAAACTTCCGCACGAGGAACAGGTCAGCGACCAGGTCACTGCGCTCGAGTAGTTGCCGGTGCCGTTCACCGTCGCCGTGAACTGCTGTTGCGCTCCGATCGTTGCTGAACTCGGAGTTACGGTGATCGACGTAATCCCCGCTTGGTTGTAGTTTGCCGTCACAGTCGTGTTGCCGCTGACCGTCACGTTGCAATTGATTCCGCCCGCTCCGCTTGTCGAGTTGCATCCGGTCCACGAAACGAAGGAATAGCTGTTATCGGAGGCCGGTGCACTCAGCGTGACTTGAGTGCCGGAATAGTAGGTGCGCATGAAAGGTGTTGTTCCCGAACTTGCCCCGTTGTTGTCAGCGGGGGAGACAGGGGAAATCGCGATGCCGCTCGATGGCGCCGTAGAATCCACAGTGAGCGTATAAGCCACGGCGGGATTCACCGTCACTTGCCCGGTTCCAGTTGCGCTCTTATACGACGTACTGCTCGTTGCGTCAGGAGTGTAGCTTGCCGTCAACGTGTCGGTACCCGTCGCGAGCTCACTCGCTGGAATATTGATCTGAGCGCTTCCGTTTGTCAGGGGCGTCGCAGTCGAGATGTAACTGCCGCTACTCAATGTCACCGAACCAGTCGGCGTCGCCGCTCCCGCCCCCCCGCTCACCGCGACCGTGACAGAAAGTGGACTTGTGACGGTAATGCTCGATGAACCCGGAGTCACCGTCACAGCTGGAGTGGACGGGTTCACTGTCACCACCGCTGAGCCCGTCAGCATGTTGTAGTCGGTCGTGTCAGTTGGCGTAAAGGTCACGCTTTCACTGGGCGTCCCGGCGCTCGGCACGATCGTGGGCGTAGTCCAGGCAAACATACCACCGACCGACGCCGTCCCGCCACTCAGTGTTGAAGATGCCAGCGTCTGGCCGTATGTGATTGCGCTCGCCGCCGGCCATGCCGACACCGTAGGTGTCGCCTGATTGACCGTCACACTGACGGAACCCGCCACTGTGTTGTAGTCGCTCGCATCCGTTGCGCTGAAAGTCACGCCTTCGCTGGCCGTCCCCGTCGCAGGCGCCGTCGCGGGCGTCGTCCAGGTGAAGATGCCAGACACCGACGCCGTACCGCCGCTCAGGGTTGATGAAGCCAGCGTCTGGCCGTAAGCGATCGCGCTCGCCGTCGGCCATGCCGACACTGTCGGCGTAGCCTTGGTCACCACCACGCCCACTGTGCCAGTTACGGTGTTGTAGTCCGCCGTGTCAGCAGGCGTAAAAGTTACGCTCTCGCTGGGCGTCCCAGCGCCGGGAACCGTCGTAGAAGATGTCCACGAGAACGAGCCGGAAACCGACGCTGCGCCTCCGCTCAGTGTTGAGGAAGCCAGCGTTTGGCCGTATGTGATCGAGCTCGCCGTCGGCCATGCCGTCACGGTGGGTGTGGTTTTTGAAGTTGTTCCTCCCCCGCTGCTCCCCCCGCACCCCGCAACCCAGAAACTCGCCAGAATACCGAGCCAAATGGCCGCCTGCCGCCCCATCGTCTTCATGACCCAACCTCTTTTCTCTATCTCCGCTTCCTCTTTCGGTGTCCGGTCTTTTTACCTTTGTCCGGCCGGATCTCCGGCCCGCACAGTCGATGCCCAAAACCGGGTCGGCGCGGGGCCTCAATGCACGAGTTCCTCCCGTTCGAGGCACTCCGCTTTGCCTTCGGGTCGCTAGGTACAGATAACGGTATCATGAATTTGGGTTCCGGGCCGACGCTGGCGTGCCTGGGCCGGGTCGGTCAAAATTCCAACCGGCCGCTCCTTGGCTCCCGTCGCCAGGGAGTGAAGATAGATTCTTCGCCTTCTGGCGAACCTGTCCGGGGCTCCATAACCCCAATTTTTTCGCTTCCCTAGTTCGCTGTACTCAAACGTTTTTCACTTGACAACCACAAATTTTGTCGAGTACGGTGTACCGTTACCAAATTTGTATGATTATCCGCACGGAGTCCAAATAAGTTCGCTTGGTCAATCCGTGTGCGGAGGGGTGCCGGAGTCCGCCGCCGGTTTTTTGGGGATTCTTTTTCCATTGCAGGTTTGCCCGGCTTTTCCCGGGAATGTATGGCGAGATTTGTTTTGGTATTCCGCGACGAAATTTGCGCGGCGGTTCTAGTGAAACGTTGACCGGAACGGCTAACCGGCATGGGCATCGATTCGCGAAATCATTAAGAGACGCGAATGCTCGAACGGAGCAGGTGTTCAAGAGGCAATCGATGTTGAATTGATGGACACGAGTTTTGACCCCCGCTTGAGATTTGCTGAGAGCGGGGCTAGTTGCTTGATGTGGAGCATGACACGAGTTTGATGTTGGCCAAGGACGATACGGGACAAACCGGACCGTCAGCGATTCCCCGGTTCGGGGATGGAAACAGATCGGAGGAGAAGGAATGCAAATTACTTTGAACAGATTGACGAGTTCAGTGCGGTCCCTCACGGCTGGAACATGGGTGGCCCTGTCCGCCTTGCTGGCCCTTTGCCTTGGCGCAACCGTTGTTACCGCCCAAAAACCGCCCATCGTGATCTCCGGCGCGCCCGTACAGTTAGGCGCGCTTACCGGCGGCGGTTGGGACGGTTCCCAGGAGCCCATCGGTGGAACGTTTGTCATTGGCTTGAACGGGGACGTCCTGGTCGGTGATGGATATACATCCAACTTTCTCCAGATCACCCCTTCCGGGACGGACACTACGCTAGCCTCTGGCGTAGGCGCCTCGAACGCTGCGCTCGACGTCTACGGCAATCTGTATTTTGGCGGCAATTACAACGCTAACGTTTACAAGGTTCCTTACAATGCTGCGACAGGCCAGTATGTGGGCTGGACAACGACTCCAACCACCAACTGCCTTGGCGGTAATCAGGACACGGCGCCGTGCATCTTCGCGCCCGCGGTTTCGGCATACATGAGCGGCACCCTCGCCGGATCGGGAAATTCCGGTTACGCCGGCGTGGCCTTCGACGGCCAGGGTAATTTCTTCTTCGAATCGAATACGCTTCCCGGCACCAACCCCAACACGATCTTCGAATGCAACCTGGCTTGCATTGCCAGCTCCTCAGCGACTCCGAAGCTGATCTATTCCGACGCGAATCCTGTGGGCGCGTTCGAGCTCGATCCGTGGGGCAACATTTTCTTTGTCGATGGCAAAGGCAACAGCAAGGGCGACGCGACCAACCTGAACGAAATCCCGCTCTCCTCGGGATCGTATGCAGCCTCGCCAACCGTCGTGGAGAGCTACACCAACGCGGCAGGCTACGGCAACGGCATCAGCGGCCTCGCAATTTCCGGCACTGGTACCTTGTACATCTCCATCAACGGCGACGGCCTCTTTGCTATTCCCAATACGCAATCGGGCGGCCCCGCGCCGAGCTTGATTTATCAGGTTTCCACCCAAGGCGGAAAGGGCGTTGCGATCGATTCCAAAGGCAATCTCTATGGAATCCCCTATAACAGCGGCGATGTTGTCTCTTTCATCCCGGTTGGCAAAGCGGCGCTGGGCGCCTCTCCCACTGGCACCGCCGCAACAGCAGTGAGTGCCACCATCTTCGACGCCGCGGCCTCTTGCACTGCGTCTCCGACACTGGCGGTTTCCGTCACTGAGTTTGGCGTATCCACCAGCGAATTCACGGCAGCTGCCGGCACCACCTGCTCCACCACATTCGGCGGAGGGAACGGCGTCTTCGCATCGGGCCCACTGACCGCCGCCGCATTCGCGTCATTTCCTGTAACGGTCGGCTTCACGCCCACCGCGATCGGCGAACGCAGCGCGGCGCTATCCATCGCGGATTCCGCCAATAGCGCCAGCGGAATCGCAGCGCTCTCGGGCGTGGGACAGGGCCCCACTGGCAACGTCGATCCAGGCGTGGCAACGGCTTATACCACCGGATTCACCGACCCGACAGACGTCGTAGCGGATCCCGCAGGCGACGTGTTTGTTGCCGACCCTGGTGCGGGCACGGTCTCCGAGTTCCCTGCAGGATCGACGACGCCGGTTGCGGTCGGCTCCGGACTTATCAATCCTGACGGCCTCGCCTTTGATGCCAACGGCAATTTGTTCATTGCCGACGACGGCGTGCCCGACGTTGTGGAGATCCCCAATACCGGCACCGCCGGCGCATTCGTGGCCGGAACGCAGAAGACCGTCATCTCCTCATCCACCATTTTCGGTGGCACGGCGTTGGCGGACGCGACCGCGCTTGCCGTGGGACCGAATGGCACACTGTACATCTCCGATAATGGAAACAAGCGAGTTGTTTTCTGGAACCCGATCGTCGGTCAGTCCGGCGTCACCCCTGCGACCGCGGCAAATGGCCTCAAATCTTCATGGGGAATTGCCGTTGATTCATCGAGCAACCTCTATGTCGCTGACGCGACGATGAACGACGTCCTCATCGTTTCGCCAGCAGGCGCCATTTCTACCATTACTCCTCCCAATGTGACACAGGCTGTTGGCGTCGCGGTGGATGCTTCGGGCAGCGTACTGGTCTCCGACGCTTCGACAGGCAACATTGTTCGCGTTCCCGATTTAAGCGGGACCTTGACCCCTGCCTCGGCAATCACCATCGAAACGATCGCGCCGCAAGCCTACGCGATGTCGCTGGACTCGCAAGGTGACTTGTATGTCGGCGGCGGCCACGGCAAAGCAGCCTACGCGATCCAACGCACCGCGGCCTCCATCAATCTCGGTACCGTTTCGGATGGCGTAACCAACTCCGCAACGGTTTACCTCATGAGCGCAGGTAACACAGCCGCAACCTTGGCAACCCCTGACGTTACCGAGCCTACCAACACCATGTTCACTCTCGTTCCGGCAGCGAGCAACGGCTGCTCGAGCGGATCGTCCGGGCCTCCAGGAGCTTCCTGCCAGTTTACGGGCACCTTCGCCCCGCCGCCCGGGACTGCCAACGGACCTCAAGTCGGGACGGCAATGATTGATATCGCGACTCCCGCTTTCGCGTTCAACGTGAACATGAGCGGCACAGCCACCGTGTCGTCGATTCTGCCGCAGACTATCACCGGCTTCAGTCCGCCCACTTCTTTGCAGATCGGCCAACAGATCACGTTGTCGGCCACAGGTGGCGCGTCTGGAAACCCGGTCGTCTTCACGATCGACCCCTCCTCTGGATGTCCCGGTTGCGCAACCATCGTGGGCAACTTGCTGACAGCGGTTTCAGTCGGCTCCGTGAAGGTTGACGCCAATCAAGCGGGCGGCGCAGCCAACGGCAATCAATACGCGGCAGCGACGCAGGTTCAAGCGCCCATCACGATCATGAACACCGTAGTTGCCTCCGACGTGCCCGCGCTGCTGATGAGCCAGATCGTTTGGAGTTACCAGAGCGGCGCATTCACCGACGGACAGAATCCCGCTGGCGGAAGCTTTGCCGTAACGCAGAATGGTCTGATCTATGTCGGGACCACTTATAACAACAAGACGGACATCGTTAACGCAAGCACCGGCGCCTTGATCCAGGCTGTGTCGATGAGCGGTGGAGGCGTATTCACGATCGACAGCAAGAACAACCTCTATATGGGGCACCTTTACAACACGGCGGTCTACAAGATTCCGTTTGTGAATGGCGCGTATGTGGCGTTGAGCGACCTGTCGTCGGCGCCAAACTGCACCGGCACCGATACAGCTATTTGTACCGTTGCAAATATTCCGAGCGGTGGAACGAAGGCAGTGGCCATTGATGCCTCCGGCAATCTCTACATGGTCACGGTTCCAGCATCGCCGGGCACCAACGCAATTTATGAGTGCGCCGTGTCCTGCCAGACTGGCGGCACCGCAACGCTGGTCTACTCGGACACCACCGGGGCGGTCAGCCAGATTGCTTTCGATCCATGGGGCAATTTGTTCTTCACGGACGGTGTCTACACCAGCGGGACCAACTTCAGCAACGATGAAGCCGCGAGTTCCAACCTCTGGGAACTGCCGTACACGGCGGGGACGGGCTTTGCTGCAACGCCTACTCTGCTGCAGACCTTAACCATTGCCTCTCCCGGCAGCTACGACAATCAGTTGGACGGCGTGGCCGTTACCTCCACTGGCACCATTTACTACGCGGACCAGAACGACGGCATGTTTGCCATCCCCAATACGAAGACGGGCGGTCCCGACACTGCGCATCAGTACGTCGTCTCGGCGCTTGGTGCAAAGGGTATGGAGCTCGACGCCAACGGTAACGAGTGGGTGGTGGTCTATCACTCCGGTGGCGATAACCTTGGCGAAGCGCTCATCGGTGACTTGACGACGCCCAACGCTCAGTACGATGGTGCGCCGGTCAACGCCTCGGCTACCGTCGTCGACAATGCCTTGCCCTGCACAACGTCTGCATCCCTGGCATTTGCGTCCTCCAATTCAGAGTTCGGCGCGACGGCCGGGACCACATGCTCGACGATCTCGGCCTCCACTTTCAGCACGCCGGTCTCCGGCTCTTCCTATCCGGCGACCATCACCTTCACGGCGACGAAGCCCAACACTCAAACCGCGAACCTAACTGTCAGCGATACCAAGAACGGCGGCGAAGGAACCGCAACGGTGACCGGCTTCGCCTTGACGACTCCTCAGGCGCTCACCTTTACTGCGCCCACGACAACCACCTTCACGTTCTCGCCCGGCGAGACAATCACGGTGAGCGTAACCAACGGTGGGTCGAACAATCCTGCCGTATTCACCGTTGATTCGTCCAGTTCCGGCGCCGGAACGTTCGCCGCCACGACAGTGACGGGCACGTCCTCGTCGGCTACGCTGACCGTTACACAGGCTGGCAGCATTGTCATCGACGCCAACGAACTCGGCGGTCTCGCGGGCGGCGTTTATTACGACTCTGCGCCGCAAGTTCAGTTGACACTCACCATCAACAAGGCTGCGGAGGCGATCACCTTCACGCCGCCGGCATCGCCAATCGTCTATTCACCTGGATTGACGGTTAACTTGAGCGCGCTCGGCGGAGGCGCTTCAACTCCGGTGGTCTTCACGGTCGACGCGTCCAGCACCGGCGCCGGATCCATCTCCACCACGACCGTAACCGGCAACACTTCAACAGCAACACTGACGGTGACCACGGCAGGCACAATCGTGCTCGATGCCAACCAGGCGAGCGACGTGAACTACCTGGCAGCGCCGCAGGTTCAGGAAGTCCTGGTCGTCAACCAGGCGACCCAGACCATCACCTTCACTCCGGTCACCACGCCACTCCACTACATTGCGGCGTGCTCTCCGGTCACCCTGTGCGCGACGGTCACTATTCAGGCCACGGGCGGCGCTACAAACAATCTGATCGCACTCAGTCCGGATCCGAGCAACGCCGTGATCTTCACCATCCTCAGCAGTTCCGTGAAGAATGGAACCACGACAGCGACGCTTGCGCTCGTGCCAGGCCAGTCTCTGAACTTCCCGGCCAACTTGGTCATCGATGGGAATCAACAGGGCAATGCCAGCTACGCGGCTGCGACACAGGCAAAGATCACGATCAGTGTTCTCGGGGCGCTGCCGCTGCAAAGCATCACCTGGCCAAATCCAGGTACGCAGGTTGGCGGCGCTTCCTTGGCACTTAG
>Ga0326728_10010850_pt1 | contig 21113 bp, 11 predicted proteins | sample MB3enrmetagenome_FD_207602 | JGI IMG/M metagenome (GOLD analysis project Ga0326728, IMG submission 207602) | Lab enriched peat soil microbial communities from McLean, Ithaca, NY, United States - MB31MN | ecosystem: Environmental > Terrestrial > Soil > Wetlands > Peat | place: USA: New York... | reverse complement strand
AAAGTGGTACCACTCCATCTACGTCAAGCGAATGAACTGGTGGCCAAGCTACATCGGCACCACCATCCTATTCAGGTAGCTAAATTCAGTATTGGCGCAGTCATAGATGATAAGTTGGTGGGTGCGGCTATATGTATGCGGCCCGCGTGCAGGGCTCTCGATGACGGGAAGACGATTGAAGTGTGCCGAATGGCTACTGAATCGCCACGTGACGGGAACGAAGATGCGAGGAACGCTTGCAGCTTCTTATATGCAGCTTGTGCCCGCATTGCGAGAGAAATGGGATATGCAAGAATCGCCACGTATATCTTGGAGATTGAGCCGGGGGAAAGTCTGCGTGGAGCTGGTTGGACGCTGGAGAAAACGGGGTGCGGGGGAACCCCGCAAGGCAAGCGAACTAATCGACCCAATGGGCATGAGATTACTCCTATTACTTTCATGAAAAAACAAAGATGGGCGAAGTTACTGCAAACTCAGGAGAATAAGAAAGCGGTATCCTCTGTGCCCGTTCAGGTTACAGAGGATCAGGCGGACCTAGCTTAACAATGAGGTTGTCTCATGTGGGATAACCTTCCGAAACACACAACAGCCCGTACGGGCAACAGATCCATGCCACTGATGTGGAATGCGACTAGGATGGGAAGGCGCATTGATGCCATGCTGTACTTCTCCGGCCGAATTGGTCCATGGCCGCCGGTCCCAGGAAGGCCCTGGAGATCGCACGATGTCGGCATCAGGGAGGCCCTTCTATTTCGAACTGCCGCCCCATACAGTGCTTTGATCTGACGTCAATCGCCTTGCTGTAAACGCGCCGCATCCTCTCCTGCCCAAGGGTCAAACATCATTCCGCCATCGGCATTCTTGGCGGCGTACTTATCCCAACGACCGGCTTTTTCATCCTCCTCGAACCACGGATAGCAGGAGCACGGGATGATACCGTACTTATCATCGAGTGCGTCCTCCATTTCCTCTCTTAGTGCGTCCTCTTTGTCGATGGGCTCAGCTTCAACGGCTTTCTGGAAACACTCCTTGAAGTGCCGTCTCATGAGTTCCCGGGTATCGAATCGATACGGGCAGTCGGGGTTGATACACCGTATCTTTCCGGTGGTCTTGAGCGTCAATATCGGAACGTCCTCGTCGAGCTCAACCTCCCGTTGCAATTCCTTCTCACGCGAGCGTTGTTCCTCGGCGAGTTCATCGTCATGGGCTTGCTTTGTCTCCTGTCCTACAAGAGACCCAGCATTGTCCAGATACCAAGATGGGTACTTCTCTCCAAGTTTCTGCCGCAGCGTTTGCCCCTTCCGCCGCAGGACGTGAACCAACTTCATCACCGACTCGCCGTTGTCCAGCAGCCGGCGAGGCGTGCAGCAGACAAAGCGATACTTTGTAGCCTGAGCTGCATCTATGGCGTCCTCGATGTCCTTAAACTTCCAGCCGCGGTTGAGGGCATCAACGAAGTCGGCGGTGTACATGACTTCCCACATGGCGAATGCGTAGGCCTTCTCCCCCTTGGCGGCGCGCTCCTCCAGATAGCCGGCAAATTGGAAGGCCAAGGAATACGCACGGAGGAAACAGTCCCAATCCATCCGCTTCGTCTCCGCGATGAGCGCCTTTGCAGCTTGAAACGGAGTCGTGGGGCGGGGGGCGGCGGAACTGGGGGGTGGGGCCAACTGTTCCTTGGATGGGGGAGGCGGCACGGGCTCCCGCTTGGCCAGAGCGGCAAGCATCTCTTCCTTGGCACGGGTTGCTCCGGCTGCTGCTTCGAGCCGAGAGAAATACTTGGAGCCGGATTCAGATTCAGACTCAGAACGGGAAGCCAATTCTTCAGAAGTAGATTCAACGGTACACAGCGGGGGTTTGGGGGCGGAGCCCCCGTTGTCTTTCCCCGTTAGGGCCTTCGAAGAAACTGCTCCAGCAGATGATTTGCTCGAGGAGCGAAGCTCACTCCTGCAAATTGTTTGTAATGCATTTACTTCGTCTTCTTTTACTTCACTGGTTATATAAACTACACCGCCATTCTGTCGGGTGGCTGGCGACACGGTGTCGTGTGGCCACGCGCCATTCTGGCGGCTGGTCTCTTCGTCATCCGCCTCTGTGTCGTCTGGTAGCGTTTCGGACACCAGCTCCGGCTCCTCCGGATTCCGCTTGCGGGCGCTAAACAACGAATCGTTCGGCCGGTAATGATTGAATTCCTTCCCGCCTTTGCGATAGGTACGGATTGCGAATACCCCATCCTTCTTGAACTGGGCAACCGCCCGCTGCACTTGCCTTAGCGAGAACCCGGTTGTCTGGGCGATGTACTCCTCGCTGGCGGTGCACCACCCGGCGTGCTGCTGGCCGTCCCCGCGGACGAGGCTGCAAACGCGGTACATAATGTTTTTGTAAGAGCCCTGCCCGTCGTAGAGGGTGGACTCCGTTGCGGCTTTCAAATGTGCCCATGCCATATTAGAGCCCCCCTTCTTCTGGGGTTTCGACCTGCGGGCGTGGCCCAGCCGGTCGACTGATGTTGTTGGCCTGTGCAATCTTCAGCACTGTTGCTTCGCTCACACCGGCGTGTTCGCCCACACGCCAGTACGGCCATTCGGGGTGAGCCTCGATTTCACGCATTACTGCTGCTTCGAAGTCGTGCCTTACGGCCTGCAACGCCGATAGCAGCCTCGACTTCTTATTGCTGTTCTTCATATATATGTCTCCCGTAGTAGTTGCCAGTTGACGACCGGCATCTACTAACGGAGTCCCGTATTCAGTTTTTTGTGGATTCGCCAGCGAGAATCTGTGAGTGACAGAATCGGAATTCCAGAAACACTGTGAATACTGAGGCCTCGTGCGAGGTGTCTTGGATCGAACGAGCAGGGAGCACAAGTGTGGGTTCGTGATCAGGCGGGCGTTGGGTGTCCCCTCCCGCCAGTTCGCTAGTCGCATAGGGAACGGCGATCGCACCAGGTGCCGCGAGCTTCCGCGCGCGTATCATGCACCCAAAGGCCAGTGAACCCGCCTGCACTCCTTTACGACCTGTTTAGGGATAGGTCCGCTGGTGAGTTCGCTGTCCAGGTAGGCGGGTACCTCTCACAGTTTCCTGATCGGCTACGGCTCTCGAAGATACAATTCGGGGATATCAGTAAGAAGAAGGGAGGGCCCTAGTGAAGGCATTGGTCAAGAGCAAGGCGGAACGGGGCCTCTGGCTGGAGGACATCCCTGAACCGAAGATCGGCATCAACGACGTACTGATTCGTGTGCGCTACGCGGGAATCTGCGGAACAGATGTTCATATCTATGAATGGGATGAATGGGCGCAAAAAACCATCAAGGTACCAATGGCCATCGGGCACGAGTTTGTCGGTGAGATTGTCGCGGTAGGGTCGAATGTCAACGATTTCTTCCCTGGCGACATTGTTAGCGGGGAGGGTCACGTTGTCTGCGGCCGCTGTCGAAACTGTCTGGCTGGAAGGCGGCACCTTTGTGCCGCAACGGAAGGCGTCGGCGTCAACCGCCCGGGAGCTTTTGCCGAATTGATCTCGCTTCCGATGACAAATATCTGGCGGCACAATCCCGACATAAATCAGGAAGTGGCCGCCATCTTCGATCCATTCGGCAACGCTGTGCACACTGCTCTTTCGTTCCCAGTCCTCGGAGAGGACGTGCTCATTACCGGCGCAGGCCCTATCGGCATCATGGCCATCCCGGTTTTGCAGCGAGCCGGCGCGAGGCATGTGGTGATCACGGATTTGAATCCCTTCCGGCTTGATCTGGCTCGGAAGATGGGAGCGACATTGGCGGTGAACCCAAACGACACTCCACTTATCGACGTTCAGCGACAGCTCAGAATGGCGGAAGGTTTTGATGTCGGATTGGAGATGTCAGGGAGTCCACAGGCTTTGAGCAGCATGTTTGCGAACATGAGCCATGGCGGGAAGATCGCCGTTCTCGGCATTCCGGCCAAGAATGCTCCAATGGACTGGCGGCCGGTGATCTTTAACATGTTGACGATCAAGGGTATCTACGGCCGCGAAATGTACGAGACCTGGTACAAGATGTCGGTGATGCTGGAATCTGGCATGGACATTTCGCCGGTGATAACCCATCGCTTTGCGTACAAAGACTTCCAGCAGGGCTTTGAGGCGATGATTTCTGGTCAGACTGGGAAGGTTGTTCTGAACTGGACAATCTTGAATTAGCGGTTTCTCGAAGACCATTGCACGGCAATCACCTTGGACCGAGCGCGATAGCAACTGGCTTCGCTCGTTGCACATTGAGCCGCCGACACAATCTCAGCTGGCGCCGGCCTCCTTGACCGGCTATATCGGTGTGGCAATCTTCACAACTGGAATCGCGTTCCTTAGCGTCTGGATCGCATATCTAGTGAAGATGTGGGATTGATCCAACTGTCGGCGCTGATCTGATCACCGGTTCGACCCAAGCCACAGCCTTCGGCACACTGTTCGCACCCCTGCAGATTCGCGATATTACAAAACTCGCAGACAGTCGGCCTCCTGGATATGCTGATGCCGGATCAGCATTCCAGCCATGGCAAAGCTCGCTTCATCCTGACCTCTGAGAACGGGTCATTATCCGGGGTTAGGGGAAGCCGGAATCGGTGTTAGTGAGTGCACCGGCGATTACGCACAAATCAAAACGGTCACGCCGATCAGAGACGTGAACCCAGCTGCTCGGAAGTAATCAGCTCTAACGAGTCGAAGTTCAAACGCACTATACCAAAACGGCTTGTGGATACCCGAGGCATCAACGAAGGCGATCGCGAAATTCGAGGGCTCTGTCGGAACCCAACCTACCCAATTCCTCACATAGAGGGCGCAGTGCTGCTTCCGCGGGGTTCAAGTCGATCAGGTGCGCCACCATCTCGTGGATCTGCTCCCAATCCCAAATGTCATGTCCGTCTTCACGAGAAAGAAGTGCCGTCAAGAGCCTAGCGGTGAGCGCAGGTGCGACTTCGAGTATGTTCTCCTCATGGAGTCGGTAATAGAACATGTTCTTCTTCACTTGCGGCGTGGGGCCAGCTAGCAGAAGCTCCACAATATCTGCGTAATGTGATTTGAGGATGAGAGCCCATTCACACATTGCTCCGGCTTCTTCATCCTCGAGAGGAATGGGGTTGGCCTGAGATCGACGCTGCAGATAACGCTGGAGCCACCTATCCCAAGCAGATTCCCTCGCCTGCTGATCTGCCTCCCGCAAACCCCGGGCGACATCTCCCACCCAATTCAGTCGCTCGCGCCGAGACGCCCTAGTAAGGAAAGTATCTAGCCAACCATTGTCGATTGGGTCTATCGCACCGAACACTGCAATGCCGGCCAGATGCCCACAATACATGCGCGACCGCTCATCCGTCCCCTTGATGATCTCGGGCAGATGGTTGAGGTACACGGGCAACAACCCTGGAAGCGTTTCTTGCGACCAACTCCCCCAAGCCAAGTACCCATCCCAACTCTGTTCCGAAGATCGAGGCGACACTGGAGCAGACAGTAAGGGCAATACACGACCTTCATACCATTCCGGCGCTATCCCTGCCAGCAAGAGGGCACGGGAAGGGACAAGGATCCGCGCGACCTCGGAAGCTGGCGCATCCCCACCGATTGTCACCACAAGGGCATCTACTATGGATTGGATCATCTCCTGTTCTTGCGCACGAGTCCGCCAGACGGTCCTCAGGGCATCAAAATAGAAATCCATTACATATCCGGCCGTGCGGTTGATAGCTACAGTGACCCAGTCACTTGATGTGTCCGGCAAAGGTTTTTCGTGCTCGACAACGGCCATCCAGAGGGAATTTGCAATTTCAAGAGCATCACCAAGCAGAACTCGCGGAAGATCCCCGTTTCGATCATCAACAGCTCCTTTAAGCAGTGAAGCAATTTCATGCAGAACGCTGCCATAGATCGGTTCCAGGCGCACTATTGTCCGCAATACTTTTGTCCATTGTTCAAGAGAGTGTATAGAAGTCCATCCTCGAAGCAGGGCAGACCAAATCTCCGCGGGGGGCAGAGCGCTTTCCAGGGCGCTACTTGCAATTCCTTCAGACCACAGAAAGTTCGCAGCAGCAGTGCGCGCAATCTCCTGGAGAAAGCCGTCTTTGGAGCTATCTCCAAATGGGTCCGTAACGGTAGCAAGACGAGCAAGCTCGGCTGAGAGTGCTTCCAGATCCATTTCCTCAATTTGAGAAGTGGGGACAGGACTTTCAGGCACGAGCTGTCGTACTCCACCGCCGATCCAAGAGTTGAAATCGGGGTGCTCTCGCACCCTCCATTCAGGGTGTCTTCTTTGAATCTGCTCCAGTTTCTGAGATACGAGGCCACACTCCGGATCGTGAGAATGCAGCCAGGAGAAGATATTGAACAATTCGTAGCGCTCGTGATCTTCGCCTTCTTGACTGTACGCTCCTTCAGCTTGGACTAGGAACTCATCCCGGACATCTTCACTGCAAGCCCCATATACCTCAGCCAAAAGTGCGAACATTTCGTTCTTCAGCCAAACGTCCTCAATGAGGCGATTGGAGATAGCCCATGAGAGCTTCTCCTCCGAAGTCAGCAGCGAATGGTGTACCATCCCTGTGATCGCTAGCCGGCGCAGAATGGGAGCATCAGACTCAATCCATTGTGCAATCAATGCTGCGGCGAAATTTGGTTTATTCGCGTTAGCCCAATTCAGAACATCAACACCAGCGTCAATCAAGACCGAGAAACCGTTGCGCAGATGGTCTTGAGTGCGAGACGCAGTGGAGCCTCGTGCAAAACTGATGGGGTCCCACTTATCACCTGCTTTGTTGTACATCAACAACAAAGTTCTCGCCTCTTCAAATGCCGACGTCACAATGAGAGCCAGACCGTTGGCCAGCGAGCCGAGGTGGGGACGTATGTGTACTTGATAAGCGCGGGTTACTGAGTGGTCGCTCCCGATGGGGACGACTTCTCCATCCGGCACGACGGGCGTTCCATCTTCGGGCGGAAAGAATCTCTTTCTCAATCGAAGGCTGGGCGATGTAAGTCCTCGAAACAATTGAAGAACGGTTTGTTGGTCGTCGGGGATCGTGCAGTGGTCGATAATGTACGCCAGCAAATCTGAATGCATGTTCGCTGGGGTCGTTTGTAACAAAATAGGCACCCAAAAACGCAAGGGATCTCCGGCCGTACGGTGACGGTGGAATCCACCAGTGATGAATTGCCAGAGAACACCGGATAGAGTTTGTCCCTTGCGTCTGACGAGTTCGAGAGCCACACTAAACTGACTGATCGCAAAGTGCTCGGCGAACCACAGGGCGAACTCGCGGGAGATATCGCTTAAGGTTGATTCAGGAATGAAGATCGCATTGAAATCAGGCGTATCGGATATCCAATGCAGCCATCGTAGGTCCCGTGCGTGGCGGGTGAAAAACCTAACGGTACTGATATCGCAAAGGGCGTGCTTTAGAAAGTCAGATTCTTCGGGACTCTCAGGACGGTCGGAAGTGACGATGCGACGAATCTCGGCTTCGGTACCCAAAGAGCCGAGGTTCGCAAGTTCGGCCCATCGGGCCAGACAATCTCCCAATGCTCCATGCCGTGGCAATGGATCAGCGCGCAAGGGATAAGGGACCGGAATGATCCCTAAATTGAGCCAATCCGTGTCGCTCGTTGGCGATGTCAATGCATAGCGTCCGGGGCCATCCGCCGCTGCCGAGAGCCCGCGTGCCAGATAGAGCAACGGGAGGTCTTGATGGCTGTAGCCGACAAAGAGTACGACAAACTCAGCAAATAGCCGCTGAACAAAACGGCGGGCCCAGCCCTGCGTGAGATAAGCGCGTCCAAAGTCTGCGTCGGTCAGCACTAGTTTCTTCGCGTCGTCCCGTACAGAACCGTGGAGATACACAATGCCGTTGAAATCATCTCCCAAGGGGAGGGCCGGAGCAGCAAAGATTCTGGGTGATCTGCCAAACACATCAGTCGCTGCACCATGGAAGTGATCGTCGAAGTTCGTCGTGACTATCCGAACCGCGTCGCTGGTGCCAAACAGCCGTACAAGCGTCTGATGTAGGTGATTGGGGCGAGAATTAGGGTCTGAGAGAAGCCCTTTAACGCGTTCATGAACAGCTCGTCCTTGCTGCTCCAGTCGACCCAAGTAGCGGTCGATTAGTTCCTGGTCGTTCCTCGGAAAGTCAGGACCGCCGATTTCGGTCGCGAGATCGACAAAATTCGGGTAATTCGACGGCGCATCAATCGACACGCCAGCGCCAGCGAAGATAACGAGCTTGCCTCGCTTTCGCGCATCAATTATTGGCTGCGGAAAATCTACGTCTCCCAGGCGCATAGGAATCGATTCAGATAATTTTAATGGTTCTTACCGAGCACGGAGGCTCTGAAGATGGCCCACTTGATTCCACCCAAGATTGTTTCCGGGAAGCCCGCAAGCGTTCAATGATCCGGACAATTCAGATCTCGACAGTTGCCAATACTGTCAGGAGTCGTTGAATGATTCGGCACAGCGCCACCCATAGCCGTTTGTCCTTACCGATCATTACCACTACCGGTCGAGTGCCTGAAGCTCATTTGATAATCCCACAAAGCTATACCGCTCCATCTCATCAATGAGAGAGAGGCAACGAGATCGGATCTTCTCGTCTTCAGTCTGAGCGTAGAGCCGCACGACGATCTTTGTCAGATCCATGGATATCGCGGCACTCGAAGAGGCCACGTTACCTGCGTCGTTGCGGCAAGCGGCGACACAAGTTTCCGAAATCGCACAAACGAGATCCGGGAGTTGTACCGGAGAACGTTCGAGAGCCCGGAGAACGGGTACCAGGGGAAGCAGCCCTGGCTTGTTCGCGAGAAAAGCTGCTAGCAACTCGCTCTGAGCTTGCGTATCCAGTTCATCTACATGCTCAAATGCGCTCGCGGCCTGGACTCGAACAGAGTCATCTGGGTCAGCAAAATACTGCTTGAGTCGTGCACGGCAAGTAGAACCGACGCGAAAGTGTCCCACATTTGCCGCATAAACACTGGCTGCTCCCTTCCGCATTTCGGTAGTTCCGCCTGCCACCGATCCGAGTTGCTGATCCGGCACCTCCAGATCCAAGCTGAGCAAACAGATTTCCTGTGCGGCGTTGAACACCACACCAGGTCTTCCCGTGCCGAGCATCGCATCAAGCACCGGCCTGATAGCCTCAAAGTCTTTGAATGCCGCAAAATGAATGAACCGTCGTATGTAAAAAGTATCGAGCAGTTCGGGATTCCCAGACAAACACTCGTTAAATAATGCAATAGCTTCTTGTGCATCAATGTTCAGACAAGCAAGGAGCCCCACAATACTGCAAGAGCGTACGGCCAACGAGCGGTCGCGAGCCAAAGAACGTATCGCGGGAATGAGACGCTCGTATTGATCCCGTTTGTTGAACAACAAGTGACCAATCCCTTCCGCCGCACTGCCCCGTGCAGAATTGATTCCGGCACCGTAAAGGTCAAGCTTTGGACTTGAGTCATCAGATGGAGCAACGCGAACTGGACGATCCGCGGGTGGGTCGGGATCCTCCGTTGCATACCATGCCAATATGTCAATAGTGTCTTCTGGCCAGTTGAGCTGTGAAGCTCGCTGGAACAACCACCCGATGACACGGCCACAGGGCCTGCCGGGAAGTCGATGCAGCCGACGGACGAAGAGAGCTGCGTCTTCCGCCGAAACAATCATCGAGTCGTTTCCCATAGCAGTGGCAACACCGTTTGCGATAAGCTCGAAATAACTATGCGGTAGGTCCTCGGGCATCGCCTGAGCCATCGCGATAAACCGGCGGGGATCCTTTTGGGCGTAGCTCTGCAGATAGATTCCTATTTGATGTTCTCCCCCAACAATATCTCCCTCCACATCGATCCGGGTGGTCACGCCTGCATGTTTTTGCATCGCGCGGATCCACTGATGATCGGACATCTTATCCATCGCCGTCGTCGGGATTGGAGACGGCACGACGCCTCCCTGGATTCCCTTGGGCGGGTCGGGACGAGCCGTGGGAAACTTCCTTTGCAATTCGTGCAACCTCTGCAAGCCCTTTTTACTCATTCGCAAGACATCAAAAGCCGACAACAAATCCAACTGCTTGCGTCCGCGAGCCGGCAGATACTTATCCTCCCATTGGTCGCGAAAGTCGAGGATAGTTAACTCCAGCCTCGCTGCTCGATCGGGTGAGCAATGGGCCGATGCAACCCTCACAGCTTCGGCCGACACGAAAATCCTTCCGCTGCCTGCGGCGTATCCGATTTTTAGACGACGCGAATCAGATGCGAGGTAATCAGCGATTCGATCTGCAAAGAACTGCGGGGCGGCTGACCAGGCTCGCAACACCAGAAAGGCGATCGAGTCACAGTCGTCACCGTAGAACGGCTGCAGAAGTGGGTCGAGCACCTTTGGCGATGATCTGGCCACCGCTTCAAGCGCGCGAGCAAGGTGCTCAAAGATGTCCTGCGTAACATCCCAGTGACTCTCGCCGAACATGCGCAATGACCAAAAAGGGTCGCTCTTAAGATTGCCTTCAGATTCCTTCGCCGTCTCTTGAATCAATCCTGTGATCCGCGGTAGGAAAAGTCGAGCGAACTCGGCGGGTGCTCCGGCTGCAGCGCGGCCGACGACGTCGCCATGTTGGCCGTTTCCCTGAAAAGTTGTCTTGAATGAACGCCATTCCTGCCCCGATATCTCGTCTCCGGAATCCGCCGCCAAATCACTCTCTCTCCATGCCGCCAGTTGCCGATCAAACCAATGAGCCATGGCCTCAGAGGCATAAGCCGGATGTGTCTCCGATGCCGAATACAGCAGCCACCAAACATCGCGGTTAGACTGACCTCGCGAGTCGAAAGCGCCTTCGTCGATAAGCGCAACAAATATCTCAAACAGCTGCCTGCTATGAAACACGTCGCCGGTTCGGAAGATAATCAAGACAAGGTTGGTCCACCGCTCATTGGATTGCCGATGGGCAGCCACAAGTTCGGCAATGCGGTCGGGGCGATGCTCCACAACGCCCGGAAAAGACATCAGCCAAATCGCTTCGTTTTGTCTGCGCTCATCGTTGCTTGAAAGAGCATCCTCGAAGAACTTCACGGAATCGAGCACATCAAACCATCCGACGTTTCCGGCGAGAGCGCTGATAATGTGTTCGCGCAGTTCCGCACGGTTAGCGGTCGCAGCTTGAAGCACCGTCCACTCGCGCTGAGTCGGATCAGCTATTGACGAGAGCCACTGCAACACGAACCGCTTGATATGGAACCGGACCCGTGCGTCTCCAAGCACCGCCCCGAGTTCTTGGAAGTATTTTTGCTCCTTAGATGCCCGATAAAAGGAGAGCACCTGCCTAACCTGAGCACGACGGAATAGGTGTTGCTCGCTGGCAATCAGCAAATCTAGCAGTTGGCCATTTCGCGCCGCAAAACGTCTAGCGAATGCGTAGTCGAACAGGGATTCGTGAAAAAAGCGATAGCGGCCATCGTTAAGAACGAGAAAATGCTGAGAGGCAAGGACCCCGGCTTCTGAGGCAAACTCATCGAGAACAAATTTCGGAGCGGATAGTTCCTGGTTCTCACTAAGCCATTCCGTTAGCTTGTCGATCACCTTCGTCCATGAACTTGTTGTGCCCAACCGTTCTCGAAATTTTCGCTCGCTATCGGCCCAATAGCAGTCGAAAAGCTCATCGCGGGTATGAACGCCCGTCCGGGCTTCCGGCACTAGACGGAGTAGGAGCGCAAGGTGAAGTGGAGTCGCCAGAATCGGTTTGAGCGCCGGCTGAATGGAGCTTGGACTAGTGCCGGCTGCTCGCAGTACGTTATCGACTTCCTCCCCGGAAAGAGCTTTGAGGTGACACACGATAAAACCCGATTCAGCGCCTTTCAGGCGGCGCATTCGACTGTCATGCTCCAGATCGAACTCTCTGCACCCGACGACCAGGGATACGTTCCGATACCGCTCCACCTCATCGCAGAGCGATTCGAACAGCGCCCAACATTCGGCTCGTCGTCCCGAAACAAAACTGACCGCATCGAGTTGGTCGATCACCAGTACTGCGGGTCCGCCAGCCGCCAGCCCTGCGAGCACCAAGCTCGGCGACTCCCGGAGACCTAGTTTGTGGCCCAACTCCGATGTTGTGGAAACTCCTTCCGGTATTTGGTCAAAGCGAACTGGAATAACTGGAATACCCATAGCAGATACCCGGTCAACGAGAGACGCCAGGGATGTGCTCTTCCCACCTCCGCCTGTTCCGACCACAAGCAATCTCTTCGCTTCGGAAGGAATTTGGTCAAGCGGTTCTGACCCCTCCAGATGGAGCATTGCACCGTTGATCCTTTCCTCTTGCAGCGGACCCGTGTATGCCCGGCAGAGTTGATCGATGCGATCTCGGATGGGGCTTTGAAGAGACCAATCTTGAACTGCGACTGAATGAAGACTCAGAGCCGCAAGAATATCTTTTCGAGTCACCTTCTGGTGAATTCGATCCAAAAGGAGATCAGCTAAGCAATTCCTCACGCCATCGATGTCAATTTGAGTTCCATCAGTCGCGTAGAAGAGCTTTCTGATGGCGAAATTTATACGGCCGCGAAGTTGGCGTTCGTCAGTCGTGTTTGTGGTTGTGCGAAGGATAAGGCTTCGCGCGTGGTCGAAATCGTTATTACAAATGGGCAACAAGTATAGCATCACATCAGTCTTCAGGTCCTTTGATTGGGATAGCCTGCCACTAAACATCTCCTTCGTTGCTGCGTGGGAATGAAGTTCATCTAGAACCGGTGCTCCAACCGCGGATGCGAAGACCGCTCGATTCGACTGGCCGTGCTCGAGATGCCCAAATAGGTCACCGAGAATGGACCTGCCCCGCTCGTTTAGTTCGGCGAGCAGGTTCAACGTCCAACCGCTGGCGCGCGCGGTTTGGCGCTTAACAGACCAATACTCGGTTGCACCGTCGGTCGTGGTGAGGGTAAATTCGATCCCTCGGGACTCGTCCAGCTCAATCGGCTCCAATGTCAGATCTATGTAGGGACCATCGATGATGGACAAAAGACCATCAATAGCCCAGAGGGCCTCGTAACGATTGCCGAGTTTATCTGCCGCGCCCCCAGCTGTTGGCATACAGGCATTCTACGAGTTCCAATGACACGTTTTGTAAAGAGAAGTACATCAGGGTTCAGATTTCCTGGCGATCAAAGGGAAACTTGCTTTTCCCTCCGCGGTCCGGCACACCATGCGCACACTGGGTAGACACTTCCTAAAAGAAGGGACGGGCGGTGCCCAGAGACCGCACGGCTGATGGCCAGTCAGTCGTCCACCGTTATTTCACGAATGTTCGGGACCCGCCGCCGTTCTCACGGATCTTCTCAACACGCGATGAGGCGTGCCGGCCCTTTATTTCAGGTATTCATCTCGTCTTCGCGCTCCCGATGCCGAACGGCGTCTCGCAGTCCTGATTCTTCCTCATATCGGGCCCATTCGCGAATCCGTTTCAATGGATGATTGAGAAACGGACGAACAGCGTCAGCTTCAGCTTCGCGCTGACTCGCAATATCGCCAACGTACATTTGAAGCGAGTGCGAACCTGCTAAGAACTCATTGAGGACTCGCTCGTCATTCTCAAATCTCGTCAAAACGAACTCAGTAAGCTTTGGGACCACTGGCGTTCCTGAGGCATCAACATAAGGCTTTGCAAGGTGTCTCGCAATTTTCTGAGCACCCTCTGCTCCTGCAGATTCCAGCCAGCGGATCACCGAATCGACTGGAATCGCGCTAAACACGCCAAACTTTGAAGCAAAGAAGCGCCATCCAATGTTCTCATCGAGCATAAGTGCGCCGATTCCATTCATAACGTCATCTGGATATTGCGAGGCCCATGTCGTGAGTAAACTCTCGGCTTCCTCGGCGAATTGATAGTTGTCACCTACGAGTGCTTCGCAGGCAAGGCGAATCGCCGGCAAATGGTTTGTCGTTGAAATCTTGTCGAGTGCTTGGGTTAGCCAGAACGATTGCACAGGCGGGTTGCCAACCGCAACGGTTACAGCATTCCAGATCAAATCGGGAGACCTTTGAGTGAGAGACATGATCGTACCGTCGTGTACCCGTGCGCCCAAGAAGTCCACGAGAACGTCACAAGCTCCATTGTCATCGGCGGCGAGGGGCGTAAGCAGGGCGAGTGCTTCTACTACTTGGGCCTCGGTAACCCTTTGATCCCCGACCCAGTACGTGAAATTGCGCAAGAAGTACGGTGAAATCCGCGAAGAGCGAATCTCGCGAACGCTTCGCTCAAAGACGCTAAGCCGGCCACCTCCCGCAAGAGCAATTTGGCAGGCGAGCAACGGGTCCTCAGTTTCAAGCCGATCCAAACACTCGTTGATCGGCGTCGGATCAATCTTTGCCCCGTAGACTAGTCCGCCTACGTATCCGCGGATGAATGCAATAGCGCGGTTTCGGGAGGCATTGAGAATGTCTGGTAGGAGCGATGCTGATGCATCTAAAAGTCCGAGCCTACTCCCGAACTCTAGGGCACCATTAGCTCCCTCTGATGTTAGCCACTCGATTTCGGAATTAAAAATGCTTCTATCCGCAAAGAGTTCGCGGGCAAGTTCGTCGAGCTCCTGTTCCCACTCCTTCTCGCGGCCAAAATGACCGCTCGCGCCCTCACCAACAGATTCGACCAGCCGAGCATGAAACGAAGTTGGGCGCAACTCCTCAATCCACTCGGACAATTTGGCATCATATTCCGGCTTGATCTCAGACCCATCAGCGTGTTTGCCCCATTGCCGAAAACTCTTTAACACGCTAACGAAGCTTGCTTTGTCAGTCTCATCTAGGTGAGACTCGCGCATGATTGGCCGCAGCTTATCGATCCATCCGCGCCGTGTCAGCATCTCAAGATCACGAATCAGAGCTTTTTTTGCACCATTCGCAATTTCTGGAATCGAGTGCTGTGTGGTCTCGTTTAGGAGATTGAGCCCGTTCTCAATCGATTCCCAGAATTCTAAGCCAGTCTTAGGTGCCCATTGCGGCGGTGCAACCTTTCCAGCTACTACTGATGGACTGGCAATCTTTGAGCCCATAAAATTTAAAACGGTTTCCAACACCCCCGCAAAGAGGCCTGCCTGCTCCCTTTGAGCGTTTTTCAGCCTTTCTCTGAGGAGCGCCATGCGCTCAGAAAACGCAATGGCCGTGCCAGAGAGCAGGAGTCTGTATAGCTCTTGCCATGTTTTTGTCGCATTGTTCCCGATGCGCGGTTCACATTCATTAAGGGCAAGAACGAACAGAATCGCCTCGCAATCAGCGAAATGCTCGGGGAACTGCGCGAATTTCTCAGCGGTCCAGACCAGTTGCCTTCTTGGCCCCCACGAACCACCGGTCCATTCGGGGCCGCCGGTTAAATCACCGGAAGATGCACCCTCGATGGTCCGGCGAAGCGCTGGCAAATAGAGCACCGGTTCAATCTCAACCAGGTTCAAAAATCGATCGACCAGGCGGATATCAACCAGATCTCGGGATGAGAAATCATCGGCGAATCTGCGAAAAAATCTCTGTACAATTTCCCGCACCTCCGGGCTTCCGCTTTCCGAGGCACGACGCATGAAGGATTCCTGTATCGAAGGTGGCATTCTGGCCAAGAGGCCCTCTGCGTCATCGTTTGCCCATCGGAGCCAGCCTGAATTGAATGCGGTCATCGCAATCAAATCGGGCGTCGCACGATAGTACAGCGCCCCCTTTTCGATCCATCCTGGTGCATCCTTAATTTGAGCAATCGCTTTTTCGACACTCTTCTTATCAATCCCCAGAAATTCACACAGCACATCCAGATCTGTCGGAGACTCGCCCTTGTGTCGAACCCGTTTAATCATTGCGATCGCCTCTACAGCTTCCCGCTGCGACTCGTCTTTGAGGCGTAAGCGATAGTATTCATCTATCTTGGCTAATACCGGCCCGATGCTCCGTGCCTGGGCGATCTCGGTGTCATAATGGGCACACATATCGGCAGCAAGTCGCACCGATCCATCGCAGAACTGTGCATATGCGCGAAGGCGGTCCGGTGTGATGCCCCTGAAGTTCGCCTTCAGCACGTTCTCAAGGTCCAAAATGCCGAGTTTTTGGACGATTAATTCCGGTGCGACAGTGCTTACTCGTTCTTGGCTGTTATCTATGCACAGGCAACGGATTCGATCTCGGAAGTTCATAAGCACACGAGCGAGCCGCTCACGCGCTTCTAGAGAGCAATCATCCACAATGACTATCGCGTGGGAATCCCCGCGATTGATCAGCATCTGTGCAAGCTCGACAGCGTCATCTTCACTGCTTGTATAAAGGACAAGGCTGCTTGCCTCAGGAATTTCTCGAAGGCACTCATATGCCACACGGGTTTTTCCAGCGCCAGCAGCACCATAGAGAGTCAAAACGGGCGAACGGACGTCTTTACCTAGGTCAACGTGATTTAGAACGACTGTTCGGGTCGCGTCGAAACCGCTTGGCGGGACGAATGTTGGCGTGATACCTGTCACCAGTTGCCGCCAACGGTCAAACAAAATGCAGAGCCCATCCGCACCAGGACGATAATCCAAGACCAGCGCAGGAAAGCTGTTGACCACATCGACGATGTCGTCAACAGAAAGTATCATCGGATCAGGAGCGTTATTGTTTATGGCTTGGACCGCAATTGTAAGCGCATCGAGAAGCGTTTGTTTTTTGTCCGGCGTCAAATGGTCGCAGATGCAGATCCTGTAAGCATTTCCCTCCTCAAGCCACTGCTTAGCTCGGGGCTTGTTGACCTCCTTTTCCATATCTGGACCGCTCACGTTCGCCTCATCCGCGGCCTTGAACTGCCAGATCGTCGGGAAATCAAAATAGCCGGACTTGTCGCCGCCAATCGCGCGCGCAACTCGGGTATCAACTCCTTTGTCTTTTGCATCGGTGCGGGAACTAGTTGACACCTCCGCGCGAGGAACTCCGCCAGCCCAACACGATGCGAGGATCATTCTGTTGCAGAAGAGCGCAAACTCGTCACCACCTGGTTTGCGAAAACGCTGGATCACTTCAAGTGCGGCTAGACTGAGCACGTACAACCCCTTCCCAGAATCGAGCGATGCATCGACTTCGATCGCGCAGCGACTCAGGTTGCGGAAATCCTTTGGGACTAGACTAAATCTCTAATAGCCGCGCTGTCGATTGCACTGATTCATGCAACTTGCACCGCGCCACCGGCACAAAAGGTCACCCGCGCCCGGCGCTCTTTAGCCTCGCTCTCAGCATCCAAATGCTGTCTAAGTCGAACTCAATCGCCCGTAGAAGTGTCAGGGGATTTCATTAGAGCAATCAGATCCTGCCAGAGATGAGAACGCCGCACATCTCTAGCACAGTTGGCAGCATTTGAAAATTGATAATCATTGTCCAATCGGCGCAGGATTTGCTGACGAGGCTTCAGCTCCTCGGTCCCCATCTGTCCTTCAGCAGTTGCTTTCCGACACTGGCCAATCTCTTCCATCCATAGGTTCACTTCACATTCTCAGCTCACATCTCTTCGCCGCGGTACTCACGTTCCGCGCCTTTTTCGTCTTTCCGTACTTACACTTCGGAGTCTCCTCATGCAAGACAAACTCATCACCCATTCTCAACTTTCTACCGGCCTCGAGGACCTAATCGAGAAAGCCAACGACCTCATCCGTGCTGCCAAGGCTCCCTCCACCCGCAAGGCCTACCAATCCGACTTCCGGATCTTCGAATCCTGGTGCGCCGCACACCGGCTCTCGTCCCTTCCAGCCTCTCCTCAGACAATCGCTCTCTATATAACTTCCTGCGTCGTCGCTCGCCTTGCCCCTGCAACCATCGCGCGACGCCTCGCCTCCATCTCAAAAGCCCACCAGGCAGCTGGTTTCGAAGAATCTCCCGCGTCCACGAAGCACTTCGTAGTCGGCGAAGTCCTCAATGGCGCACGCCGCACCCTTGGCGTCGCGCAGAAATGCAAAGACCCCCTTCTGCTGAACGACATCTGCCGCCTGCTCGCGGCGTGCCCGAAGAATCTTCTCGGTCTGCGCGATCCCGCTCTGATCCTGATTGGTTTCGCGGGAGCGTTTCGCCGCTCGGAACTCTGTGCACTGTCTATCTCGGATTTGTGCTTTTCAGCATCAGGACTCGTGGTCAACCTGCCGCGCTCGAAAGCCGATCAGGAGCAGGCCGGCGAAAAAGTCGCAATACCATTCGGCGAGCACGACGACACCCGCCCGATCAAGGCGCTACGTAGATGGCTGGCCAAGGCCAAGATCACCGAAGGCGCAGTCTTTCGCGGAGTCGATCGTCACGGCCACGTATCGTCGGCCGGTCTGCATCGCGACTCGATCGCGGCAATCTTCAAAACCGCGGCAGCGAGGGCCGGCATGAATGCGACGAACATCGCCGGCCACAGCGTTCGCGCTGGGATGGCGACCCAGGCTGCGTTGAACGGATCATCCGAACGCGTGATCGCTCGGACCACACGGCACTGCTCCCGTCGTGTTTTGCGGCGCTACATCCGACCGGGCGAGATGTTCCGCGAGAATGCAAGCGCGCGTCTGGGTCTCTAAACAGACTCGCGGATTTTCTGACCTCGGGAAATCCCCTCTTATCAGAGGCTAGTCGCTTCACCCCGGGCAATTTCAGTTTCCTGGGCGGCAAGTGTCCGGCACACCCGTCAGACGCACGCACTCGCCGGCGTGCCAAGGTCTTACAGATGGACTTTTTGAACGGTGACTGACTGGGGCTCAGTGCTCCCGTTTCCCCCATTAGCGCGCTCAGTGTTACGCTTCTTACGAAGTCAGTTCAAGGATCTGCCGGGATTCCGGGCAAACCATGCGTTATTGGTGGGTTAATCAAAACCAAACGTTTCGTCACGAGATTGGCGGCGGCTATCTCTGGTCGCCCAAGCGTAATGCAAATGGCGCTCGAAATCCCTTCTATGAGTCCATGCGGGAAGTTTCCCCGGGTGATCTGATCTTCTCCTTTGTTGACACTCGCATCGCAGCGATCGGAATCGCGAAATCGTATTGTTGGGAGTGTCCAAAGCCAACCGAGTTCGGCAGCGCAGGTGAGTATTGGGAGAACGTCGGCTGGCGAGTGGCTGTTGCATTCACCACTCTCCTTCATCGGGTCCGCCCAAAGGACCATATGGGAGTCCTGAAATCGCTGCTTCCGGCTCGTTATTCCCCTCTACAGTCAAATGGAAATGGGAATCAAGCCTTGTATCTAACCGAGATTCCTCAGGGATTCGCAGAGATCATTGTCGGGTTGATTGGAGAAGAAGCGCGCCTGCTACTTTCGAGACCTGTCGAGGCCGCCCGGGTGGAAGCCAATCCCATGGCCTCGGGAGACGATCTCGACGTCTGGGAACATCGGCTAGAACAACAAGTTGAAAAGGATCGCTCGGTACCGGAAACAGATCGAGAAGCGATTATCAGAGCCAGGTGCGGCCAGGGATTATTCAAACAGCGCGTGATGCGGATTGAAAGAAAGTGCCGGATCACTGGCGTCGAGAATCTGACTCACCTCATCGCGAGCCACTGCAAGCCCTGGCGGGACGCTTCGAATGAGGAACGGCTGGACGGAGAGAACGGTCTGCTCCTGACGCCGAGCGTCGATCACCTCTTTGACCGCGGATTCATCGGGTTTGAGAACTCGGGAGAATTGATCATCTCACCGATTGCTCACATGCCTTCGCTTCAGAGAATGGGGATCGAGACAGAACATACGGTGAACGTCGGCCTCTTCACGGAAGGCCAAAAGCACTTTCTCGAGTTCCATCGGAATTCTGTGCTTCTAAGGGCCAATCGATGAACCGTTCTTCGGCCCACAGGTGACAATCACCGAAAAACCTCGTGGGCATGGTATTCAAGATTCTCTGTTCCGGGTTTCGCCCAGGGTTCGTTTGGCTCGCGGATCCGCATACCCTCTAGTCCGTAGTAGTCCCGACCATTCTCAAACTCTTCCTTGATTCGTTTACTGACTACGACTCGATGCTCGAGAGGATCGATTGTGAGATACCCATCGTCGAACAGACGGTGCAGGTCACTGCGCATCAAAAGGCCATTCGAAACCTCATGCTTCTGTATCACCTTGTACGGTTTGATGTGGGCTGCATCGAGAACGGGCAACGTCCTCTCGCCCGTGATGGCGCAGCGCTTCTGGTAGGCGTCAGTCACAAGAATGCGAAACAAGCCCTGGCCGAGGCGAGGCAGTACGATCTGCGGCTTGCCATATCCATTCGATTCAATCGCCGCGAGAGCCGCGGTCCCTTGTTCAAGCTGCCTTGCGCCGTACAGCTGAAGCCGTTCCAATACTTCGTTCCACAACCTACGCCCGGTGCCGGTTTCCGAGTCGTAGCCTTTGCCTTGCACCGTGTTCAGTTTGAAATCCTTTGGGCACTCAATCCAGGCATCCCGCGGCCAGAAGAAAGGCTCGGCAAGCATAATGCAACCGATAATCGGATTCTCATTCGGGCGAATCGGCGTTCGCCGGTAGAAGGCGATGCGTTGCCGCATCTCGTCGAGGGAACGAACGCCGTTGGCCTCTCCAAAGGTCTCCCAGGCCAGGTTCACGGGAAGCTGATGAAACCTTACGAAGAAGCCGCCGCCGGTGATGAGGTTCATCGGCGCGTGGAGCTTGAATAGCAGCAGCTCACCCGGTTGAAGCGCTTTGAAGCCGGCTTCAGACGACGGCCGCCAGAAATTCACCTCATCCACGCGATTGCGCGATGCATGGAGAGCAAACCAGTCCTTGTCGGTGACGGCCACAAAAAGTCGCATATCAGTCCGGGAGCGAATTACTTCGGGGCATACCAGCTGTGCTCGTCCCGCAGGACGATCTCAGGTGAACCGCGATATTCCGTAATGACTCCGGTCGCGCAGATTCTTCCGCTCACCGGCACTGTGCCGACCTTCCCCCGGTCGTCTCCCCAGATCAACAGCGTGAATACCTGGTTGGGGTAGGGCTGATCGAGATTGATGAAGGTTGGTGTGCCGCGACTGCTAGTTGCAGTGTGCTCTCCCGTGATCACGCCGCACACCGTCATCCGTTCGCCGATATGTTTTGCTCCCTCCGATGCCGGGATGGTGGTTTGCGCGAAAAGCCGCGTCGAAGCCAGCGCCAGCGCGAAAACCAAAGCCTTC